>Ga0181554_1004633_pt1 | contig 11074 bp, 8 predicted proteins | sample 011ome_16_FD_145602 | JGI IMG/M metagenome (GOLD analysis project Ga0181554, IMG submission 145602) | Coastal salt marsh microbial communities from the Groves Creek Marsh, Skidaway Island, Georgia - 011503CT metaG (spades assembly) | ecosystem: Environmental > Aquatic > Marine > Intertidal zone >... | reverse complement strand
GCGCGACGTCGACGCGCGCGGCGGCGACCGGCGTCGGCGTCGTCGCGTCGCGCGGGGTCCTCGCGCGAACGGAAAACGACGCGGGCGACGACGCGCGCGGCGTCCTCCGCGACGTCGCGAACGCCGCGACGGGGCGGCGCATGAGCGGCCGCGACGACGCCGCGAGCGCCGCGGACGCCGTCGCCGGCGTCGTCGACGTCTGCATCATCTTTCCTGCGCGACGTCAAATAAAAAAATCTGCGCCGAGGAGGCAGAGATCGCCCTCCCGCGCGCGCCTTCAAACGCGTCCGCGCGCGAGACTTCAGCGCCGGATCTTCCGTTCGAGGCCTATCGTTCGAGGACCGAAGCGAGAGCGCGACGCCGGAGCCCGGGAAGGCGTGCGGTGCGCGTCCGCGAGTGGCCGCCGTCGGAGAGGTTCTGTTCAAACGCAGGTTAAATAATTAACAGCGCGCAAAAAAAATTGATATCCAGCGGTCAAGGTGATCGGTCGTGTGGGTGAACGCTTTTGGGTGAACGTTTTTGTTGACCGACAGATTTGATACCGGCGCGAAACGAAACCCTCCGGCGAGGGCTTCGGCGGTCCTCAATCGATAAGACGCGGCGCTCGGGGGACGACGCTCATCAGTCCAACGCGCGCGCCTCACGCGACGCTCACACCTCCATGTCCGTCACCGGAGTTCGCGGTGACACCACGATGGCGTTCTCGCGCTCGATCGGCAGGGCCCTCCGCGGAGGCGTCGCCTCGCGTCGCGCGAGCGTCGCCGTCCGCGCGACGACCGCGTCGACGCGTCATCATCACCAACATCGTCATCACGCCGCCCTCCCGCTCTTCCCCCGCCTCGCTCGCGGCGCCGCAAACGCCGCGTCCGCGCTCCCGTCCTTCTCCGCGCGTCATCCGCGCGTCCTCGCGTCCCTCGCGCCGTCGCGCGGCGCGTCCCACGCGCCGCGCGCGGCGACGGCGGGCACGGCCGCGAGCGCGGACGACGTCGCGGCCGCGACCGCGGCCGCCGCGGCGCAGGGCGACGTCGTGCGCGCGCTGAAGCAATCGAAGAAGGACGGCGCCGACGTCAGCAAGGCGGACGTCGACGCCGCGGTCGCGAAGCTGAAGGAGCTGAAGGCTACCGCGGAGGCGCTCGCGGACCCGGAGGCCGCGGCGAAGGCGGCGGCGAAGGCGGCGGCGGCGGACGCCGCGAAGGCCAAGCCCAAGGCGGGCGCGGAGGTTGGCGTCACGCCGAAATCCGAAGACTTCTCGCGCTGGTACCTCGACGTCATCCGCGAGTGCGAGCTCGCGGACTACGGCCCCGCGCGAGGCACGATGGTCATACGCCCGTACGGGTACGCGCTCTGGGAGGGCATTCAGCGTTGGATGGACGCGAAGTTTAAGACCACGGGCGTCGAGAACGCGTACTTTCCGCAGCTCATCCCGTATTCGTTCATCACGAAGGAGGCGTCGCACGTGGAAGGGTTCTCCCCGGAGCTCGCGGTCGTGACGCAGGGCGGCGGGAAGACGCTCGAGGAGCCGCTCGTGGTGCGTCCGACGTCCGAGACGATCGTGAACCACATGTTCTCGCAGTGGATTCAGTCCTACCGCGACCTGCCGCTGCTGATGAATCAGTGGGCGAACGTCCATCGGTGGGAGATGCGCACGCGGCCGTTCATTCGCACGCTCGAGTTTCTGTGGCAGGAGGGGCACACCGCGCACGCGACCGCGGAGGAGGCGGAGGAGCGCGCGGTGCAGATGATCGACGTGTACCGCGAGTTTGCCGAGGACGTCGCCGCGATGCCGGTGATCGTCGGCCGTAAATCGCGCGTCGAGACGTTCGCGGGGGCGAATAACACGTACACGATCGAGGCGATGATGGGGGATAAGCGAGCGCTGCAGGCGGGGACGTCGCATAACCTCGGGCAAAACTTCGCAAAGGCGTTCGACACGACGTTCCTGGACGAGAACGGGAAAACGCAGCACGTGCATCAGAGCTCGTGGGGCGTCAGCACGCGGCTCATCGGCGGGATCATCATGACCCACGGCGACGACGTCGGCTTACGGCGCGTTCTATACACTGGTCCCCATACGACCGCGTTCGCGTGGTGAACGCCGTTTCTTAAGGACTTTTGCCGTCGTGTCTCTCCGCTCACCCCTCGCTTTCAATCCCCGCCCTCAGCGCCTTTCAACGCCAACTGACGCCTTTCAACTCCACCCCGCCATCGCCTTGTATGGAACGACCCTAAGGCTCCCGCCCGCGCTCGCGCCGATCCAAGTCGTCGTCGTCCCCATCGCGCAGAAGAACAAGGACAAGGAGTCCGTGAACGCCGCCGCGAGCGCGGTCGTGAAGACGCTGACGGACGCGGGCGTCCGCGTCAAGCTCGACGACGACGAGAGGAACTCGCCGGGGTGGAAGTTCGCGCAGTGGGAGATGAAGGGGGTACCGATTCGCGTCGAGATCGGCCCGAAAGACGTCGCGAACGACGCGTGCGTGCTCGCGCGGAGGGACAAGCCCGGGAAGGAAGGGAAGGAGTTCGGCGTCTCCGTGGAACCGAGCGCGCTCGTCGGTAAAGTCCGGGAGACGTTGGCGGACGTCCAGAGCGCGCTGTTGAGCGAGGCGAGAGCGTTTAGGGACGAGAACATCGTGGACGTGACGTCGTACGAAGAACTCAAAGCAGCGATCGACGCGGGGAAGTGGGCCAGAGGGGGATGGGAAGGCAGCGACGCGGACGAGGAGAAGGTGAAGGAGGACACCGGCGCGACGATTCGGTGCTTTCCGTTCGACCAGCCCGCGGGGCCGCACACGTGTTTGATGACCGGCGTCGAGGCGAAGGAGGTGTGCCTCTTCGCGAAGTCGTATTAAAGTATTTACGTTCGATCGATGTTAAAAACGTATGCCTTCGTTCCGTTACACGTACATATCGTTCCGTACGTTCATCTCGCGTTCTTCGTCTCGTTCGCGTTCGTTCACCACGGCCCGCGGCGCCTGCGCGGGCACTCGTCCCTCCTGTGACCAAACTCTCCGCAATGGAAGCATCCGACGTCCGGACAGTCCCGCAAGAAATGTTCGCGGCTCCCGCACTGAAGACAACCCGATGAAGGGTTTGGTCGCTCCCTGCAGAAGCGACTTTCGTGACCCCGTTTGCCGCACCTAAAGCACGTGGCGTCGGGACACGCACCGCGTAAGTGTCCGGAGCGGCCGCACGAGCGACAGTTCGCGAGAGGGCAGCGGCTCACGTGGTGACTCGGATCACCGCACTTTGGACATTCGACGACCGCGTTGGGGACCTGATACCGGTCTACTCGTACGAGCGCTTTCGCCGGGGCGGGTCTCCACGATTTAGCCGCGACTATCACGCCGTCGCCGCGATCGTCGACTGTCTCGAAAATCAGTCGTCCGTTCGAAGCCTCGCAAAACGCTTTAAGTTTCATCCTCCTGACGAGATCTATCGTCTCCGGCATCTCCGCGTGCAACTCCGAAATGAATCCTTTGTTCAGGCGACCGCCGTGGCGTTCGACGACGTCGAGAAGCTTCGCGATCGCCCTCTCGAGAAGATCACGCGGAGGAGGGGAGGGATCATATTGGCCGCCGCGTCGCGTTTCCTCGGCCGGGGGAGCGGGTCTCGTCGGCGGCCCGCGACGGTCGTACCTGTCGTTGTCCAAGTCGCCGGCGCCGGCGCCGTTCGCACCCTCGGCCCGAGCCCACGCCGCGATCTCGTCGCGCCCGCCCTCCATCGCGGCGCGCGTCACCGCTCTCTGATCCCACGGCGCGCCGTTCGCGCGCGCCCACCTCATAACGTCGAACTGCCCGTGCCTCGCGGCGTCGACGCATGTCCGCTCGTTCCACGGAAACGCGTTCGCGCGGAGCCACTTGAGGACGCTGAGCTGTCCGCACCGCGCCGCCGCGGCGGTAGTCTCGTCGTCGCGCGCGAGGCACTCGAGCAGCGGGCCGAGGGTCTCGTGCGTCTTCGCGACGCTCGAGAGGTCGGGCCCGCCTTCGCCTTCGTCGCGCGGGGAGGCGTCTCTCTCGTCCCTCGGATCTCCTCCCTCGCGCGCCCTCTCCGCGCGCCGTCGCTTCGCGCCCTTCCGCGGGCCGTCGCCGTCGCCGCGGGCGCGCGCGCCGTCGCCGTGGCCGTCGCCGGTCGGATCTCGCTCGATCTCCTCCCGCGCGCCGTCGCCGCGCCCCGAGCCCGCGATCTCGCGATCCCGTCGTCGAACCCGCGGGTCCGCGGGCGAGGCGGCGGCGGCGGCGGCGGCGGCGGCGCCGCGCGCGTCGTCGTCGTCGTCGTCGCCTTCGCCCGCGTCGTCGCCAGCCGTCGCGTCAGACTCGCGCTCCGGCGTCGGCGCGTCGAACGTCGTCACCGCCGTCCGCTTGTTCCAGTAGTACGTCTCCCCTTCCGCTTCGACGCGGAACCAATCGGGGGGGAGGCCGGGGCAGCGCGTGCAGACGCCTCGGACCATCGTCCGCGCGCGCGCGGCGAAGGGCGAGGGTCTTTGAGAGAGACGGCTACTTCGTTTTTTTCATCACGTTTTTTTTTAAAAGCTTTCTGTTTCTACTCGCGCACAGCTGTGCTCACATGTTCGGATACTCCGGGTGGACCCGCTGCTTGTAGTTGGACATCCCGGACCACACGTTCCCGTCCTTTCGCAGCCAATGCACGATCTCCAGTCTGCCTTCGCTCGCGGCGGCGCCGATGGCGCACGGAGAAAACGGCCACCCGCGCGCGCGGAGCCACCTGAGGGCCAATCAATACACGGGTCAGCTGAAAGGAGACGCGATCAAATGTTGAAACCGAGGGGTGGGTGAAAAACGTTCTGTTCGCGCGCGATCGCGAGACAGAACGCACTTGAGGGTCTCGAAGTGCCCGTGCTCCGCCGCGCGCTCCACCGGCGTCGGGTCGTCGCGCGGCATCTTCGGGAACTCGCGCAGCAGCCATCGCAGGCCGTGGAGGTCGTCCTCGCGCGCGGCGAAGACGATCGCCTGTCGCAAATCCTCGGCGGTGCGCACCGCGGCGTAGCGAACCTTGAGCGTCGCGGTCGACGGGCGCGGCGGGCGCGACGCGCGCGGCGGCTCGAACTCGTGCGGCGGCGGCGTCCACGGGCCGTCCGCGGGCACGACGGGCAGCGCGTCGAACGGCGCGATGTGCCTGTTATCCCATCTCGATTCCATCGTCGCGCGCGGCGGCGGCGGCGGCGGCGGCGGCGGGTGTGACGCGCGGCGCGCGCGTCGTAACTCCTCCCCGTTCGCGTCGTCCGAGGTTGGAAGTCCGAGGCTCGGGGAAGGTTTCCGTACTACGTACGGAACTTCGTACTCGTTTCGTATGCTCAAACAGTATAAAACGCCGTGCCCCATACCAAATCCGTCTCCTCCCGCGCGACGAGCGCCTTCGTTCCAAACATTTCGCGACCCCCCGAGCGCGCGCGCGCTCCGCGAACACAATCCCCACGCGCGGCGTCGACGCGCGCGCCCACCACCCGACCCCGCGCCCCGCGCTTACGTACCTCCTCTTGAACCCGGGTACGATGGCGGCCACGCGCGCGGTCCTGCAGGTCTTCGAGAAGTACCAGAAAGATCGCGTCGCGTTCGTGCAGACGGTCGCCGAGCTCGCGACGCGACCGCAAAACGTCGAGCCCATGCAGAGCGCGGGCGTCATGGCGCTCCTTCGTCCGCTGCTGTTGGACAACGTCCCGAGGTGCGAAGAAGGACCTAAACCCGCCCATGCGTTTAACGCGCGCTCGCGGAGGGGCGCGCGGCGGCGTCGCGGCGCGCCATGCGGCGCGCGCGGCGTCGCGCGCGCGCGTCGATCCGCGATCGCGCCCGCCCCAAAAATGGCACGCCGTCGCGTCGCCGCGCAATTCTCTGACCCCCGCCCACCGATTCTCTCTCCCGCCTCCGCGCGCGCCGCCTCCCGCTCACCTCCCCATCCATCCATCCCTCCCTCCCTCCCTCGCCGCTCCCGTCCGCGCGATAGCATCCAACAGTCCGCGGCGATCGCGCTCGGAAGGCTCGCCAACTACAGCGACCACCTCGCGGAGGCGGTCGTGAGCAACGAGATCCTCCCACAGCTCGTCTACTCGCTCAGCGAACAGAACCGATTCTACAAACAAGCCGCAGCGTTCGTACTCCGCGCCGTCGCGAAGCACTCCCCGCCGCTCGCGCAGGCTGTCGTGGACTCTGGCGCGCTCGACTCTCTCGTGCAGTGCCTCGAGGAGTTCGACCCGGGCGTCAAGGAGAGCGCGGCGTGGGCGTTGGGATACGTCGCGGGCCACAACGCGGATCTCGCCGCGACGGTGGGTCTATCTATCTATCACTGGTCCCCATACGACGGCGTCGGCGTGGTGAACGCCGTTCCTTAAGGACTTTGCCCGCCGTTTCTCTCCGCCCATCCCTCGCTTTCAATCCCGACACGCCGCGATGCCTTTCAACTCCGCCACTGACGCCTTTCAACGCCTTTCAATGACCCTCAGGTGGTGGAGGCTGGCGCGGTGCCGCTCCTCGTGTTGTGCGTGCAGGAGCCCGAGCTGTCGTTGAAACGCATCGCGGCGAGCTCGCTGTCGGACATCGCGAAGCACACGCCGGAGATGGCGCAGGCGGTCGTCGACGCCGGCGCGATCGCGTATCTCGCGCCGCTGATCGTGTCCCCCGACGCCAAGCTGAAGCGACAGGTGTGCGCGGCGTTGGGGCAAGTCGCGAAGCACTCGGTGGATCTCGCGGAGGTTGTCGTGGAGGCGGAGATCTTCCCGAACATCCTCATGTGTCTGAAGGACGTCGACGGGTTCGTGCGGAAGCACGCGGCGACGTGCATCCGGGAGGTGGCGAAGCACACGCCGGAGCTCGCGCAGCTCATCGTCAGCAACGGCGGCGTCGGCGCGCTCGTGGATTACGTCCACGAGTCGGAGAGCAACAACCGACTGCCGGGGATCATGGCGCTCGGGTACGTCGCCGCGTTTTCGGAGACGCTCGCGACGGCGGTGATCGCGTCCAAGGGGATCGCGCCGCTGTACGCCGCGCTCGTGGAAGAGCCGGAGGATCACATCAAGTCCGCGAGCGCGTGGAGCTTGGGGCAGATTGGGCGGCACACGCCGGATCACGCCAAGGCGGTGGCGGACGCCGGCGCGCTATCGAAGCTCGTCGCCGTCGGCGCCAACCCGCGGAGCTCGGACGACTTGAAGACGAAGTGCGTGCGATCGCTGCGTTTTATCATCGAGAAGCTCACGGACTTGAGGGCGCTGGATAAGACGCTGCAGAACCGCGAGCTGCCGCACGAGATTGTGCGGTACGTCGTGCATCAGATATCCAAGGTGCTGCCGAACGATCCGCAGGGGCGGCACGATTTCGTCGTCGGCGGTGGGCTCGCCGCGTGCCAAGCCCTGGACGCGGAGGCGGGGACGGCGTTGAAGGAGTACGTGGACATCATCAAGAGCTGCTACCCGGAGGAGATTGTGCAGTATTATTCGCCGACGTACGCGACGCAGCTGCTCGAGAAGTTGGAGGTTACGGCGTGAGAGGCGGCGGTCGGGGAGAGAGGAGGAGGAGGAGGACGATCGAGTCGCGGGCGAATGAATTGAATGATGACGACGGCGCGGCGGCGGCGGCGAAGGGCGAGAGAAGAGATGATCTCGCGGCGAGGAGAGTATTTACGCGCTCGGGCGGCCTTGTACTTGTAACGGCGTCTGAGACTTTAGAGCGAACGAAACGAAACGGAACGAATCGAAACGAAACGCGCGACGATCGACGACGCGTGAAGTCTAATACTGTTCTCCTTTTCATTTCGCCAATTCAATCCGCGGCCAAACGCCTCTCCCTAACACCCCCATCCTTCCTCCGTCGACCCCGCGTCCTCCGTTCGCGCCGTCTACGCGGCGAGGATGATGTTATTGATCGGAATGCTGCGAGAGGAGCGAACGAGCGCGGGGACGTCAGTCGCGCGAACGGTCGATCGCGGCGCGAAAGCTCGAGAGGGGGAAACGACGCGCGGAATAATTAATCGTGACGAACGAGGCGACGCGCCGCGGGCGCGCGATCGGTCGATCGATCGGTCGGTCCACCTCGCCCCCCCTTCCTCCGCGCGCGCGGCGATCGCGGCGCACGAGGAGGAACGAAGACGCGACGCGACGCGCGAGGGACGACGACGACGACGACGACGATGAAGAGGGAGAGGAAGAGGAAGAGGAGGACGGAGATCGCGCGAGGACGGCGACGCACAAGATGAGCTTCACGAAGAACCCGACGAACCCCATCACGATGAACCCCATCCCCGTTCGAAGCGCCACCTTGCTGAACTCCTTCTTGTCCGGCTTCGTGCACTTGCGGATGAGACGGATGGAGTCCTTCGCGAACTCCTTCGCGGGCTTGTACGCGAAGTCGGCGACTTCCATGGCGCGCGAGGGTTTATGGCGACGCGCGGGGGGGGCGCGGGCTTTCTTCGTCGACGAGATCGACGTCCGCCGCGTCCCTCCAGTTTCGCTGAGAGGTCCTGTCGCGTCTCGTCAGCGCCGTCACTTCGTCGCGCGCGACGTCCGCTTCCCTCGCCCGCAGATCTCGACATGTTCAAGCTCGCGACGGTCCTCGCGTTCCTCGCGGCGATCGCCTCCGTCGTCTCCGCGGAGGTGTACTTCGAAGAGCGATTCGACGGTGCGTCCCGCGCGCGTCGCTCGCGTCGCCGTCGCTCGAGCTTCTTCGATCGCGGCACGTCGCTTCGAAACGCGATCGATCGTTCGATCGATAAATCGATCGGAAGATCTCGCGACGTCCGCTCTCCATCCATCGCGTCCGCCGCGATCGCTTCCCGCGCGCTCGCGATCCCGTCCTGACCGTCTCCTCCTCCTCCTCCTCCTCCTCCGTCCTCCCGCTCCCTCCTCGCCGTCCACCCGCAGACGGCTGGCGCGACCGATGGACGAAGTCCTCGTGGAAGACCTCCGAAGGCCAGGACGGCGACTTCGAGCTGACGCGCGGGAAGTGGTACGGCGACGCGGACGCGGACAGAGGCATTCAAACCTCCGCGGACGCGCGCTTCTACGCCCTCAGCGCGGACATGGGCGAGACGATCACGAACGAAGGCAAGTCGCTCGTGCTTCAGTTCAGCGCCAAGCACGAGCAGAAGCTCGACTGCGGCGGCGGGTACGTCAAATTGTTGCCGTCGACGACGGACGCGTCCGCGTTCGGCGGAGACACGCCGTACGCCGTCATGTTCGGCCCGGACATCTGCGGGTACGCGACGCGCAGGGTCCACGTTATCCTCACGGATTCCAAGGGGACCAATCAGCTCGTGAAGAAGACGATCCCGTGCGAGACGGACGAGCTCACGCACGTGTACACGCTGCGTCTGCACGCGAACAACACGTACGAGGTCTTGATCGACAACGAAGAGAAAGAGCGCGGATCTCTGGAGGAAGACTTCGAGTTCTTACCCCCGAAGACGATCGCGGACCCGGAAGCGACGAAGCCGGAGGACTGGGACGACCGCGCGACGATCCCGGACGAGAGCGACGTGAAACCCGAGGGGTACGACGACGTCCCGCCCACCGTCGCGGACCCGGAGGCGTCGAAACCGGAAGACTGGGACGACGACGAGGACGGCGACTGGGAGCCGCCGATGATCGATAACCCGGAGTACAAGGGCGCGTGGGAGCAGAAGACGATCGATAACCCGGCGTACAAGGGCGCGTGGGCGGCGCCGGAGATCCCGAACCCGGCGTATAACGCGGACGACGCGGCGGAGTTGTATAAGTTTTCGGACCTGAGGTACGTCGGGTTCGAGCTGTGGCAGGTCACCGCGGGGACGATCTTCGATAACGTTCTCGTGACGGACGACGCGGCGTACGCCGCGCGGTTCGCGGAGGAGACCTGGGGCGCGAGCAAAGAAGGCGAGCGCGCGATGTACGAGGCGCACGCCGCGGAGAAGGCGAAGGAGGAAGAAGCCGCGCGCGCGAAGGCGGAGGAAGAAGCCGCCGCGGACAAAGCGCTCGAGGAGGAGGAGGAGGAGGAGGAGGAGGAGGAGGAGGACTACGACGAGGACGCCACCGCGCCCGCGACGCCGAAGGACGAGCTGTGATCGACTCGAATAAACACCCACGAACGAAGCGTTTGATTTGATGGTGTATGTTTATATGACTCCTACCCGACAGCGCGTTTAACATTCGCCGCGTCAACCCCCAGCTCTCGCGGCTCCAGCACACACTTGTATTTTTGTCATTTTCGACGCCGCGCGCGGCAGTGTATTCGAGTGCGTCCGCGTTCGTTCGTTCGTTCGTTCGTTTGTTACAAGCGCGTTCTCTAGTCGTCACATTACTCAGGAGCGCCGTTCGCGCGCGCCCACACCAGCACGTCCAGGTGACCAAAGTCTTCCGCGGCCTCGGCGCAAGTACTCTCGTCCCACGGGCAGCCTTCCGCGCGCGCCCACTGCAGCATCTCCAGGTAACCGCCATACGCGGCTGCGGTGCAAGTCTCCTTGTCCCACGGAGCGCCGTTCGCGCGCGCCCACTGCAGCAGCTCCAGGTGGCCGTACCTCGCGGCGACGGTGCAAGTCTCCACGTCCCACGGGCAGCCTTCTGCGCGCGCCCACTGCAGCACGTCCAGGTGACCGCCTTTCGCGGCGTTGGCGCAAGTCCTCTCGTCCCACGGGCAGCCTTCCGCGCGCGCCCACTTCAGCACCTTCAGGTGGCCTTCACCCGCGGCACAGTAGCAAGTCCCCTCATCCCACGGAGCTGGGGGTTTACTCGCGCGCGCCCACTGCAGCACCTCCAGTTGGCCGCCATACGCGGCGAGGGCGCAAGTCGTCGCGTTCCACGGAGCTTCGTTCTTTCGTAACCACTTAAGCACCTTCAGATGGCCGCCACCCGCGGCTTCGGCGCAAGTCCGCTCGTCCCACGGAGCGCCGTTCGCCCGCGCCCACTGCAGCATCCTCATGTGGCCGCCTTTCGCGGCATTGGCGCAAGTCCAGTTGTTCCACGGAGCTTCGTTCATTCGTAACCACTTAAGCACGTCGAGGTGGCCGCCTCTCGCGGCTTCGGTGCAAGTCTCCACGTCCCACGGGCAGCCTTCCGCGCGCGCCCACTGCAACATCTCCAGGTAACCGCCATACGCGGCTG
>Ga0181554_1004632_pt1 | contig 11079 bp, 12 predicted proteins | sample 011ome_16_FD_145602 | JGI IMG/M metagenome (GOLD analysis project Ga0181554, IMG submission 145602) | Coastal salt marsh microbial communities from the Groves Creek Marsh, Skidaway Island, Georgia - 011503CT metaG (spades assembly) | ecosystem: Environmental > Aquatic > Marine > Intertidal zone... | reverse complement strand
CGGACGCCGGAGGCCGCTTCGCTAGGGACGTCGACGCGTCGACGACGTCCTTCGGATCGTCTCTCGACGTTACCCGCGCGTTGGAGGCACTGCGTCGCGCCGAGGCGAGCGAAGTCGAGATGCGCGCGCGGTGGGGGCTCTTCTCGCCGACGCATCCCGCGCCCGCCGCCGGCGACGGCGACGACGAACTCGCGTCGCTGCGGTACGACGCGGAGGCGGGCGCGAGGGCGCTCGAGAGCGAGTTCGCGACCGCGGCGGAGCGCGCCGCGGAGCTGGTGTCCAGGTCGCTCGCGGAGGCGGCGGTGGAGACGATCGACGCCGCCGCGGATGAAGATTTCGTCGCGCGCGTGTGGGAGGCGCGCAACCAGTACGTGAAGTGGCAGGCGATGAGTGATAACGCCGCGGCGGGAGGCGTTACGGGTCCGGGCGGCGAAATCGAGGTCGTGTCCCCGGAGTTTACCCCCGTGGACGTGAACGAGGAGGTGGCGGAGCGTCTGTTGAACGGATTGGTACGCGACGTCGCGAGGGAGCTCGACGGCGCGTGCGAGGACGCGACGGGCCGCGTTCTCGCCGCGGAGTTCGGCGCGGGCGCGAGGGAGGACGAGGATACGGTCGCCGGCGCGCTGTTGATGGACGACGCGTACGAGGAGGCTGTCGCGCGGGCGTATTGATCGAGTAAGACGACCTCTCTTTAGCACGCGAGACTCATCAAAAAATACTTCGCCCTCTTCTCGACCGATTCTCGTCCCCGAGGCTCGCTCGCTTGACCGGCGAAGTCGAACGCGCGCGCTCGCGCGTTTGATCGGTCGCCGCTGCGCTGGCGAGCGACGACGCGAGGAAAAAACCCGGCGCGGTCGTCACTCCGGGCGCGCAGGACCGGAGGTGGCACGATGTCCGTCTCCTTCATGGAGGCGCTCGACACGCTCAAGAGCATGTTCCCCGAGCTCGACACGGTGACGATCCGCGACGCGCTCGAGGCGAAGGGCGGACACATGGAGTCCGCGGTCGAGGACTTGCTGCAGATATCGCGTAAACAACGCGGGGTCGGTGGCGGGATGGGCGGGGGCGGGGGGTTCGGCGGCGACGACGGCGGACGGAGCGGCGGGGGGTACGGCGGCGGGTCGGGTGGGATGGGCGGCGGCGGCGGTGGATCCTTCAGGTGCGCGCGATGACCTCGAACCCGCGTCTCCGGGCGCCCTCCGCGGCCGGGATTTCCTCCTCCGTCCTGTCCTCAGCGGGAAACCCTCCATGGTATCGGCGCCACCTTTTTTGTCGGAGATCGACCGACGGCGACGACCGATCCGATCGACCAGACAGACCCCGCCCCTCGATCGCGCCGCGCGCTGAACGCATCTGACCGTCCACCCCCTCCCTCCGCGCGCATCCATCCATCCATCCCTCCCTCCTCTCGCAGCGGCGGTTCAGGCGGCGGCGACTACTACCGCAACGCGCCCCCGCCGCGTCGCGACGACTCCATCTGGGGCTGGCTCACGGGCGAATCCGACGACGACGGCGGCGCCGCCGGATACTCCTCCAACTACGCCGGCAACCCGAACGACGACACGCTGACGTGGCTCGCAAACTCCGCGAACTACTACGCCGCGGAGATGGCGCGGAACGTCAAGTCCGTCACCGACGCGATCGCGGAGGAGCTGCTGGGACCGGCGGAGGACGAGGAAGGGGAAGAGATCGAGGAGGAGGACGCGTCGGTGCGAGGCACGGGCGAGGTGGTCGCGGGCGGCGCGGTGGGGAACAAAGGCCGAAGGAAGAAGAAGAAGGAGGAGCCGAAGCCGAAGCCGAAGCCGAAGAAGAAGACGCTCGAGGAGGAGGAGGATGACGAGGACGACGTCATCGGCGGGGTGTTGAATCTGTTGGGGTTGGAGGATGACGAGGAGGACGAGCCGTACGTGCGACGCGATTGCAAGAAGGACAAGTGATCTATCTACAGAGCCGAGGAGGAGGGCGGGATAGATAGCCCCGAGGGGAGGCCTTGGATCGCGATATCGTCGCGTCGCGTCGCGTCGCGTCGACGACTTTCTTTTGAGATGAATAACGATTCTTTTAGAGATGCTTCCGTCGCCCGCGCCTCCTCCTCGACGATGATTCGTTCATTCCCGTTCGCGACGCTCTATCAGTCGTCGCGAAATAATCTGATGTGCGTCGTCGCTCGTTGCATTGCGACGCGCGCGCGACATGGCACCCGCGACCGTCGTCAGGCGGTCGAGCCGCGCGGGCGCGGGCGCGCGCGCGCGATCGCCGTCGCCGTCGCCGACGCCGACGCCGACGCGCCGCCGCGGAGGGAACCCCCCGCCGCCTCCTCCTACTCCTCCCGCGCGTCGACCAAAGTCGAAGCGCGCGTCGTCGTCGTCGTCGTCGTCGTCGTCGTCCGCCTCCTCGCGGACGTTCTTCCTCCGCGTCTTCGCGGTCCTCGCGCTCGCGCGCGTCGCGAGCGCGCTCTTCAACCTCGTGCACGACTGCGACGAGACGTTCAACTTTTGGGAGCCGCTGCACTACCTCCTCTACGGCGCCGGGCTGCAGACGTGGGAGCACTCGCCGCGATATGCGCTGCGATCGGCCCTCTACCTGGGCGCGCATCGCGTCGTCGCGACGCCGTTCGCCGCCATTCTCGGGGATGCCGATCACCGCCGCGTCTTCGTCTTCTACGCCACGCGCGTCGTCCTCGGCCTCGCGTCCGCGCTCGTCGACGCGCACCTGTGCGCGGCGACGCGTCGCGCCGCGGTCGCGGGAGGCGATGCGGACGCGCGGATCGCGCGCGCACTCGCCGCGCTCCTCGCCTTCTCCGCCGGGCCGTTCGTCGCGTCGACCGCGTTTCTGCCGTCGTCGTTCGCGGGCGCGTGCGTCGCGTTCGCGGCCGCGTCCGCGCTCGACGGCGATCACGGACGCGCGTGCGTCGCGTGCTCGCTCGCGGTGACGCTCGGCTGGCCTTTCGCGGGCGTCGCGGCGCTGTCGTTCGGCCTCGTCGCGTGGCGCGAGATTGGATTCGCCAAGACGTTCGTCGCCGCCGTCGCGCCGGCGGCGATGGTCGCGACGGCGTCTCGCGCGGCGGACTCCACCTTTTACGGCAAACCGACGTGGAGCGTCATGAACATCGTGCGGTACAACGTCTTCACCGGCGGCGGTAACGGCGCGGAGCTGTACGGCACGGAGCCGTGGTGGTACTACGCGCGAACGCTCGTCAACGCGTTCTCTGTTGCGGCGCCGCTGTCGCTCGTCGCGCCCGCGTGCGCGCTCGCCGCGGCGATCGTCGGAGGACGCGGCGCGTCGGCGACGGCGACGGCGACGACGCGAGCGAGGGTCAAGATCTTGACGAGGGCGTACGCGCCGTTCCCCATCGCGCTCGCGTTCTTCTCCGCGCTGCCGCACAAGGAGGAGCGGTTCATGTACGTGGCGCACGCGCCGCTGCTGGTCGGCGCGGCGACGGCGGCGTGCTGCGTCGGGGACGTCGCCGGATACGCCGCGAGGCGAGCGTTCGCGTTCGCGTTCGCGTTGGCGCGCGGCGGGCGCGGGCGCGGGCGCGGGCGCGGGCTTTTGCGATTCGAAGCGCTCGCGCGCGATGGCGCGACGCTCGCGATCGTGATTTTCGTCGCCGCGGCGGGGGTCGCGCGGGTCGTCGCGCTGAGGGTCGCGTACGGCGCGCCGATGCGCGCCTACGCGGAGCTTCCGCGAGTCGCGACGAACGGAACGTCGCGCGCCGCGGGAGAAAAAGTCGGCGTCTGCGTCGCAGGCGAGTGGCATCGGTTCCCGTCGTCGTTCCACCTCCCGTCGCGCGCGCACGAGCTCAGGTTCCTCCCGAGCGGGTTCGACGGCGCGCTCCCGGTGCCGTTCGCGCGAGCGCACGGCGGCCCCGCGCACGAGCCGCCGGGGCTCAACGACAGGAACGAGTACGACGCGGCGTCGAGAGTCCAAGGCGGGGTTAACGGCGGCGCGTGCGACTTTCTCGTGGACGTCTCCACGGACCCGATCGCGCGACGACGCGAGCGCGAGGAGGGTGCCGAGGAGGGTGCCGAGGAGGGCGCCGAGGATCCGTGGGAGCTGTGGAGGGAATACGCGTTCCTGGACGCCGCGAAGTCGCCGGCGGCGACGCGCGCGTTTTACGTCCCTTACTTTTCCGCGCGCTACAACGTCTTCGGGACCTATCGCGTGTGGCGCCGCAGGTAGTACGAAAGCACGTGCTCGAGGACGTCATATTTGGCCGGAAGGGCTGCGTAGTACAAGTACTTTAGTACAGTACCTTCGTACGAAAGTACGAAAGTACTTCCGTACCAAGGTACGCGCACAGTAGTCCTAGCGCGCACGGTTGTCGCATTAGATGCTATGCCAGACTCTAGCTAGTAGTCAAGGTACGGCGCGCGGTCGCGCGCGTCGTCGCGTCACAAGATACCGTTCCACTCAAACTCGAAATCCTCCAGGAACCGCGTCATCGTGTCGTGCCGCACCATCGCCCTTCGGTACCCGCTCGCCGTCTTCATCATCCCCGCGAGCTTCAAGAGCTTCTCGTGGAAGTGATTGATCGTCGTGTTGCATCGCGCGCCAGCTCCCGCCCCGGCTTTAAACCCTTTCGAAGAAGAGCCCGGGCCGCCGTGCGCGGTATTACCCGCGACGTACCGCTCGCGCGTCAGGTCGTCGCCCTCGCGCGGCGAAATCCCCGGGTCGTGCATCGGCGACCCGCGCGCGCCGCCGTAGGAAAACGTCCGAGCGATGCCGATCGCGCCCATCGCGTCTAACCGGTCCGCGTCTTGCACGCAGCCGCACAACACGCGCAGGCTCGCGCTTCTGGCGTACGCGCCGTGCTTCTCCTCCCACTCGGCGTCCGCGAGCTCTTTCTTGCGCTTCTCCGAGAGCGGCGCCGCGCCGTCGCCGGCGCCGGCTGATTCGCTCTTGAGTTCGTTTTTGAAGCCGACGCGAGCGACGATCAGCACGATCGCGTCGACGTACCAGTTCACGTCCTCCCACAGCGAGTATCGCATCGAGTTCGCTTGAAGCCACGATCTAACGGCCAGGGCGCCGGCGTTTTCGGACCCGCTGTACTTGTAGTCCTTCACGTCGTGAAGCAACGCGGCGACTTCGACGATCTCCAACGCGACGTCCTCGGTGACCCCTTCCTCTCTCGCGAGCGTCAACGCCAACACCCTGACCCTGTGGACGTGCCACCAGTCGTGCGACGGGTCGTTCCTGGACATCTCTCTCTTCACCCACGCTTCCGCTTTGTTTACGATGTCGTCGCGCTCGGGCGTGTTCGCCGCGCCCGGCGCGCGATGGGACGCGGCGGCGTCCGGCGGCTGCGGCGGCGGCGGCGGCGGCGGAGTTGAAGTCGACGTCGAAGTCGACGTCGACGCGACGGGAGGAGGCGCCACGGGGGCGGGAGGCGCGGCGGCCGGCACGGACCCGCGCGCCGCCATCGTCGCCTCGTACTTCGCCACGAGCTCGTCGCGCTCGAAGACGTTGGAGACGTCCACGCCCGCGTCGCGGAGCGCCTTCTTCATCTCGCCGACGGACGGCGCCGTCCGCGCCGCGGGCGGATGCGGGGAGTCGCGCGTCGCCGGCGTCGGCGTCGGCGTCGGCGCCGGCGCCGGCGCCGGAGGCGGCGCCGCCGGCGGCGGCGCCGGACGCTGCGGCGCCGCGTGCGACGTGAAGAAGAAGGGGTCCAACTCCGGCGCGGACGGTTTCGGCGCGTTCGACGGCGGCGGCGGCGTCCGCGCGGGCGTCGTCAACAGCGGCGTCCCCAGTCGCGGAGTGGGATCCGACGGTTGCGGTCGCCGCCCCTCCGCGTCGCTTCGGCTGCGACGGATGCCCTCCGCGAGCGAAACCTCCTCGATCTTCGCCGCGATCGAGTCCGCGGCGCTCGAGGACGCGGCCATGACGGCTGCCTCGACGCGAGAGACGCGCGACGACGACGCCGACGGGAATGGAAGACCCTCGGAAGACTCGACGACTGACGGGTCAACTTCTGTTCGTGTGCGCTACGTCGAGTAAAGAATTTTAATGATTGTCTTCTACCGGGGCGCCGCCGTCACCGCCCTTTGTTCATCGGGTACGCGTACTCCGGCGGCGGCGGCCCGTTCACCATCTTATCCACCCCGCCCAACCCGAACGGCGTGTCCATGCCCTCCCCTCGGAGGTGCATCCGCAGAAGCGCTCGATCCACCGCGTCTACGACGTCGTCCACCTCTTGCATCGCGCCGTCGCCCACCTCGCCGCACGCGAGCGTCTTCTCGATCGGCTCCAGAATCTCGATCGCGGGGTTCCGATACCGCCCCTCCGGCGGGCGCATGTTACACAACGCCGCGAGCGTGTTGAGGTGCTTCGTCGTGAACGGCGACTCGTACATCCACGTGTTCATCGCCGGCGCGACGATCACGCGTTTGCGCTCATCCGTGAAGTCCCAACATCGAAACACGCACGCGACGAGGTTGTCGCTCAAGCCGTTCGCCATCTTCGCGAGCGTGTTCGCGCTCAACGGCGCGACGAGGAAGACGTCCGCCCACCGCCGTAACTCCACGTGGAGCACCGGGTCGCCTTTGCCGCTCCATCGACGCCACTCGTCGTCGTCGCCGTGCACGTCGGCGGGGTCGAGCGGAAGATCCGCGGCGTCGAAAAAACGCGCCGCGCTCGAGGTGTAGCACGCCTTGACCGCGAACCCTTTCGCCCTGAGCTTCGTCACCATCTCGACCGCCTTGATCGACGCGACGGACCCGGTGAACGCGACGAGGACGTTCCGCGTCGGCGCCGCCGCCGCGCCCTCGCCCTCCCCCGCCTCGATCTCTCTCTTGCTCCTCTCCTCGCTCCGCGTCGTCCATCCGTTCGACCGCATCGCCCTTCCCTCGCCCTCGCCGTCGCTCGCCATCGACCTCGACCTCGACCTCGACCTTCCGCGCGCGCGCGCTCCGCTCCCCCGCCGCTCGCCTCCTCTCCCCTCGCCTCGCCTCACCCCTTGAACTGCCCGTTCGTCGTCGCGTGCCCGTACTTCTCCACGCGCCTGCGGAGTCGGTCCTGCTGCGCCTTCGCCTTGGCGTGGTTCGCGCGGAACTTGAAGAGCTTCTGCTTCTTCAGGCAATCGTCCAGCGCCCACTTCTGCTCGTTGCACGCGCCCCACGCGCGCGCCCACGGGTTGTCTCTGTGGCACCGCTTGAGCGCGATGACGACGTCTTTACACAGCGGGTGGTTCTCGAGCGTCAGCGGAGGGTGCATCCCGCGCGACGAGAGACTGAGGGCCGCGCGCGCGGCGGTCGCGGGTCTTGAGGCTGACGACGACGCTCTGACTTTCGCCGCGGGCGTTCGTCCACGTGTCGCTGTCGTCCCGGCGGGCGCATCGCTCGCGTCGCGTCGTCCGCCGGCGACGGTCGCGCACTCCGCGCGGCACGCCGCACGACCCGCCCTCCGCGACCGCGTCCGCGCCGCCGCGTCCGCTCGCTCCCGCGCCGCCGCGTCCGCTCGCCCGCGTCCGCACCCGCGCCGCGCGCCCGCCGGCCGCGCGCGTCGCGTCGCGTTATCCCTCGGACGAGCGGCGCGTCCGCGCGCGATCGATGGCTCCGCTCGCTCTCCTCCCCGCGGGCGCCGCCGCGTGCGCGCGCGCGACGCGACGACTCTTCTCCTCCTCGCGCCGCGGCTCGTCCGCGTCCGCGAACCTCGTCCGCGGCGGCCGCGGCCGCGCGTTCGTCGCCGCGCCGCGCGCGCGCGCGGTGAAGGAGCCGGAGACGGCGTCCGCGTCCTCAAACGCGTCTTCCGCGCCCGCGACATCGTCCTCCGAGTCGACGTCCTCCCCGCCGCTCGCGTGGCGCGCGGCGATCGACTTCAAGAAGATCCGCGACAACGCGGAGGCGACGCAGACGAACGCGAACAACCGCGCCGCGAGCGTCGACGTCTCCGCGGTCGTCGCCGCGTACGAGGCGTACCAGACCCTCAAGGGCACGGTGGACGAGCTCCGCGAGCGAAGAAACGTAAACGCGAAGAGCATGAAGGGCAAGATGGACAAGGAGAAGCGCGACGCGCTCATCGAGGAAGGCAAGGCGCTGAAGGACGAGCTCGCAGGGTTGGAGCAGGAGCTCGGCGCGCTCGAGACGACGATGCAGATCGAGGGGCAGAAGATCCCGAACGACACGCACCCGGACGTGCCGATCGGCGGGGAAGAGGTTGCGGCGCTCCGGAGAGAGGTGGGCGCGAAGCGCGACTTCAGGTGCGTTCTATACACTGGTCCCCATACGACCCCGTTCGCGTGGTGAACGTCATTCCTTAAGGACTTTGCCCGGCGCGTCTCTCCGCCCATCCCTCGCGTTCAATCCCCGCCCTCGACGCCTTTGAACTCCACCTGACGCCTTTGAACTCCACCCCGACATTCGCTCGTATGGAACGACCCTCAGCTTCGCCGTCGCGAACCACGTCGATCTCGGCGAACGGCTCGGGATGTTCGACTTCGAGACCGGCGGGAAGGTGTGCGGGTCGCGGTTCGTGTACCTCACCGGCGCGGGCGCGATGCTCGAGCTCGCGCTGATCAACTGGGCGATGCAGAAGGTCGTCGCGAAGGGGTTCAAGCCGATGGTCGTCCCGGATTTGGTGCGACAGTCCACGATGGAAAAGTGCGGGTTCCAACCCAGGGCGGAGAACACGCAGGTGTACTCGATACAGGACAGCGAGCTGTGCCTCGCGGGCACCGCGGAGATCCTGCTCGGCGGCGTGTACATGGACGAGGCGCTCGAGGAGAAGCAGCTCCCGATCAAGATGGCGGCGTTCTCGCACTGTTTCCGAACCGAGGTGCGTTCTATCTCACACCGGTCCCCATACGACATCGTCGGCGTGGTGAACGCCGATCCTTGAGGACTTTACTTCCCGGCGCATCCCTCCGCCCACCCCTCGGTTTCAATCCCGACACACCTCGACGCCTTTCAACTCCGCTTCTGACGCCTTTCAACTCCACCCCGACGTTCGCTCGTATGGAACGACCCCGAGGCTGGCGCCGCCGGCGCGGCGACGCGAGGGATGTACCGCCTGCACCAGTTCTCCAAGGTGGAGATGTTCGTCGTCTCCACCCCGGAGCAGAGCGACGCGATCCACGACGAGCTCATCGCGATCGAGGAGGAGATGTACGACGAGCTCGGGTTCCACTTCAAGGTGTTGGACATGTCCAGCGAGGACCTCGGAGCGCCGGCGTACCGCAAGTTTGACATCGAGGCGTGGATGCCCGCGCTCGAGCGCTACGGAGAGATCTCCAGCGCGAGCAACTGCACGGACTACCAAGCGCGGCGGCTGAACATCAAGTACCGCCCGAATCCGGTGGACGGGAAGAAGCAGCCGTTGACGCACTGTCACACGTTGAACGCGACGGCGTGCGCGGTGCCGAGGATGATCATCACCATCTTGGAGAACTTTCAGGCGCGTTCCATGTCGCACTGGTCCCCGTACGACCATACGACCGCGTCGGCGCGGTGAACGCCGTTCCTCGAGGACTTTTCTTCCCGGCGTATGTTTCTCTCCGCCCATCACCCCTCGCTTTCAATCCCGACACACCTCGACGCCTTTCAGCTCCGCTTCTGACGCCTATGAATTCCACCCCGACGTCGCTTTGAACGATGGACCCTCGACCCTCAGGAGGAGGACGGGAGCGTGCGCGTCCCGGAGCCGCTGCAGCCGTTCATGGGGGGGCTGAAGGTGCTCACGCCGGAAGACGTCGCCGGCGCCGCGGCGAAGAAGTAGCCGCGATGACGGACGGACGGACGGACGGACGGACGCGCTGGACGGGCGGAGAGGAGAGGTCGTCTCGTTATTGTAATTCATCGAGGAGACGGGGTAATACCTTACGAGCGCGCGCGTACCAATCACGCTTTGTGTTAAGTATTATTACGCGCGAGCACGCGGCCGTCTTTCGCCGTTGGTTCTGTTCTGTTCTGTCGCCGCTCACTTGCTCTTCTTCCAGTTGTCGATCCAAGCCTGCGCGTCCGCCGCGCGACCCTCCGGCGTGCTCAAATCCGCGTCGGATCCCTTCCACGCGTCGATCCACTGCTGCGCGTCCTTCGCGTTGCCCGCGGCGTCGCTCTTGCTCGCGGATTTCGCGCCGCCGTTGGACGACGACCCGCCGGACGCCTCCTTCGGCCCGCGCGACGCGGCGGCGGCGGCGAGCGCGCCGATGGCGACCACCGCGGCGAGCGCGCCTGAGGGCCGTTCAATACGAGCGAACGTCGGGGTGGAGTTGAAAGGCGTCAGAAGCGGAGTTGAAAGGCGTCGAGGTGTGTCGGGATTGAAACCGAGGGGTGGGTCGTATGGGGACCAGTGTGTGGGACGCGCCCGAGGACGACGCGTCGGCGTCCGACTTCTTGTTGCTCTTCTTCGCGGCCGCGGCCGCCGGCGCCTTCTTCGCGGCGGGCGCCGGCGCCGCGGACTTGGACGCGGCCTTGACCGCGGGCGCCGAGCCTTTGCCCGCGGCCATGCGCGCTTTCAGGGCCGCGGTTTCCGTGCCGTCGAAGCGGTTTTCTTTTTTGCGCTCTGGCTCGACCTTGCCGTAGAGATCTGCCGCGGAGAGCGGCGCGGCGGAGGACGCCGCGAGCGCGGCGTCGGCGGCGGAGACGGCGAGCGCGATGGAGGCCGCGGTCGCGGCGGCGAGTTTCGCGGTCTTGTTCTCGCCGGAGGCGGTGACCTGGACGGAACCGGGACGACGACGGCGACTGGTGAGATTCCGTTTCCACGTTTCGGGGGAGGAAAAAACACGGGAGAGGAATGGATGTCACCCGAGTCGGGTCTATCCGATCGCGGCGGAGGCGTCCCCGGGGTATCGAGCGCGCGCGTCGCGATCGACGCACCTTGCAGACGGCGGCGGCGCGGCGCTGCGACGCGAGGGAGGAAGGGAAGGGAGAGAGGCGATACGTCAGCGCGGAGCGCGCGCGACGGGGGCTGGAGACGAGCGCGCGCGTCGGTGCCAATAAAACCGCGCCAGCTCGGACGATCGGTTCGCGGTCGACGCCGCGGCGCGGCGACCCGCCGCGGCGCCGCGGCGCGTCGCGCGAGACGTCGCGCGTCGGCGGCGTCCGCCGAGGCGATGCGAGGCACTCGCGGGGCGACGCGCGCGACGCT
>Ga0181554_1004630_pt1 | contig 11080 bp, 11 predicted proteins | sample 011ome_16_FD_145602 | JGI IMG/M metagenome (GOLD analysis project Ga0181554, IMG submission 145602) | Coastal salt marsh microbial communities from the Groves Creek Marsh, Skidaway Island, Georgia - 011503CT metaG (spades assembly) | ecosystem: Environmental > Aquatic > Marine > Intertidal zone... | reverse complement strand
GTTTCTACTAGGCACTTTCGACTGGCTGCCAGACCCACAGCAAAGTAAGTTGCGGCTATGGATGACTTCAATCGCTGTATAGAAATTCTGGCTGCTGGCGACCGGAATAGGGTATGGTCCCTGGTAGTTACTATTTTCGGTGATCTCGCGCAGGGCACCGGAGACACGCTAAGCATGCAGACATTGGCACGCATCACCGAACCGCTTGGAGTTAAACCAGAAGCTCTTCGGGTCGCGTTGCATCGTTTGAAAAAAGACGGCTGGATCGTTTCAGAACGCCAAGGTAGAAATAGTTTGATTGGCTTAACTGATTTTGGTCGCACCCAAAGTACCGAAGCTGCCCCTTTGATTTATCGGAGAACGGGTCCAAATATCGGTCAATGGGCGATATTCATTGCTTCGCCCCAATCCCAACCATCCCGTGACGAACTTGAGCGCATTAGGGAAAGCCGGTCATCCTTTAACGTGTCGCCAAACGAAGTCATTGCTCCAGCGTTTTTGGCTGGCGACGAACTACTGCGTGCGCCCTTTGACCCGACAACTGCTCCAGAATGGGTTCTTCAGTCCGTTTTCCCTAAAGCGCTTCAACATAAATACGCACATCTCAACAGACGACTGGCTGACCTTTCAGCTGCAATCCCGGAAATGTCGGATCCTTTCAAGATTGCGACATTGAGAACCCTGTTGGTCCACAACTGGCGTCGTATTGTTTTAAGCCACCCGGACGTAGACGATGTTTTTATTCCAGGTGAGTGTCGTTTGAAGGAATGTCGCTCGCGAATTGATCAGTTGCTTACTGCCTACCCCTGCCCCTCGTTGGATTTGTTTGAGTCAAACTAAAGCTGCGCGAGCCGCAAAAGTAACGTTCGTAAGACATGCAACTCTTCGTCGCTTAGATCCTGAGTCAACAAGTCGTCGTATGTCTTGGCAACTCCCTTTAAATCTCGGTACGCGCTCTGACCTTGAATAGATAATGTAATCAACTCACTGCGCCGGTCTTGTTCGATCTTTTCACGAGTTAGAAACCGGCGCTTTTGAAGGGCCGCGACAGCACGGGATACCTTTGTTTTATGAAGTTTCGAGCGCTCGCAAATCTCACGAGCTGTCATTGAGCCGTAATATCCAAGATGAAACAGCACGCGCCATTCGGTTCGCAGCATGCTGTAGCGGTCCTTGTAATGGCGCTGAAATCCAAGGCTGCTTTCCTCGGCCGCCTGATTTAGCAGGTAGGGAAGGAAAAGCATCAGGTCAAAGTCATCTTTTTTACTCATATACTTGTTCTACCCCTTGTTAGTTACATTTTCAACTATTACCCCCTGATTCCAGCGAATGGGAGAACCTGATGAATAAGCGATCCGAGGCTTCGGGCCTGCTTCAAGCTTCGACGACTGTCGGCACGACAAACGGTTATATGCCAGGCTTTGGGAATGACTTTGAAACCGAGGCGCTGTCTGGTGCGTTGCCTCAGGGGATGAACAGCCCACAGAAGTGCAACTACGGTCTTTATGGCGAGCAATTGTCGGGTACGGCGTTTACCGCGCATCCGCCCGAGCGGACCTGGACCTATCGTATCCTGCCCTCAGTAAAGCACTCGGCGCGATACACCAAGATCGACCTGCCCTATTGGAAGTCTGCGCCGAATGTTGATCCAGACGTGATTAGCTTGGGCCAGTATCGCTGGGATCCGGTGCCGCATGCAGAGGGTCTGACGTGGCTCACAGGGATGCGCACGATGACCACTGCTGGCGATGTGAACACGCAAGTGGGCATGGCGAGCCACGTCTATCTGGTCACGGACTCGATGGTCGACAGCTATTTCTTCTCGGCGGATTCAGAACTGCTGGTGGTGCCACAGGAAGGTCGCTTGCGCTTTGCGACCGAGTTGGGGATCATTGATTTGGAGCCGCAAGAGATTGCCATTCTCCCACGTGGTCTGGTCTACCGGGTCGAGGTTCTGGAAGGCCCATGTCGCGGATTTGTCTGCGAAAACTACGGCCAGAAGTTTGAACTGCCAGCTCGCGGTCCGATTGGCGCCAATGCACTAGCCAACCCGCGCGATTTCAAAGCGCCTGTGGCGGCCTTTGAAGACCGCGAAGTTCCCTCGACCCTAACGATCAAATGGTGCGGACAGTTCCATGAGACAAAGATTGGCCAATCGCCACTGGATGTTGTGGCGTGGCATGGTAATTATGCGCCTTACAAGTATGATCTGAAGACTTACTGCCCTGTTGGCGCGATCCTGTTTGACCACCCCGATCCGTCGATCTTTACGGTTCTGACGGCGCCATCGGGCGTTCCAGGTACCGCCAATATCGACTTCGTTCTATTCCGTGACCGCTGGATGGTGGCCGAAAACACTTTCCGCCCGCCTTGGTATCACAAGAACATCATGTCCGAGTTGATGGGCAATATTTACGGTCAGTATGATGCCAAGCCACAGGGCTTTGTTCCGGGCGGTATGAGTTTGCACAACATGATGCTGCCGCATGGACCGGACAAAAACGCCTTTGAAGGGGCGTCAAACTCGAACCTTGGCCCGCACAAGCTTGAAAATACCATGAGCTTTATGTTTGAAACCCGTTTCCCGCAACATCTGACAAAGTTCGCTGCATTGGAAGCGCCTTTGCAGGACGACTATATCGACTGCTGGGATGATCTTGAGAAGAAATTTGACGGAACACCCGGGACAAAGTGAGGGGCGCTGCCCCTCTGGCCTTTGGCCATTCACCCCGGAGTAATTCGGGCAAGATGAAATAGGCGCTGTGAGCGTCGAAAGAAAAGGAAAACGACTTGGCACTTTTGAAGTCATGGGTTGAAAGCGCGAACGACCCGACACATCCATTTCCATTGAACAACCTGCCTTACGGGGTGTTCTCGAACGATGATGAGGACCCGCGTTGCGGTGTCGCCATTGGGGATATGATCCTTGATTGTCGGGCCGCAGAAGAGGCCGGTTTGATCGACATGGGGGGGCCGCTTTTTGACGTGCCGTTCTGGAACGAAGTCATGGAAGAAGGTACCGAACTTTGGGCAGAGCTTCGGGAACGATTGACCAATATACTGGCTGAGGGCAGCGAAGACCGAGCCGTCGCTGAGGGGATGCTAGTGGCGCAATCCGATGCGCAAATGCATCTGCCGTTTCTGATCAGTGAATATACGGACTTTTATGCTGGCCGGAACCATGCTTTCAACGTCGGCTCGATGTTCCGCGATCCGGCGAATGCTTTGCCACCGAACTGGTTGCATATTCCGATCGGCTACAATGGCAGAGCGTCCTCGGTTGTGGTCAGCGGCACCGATGTGCGCCGCCCTTGGGGGCAGTTGAAATCACCTGATCAACCTTTGCCCGCGTTTCTGCCCTGCCGCAGGTTTGATTATGAGTTGGAGATGGGCGCGATTGTCGGCCAGGCCTCGGACGGGCCGGTGACGGTGCAAGAAGCCGATGACATGATCTTTGGCTATGTGCTGCTGAATGACTGGTCGGCGCGCGACATTCAGGCGTGGGAATACCAGCCTCTTGGACCGTTCCAATCCAAAGCGACCGCCACCACGATAAGCCCCTGGATCGTGACCAAAGCCGCTCTTGAGCCGTTCCGTTTGGCCGCCCCCGAGCGGGAATTCGAGTTGCTTGATTATCTGAAAGACGTCGGGCCGATGTTTTATGATATCGAGTTGAAGGCCTCGATTGCGCCAAGCGGAAGGTCGGAAACGGTGATTTCCAGGACCAACTACAAAGAAATGTACTATTCAGCGGCCCAACAATTGGCGCATCACACGACCAGTGGTTGCCCGATGAACCCGGGCGATCTTTTGGGCTCGGGCACGATTTCCGGACCGGAAAAGATGACCCGTGGCTCGCTTCTGGAACTTAGCTGGGGTGGGAAGGAACCGCTGACGCTGGACACGGGTGAGGAGCGTAGTTTCATCGAAGATGGCGATACACTGACCCTACACGGGGAAGCCAAAGGCGACGGCTACACAATTGGTTTTGGCGACTGTACCGGAACGGTTCTGCCTGCCCTCGAAAACCCATACGCGCGATAAAGGACTGATAAAATGGCAAAAGCATTCGCATCACAAGGCGACATGACAGAAAAGAAAATCACCTTCGACGAAATTGGCGAGGGTCTTTATGCCTTTACCGCCGAAGGTGACCCGAACTCGGGCGTTATCATTGGCGATGACAGCGTGATGATTGTTGAAGCGCAGGCCACTCCGCGCCTTGCAAAAAAGGTGATCGAATGTGTTCGAAGCGTCACCGATAAACCGATCACCCATGTCATTCTGACCCACTATCATGCGGTGCGTGTTTTGGGGGCCTCGGCATTTGGTGCACAGCAGATCATAATGAGCGACACTGCCCGCTCGATGGTTGTCGAGCGCGGACAAGAGGACTGGGACAGTGAATTCCAACGCTTCCCGCGTCTATTCGAAGGCCATGAAAGCATCCCCGGATTGACCTGGCCGACCACCACCTTCAGCGACAGCATGACGGTTTATCTGGGCAACCGTCAGATAAACCTGATGCATCTGGGCCGCGCCCATACGGCTGGAGATATCGTGATCCACGTGCCAGACCAAAACGTCATGTTCACCGGTGACATCGTGGAATACCACAGCGCGTGTTATTGTGGTGACGGGCACTTCAACGACTGGGGTGACACTCTGGACGCGATCAAATGGTTTGATGTCGATGCCATCGCTCCGGGGCGCGGCGACGCGTTGGTAGGCAAAGAGATGGTCAACGCCGCCATTGAAAACACCCGCGACTTTGTGGAAAGCACCTATCGCCCCGCAGCCCGGGTCGCAGCTCGCAACGGCAGCCTGAAAGAGGCCTGGGACGCGGTGCGCGCGGAATGCGATCCGAAGTTCGCCGACTACGCCATCTACGAACACTGCCTGCCCTTTAACGTAGCCCGCGCATACGACGAAGCCCGCGGCATCGACACCCCCCGCGTCTGGACTGCGCAACGCGATCTGGACATGTGGGAAGCCTTGCAGGGGTAATACTCTCGTTCACCGAGTCTGAGCATTCAAAGTTTGGGCCCGATGTACGAATTAAATGACAATTTACCGGCGTCATGCATGAGACATGGCACACATACATGCGCCCTGACTTCAGGAGGAGATGAAGTATGTTTGACGACAGATATACCCTAGCCTATAAGCGGTATCCCTACAAAAAGTCCCCTGATCAAGATGCAGCCGAGGCCGTTCGCCATCCTGTTGTAGTGATGGGCGGAGGTCCGGTCGGCATTGCGATTGCAATTGATCTGGGCCTACAGGGAATTCCGACCTTGGTGCTAGATGACCACGAAGGCGTTGGCATGGGCAGCCGCGCAATCTGCTTTGCCAAGCGGTGCTTGGAAGTGGCGGACAGGTATGGCTGCGGCGAACCAATGCTGGACAAAGGAGTTGTCTGGAACCTTGGTAAAGTGTTCCACAAGGACGACAAGGTCTTCGAATTCAACCTGTTGCCGGAAGAAGGCCATAAATATCCGGCATTCATCAACTTGCAACAACCATACTATGAAAGCTTTCAGCTAGATCGCTTTGAAGAACTGCAGGCACAAGGCGCACCGATCGAAATACGCGGCAAAAACCGCGTGGATGGCGTAGTCGTCCGTGACGATCATGTGGTTCTGGACGTGATGACCCCTGACGGTCCTTATGAAATCGAGGCCGACTGGGTGATTGGATGTGACGGGGCAAGTTCCCCGTTGCGGGGTATGTTGGATATGGATTTCAGCGGTAAAGTCTTCCAAGACAGCTTCCTGATCGCCGACATTAAAATGAAAGGCGATGTTGAATTCCCGACCGAGCGCTGGTTCTGGTTTGAGCCATCGCATGGTGAGGGCGCATCAACACTGCTACACAAGCAACCCGATGATGTTTGGCGTGTCGATTTCCAGATCGGATGGGATGTAGACCGTAAGGAAGAACTGAAAGAGGAAAACATCCGCCGTCGTTTGGATGCCTTCCTTGGTAACGGCGTCGAGTACGACATGGTCTGGTCCTCGATCTATACCTTCCAATGTAAACGCATGGATACCTTCCGTAATGGTCGTGTCATATTTGCGGGTGACGCAGCGCATCAGGTTTCTCCGTTTGGCGCCCGTGGGGCCAACTCGGGAATGCAGGACGTAGACAACCTTGGCTGGAAGCTGGGGCTGGTGATCAATGGCACTGCGGATGACAGCTTACTGGATACTTATAACTTTGAACGCATCCACGGCGCGGACGAGAACATCATGAACTCAACCCGCTCGACTGATTTCATCACGCCTAAGTCCGAGATAAGCCGAGTTTTCAGGGATGCAGTGTTGTCGCTTGCTGGATCTTACGAGTTCGCGCGTCCATTGGTGAACTCAGGCCGTTTGTCCGTGCCGTGTACATATGATGGTTCTCCGTTGAATGGGCCAGATGATTTGGGCGGACCCGAACGGACCCGTCCCGGGTCGCCCTGCCCTGATGCAGAACTTGCGGACGGATTCCTTCTAAGCCAGCTGGGCAACGACTTCGTGCTGCTTTGCATCAATGCAGATGGTCCCGATTCACTTGAAGAATCCGGCATCTCAACCCGAACTTTGAAACTGACGGAAGCGGACGACCCGAAAGGGTACGTCAAAGAACGTTACCTTGGCGACGCCAAGTCGGCTGTCTATCTGATCCGCCCGGACCAACACGTGGCAGCGCGCCACGCCGCTTTCGACGAGAAGACAATTCGCGCAGATATCCGCCGCGCCATTGGAAAGGAGTGACAAGATGTCAGACCTGAAACTATCCCCAAACATAAACCGTAGCGATGACTTCTACGCCGATCTGATCGACGCGCACGAAGGTCTGACCAAAGACGAAAGTGACGCCTTCAATGCGCGCCTGATTTTGGTTCTCGCCAATCACATCGGTGACAATGCAACCTTGAAAGCGGCTTTGAGCGCCGCTTCACAGAAGTAAGATACAGCTATGAAAATCGAAAAATCCACCACGTGGCCTATCGTTGCAAGGACGCCAAGGAGACCGTCCTTTGGTACCGCGATATGCTGAAAATGGACTTTATCTTGGCCATCGCCGAAGACCATGTGCCATCAACCCATGAACCAGATCCATACATGCATATCTTCATAGATGCCGGAGACGGAAATGTTCTGGCGTTTTTCGAACTGCCGACCAAACCGGAAATGGGTCGTGATCCGAACACTCCGAAGTGGGTTCAGCACATCGCGTTCAAAGTCAAGGATCGAGACGCTTTGATCGAATACAAAGAACATCTTGAAGCCCAAGGTGTCGAAGTTCTTGGCGTCACCGATCACTCGATTTTCCACTCGATCTACTTCTTTGACCCGAACGGCCACCGTATCGAGCTGGCCTGCCCTGACCCGGGCGAAGAAGCGATGCTGGCCAAACTAGATGACGTAAAGTGGGATATGCTTGAGGAATGGTCGAAGACCAAAAAAGCACCCAAGCACGCAGCCTGGATGCACGAAAAAGAGCTGAAAAGCGTCTAATTGAAATGACAGGGCGCTCAAACAGCCGCCCTGTCGCCACCAACAGTATTGCGAAAACTATGCCCCTTCGCTAAGTCCTGCGTCATCGCAAACGGGACTGTTGAACGCATGAACGACACAATCATCGAACGCTGCGAAGCAAAGGGGCTTCGGATTACCGGCCAGCGCCGGATAATTGCGGATGTGCTACAAGAGTCTGATGATCATCCCGATGTTGAAGAACTTTATTCCCGCGCCTCTGCACGGGATGACAATATCTCGATCGCTACGGTCTACCGAACGGTAAAGCTATTTGAAGAGTCTGGCATCCTGGAAAAGGTCGAATTCGGCGATGGACGAGCGCGATATGAAGATGCTGAGCGCGAACATCACGACCACCTGATTGACATGAACTCGGGCGAAGTGATCGAATTTGTCGATCCCGAGATTGAAGCGCTACAAGAAAAAATTGCCGAAAGATTGGGATACAGGCTTAAGGGCCACAAGCTTGAACTCTACGGCGTTCCCATCAATACAAAATAATACTTTTCGTGGTCTTTCAGTGGCCCTAAGGGTTTACCGAGAACTTTAATAAGGCACAAAATGGACAACTTGCGGGGCGCGCTGCTCATGGTCTTGGCCATGACGGGCTTTGCGCTTGAAGACGCGATCATTAAAATGATTGGCGGCACAATGCCGACTGGTCAGATTATAGCCTTGATCGGTTGCGGTGGAGCCATTCCAGCCGCGGCCTATGTAATTTGGCGCGAGGGACTGCCTAGAAAAAGCGCCATACTGAACCCAATTGTTCTTATTCGCGGATTATTTGAGATTATTGCCGTTGTCGGATTTATCACGGCATTAGGCCTCATCCCGCTGGCAACCTTGTCCGCCATCATACAAGCCGTTCCACTTGCCGTTACACTTGGTGCGGCAGTTTTTTTTGGCGAAAGCGTAGGGTGGCGACGATGGAGCGCCATTTTAGTTGGCTTCATCGGTGTTTTAATTATCATTCGACCAGGCGCAGCAAGTTTTGACCCAAACAGTCTTTTCGGAGTTTTGGCCATTGTTGGCTTGGCGGGCCGTGATTTGGCCACCAAAGCAATACACAAAAATATCTCCACTAACCTTTTAACGCTTCTTGCTTTCGTAAACGCCGGATTGGCCGGATTACTGATGATACCTTTCGGCGGATCAATTCAAACCGTGCCTTTGGAAACTGCAGGCTATTTGATTGTGGCAATCATAATGACCTTTGCTGCAACATGGGCAATTATTGCTGCAATGCGGATTGGCGAAGTGTCCTTTGTCGCTCCTTTCCGATATTCACGACTGATTATCGCCATATTCATCGGAATCGTCGTTTTCGACGAATTTCCCGATACAATGACAATTCTGGGTGCAATAGTCGTGGTGTTGAGCGGAATTTACACATTCACCCGCGAGCGACAAATATCACATGCAAAACGATAACCTCACAGGCATCCTGCTGATGACGGTCTCGATGGCGCTCTTCGCCGTCGAAGACGCATTCATTAAATTGGCGTCAACGTCCTTACCTGTTTGGCAAATCCTTTTAAGCATGGGAATTGGCGGTATCGCGGTTTTTTCCGCCCTTTTGATAATGCGGCGTGAACGCTTTTTCCCACCCGAGGCCTTCTCGAAACAGATATTGTTCCGCATGACTGGCGAGATTATCGGGCGCGTATTTTACAGCCTAGCACTTGCATTGGCATCCATGTCGGTGGTGGCCACAGTATTACAGGCGACGCCATTGGCAGTCACTCTAGGCGCGGCAGTTGTGTTTAAAGAAACTGTCGGGCCAAGACGCTGGGCGGCAATCATCATAGGCTTTTTAGGCGTTCTTTTGATCATCCGCCCCGGCTTTGACGGATTCGAACCAGCCGCCCTTCTTTCAATCTTGGGTCTGGTGGGTCTAACGGTCCGCGATCTATCCACACGTGCGGCGCCTCGTAGCCTTTCAAACTATCAGTTGGGACTGTATGGATTCGTGGCCCTCATTCCCACTGCCTTGTTGATGCGACCCTTTTCTGCACCATGGGTCACTCCAGATCCGACCACATGGCTCTATCTATTTGGCATTTCCAGTTTTGGTGTTGGCGCCTACTATCTGGTCACAGCTGCCATGCGCGTGGGCGAGATCTCTGCAGTGACGCCTTTCCGATATACCCGTATTCTGTTCGCTTTATCCGTCAGCGTAGTTGTGTTTTCGGAAAACATTGATTCTCTCACGCTTGTCGGTTCGGGGATTGTTATCGCTAGCGGTGTTTATACGATTTGGCGCGAAAACAGGTTGCGACGCTAACACTTCGTTCTTGCCCCTCGATGCATTAATGTTATCGCTAACAAAGCCTGTTTCCCTTAGGGGAATAGCCTGTTATAGAGCGCGCAAATTTATTGCTGATCCAAGGGACAATGCAAATGAGCATCATCATCGACATCATCGGTCGCGAAATTCTAGACAGTCGGGGCAATCCGACAGTCGAGGTAGACGTCATTCTTGAAGACGGCACCATGGGCCGTGCCGCTGTTCCATCAGGCGCGTCAACGGGTGCACACGAGGCCGTAGAAAAGCGCGACGGAGACAAGTCTCGTTACCTAGGTAAGGGTGTTCTTGACGCCGTTGCCGCAGTGAACGGTGAGATTGCGGAAGTATTGGTTGGCATGGACGTCACTGAGCAACAGTTGATCGACGCGGCAATGATCGAACTGGATGGCACTCAGAACAAGGGACGTCTTGGTGCAAACGCCATCCTTGGCGTATCGCTGGCTTGTGCCAAAGCCGCGGCAGATTACACCGCACAGCCGCTTTATCGCTACGTCGGCGGCACCTCGGCCCGCGTTCTGCCAGTTCCGATGATGAACATCATCAACGGTGGCGAACACGCGGACAATCCGATCGACATTCAAGAATTCATGATCATGCCAGTTTCCGCCGCCAATGTGAAAGAAGCGATCCGCATGGGCGCCGAAGTCTTCCACACCCTGAAAAAAGAACTCTCTGCCGCTGGTTACAACACCGGCATCGGCGACGAAGGCGGCTTTGCCCCTGCCCTTGAAAGCACTCGCAAGGCTCTGGATTTCGTCATGCAGTCGATTGAAAAAGCTGGCTACAAACCGGGCGAGGATATCTATCTGGCGCTCGATTGTGCTTCGACCGAATACTATGTCGACGGCAAGTACGAGATGAAGGGCGAAGGTGTTTCGCTGACATCGGCTGAAAACGCTGACTATCTGGCGAAACTTTGCGAAGACTACCCGATCATCTCGATCGAAGACGGCATGTCTGAAGACGATTGGGAAGGCTGGAAACTGCTGACCGATAAAATCGGTGATAAGGTTCAGCTGGTCGGCGACGACCTGTTCGTGACCAACCCTGTCCGTTTGGCGGATGGCATCAAGCAAGGCGTGGCCAACTCAATGCTGGTTAAAGTCAACCAGATCGGGTCGCTTTCGGAAACCCTAAAAGCCGTCGATATGGCCCACCGCGCGCGTTACACCAACGTGATGTCGCACCGTTCGGGCGAGACCGAGGATGCGACCATCGCGGATTTAGCGGTTGCCACAAACTG
>Ga0181554_1004614_pt1 | contig 11104 bp, 12 predicted proteins | sample 011ome_16_FD_145602 | JGI IMG/M metagenome (GOLD analysis project Ga0181554, IMG submission 145602) | Coastal salt marsh microbial communities from the Groves Creek Marsh, Skidaway Island, Georgia - 011503CT metaG (spades assembly) | ecosystem: Environmental > Aquatic > Marine > Intertidal zone... | reverse complement strand
CTGGCAGACCTCCTGTTTGACCAGATCGGTTTGAACAAGCGCGAGTCCAAGGACATGATCGACGCATTTTTTGACTTGGTTTCCCAAAGCCTGGTCGAAGGGCGCGACGTCAAGCTTTCGGGTTTTGGTAACTTTCAGATCCGCACGAAGGCTCCGCGTCCCGGTCGCAACCCTCGTACAGGTGAGGCTATTCCCATTCAGGCGCGGCGCGTGGTGACCTTTCACGCCAGCAGCAAGCTCAAAGAGCAGATCCAGTCGGCCTCGGCACCGTGAATTTTTTGTCAAATTCATGATGGGATAGCAGCCGGTGCTGGCGGCAACTGCATGTCTGCAGTACGCTTGCTGGCTCACCGGTCCGGATCCGCACAACATGGTCACCGCCCTTCCTTCCATCCCCGCCAAGCGCTACTTCACCATCGGTGAGGTGGCGGAGCTGTGCGGCGTAAAGCCGCATGTTTTGCGGTATTGGGAGCAAGAGTTCACTCAGTTGCGCCCCATGAAGCGCCGGGGAAACCGCCGCTACTACCAGCACCATGAAGTGTTGATGATCCGACGCATCCGCGACCTGCTCTATGACCAGGGTTTCACTATCAGCGGAGCGCGTAACCGGCTCCAGGAGCTGGTGCCGACAGGCCGCGCGTCGGAGGCAGGCGGCGATCAGGATTTTGCCGATTCCCTGCCAGAAGGCATGATGATGGATGGTCTTGAGAACCTGTCCATCGAGACGCGGGACATGGCGTTTGACGCCCATGCAGTGCGCAAGGAATTATTTGAAATCCGTGCACTGCTTTCCCCGAATTGAGGGGTTTTTCTGCATATAATCTAAGTCTTGTCGGCGTGTAGCGCAGCCTGGTAGCGCACTTGCATGGGGTGCAAGGGGTCGCGAGTTCGAATCCCGCCACGCCGACCATTGATAGCAAAAGCCCAGAATCGAAAGGTTCTGGGCTTTTTTGCTGGGCGTTCGACTTTTCATGTCTTCGTGGGTGCCCAGTGCTTGGGTCGCAGGTCCGTTGAGCGACGCAGGACGCTGGTGGCGTACTCCTTCGATAGGTTAAGCGGTGCGCTCCCGCTTAGCCAAACCGAACTGCCCACTGGGCTGAGGAATTGACATGATTGATGGAATCGTTGCAGGCCGGCTGCACGCCGATGCGGAGCAGCGCGTCGACAAGTTTGGCAAGGCTTTCACGGTGGTCAAGATGAAGGCCAGCACGGGAGAAGGCGAAGCAGTGCTTGTCAATGTGATCGCTTTCGATCCCGCTTGCCAGGGTGCGCTGCGGCTGCTGCGGGAGGGCGATGCAGTGGCCTTGGCCGGCGCGCTGACTCCGCGCGTGTGGACCGACAAACAAGGTAACGCGCGTCCTGCGCTGGATATGGTGGCTCACAGGGCGATCGTGGCCGAGGCTTCAACAGAAGCTGGCACGGCGGGAGACTGAACGGGGCGCGCGCTATACGGCAGGCAGCAAGGGGGGTCTAGCCAGGTGCTCTCGCCAGCGGGGTCTAAATGTGCGGTTTGGTCGGCGCGTCCGGTGGCTTGGCGACCGCAAATCCGAGAGTCTTGAGTGCGTCATCCGTCAGGTGCAGCTGGGTCAGCTTGGGTTGCCGCGCTTTCATCGTGCGCCAGCGTTCAAAGTTGCTAGGCGGACCCAGCTCATCTTGTCGCCGGTCGCTGCCGGCTCTGCGGTCAACGGGTTCCTTGCGTTCAAAGGTCATTGTGCTGCCCTGCAGGAAGGTCGTGGGAGCAATCGTTGATGCGCCACGTGGCGTTAGCTGCGCAGCGCGCACTGGGAAGTGCTCTTGAGTTTGCCGCGAGAGGCAAATGACGCCAAACAAAAAATGGGCAGCGTTCCCGTCAGGAGGCGAACTGAAGGGCTTTGCGAGCCGGCCAACAAAAAAGCCTTTGGTTCTTGCGAACCAAAGGCTTCTGACTGGTGCCGGAGAGATGAATCGAACACCCGACCTTCTCATTACGAATGACAAATATGGGGTGTTTTGGTACGTTGATTTATGTTGTTAAAATCAATATAAATCAACAGCTTACGGAGTTTCCTCTGGATGGATGAACAGCTGATGCGTTGATTGTTATTCCCCAAAATTGGGGTTTTTTGGCTACATGGTGGCTACATGGCTTCCTCCTGTAGCCAAACGGACCAGTTCATTCAGCATGGCACGACCAAAGAAGAGCGACGCCCCAGATCTTTCTGATCGGGTGAACCTGACCTCCGGGTCAATCGAGCGTCTCACCTGCCCCATCGGCAAGCAACAGGCATTCATGCGCGACAGCGAAGCGCCAGGTTTGCGAGTCCGCATTACTTCTGCTGGGGCCAAATCGTTCGTGTTCGAAAGCAAGCTGAACCGGCAGACCATCCGTCGCACCATCGGGGATGTGAAGGTATGGAGTATCGAGCAGGCCCGCACCGAAGCGCGTCGCCTCGCCGTGCTGCTGGACAACGGGCAAGACCCCCGAGAAATTCAGCGTCAGCAACAGGCCGCGAAGGCTGCTGAGAGAGCCGCAGCAAGTGCTAAAGCCCTGACCGTTGGCGAAGTCTGGCCGCTGTACTTGGAAAGCGGTAAACCCAAGCGCCGGGACGCCTGGAAGCCCCGCTACCGCGCCGACCTGGAGGCGATGGCAGCTCCAGGCGGGGCGCCGAAGAAGCGAGGGCAGGGCGTCACAAGGCAGGGGCCGCTTTATCCGCTGCTGGCGCTGCTGCTGGCTGAGGTGAACGAGGACACCCTGAAAAGCTGGTACGACCGCGAAGCCGTAGCAGGTAAGCACCAAGCTGCCCGCGCCCTGATGATGTTCCGGGGCTTTCTTCGCTGGTGTTCTGCCCGCCCTGAGTATCGGAGCCTGATAGACCGAGATGCAGGCAAGGCAGCCGCCATTGTTGAGAATTTGCCGAGCAACACCCGCCGCACTGATGCTCTCGAAGCCGCACAGGTACCCGGCTGGTGGGCTGGAGTAGAGCAACTGAGTAACCGCACTGCAAGTGCCTACCTGCGCGTCCTGCTACTGACAGGTGCTCGCCGTGAAGAACTGGCCGCTCTGACGTGGGAGAACGTGGATTTTCAGTGGCGCAAGCTGACCATTGCCGACAAAGTGGAAAGCACCCGAACCATTCCCCTGAGCCCGTATGTGGCGCATTTGCTGGCAACGCTGCCGAGGCTGGGGTCGTATGTGTTTGCCAGCACGGGCAAGGCGGGGCGCATTACCGACACACGCGCCAGCCATGGCAAGGCCCTGCAAAGCGCTGCAATTGATGGGTTGACCATCCACGGGCTGCGCCGTTCCTTTTCGCTGCTGGGCGAAGCTGCCGGGGCCCCAGCCGGGGCCATCGCACAAGTGATGGGGCACAAGCCCAGCGCAACCGCTGAGGGTTATAGGCCGCGTAGCGTTGACGCCCTGCGCCCGTTCTTGGAGCAGATTGAACGGCACATTCTGGAACAGGCCGGGATTATGTTCGATGCGAAGGCGGCGCCTGGTGCACTGCGCGCGGTGGTTTGAAAATAGCAAAAAAGCTATAATATGAACACTTGGACAGTGACATTGCACCCGCAGGCAGAGCCTGAGCTGACAGAACTTCCCGCCGATATGCAAGCCCGGTTTGTGCACATTGCCGAACTGCTGCAAGATTTTGGCCCGCAGCGTGTCGGACTGCCCCATATCCGCCCACTGGAGGGCAAGCTGTGGGAGATGCGAATGCAAGGCCGTGACGGTATCGCCCGCGCCGTGTATGCCGCCATTCAAGGCCGCCGCCTGCTGGTGCTGCATGTGTTTGCGAAGAAAACACAGACCACGCCCCGCAGCGCATTGGAAACCGCCCGCAAACGCCTGGAGGCCACGACATGAAAACCCTGAAAGACATCAAGCGCGAACTGCTGGCGAACCCCGCAGCTCAGGCCGCGTACGAAAGCCAAGCCGCTGAATTCGACATGGCTCGTGAACTTATTGCAGCCCGCAGCCGCGCCGGGTTGACGCAAAGCGATGTTGCCCAGCGCATGGGCACCACACAGAGCGTGATTGCACGCCTGGAGGGTGGAAAGCGCATCCCGTCCATGCGCACAGTGCAGCGCTATGCCCAGGCAGTGGGAGCCCGCGCCGTGGTGCGTATCGAGCCCCAGGCTGCACACGTCTGACCGTTTTTACCCCGGCTAGGGCGGGAATAACTACCACGTCCGAAACGCCAGCCCTCCCGCTGGCTCGCTGAGGCACCTTGCAATCGGAAGCGCATTCGGGAGGGTGTTCGGAATGAGAGAGTTTTTTAGTGCCGATGAGGCCGCCGCTGAACTGCAACGGCTTACGCAAACGAGTTGGACTGCCGCACAGGTATTGCGCGCAGCTAAAGCGGGGCGCTTGCCCGTCTGTTTCGATTTTGTAGGGGAGTTGGTCGCGCATTCTGTTGACGGAAGCCGTGAGACTGGGGGAAGGAGTCCAAGAGTTTTGGACTTCGACGGGGTTGTTCGGAGCCTCACGCAGCCCACTGCTGATGGCATATGTGGTTTCGGCGTTCTGGTGGAGATTCAGGAGGCGCATAGGCTCAAGTTTTCCCACAAGGACGGCAAACTGACGCGCGGAATCGCCCTGCCCACAGAGTTTCCACATGGCGGGCGCATCAAGGCTGGCCACAAAGTCGAATGCTGGATTGAGGATGCTGGTGTTACTCCTGATGCTTTCCTCTTTCACACTGACGACTTGAACAAACTGGTTTCAACCACCCAGGCCGTGCCTGCGTTGTCAGAGATTGCACCAGTGCCAGCGCAGCCCCAGGCCGCGCCCGCGACCGTAGCGGCTGATAGCGCCAGCAAGACGCCCGCTTGGATAGTTGCCAAGCCCCAGCGATACTCCGGCTATATCGCGCCCCTGCATCGTTTGATTGCCGCTGCGCATCGTGAAGGCAACCCGTGCCCAACTGCCCGCGATGTGGTGGAAACATGGCGCATCAACCCACCCGCTGAAATTGCAAAAATGCTGCCGGACGGGTTCGACTACTACGATGCCAAAGGCGACACAAAAACAGCCGGCCTTGAAGCAATCCGCAAGGCAATCGGACGGATGACAAGCCCCCGGTAAGCGCCCGTTAGAGCCGGTAAGCGCCCGCCAGAGCCGGCACGATAGGGGAAGCATGCACCCCGGAAAAATCATCGCTGCACATCAACTTTATGACGTGCAAACCGATGAAAAACACCGCAACCGAACACAGCGCAGACACCCGCTGCGCTGTAAACGAGCCTCAACAATTCCCGCCCCTGGAACTGGTTAACCGCCCCACGGTGCCGACCGAACAGGCCGCCTACTATCTGAATCGCCGTCCGCAGACATGTAGGGCATGGGCATGTCTGGAGAACGGTCCACTCCGCCCGCTGCGCATCAATGGCCGACTTGCCTGGCCCGTGGCTGAACTGCGTAGGGTGTTGGGTGTAGCGTGATGAATGACGCCAATCCAGCAAGAGTACGGTCTGCCCTGAGCCATCTTGACCCCAACGACCGCAAGGTCTGGGTCCGGCAGGCCATGGCGATCAAGTCGGAATTTGGCGAGAGCGGGTTCGACCTCTGGGACGAATGGGGCTCTCAGTCCGAGGCGCACAAAGCCAGCGACGCCAAGTCGGTCTGGCGCTCTGTCAAAACCAACGGCAAAACCACGATTGCGTCCCTGTTCTGGGATGCGAAGCAGGCGGGCTGGAAGGACGACAGCACATACAAGAGGCCGTCCGCCGAGGAAATCGAAAAGCGCCGCGCGCTGCGCGCCCAGCGTGACGCCGAGGCGGCTGCCCAGGAGGCTTTGCACCATGAGGCCGTGGCCGAGCAGGCTCGCGCTATCTGGGAGGCTGCAGAGCCGTGCGACACCCATCCATACCTCACCCGCAAGGCGGTCGCGTCATACGGCCTGCGGATCGGGGGGTTTCCCGTCGAGCGGGTAGACCCCAACACGGGGGAGGTGACCGTCGTCACCATGCCTGCGCTGCTGGTGCCGCTGGTGGACCGCAGCAAGCGCATCTGGTCGGTGCAGGCTATCAGCGGACAAGTGGGCGGCCCGAAGCTGCTGCTCAAGCACGGGCGCAAGTCCGGCAACTTCTTCGTGATCGGCAAGCCCGCGCTGATTGGCGAGCGGCGCGTGTTCGTGCTGGCCGAAGGCTACGCCACCGGCGCCAGTGTGCACGAGGCCACCGGCCACATGGTGGTGGTCTGTATCGATGCGGGCAACATGCGCAACGTGGCGCGCCAGCTGCGCGAGCGCGACCCCGAGGCCATCATTGTGGTGGCGGCCGATAACGACCTCTGGGGGCGCCGCGCTGACGGCACGCCATACAACCCGGGGTTGGAGGCTGCAGCCCCGGTGGCGAAGGAATCCGGCGCCCTGGTGGTTGCCCCACCGTTCTGTGAAAACGACGCCGCCGGCAAGGATGAGAAGGGCCGCCTCAAAGGTCCGAAAGACTGGAACGACTGGCACGGCATCAATGGTTTGAACTCGGTCGCAGAGCACTTTGCTGATGCGCTTGAAGGGGCGTTGCAGAAGCTTGTGCAGCAAGTGATGGAGATTGCGGCGACTGATCAGCAGCAGGTGATGCTGCCGACGTGCGATGAGAAGCGCCGTCATCATCAGCAGTTGGAAAACCGGCGCCTTCAAGAGTCGGAAGTCGGCTTGGTAATCCCCAGCGATCTTTCGGTGGATGTGATGATCGAGCGTTGCGTGTGGATCGCAGGTGGTCGTCAGGTCGCCTATGTCACCGAAGATCGCAGCTTGTTCCTCAAGTTTGATGAATTTCGCGCGCTGACAGTTTCCTCAAAAACTCAGGTCGAGGTGGAACAACGCGATAAGCTTCTGAACAAGTGGTGTGCGAATGCGACCCTCTGGCAATCAGATAAGCGCCGCGTCGACGCGATGACCGCCACGTTCCATCCTGGCTCTCCGACCATCACTACCGATCCGAACGGACTGCGCGCGGTCAACACCTGGCGCCCAATCAAACGCTGGCCAGCGACAGTGAGCGTCTCGCCATTTCTGGAACAGGTGGAATACCTTTTTCCAGACCTCACTGAACTCAATGCTTTTATCGATTGGCTTGCACACATTGAGCAGAGACCTGGGGAGCTGCCTCACTACGGTTGGCTGCATATTGCCGAGAACACCGGTACCGGCCGCAACTGGGTGGCCTCGCTCCTGGCGCGGGTGTTCCGTGGCTACGTTGCGCCCAACGTTGACCTGCCCGCGCTGCTCGATTCCCCGTACAACGGCGAGCTTGGAGGCCGCGTGCTCGCGATCGTCGACGAGGTGCAGGAGGGAGCCTCCGAGGGCAACTACCGTAACGCAGAGCGGCTGAAGTCGATGGTCAACGCAGAGATGCGTACGGTCAACAACAAGTACGGCTTGAAATATGTCGAGTTCAACGCCCTGCGCTGGCTGGTGTTCTCAAACCACAAAAATGCGCTACCGCTCAACGACGAAGATCGTCGCTTCCGCGTGGTGATGCACAAGGCACCCCCGCGCTCACCCCAGATATACGAGCGCCTCTACGCCCTGTTGAAGGATGCCAATTTCATCAACAGCGTTGGTGTGTATCTGCGCGAGCGCGATATCAGTCGCTTCAAACCTGGTGAACGGCCGCCGCTCAATGCAGACAAGCTCGCCGCCATTGCCGCGTCTAAACCGATGTCCACGCAGGCGGCCGAGGAAATCGTGGCGTGCTGGCCAGCTGACATCATCACCTACAAAAACGCACTCGAGCTCCTGACAGGCGACCCTGAAAAGAAAGAGTTCACTGCTGGAATGCGGCGCGCTATGGAGGGAGCAGGGGCCGTATCTTGGGGCAAGGGCGATGTCAGTCGCATCAAAATGAACGGTGTACCGCATCGCGTTTGGGTACTGCGCAAGCATGACAAGTGGGTGGCCGAAAGTACGGATGCCATCCGCAGGGAGATTGTTCGTGCCGGCGTGGATGCTCAACTCCGGACTGCAGCGGTCGTTCTCGCCGATGCGGTAGATCTGATGGCGAACCAGCACGAGCCGCCTATTTGATCAGCGCCTTGACCTCGCAGGAGTCGACAAGCGCCCCAGGTGTTCACCAGTCCGGGGTGGCAAAAGGTACCGCGGGTACTGAAGGTACCGGGATTCGAAAAAGTCTGGAAATATCTAAGACTTAATTTGGCACTTTTTAGAGCCGTGGCACCTACGGTACCTTTTTCATGAAAGTCCTTGATTTATGTGGAGTCCGAGAGGTACCGGTCAATCCTCATGCCAGGAGCGATGGGCAGGACGCGCCTAGCGTCGAGCGCCCGCGCGCGCGTCACTACGATTCTGCCCATCCCTAGTGCAGGGTGCGTCCGTCAGGGCGTTGCCCTGGTCACAGAGGGAAGGTGTCTGCCTAATCAAAGGTGATTGAGGCGCCCCCCCGTTCAGCTATGCGGCTGCAGAAGTGCCGTATACGGGCGATTGTCTCCCCCTCTCAGGGGTTCTTTTTTTCCGAACCGCCTTATGGCGTGAGGGGGGGCGCGAGACCCTGGGTGCCGGCCTGACCTCTCCCCGCGTCCATGGATGGTGGCGGCTACCCCCCAGCCCATCTCTGGAGCGCCGACGGTGCAGACCGCGAGCAGTCGGTAAGGGTTCTGGTCGCCTATCGCGCGCGTGCGCACGCGAGGCAGGACTTGCTGACGGCGTTTTATAGGCGGGGTGTAGACCAGGAATCAGGCCCTTAACTGTCACGTCACCTGCGCGTCCCGCACACGCATGATCGTGGCCCGCGAGGTATTCAGCGCGCGGGCAACCGCTGCAATAGCCTCGCCGGCTGCAAGACGCTGCAGCGCATCTGCCGTCTGTGTGTCGCTCAGTGCGCGGGGTCTGCCCAGCACTTTGCCCTCGCTCTTGGCCCGCGCCAGACCGGCCTGTGTGCGCTCGATCAGCAGGTCGCGCTCAAACTCCGCCACCGCAGAAATCACGGCCATAGTCATCTTTCCAGCGGGGCTTGTGAGATCGACCCCGCCCAATGCCATGCAATGCACCTTCACGCCAAGATCGGCGAGTGCCTCCACAGTCTGGCGCACATCCATGGCATTGCGGCCGAGGCGGTCCAGCTTGGTGACGACCAGCACGTCACCAGCTTCGAGCTTCTCCATGAGTTTTTTGAAACCCGGCCGCTCACTGGCGGCAGTGCTCCCGGAAATGGTCTCGACGATTGCTCGCGTCTGCAGTACCTTGAAGCCTGCGGCAGCGATTTCTTGGATTTGGTTGTCGGTGGTCTGGCCGGAGGTCGAAACGCGGCAGTAGGCAAAAACTCTCGTCATGGTCCGTCCCTGGGTGTTCAAAAAGGATGACCAGACCATACGGGTGTTCAAAAATATTAGCTACTAATTTTTGAACATGTTGGTTGAGGGTGACCGCAAACGGTCGATTTTGGTCACCGTGTAGCAGCGTCAGCATGCCGCGATAGGGAAAGTCTTGGACTTGCCCGCATATCCGCCCTTAGGTCATACGGGTGCCCACTAAGTGCTGCCGTCTACTGCGTTATCAAAATGAGTAACAAGTAACATTCCGTGTGATAGAGTGCTTTTGGAAGGACTAGTCACCGTTTCGCAAAGGGAGAGATGACAAATGCGCACCCTCGGGCCACCGAGAACATTGCCTACGCACAGCGAGAACGGCTGGCTTTCATCGAGGTGCGTTCGTACTTTTGCGGCGACCTGACCCGTGCTCACATTGAGGAGCGCTTCGGCATCAAACCCGCAGCCTCCGCCCGTGACCTCATAGCATACCGCGCCCTGGCGCCGCATAACCTCCAGTACAACGCTGCTCAGCGCTGCTACCAGCCGACTGAAGTCTTCCGGCCGGTTTTTGAACATACGCCCTCGCATGTACTGAACTGGTTCCGCTCGGGCGCCGGGGATGGGCTGGAGGGCGCTTCGGCGCAGGCCATACCGTGTGAGGTTGCTCAAGACCTGGTTCAACCTAACCTGAACATGCTGGCCACCATCACGCGTGCGATCACTGCGGGTAAGGTGGTCGAGGTCAGTTATCTGTCGTTGACCTCTGGCGCATCCATCAAGCGGCTGGCACCGTTGGCGTTGGCCGACACCGGGTTCCGCTGGCACCTGCGTGCATATGACCAAGAGAAAAACAGGTTTGCCGACTTTGTGCTCACCCGCATAGAGTCTGCCCGGTCAACCCAGGAAACCATTCCAGCACCTCAACGCCTGCCCCACGACGCGCAGTGGAACCGCATGGTTCCTCTTGATCTGGTAACCCATCCTGGCATCACCCACCCCGCAGCGATCGAGGCCGATTACGGGATGACCCAAGGCCGCCTCGCCTTGCACGTCCGCGCGCCACTTGCCGGATACGCGCTGAAGCGCTGGTCGGTGGATTGCAGCACAGACCACCGCCTCAGTCCCAAATCACACCACCTGTGGCTGCGCAACGCCGAGGTGCTCAACGGAGTGGAAAGCGCCATCTTCGCACCAGGTTTCACGGCATCGACAGCAGCGGGCGACGGCTGAACCATGTTCAACGCCGAAATTTCCGCTGGATCCCTGTTGCTGCCTGAGAGCCGCCGCCTGGCGCGCCTGCTTCGCACCAAGCCTACGCCTGAGGCCTGGGATGCTGCGCTGTATGAAGAGAACCTGCTTCAAAAAAAACCTGCCACCGCCAAGCGCCAGGCTACGCTGATCCGCAAACGCCTGGAGACCCTGGACGCCCAAGCCTGGCACCTGATTGCAGACGGTGACGCAGAAACCGCCTCCCAGCTGCTGCTGGCCGGCGCCATTCGCCACAGCAGCCTGCTGGGCGAGTTTCTGCGCACCGTGTACGGCCCGGCGCTGCAGCGCCTGGATGCCCAGCTCACCCCCGTGGTTTGGGAGTCCTTCCTGACCGACTGCGCGCAGCAAGACCCTGCAGTGGGCCAGTGGGCCGCATCCACCCGCACCAAGCTCTACCAGGTGGTGATGCGCATCTTGGCGGAAACCAAATACCTGGCCTCCACCCGCCAGCCCCTGCTGACCCCACCCATGCTGCACCCCGTGGTCAAGCAGCAGCTCATTCGCCTGGGTGCACAAGACACCCTCAACGTGATGGACTTTCACCGATGACCACCCGATTCGAAGAACGGCTCAACCAGATCCTGC
>Ga0181554_1004609_pt1 | contig 11106 bp, 8 predicted proteins | sample 011ome_16_FD_145602 | JGI IMG/M metagenome (GOLD analysis project Ga0181554, IMG submission 145602) | Coastal salt marsh microbial communities from the Groves Creek Marsh, Skidaway Island, Georgia - 011503CT metaG (spades assembly) | ecosystem: Environmental > Aquatic > Marine > Intertidal zone >... | reverse complement strand
AGCGGCGAAAAGCGGTGAGAGGTGTGTGTGTGTGTGTGTGTGTGTGTGTGTGACATTGCTATATGAGAGTCTATGAGAGTCGAATGCTGCTGACATCACCGCGCCAGCGCACGCGAAGACGCTTACGATTTCGTCGCCGCTCGACGCGGGCGAGTGTTGGCTTTTTTAGTCGTCGTCGTCGTCGCGTCCTCCGCCTGCGTGAAGGCGTCGGCGGCTTCGTCGTTGCCGTCTTCGACGCCGCCGAGCATGTCGTCGTCGCCGCCGACGACGCCAGCGCCACCCTTTGTTGGTGCCTCTATGATGAGTTCGTCTTGAAAACCATCCTTTGAAAATCCATCCTTGGTTGATGCGGATAAGTTATTCACTCGCACAAACTCGGCGGCGCCCGTCCAGTTTGGATTGTGTACGTGATGATGTTGCGCGTGCGTTTCGCACACATCCATGTCGTCATCGTCTACAACGAGCGATGGTTGCTCGCCAACTTCGTATGCGTCATATTCATCTTCGTCTCCTGATAAATCGCCGTCGTCGTAATCTTTCGTGTGCTTGGCGAAGAAAGCATTGTATGGCTTTGAAGTCTCCATCGCGCACTTGCGCCTGTACGCGCTCTCAACGAGGCCGCCCCAATTTTCATCCGATTTAATGCTTTCCGCCGCACCGAGGACAAATAAGCTCGCCCGGGCGCGAGTCAAACCAACATTGACGCGGCGCTCATCGGCGACGAAACCTAATCCGCCGACGCCGCGGCCGCCAGGGCGCCGATGCGGCGCGCGCACGACTGAAAAGATGCAAATTTCCTTTTCGCGTCCCTGAAAGCCGTCAATCGTATTGACATCAATCATTTTCGCGCGGCTGCCTAGCTTTTCTTCGAGTCGTTTTCGAATGTTTCTCACTTGAGCCTTGTATGGAGATATAACAGCCACGTTTTCGTCTTCGGCAATTTCTGGGAAATGTTTAAACAACTGTTGAATAAGGCACACGGCGAAATCCGCTTCGTCGTCGTTGGCCCACGAATGCCCAGCGGTTTCGTATTCCTTGCCTTTGATGTCAAAGAACACGAATGGTCTGAACGGTCTAAACTTGTGCCACGGTCGCGACGTGAGCTTCAACATTCCAGGGCCATCGACGAGTTCGTCTTCGTAAAAGGTTTCCGAAGGAAATTGACGAATTGCTGGGTGCATGCGGTATTGCGTTTTGAGCATGTGCACCGGATACGCGCTCATTTGCAAGCGCTTGAACATCGACATGTCGTACTTGTGGTCAACCGCGGTCGAGCTAAGTACCGTGGCGGGCAACTGTCGCGGATCTCCAACTAAAAATACCTGCTTCGCACCGTAGCACAAAGGCACGAGCGTCGAGGGTTCAACCGCTTGTGCGGCTTCGTCGATAATCACGGCGTCAAACGGTTTGCTCATGCGCGCAAACATTCCAGACCCGGAAAATGACAAAGTACTACACACCACCGTTGCTTCTTCTAATATCGCTTGCTTCAATCGATCGCGTTCAATTGCAGCCTCAAATTTTCGAACGGCGTCGCCGTGCGCGCCCATTTCGCCGACGCGCTGCTGCACGAGTTCTTCCATGGACACTGATTGCACAGAATGGTGCACGCTCACACCGACACGAACGATAGTGGGCGAATATGTCGACCCTGAGCCATCGATGAGGCCATTTTGAATGATTCTCAACACAATTTCGTCAAGGGCTGAATTCGATGGCGCGCAAACCAAAATTTTCAATCGTTTGTACGCGTCAGATCCCAGGAGGTGCGCCTGCTGCGTCTGTGGCGCCGCCGGCACTCTCGCGCTCGTGATACTTTCACTGCTCGGACGATCGCCGTGCGTTTCATGGAATGTCTTATTCTGTGCAACTAACGGTGGTGCATCGCGAGGATTTGACACACCAGCGAGCCAAGGTGACGCGCGCGCCCATTCTGTCTTTTTCTCCTCCAACGTAAGATGCGTCGACGCGGCTCGCATTCTCGCGTACGATTCAAAATCCACGTGCGTTCTCGAGCCCGAGCTCGGTGTGGAATGTAACAACACCGATAATAGCGACAAAATCGTACGCGTTTTCCCTGTACCAGGTGGACCTTGAATCAGCACGAGAGGGTCGCGATTCAGCGCCGCGCCCAAAGCCTTCACTTGCGAGTCGTTGTACGCGTGCTCGATTTCTCTCTTCAAGCCGTCTGGCATTGTCCACGCATTCTTGGACGTTGCCGCTTCCACCGCTTCCGTGGGCTTGGCTTTGAGAATCGTCGACGCGTACGGAAGAGCTGGAAAAGCGTGAATAGCGAGCCATTCGCGCGTCACGGTGGAGAGGTTGGCCAAATTTTTCAAGTACCATCGTTGCCCTTTAACGGCGGTTAAAGCGTTACGCACAGTTCTGAAACGCTTATAGTCGTGCTCGCTGTGCTTTCCCGATTTCGCGTTGGCGTCATCCGATTTTGCTCGCTTCGCCGAATCACGTCGCGCTTCTGCACTCGACGCGTCCGGCAAATGTAATCGTACGATGAGCACGTTTTTCGCGTCTCGCCCTTCAACCACCCCGAGCGCGTGCGCCTCTCTCGCCTTTTCATACGCCGCCTCGTCGTTCGCGTCATCCACGCACGCGCGTGAAAGCAAAACAAGATCATTATCATGGAATTCACTCGCATCCGTGTCTACGAGAGCAAATTTGGCGCTATGAAACTCCTCCGCGCGCGAGACGGTGACCACGCCGCAGACTCGGCTCCTTCGCTCTTTGTCATCATCCTCACCTCGACGAACGATCGCCGCGGCTTCTTCCAATAATAACGGTTCATACGTTTCCACGTATTCCCTCGCCGACGTAAACGTCAGCGGTACGTCCACGCATCGCACGTGATGTGCCGTAGACGACGTCGCATCTCTGGTGGCGGCGGTCGCCGCGTCCCCATCGTCATCCTCGCGTTCACCCTCCCCGGCGCCGCGTATGGCAAAGTAATCCCACGCCAACACCCGGCGCTGGAGCGAACTTAAATGACTTTCCACGTGATTCATCAATAAATCGATCGGGCGAGCGACGCCCACACCGCGGCGCACTGTGTGGTGGTGGTGGTCGTGGTATCCAAGTATCCAACCACGCACGCACGTGACAGCCGCCCTCGAGGACGTCGTCACTCTGTCACTCTGTCGCACGACTGACGGTCGATCGATCGATGACGACGAACGATCAAGACACGCTGAAACGGGCGTTAGATGACGTCATCGGTGAAGACGACGACGACGACGACCGCGGTGGTGACGACGCCGTCCCGCGCGACGACGCTGGCGAGGTTGGCACCACCGAACGCGTGGTGGCGGCACGCGTCACGCGAGATGGCGACGACGGCGACGGCGACGGGGATGGCGATGATGCGACGAGCGATGCGACGCACAGTAGGGTACACGTGACGTTTGTTCGCGACGATGGCGATGGTGATCACGACGCGTCGACGGCTACGCGCGAGGGTGATGACATTGAAAATAGGCAGCGCGTGACGCTCGAACGCGAGGTGTGGCGAACGGTGCTGAGGGTGTGCGACGACGACGAAAACGGCGACGACGGGGAGGATGCGTATGCGTTTGAAGGGGACAATGACGGCGGTGACGTGAGTAATATCGCCAGTGGTAGTGGTGAGGTGGATGAAGTGACGATGGCGAGACCGAGACTCGACCACGAAAACGAAGACGACGTCGAGGCGTTTAGAATGCTTTTGGAAAGCGCGCTCAACCTTAATTTAGACGTAGATGCCAAATCGGACGATGGCGATGGGGCGCTGCATTTGGCATCGTTGTATGGCAAGACTGCTTTCGTGAAAGAACTCATAGCCGCCGGCGCGACGGTGGCGGTGCGCGACGAAAGCGGCGGCACGCCGCTTCACGACGCGTGCGCGAGCGGCCATTTGGCCATCGTTCACGAGCTGTGTCTCGCGGCGACGAAGAATGGAACAATCATGGAATACATACACATGACGGATGAAGATGGCGAGCAGTGCTTGCATCTCGCCGCGCGAGGCGAACACCATGAAATCGTGTCGTACTTGCTCGAAAATGGCGCGTCGGCGTGCGCCATGAATAGCGACGGGCGCACGCCGGCTGACGTTTGCGAGGACGAATCTCTCGCGAACGTCTTGCGCCAAGCTGCCGCGGTTGCACGCTAGTCTCACTGGGTTTGCGTTTTTCACAGCTTGTATTATTTTCGTTCGAACCATCGATGTCTAATGTAATGTAACGTCACGAATGTCGAATGTCGAATGTCGAATGTCACGACGCCAGTGCAGTGCACCACTCACTCCATCGCTCCATCAATCACCCCTTCATACCCCGACGCGGGTGCGCGTATTTAATCAACCACACGCCACCTCAGGTGCTGTCGTAGACAAGGAGACATCATGACCCCTCCATTGCGTGCGTACGCGTCGCGCGCGGTGCGTCAGGCGTCGTCAACCACGGTGCGCAATGGTGACGTCAATGGGGCGGCGATCGACGCCACGTCGTCGTCGTCGACTGGGTTAAGAGCCGCGCTCGCGGCGGTGTTCGCGGCGACGACGACGGTGACGGCGTCGTGTGCTCGAGGTAAAGACGCGACGCCGGCGTTTGAGAGCGAAATCAAAGGCTCGAGGTCGAACAAATCGGGCGCGAACGCTGCATTCGACCCTGAGGCGTTGGAGCGAGGGGCGAAAGCGTTGCGCGAGATAAACGCATCGCCCTACGCCACGAAAGTGTTAGAGTTATCGAAAACGCAAGAACAAACCAAGCAGCAAGAGATGCGCGCGAAAGAGGCTGAAGCGCAGGCGGCGGCGGCGGCGCACGCAGTTGAACGGGAAAAGGTGATGTGGAGCGAACAGTCGCGGGTCGAGAAGGAGCGCGCCCAACAAAGTGCGCAACTGAAGCAATATGACGATGAGTTGGCGCGCAAGCGCTTGCAAACAGATCACGAACAACGCCGTCAACGTAATGCGGAAATGGTTAAATTGCAAGAAGAGGGGGTGGAGAGACAGGAGGCTATAAAGCGCGCGACTGAGGAGAAGATTCAGCGCGAGCGTCGCGAGACTGAACGCTACCGCGCCGAGCTCGAACGCGAAAACTTGCGCGCGAAAGCAATCGCTGAAGCCGAAGGTAGAATTGCGGAGAACAGAAAGAACGAAGATGTCATTCGACGTCAAATGATGGCGCGAGTCACGGCGGAGACAGACAAGGCTGTCAAGCTCGTCAACGAGACGCTTGGATTAATTGGCGGAGGGGTAAATTCCATCTTAGCCGACCGCGATCGGTTAGCCATGGCTGTGGGAAGTATGACTGCGCTCGCGGCGGGTGTTTACGCGTCTCGAGAAGGCGCGAGATTCGGATTTCGACAGCTCGAAAAGTACATTGGGCAACCATCGCTGATTCGTGAAACGTCGCGAGGGGCGTTTTGGAATCCCAAACCCGCGGCGGCGGCGTCTACTGTCGCATCTAAAGAGGGTGCTTCGGGAATCTTAGGCGATGTCGTTCTCGCTGAATCGTTGCAGGAGCGCGTTCAGCGTCTGGCGATTTCGACGGCGAACACGAAACGTCACGCGGCGCCGTTTCGCAATATTCTCTTCTACGGCCCGCCGGGTACGGGTAAGACTATGGCGGCGAAGCGTTTGGCGCGTTATAGTGGGTTGGATTATGCACTCATGACGGGTGGCGACGTCGCCCCTCTCGGGTCGACGGCGGTGACAAAGATTCATGAAATGTTTGACTGGGCTTCGACGTCCCGCAAAGGACTGTTACTGTTCATCGACGAAGCCGACGCGTTTTTGGCCAAGCGTGGGAGCGATGTGGCGGGCACGGAGACTCGCGCCGCGCTCAACGCTTTGTTGTACCGCACTGGTGAGATGAACCGCGACGTGGTGATGGTGCTCGCGACGAACCGTCCCGAGGATTTAGACAAGGCTGTTTTGGATCGCATGGATGAGGCGTTGGAGATTGGTTTGCCGGACCTCGCAGCGCGCAAGCGCATGGTAAAGCTTTATTTCGATAAGCTCATTGTTCGAGGTGCCGACGCGGGCGACGATGCGCCAGCCAAGTCATTCTTTGGTGGTTTGTTCCGCCGCAGCAAGCCAGAACGACCAATTGAAGTCAAAGATGTCACCGATTCGGATCTCGATAAGGTGGCGACAGCCACCGAAGGTTTGAGTGGGCGTGAAATTTCCAAGCTCATGGCTGCCGTGCAAGCTGCAGCGCACGGCTCCGTCGATGGTGCGTGCACCAAGGCTATGCTCGAAGAGGTCACGCAAACCAAGTTGGTTGAACACGAACGAAAAGCACAATGGGCGAAGTGATGCGATGGCGATGCGACGAGCGCACAACCGTGGCGCGGCGTTAAACTCAGAAAAAAATACTTACTTTCTAGCTTGTGATGTTGATTCTAATAATTACTCGTTTCTAAATAGTACTTCTATTGTGACTAGACGCTCGCATGCTTACAGAGAACGCGCGGGCGCAATTGCGCGAGGTGAGCCGACGCATCAACGTCAGGCTCGATGTCAAGCCGTTCAGTGTGCCGGATGTTGTAAAAAATCAGTTGATGCGAACGCAATTGCGCACACGAGAAGCGGATAATGGTACCGCGAGATGCGGAAAGTGGCTTGTCATTTGTAGATGTCACGGACATACCACTGAGTCAGATCGTTTACGTTGGCATAGATCCAGGCATCAACAAGCCGATCGCCAGCGTCATCGTCGCGCCCGATGGCCACGCCGGCAAAAGGATATCAATGTCTTCACGTATCGAACTGTACTTTTCATCCAGAACCATTTCCTCGAACGACACGCAGCCTTCGATCGTGCACAAACTTGCGGAATTGAATCTGGAACGTCGCTTATGCGCTTACTTGTGAAAAATTACGGGTATAAATTTCGCTTCAAGTTAACAACAAAACAGAGTCGTTATTAACATCGCAAAAAAACGCCTGTGATTTTGAGCGTTATCAGGCGTTTTTTCGTTCTCTGCGCGCGCAAACGCGCCGCACACGTCGACGCGTCAACGGCACGCAGCGACACTCGCGACGTGCGAACCGAGGTTTTGCCTCAACTCTGCCGCGACACACTATGTCGCGCGCGATAGATTTGAATACTTTATCGCACGTCATCGAATCGCACAACGCGACGCACGTGTCTGATGTAGCGATTTGGCGACACGGCGGCACGGCGCTCGACATGGAGGAGGACGCGCGAACATCACACACCGCGACAGACACATCCGATGCCGAACGGTCGCGCATTGAAGCAGCGTTAGAAGGCACGCATGATTGGCATCTGCGTGTTAACCGGGTCGCGCGAGGTAGTCTGCGTGCGACGTACGAAGTCGTATTCGCGCGTGGCGTTCCTGTCCGCGCTCAGCCTCATATCGACAGCGCTATAATTCGCCTCGTTCGTGCCGGCACGTGTGTTGTGGGCGTTTCATTGACCGGAGACGGTTGGCTTGAACTTCTTGGCGTTGATGCGGATGGGAACAATATCGAAGGAAGCTCGGGGTTCATGCTGACGACGCACGTCGAACACGGCTCGCTATTGAAACATGTCGACGGCGTCGATTTACCGTCGACGACAATGCGATTGGCGTCGTCAGAGTGTACGTCGACATGCAACCACGATTTAATGCCGCACGCGCAGGATACGCATACGTATCGAGTATTGCACGCACCCGCTTTGCCCGTGCGTGACGGCGCGCGAACGGATGCGAACGTCGTTTCATACAAAATGACCAACGCTGTCGTTCGAGCGTGTGGGCGCCGTGGTGACTGGATTGAATTATCATCATCTAGTGACGATAAATCCCATGGCGTCGCTGACGTTGGTGCCGCCGCCGACGAAGACGACGACGACAGCGATACCAACACTGCCGCCGCAACGAAGAGGCTGTGGATGCTCTCATTCCATCCTGACTTTGGTAGACTGATGTGCCGAGTCAACGCCGACGGTAGCGACGCGATAGACACGCGATAGACTCGAGTATTATCACCACGCTGTATTATCACCACGCTGTATTGCTAGTATATGACTAATTCCATCGACGTTGTTGCGCCGCATTATTTCCTCCGCCAATCCAACGCGCGTCCGAAGACCCACCACGACCGCCGCCGCCGGGACGTCGATGTGGCGGTTGGTACCCTCCAGAGCCACTAAAATTGTTTCTATTGTGTTGACCATACTTTGCCGCGTATCCACGACTTCCTGCTTGATTCGGGCGACCAGTAGCCGCGGAAGCCGCCGCTGAAGCGTGAGCGCTCGCGCCATGGCCACCACGCCAACTCCCCCCTGATCCCATGGCGAATGCCCTCGGGGCGTTGCTAAAATCGACATGGCCGCCGCCGTTTCCACCGCGCGATTTCGACGGACACTCCCGGGCGATGTGCCCGCGTTCGCCACAATGAAAACACGCAAATTCAGGCGCCGACGATGCGAATGCGGTTCCTCGGCGAGCGTGCGCGCATGAGGAATCTAAATGTCCTTCGCCGCCACAGCGGCAGCAACTGGGCAAACCCGGTGGAAGAGCATCTTGCGGCGCACAACACAGATGCCCTTTCGAACCGCACACGTAGCATGAAATTTGCGCTAAATCGCCAGAATCAAACCTATAGACGCAATCTGTCACGATGTGCCCAGACTTGCCGCAACGAAGACAACACAACTTTTGCGCGTCTCGACCCGAGCCGCGCACGTATGGGCAGTCTCGACTTTGATGCCCTGGAGTCAAACAATTGAAACACAAACCGTGCGGGCAATCCCGCGCGATGTGCGATTTAAACCCGCAAAGGTGACACGCCTTTTTTTTCGCCGGCAATTGGCATTCGACTTCTCGATGCCCTCCCTGTCCGCAGCGAAAACATCGTAACGCCGCCGCTTCATAGTCATCATCAAAGTAACGCGGCTGGCGCAATATGTTCCTCACTTCTTCGTTTTCTAATTCTTGCTCTGGCACGTTTGGCGGTGGCGACGGCTGACGCGAGGCTAACCATTTGTCACCCACAGACTCCCGGCTTTTCGACTCGAGTTCGCTCACGTTCGCGCGTTCGGCGTCGCTCGGTTCGACTTCCCCATCCTCGGCATCTTCCGTGTTTTGCTTTGACACGGGTTTCCTCTTCGCGGGTCTCTTCGCCCGCTTCTTCGTCGTCGTCGGCGAATGTGCATTCGTTTCCACCCCAACCGTGTTGGTTTGCTTTTTCGTCCGCGTCGTCGTCGCGCGCACACCGAGCGCACCGCCGCTGTCGCGCTCGCCCTCACCATCGCCCATCGTCGTTGTCTCTCCTGGCGTCTTCTTCCTCTTCTTCCCCATCGTCCTCGCGTTCGCGGTGCGCGTCGTTCTGTCGTCCGTCAGTCACTCACAGTTGACCACGACGACGACGAGCCGAGACTGCCTGGCCCTATGTGCCTATGTGTCGCCATTGAACGACGTGCGTGTGGTGCGTGTGTACGTGCGTGCGTGTGTGTTCGATCGACGCCATGTGTACGCGCGAACGATCAGGACGTGGATCGTCGTCGTCGTCGTCGTCGTCGATCGTCAGCTTTGCGCGCGTGGCGTCGACGTTCGCGCTCGCGTTCGCGACGGTGGTTGACGCGCAACACCCTTCACGCCTTCACGCATCGTCTTCGGCGGTGAATGGCGTGCTCTACGCGCCTGTTCCGCACAGCTCATCGATAGAAAACGATTTCCATGCCGTGCGATGCTACGCGGCGATCGCCGCCGAGGCGTCTCGCGTGCTCGTGTTGGTGGATTCTCCGCAGGCGTCGAGGACGCGAGGAAGGCCGTCGGTGACTGATTTTGTGGTTCCAGACACCACCACGATGCAATGGCGACGGGTGAATCAAAATGACGACGCGCGCGTGCGAAAGGGTGATTTGAGTTGGTGCGCGGATTTGTCCCGACACGGCGCGCAATTAACTGCGGCGACGGCAACGGAGGCGCTGACGCGACGCTTCAAAAATGCGAGGCGCGCGTGCGTCGGCGCGGTATCTGCGGCTTCAGATTGCGGCAACGATAACGTGCGCATGGTACTCACGGCGAATGTAGAAAGTATGCGTGACGATTTGCCGTCGGCGCTGATGGATTTAGTCAACAGAGGCATGATTCAAGAGAGCTTTAACATCCCGGCGGTGGCGATGATGGGTGAGGACGAAACCAACGCCACCTTGGTGAGCTCCGTCGAGCGGAATGATAGCGTTGTGCTGCAAGAAGACGATCAAGCTGTGCTACAAGAAGACGACATAGGTGAGGACGATAGCTATGACGTTACGGATGCGGCTGCGGCGACCGTTAATACGCACGAAGGTCATCCTGAGACGAAACAGACGACGCTTACTTCGTCGCGAATGCTGCGCGCGAGCAAAGGTATCGACTCGTCGCGGGCTTTGATCGTGTTTGGCATTTCTGTTGGCTTAGTAGGTATCTTCATCAACGTATTCGCGCACGCGCGACACGCATCGAAGCAAGACGAGCTTGCGTGTCTGATGGTTGACGGTGTGCGCGCGTACGCGACGTCGTCTAAACACAAAAATAGAGCGTCTAGTCACAATAGAAGTACTATTTAGAAACGAGTAATTATTAGAATCAACATCACAAGCTAGAAAGTAAGTATTTTTTTCTGAGTTTAACGCCGCGCCACGGTTGTGCGCTCGTCGCATCACTTCGCCCATTGTGCTTTTCGTTCGTGTTCCCGGATCCGTGCATGTAGTTTTGAAAAGAGCGCGAATCGCCGGAAAATGTCACACAACTTGCTGTGAATGTGTAATCATTCATTTGTGACTTGGTTTCGTGTCCGCGCGTCGCGTTCTAGCTCCGTCGGCGTCGTTCCGATTCTCGCACAAAAGCCCTAATTTTTAGGGTATTTTGCGTTGTTACCTCTGCGTCATGCGGTGTTACCCCGGCCTTTGATGATTTTTACCCATAACTTTTGACAAGGAAGTCGACATGTGCGTCGTAGTCGATCTGCGTCGCAAGCGACTTGAAGTTATCAAGGTTCCAAGGTTCCAAGGTTCCAAGCAAGAAACTTTTTTAGGGTTTTTTTAGGGTTTTAAAAATTTTTTTAGGTGTTGCGCATCGGCGTCGAGGGTGAAGTCAAACTTTTGGGAGATTTGA
>Ga0181554_1004608_pt1 | contig 11108 bp, 7 predicted proteins | sample 011ome_16_FD_145602 | JGI IMG/M metagenome (GOLD analysis project Ga0181554, IMG submission 145602) | Coastal salt marsh microbial communities from the Groves Creek Marsh, Skidaway Island, Georgia - 011503CT metaG (spades assembly) | ecosystem: Environmental > Aquatic > Marine > Intertidal zone >... | reverse complement strand
CAACAGCCACATTCGTCAACGTCACGTTGCCAGGGTTTGACACGGTGTAGGTGTAAGTGATCACGTCACCCGCATCAACCCCGTTACTGTCTGGATCGCTGGGATCACCGGCCGTTTTGATCAGCTTTAAAGAGCCTGATGGTGTAAATGACTTCTTAGTTTTGTCGCTATCGTTCGTGCCATCGTCGTCGGACAAATCTGTGACATCGCCAGTATTACCTGGACTTGAACCCGTCGCTTTGGCCTGATTCTCTACAAACCCTGCATCAATGTCCGCTTGCGTGAGCGTGTAGGTCGCCTCCCAAATTGCACTTTCGCCAACCGCTAAATCATCTGTCGCGCTATCACTGTCTTGATCAGACCCACCACTCTTATAGGATGGCACAGGCAGGGTGCCCGTGCCCGTAAAATCGGCTGAATTCTCAGCAACAGCCACATTCGTCAACGTCACGTTGCCAGGGTTTGACACGGTGTAGGTGTAAGTGATCACGTCACCCGCATCAACCCCGTTACTGTCTGGATCGCTGGGATCACCGGCCGTTTTGATCAGCTTCAAAGCCGGTATCAAAATCTGAATTTTCAGTTCAGCTGTATCGGTGCCTCCCTTGCCATCGGAGGCGGTGTAGGTAAAGACATCAAATAAATCGCTGTTCGTCGGCGTCTGAGCAGAAGCCACATAGGTGTAGCTTCCGTTGGCATTTAACGTCAATGCTCCGTAGGCTCCCGAGAGTGATTGCCCCACCGTGCCCGAAGTGCCATCCGTCGCCGCCTCCGCTCCCGTTCGAATAGCCGATACCGTCAACGTATCTGAATCCGAGTCCGTGTCGTTCAACAAGACGTCGCCTGTCGTGCCATCTGCAACCGTCAGCGTCGCGCCAGCGTTCAGGCTGTTTGAGTCATTTACCGCGGTTGGCTGTGCGTTCGGCGCTTCGTTATCTACTATGGTTCCCGTAGCAGACAAAGTCTCTAATGACAGCGTATAGGTTTCTGTATTCTCCGAGTCTGCATCATCTAAAGTCGTATAGGTGATCGTGAAAGAGGTCGTACCGTCTGGGATCAATAGATACCCATTTGACTTCGTTACCCCCCCGCTCAAAGCAGGAGTGCCGTTATAATCGTTAGTCACGGTAGTGGTGACATCTTCTTGATCAAAGGTTAGGAGGACATCAACAGGAGGGACACAGAGGTCCTTGCTCGCGTTCCCACAATTGGCCCCCCAGGTCACCGTATGAATTAGGGCGTCGCCTTCGGTTACTGAATCATCCGAAATTGACACAGGCTGCAGCTCTTTTATTAGATCATTTAAGGCGCTTTTAATAGGGTCTGATGAAGAACCTACGCTGTCTGAGCCTGCGCCGGAATAATTAGTCTCAAAGTAATCCCCATCGAACACGAGGATATAGCCGTTGTTATCAGAGGTACCATCGCTATCTGAGTTAGGGCCCTGCGCTAGAACTTTACTCAACGAATCATAGTCGTTGTCGGTATACATATACACTGCACGATAGGTGCTTCCTGTCTTGATTGGTCTAGTGACATATCCGTACGCCGGATTATTCGGGTCATTAAAAAAATACAGCTGCGCTGCGATATCGTTAGCAGTGAAACTAGACGAACTTTCCCCATCACTTATTCGCGAAGGGCCTAAATCGTTCGAATAATCAAAGTTGTGAGAGCTAGTTTGCGCGTCCGCGACGTTTGTCACCTTGAACGTCTTGGCAAATGTGAAGGATGCGAATTCCGCACTGAACCTTTCGTTCTTATAAGCAATTGCACCTCGAAAGCGAGAGAGCTCCCTATAAAAAGTTAGTCTTGTGGAAGGCAAAACTGCTCGTGCGAACTGCAGTCCCTCGTCCACTTCGAGCACGCTATCACCAAAGAGCGCATAATCGATGAAGTGACCCAACTCCTCGACTAGAATAGGTACCAGCTCATCTTCGGTTAGATAGTGTGCCCAATAGGGGTTTAGGAAAATTGTAGGACGGCCACCCACACTTTCAACGAAGCCTGCAAGCGTGGAAATAGATCCGTCAAATTCACCACCCACTAATAGGCTAGGTAAATCATCAGTCACCAACATATCCAAGAAACGCGCACGATAATTTCGAACGCAGTCCAAGCTGACTGAACAAAGATTTGGAAAGAGCCGCTCAATTTCATGCTCGGAAGCGGAACGAAGAAACGCCTTACTGAGCTGAACAGCTACAGAGAACGCTCTGCGCACTTTATCTTCAATTATTTCTGGAGATTCACCCTCGTCACTACCTGCAAAAATTACATTAGTTTCAATGGTTTTTTTAGCCTCATCAAAAAAGAGGCTGTTTTCTTCTAATTTAATGGAGGCACTGGATTCAGATAGGTTGAGCGATTTTTGAATAGCGGTGTGCTTGGATCTATCTAAAGCATTATTTATCACCGCTTCGGAATGAGAGAAAACCTCGGAGGCAAAAGATAGCGAACCAATCAAGCCTAAAGCTATCCAAATCGAGCTCAAATTAATCTTCATGTTAGCCATCCTAATATCTAAATTTTTTGATGACCCTGTTTACTGGAAAATTTGGCCATCAGACGGTTGCGACTGATTCCCTTTGATGCTCACCCATATCTCGCACAAATCCCCAAAACCTAACACTTACTTGATGACAATGTTGCTAAAAGCGGGCATCTACTATTTGCTAATCTCCAAAGGCGAGAATGTCTGGAAGCGTCAGGAGCAACGCAATCGACATTTGCACAGGATCATCCCCCCAAAAAAGAACCGTACTTTCTCAAATCAAAGCCATTTTGATAATGATTTTTCATGCTTTTTTATGATTTTACGTCGCAAAAATCTTAAAATTTGAAAATGTTCATTTATATTAAACTTATAGTTTAATAACTTGCAAGCGCCTTTCGGTGGCGATTAAACTTACTGATCGCACTATAAATGTCAGGCCTTTGAGAATCGAAGAATGGAAACACAGCATAAAAGCAAAATCCCTAGACCGCATTCGGGAAAGCGCGCTCGAGGCCGGCCCAAAATGACCGAAGCGCAAGGTCTGGATCACCCCACACGGCAAGCACTGCTTGACGTGGCGCAGCGCATTCTAGAGAAAAACCCTGCCGCTACCCCATCGATTGATGAAATTCTGAAAGCAAGTGGCATCAGTAAAGGCTCCCTCTATCATCATTTTAAAGACGGTCAGGACCTCATTGATGAAGCGCTTCTCACAGGTTATGCATTTGGGGTAGATGACAACATCGCTCAGATCAAAAGCGCCTTAAGTCAAGCGCGCGGCAAAAAGGAGGCGGCACTGATTTTTCGTGCAATCACCCGTGATAGCCAAAGATCGAACCTGCGGGACCGACGAAGCGCCCGCATGGCACTATTGCTGCGAGCCGACAACGATAAAACCTTTGCTGAACGCCTCGCTCGAGAACAAAAACGCCTCACCGATGCCCTGAAGATTCAGATCGAGCAGATGCAAGCAAGAGGCTGGTTACGAACCGACATCGACGCCGAGGCGGGCGCACTACTGATTCAGGCCTATTCCATAGGTCGAAGAGCCGGACAGATCACCGAGGACTTGGTCTCTGAAGAAAAGTGGAACGATATCATTAATAAAGTCATAGAACAGGGGCTCATCGGGCTCACCCATGCCGAATCTAAAGCGATTGATGCGAGCGAGAGTCAACTGCTAAACCTGGTTGCCCCCTCATGAGAGAACCTCGAGCCTCCCAAGCCGGTGCGCTTTGGTTACAACGTGCCCTTCTTGAACACGGCATAGGTAATGATGATATTCAGGCAGCTTGCGGTATCGACTTTGATCGGATCCGGCGGTTTTATCCTTACTACCGATTCCCCATCTCAAATCTGACTAAGCTTTTTCGCTTTGCGTCTGAAAAACTCAATGAGCCCGCAATCGCTTTAAGGCTTGCCAAAGTGCGCCTCAAAGAGGCTCATAATATCCGCACGGCGGCGGCATCAACTGCGCCTACCAATGCCGATGCCATCAGGGTTTGGGCAAAGTATGCCACCCTGGATCTCAGCGAACATGCCGTTCATATTGAGCACGAGCGAGAAAAAAATGAGATCTCACTGATCTCCAAACAAAGCGCGAGTGACCCGAACACGTGGCTCTCTGAGGTTTTCTTGGGGACAGCTAAATCTCTCATCGCCTGGTTTACTCGAGACGACTTCACTACCGTAGGCGCAAGCTTTGAGCATGCTGCGCCTCATTACGTCGAAGAATATCATCGTCACATCGGGGGCAAGCTTCAGTTTGAGCAAAAAGACACCCGTATTTCATTTCGAAGCAAGCAGTTAGATCAGCCCCCTCCGAATGCGAGCAAGTTCATGCATGCTGCTTTTTGTGGTCAGGCTGACCGCCTTCTTACAGAGCTCTCAGGAGATGGCATTTCAATCGTTGAAATCAAACAAATGATTTACTACGGGCTGCAAGCGCGTCAAGTGTCGGCCCAAGACATTGCCAAACAAATCGGCATCGACCGCAGCACGCTAGCCCGCCAACTCAAAAACAAAAACACTTCTTACTCGACACTGTTAGCTGAGGTGCGCCAAGAAGCTGCCTTAAGATTATTAATGCAACGGTGTTCTGTTAACGAAGTTGCCGCCGAGTTGGCTTATTCGGAGCCGAGTGCCTTTCAGCACGCATTCCAACGTTGGTATGGCACTAGCCCAAAGCGATATCGTGAGTTAGTGCTTGCTAAAGACGCAAAATTTGCTAGCGATGCCAGCTAGATACGCTCGATGAGCATGGCGCACCAGACGAAACACCGCTTAGGTCGCCGACAACTTCTGCGAAACAGTGCTGCACTCGCGGCCTTTGGATTGCTGCCGAGGATGTCAGTCGCCTCCGCCATGGATTCCGCACCCTTGGAACCTATAAAAGTGCTATTTGACACCGATATTGGTAGCGATATCGATGATGCAGTGGCGCTAGCCTATTTAGTGCTCCGCCAAGACCTCCAATTACTCGGCATTACAACCGCTACGGGCGAAGCTGCCAAACGCGCAGCGCTTGCGCGCCAAATTACTCAGCAAGTGGGGCTCAGTATTCCGGTACTGCCGGGTTTTGAAGCGCCCCTTGCCATTCCTCAGCGTCAAAGGATCGCCCAACAAGCTATCAAGCTACCTTCAACCGTCCTGCAGGCCGCCTTGAAGACGCACAACCCGGACCTGGCCATAGATTTTATGGCGGAGACTATCCGGTCGAATCCGGGCGAAGTCACTCTGTTGGCCGTGGGGCCGTTCACCAATATCGCACGGTTGTTTGAGCGAGAGCCAGGCATCTCGTTGCTCCTTCGGGAAATCGTTATTATGGGCGGTAAGTATTCTGATTATCCAACCCCCTGGGGCCCCACCGAGTGGAACGCCATCGTTGACCCACATGCTACGGATACGCTATTTCGACTGGCAGAGTGCCCCATTCGCGCCTTTGGCCTAGATATCACTTGGCAGCTGTCCATGACGCCAGAAAAAGTCAGGGCCGCATTTGGTCAACACCCGCTCTTGAAAACCGTATTGGCGTGGAGCGAAGTCTGGTTTGCCGAGCGTGATCTATTGCACTTTCATGATCCCCTTGCAGCCGCTTGTATCAATTCACCGGATCTGTGCGCCTATACTCAAGGCGACGTGCAGGTGGACCTAAACAGCCCTAATACCGCTGGGATAACAACCTTTACCCCCAATCCTGATGGCAACGTTCGTATAGCCACTGGGGTCGATCACAAGGCATTTTTCTCAAAATTCTTTGGCACATTTTTTGTCAAAGGTGCAACGTGATGACGCTGGCACCCAGACTTCGCTCACTAAAGCAGCGGTGAGGCCAGCAGCGCACATGGCTGCAGAACTTCAAACGCCTGGGCGGCTCCTCGCCTATTATATCGGCGCGCTTGACCCTCAGCTTGCGAGCACCATTGAAACCAATGATCGCCCGAAATAACTGCCTGCTAAGCCCCATAGGCAAAAACCCGCAAACCCATTAGACTCGGGCACATAACACCAAAACCAAATGTCATGCAGGAGCGTTACGCCATGGAACATGTCAACGTGATTATTGTCGGCGCCGGCCTCTCTGGCGTTGGCGCCGCCGCCCATCTGAAGAAAAATTGTCCTGGTAAAACCTTTACGTTACTCGAGGGTCGGTCTGCGGTCGGGGGTACTTGGGATCTTTTTCGATATCCAGGCATTCGTTCAGATAGCGATATGCACACGTTAGGTTACAGCTTTAAACCTTGGACCGAAGCAAAAGCTATTGCAGATGGTCCATCCATCCGAAAGTACGTCAATGAAACTGCTGACGAATACGATATTAGGCAACATATCCGCTTCGATCATAAAGTCAAAACGGCCTCATGGGATTCAAGCCATGCGCGTTGGGTGTTAACCAGCACGCTTCCTGATGGCAGTAGCACGTCGGTCACAGGTGATTTTCTATTTATGTGTGGCGGCTACTACAGCTACGACGATCCACATCGTCCAGAATTCACAGGCGAGGCGCGCTTTCAGGGTCAGGTGATTCACCCACAGTTTTGGCCAGAAGATCTTGATTATCAAGGTAAGAAAATCATCGTGATCGGAAGCGGTGCAACCGCTATGACCATCGTACCCTCGATGACCCAAAACGGCGCCGAAGTTACGATGGTGCAACGCTCGCCGACCTATGTGGTCTCACGACCGGCAGAGGACAGAATCGCTAATACTTTGCGTCGGTGGCTTCCAGAAAAATTGGCCTACGCCATAACTCGACTCAAAAATACTACCCTGAGCGGCTACTTTTACCGCCGGACACGAACCCATCCAGAACGAACCAAAGCGCAGTTATTGCACATGGCCACGCAAAATCTCGGGGAAGAAATGGTCAAGACCCACTTCACCCCAAGTTATAACCCTTGGGACCAGCGCATGTGTTTGATTCCCGACGGCGATTTATACAAAGCCATCAATCAAAAGAAGGCTCATGTGGTTACTGGCGACATCGCAACTTGGACAGAAACGGGTCTCACCATGACCGATGGTACAGAAATTGAAGCCGATATCATTGTGACGGCAACCGGTATTACGCTTACCGTGATGTCTGGCATCCAATTTGATCTGGATGGCCGAGCCGTAAACTTTCCAGATACTTTTACCTATAAAGGCATGATGTATTCGGGGATCCCTAACATGGCGCACACCTTCGGCTATATTAATGCCTCTTGGACATTGCGCGCCGATTTGACTGCTGAATATGTTTGCCGGCTGTTAAACCATATGGATCAGAGCGCTCAGACGGTCGTCACCCCAACCCTGCGCGCTGAGGACGAGGGCATGCCGGCTCGTGATTGGATTGAGGATTTTTCGGCGGGATACATGCGCCGAATGATGCACCTGTTTCCAAAACAAGGGCATGACCCCTGGCGCAATACCCAAAACTACAAGCTCGATAAGAAAATGATCCGACAAGCGCCCATAGAAGACGGTGCCTTGGTCTTTTCTCAAGGTGGTGAGGCTGCGTCGGCGCCGAAGGCTCCGGAAGCCATCTCTAAAGTCGCGTGATTCCATAAGCTCAGGTTTGACGACATCGTGGCACTGAGCGATGCTCAGGGTTTCAGCCAAACGGAACGCTTATGACGCTCAATCCCGAAACCGCCGCTTTTCTTGGACAGCTTGCCGCCGGAGTCGACCCAAATGCACCTGTCCCAACACCGACGCCAGCCAGTTCAAGGGCCGGCTATCTTGGCATAGCAGCCTTACTAGGCCCTGGGCCATCGATTCTCGAGGTTAAAAATGACACCATCCCCGGTTCATTGGGCCCGATTCCGATACGAATCTACCGTGATCATGCCCAAACGGATGCCCCATGCCTTGTTTACTATCACGCAGGCGGGTGGGTTATCGGAGACCTTGATACCCACGATCATCAGAGCCGACAGATTGCCCAACTTACCCAAGCGACTGTGATCAGCGTGGATTATCGCTTGGCGCCAGAACACCCTTTTCCAGCTGGTCATGTAGATAGTCTCGATGCTTTAACGTTTATCTATGAAAACCCTAAGCTCTTTGGCATTAATCCTGAAAAGATCGCCGTAGGCGGCGATTCTGCCGGTGGTAATTTAGCGGCATATCTCGCCATCGCCGCCAAGCAAGTCAAGATTCCCTTGGTGATGCAGCTGCTACTTTACCCCGTTACCGATTCTCGGTCTTACCTGCCAAACGTGGATACTTTTAGCTACCCCTCCATTTTGGACAATGCTGACAGCCCACTACTTAAATTGTCGACCATGCATTTTTTCGTCCAAGAATTACTTTCTGGCCAAGATCCGTCGGTGGTCAGCGACTGGCGTTTGTCTCCCATGCTCTACGAGGATTTACAAGGTCTTGCGCCCGCTTATATCGGGGTCTGTGAGCTAGACCCACTGCGCGATGAAGGCATTGCTTATGGTGAGCGCCTGCAAGCCGCAGGCGTTGAGGTCTCTCTGTCTAATTGGCCCGGCCAAGTCCATTTGCTGATGCAGCTCGCGCCAGTAACCTCTGATGGCCATGCGTTATTGATGGATGTCGTCGATCATCTGAAAATCGCATTCAATGGATCCAGAAAGTGACGGCGCCAGTTGCGCTCGTCACAGGTTCTGCCAGGGGTATTGGCTTCGCGATTGCACAAGCTTTGATTCATGCTGGTTACCGCGTTATGGCGGCCGACCTACCGAGCGGTCAAACCTGGAATTATGAACTGGGCGACGCAAATACGCTTAAAGATCGACTCATGGCGACAGCGCTACCGGATAACCAAGAGCCCAGCGCCGCTGTTTGTGACCTTGACGTGACAGATCCAGACTCCTGCGAACAGGCGGTCCGCCATACCTTAACGACCTTTGGACAGTTAGATCTCTTGATTAATAATGCTGGGGTTGTCGACTCCGGCCCGATTTCTAGTTTTAGTGAAGCGGCGTGGGATCGGATATTTGCCGTAAATACCAAAGGCATTTTCCTCATGACTCGGGCGGCCTTAGCAGGTCTATCCCGTTCGGAAAATGCCTGCATCATCAACACCGCCTCGATCGCTGGCAAAAAAGGCGTCGCCAACATGGCGGCTTATTGTGGCTCTAAGTTCGCGGCTATTGGTATTACTCAGTCCCTGGCTCAGGAGCTCGCTAGCGAAGGTATCCGCGTTAATGCCATCTGCCCAGGTATCGTGGGGACAGCCATGTGGCTTGACCACCTGATGCCAAAGGCAAATGCCACCAATGAAGTGACGGTAGATTTTGAAGCGCGTTCAGCAGAATTAATTCCCCTAGGCCGTGCCCAAACCGGTCAAGATATGGCCGATGCGGTCTTATACCTAGCAAGCGCTCAAAACGTAACCGGTGTCGCCCTGACGATATCTGGCGGCATGGAAATGAATTAAGGAGCTGTAATGGATACTGCCCAACGACAAGCCCTCATGGCCCTGGATACGCCAACCATTTGCAATGCCCTCGAGGTTGTCGACCCGAGCCGCCGCGCCAGGGGCTTTAACATCAAACCTTTGGTTTGCGCACAGCCCAAATTGGCTCCCATGGTTGGCTATGCTAGAACCGCGAGGATTCGTGCGCAGCACCCACCTACGACACCGGTTGATAATTTGGGTTATTACCAATACATCGCCGAGGGCGGCGAGATACCCTCGGTTGTGGTGGTCGAGGATATCGATCCAATCCCGGGGTTTGGGGCGCTTTGGGGTGAGGTCAACACCAATGTTCACTTTGGGCTTGGTTGCCTTGGCGTTGTTACCAACGGATCAATTCGCGACCTGCCTGATGCACAACCAAAGTTTCAAATGCTTGCAGGCATGGTCAACCCCTCCCACGCCTATGTGCATGTGGTGGATTGGGGAAATCCCGTGACCGTGCACGGCATGGAAGTGTCTGAGCATGACCTTATTCATGCAGACCTCCACGGTGCAGTCGTCATACCAGCTGCAACCATCGATGACGTACTAACAGAGGCAGCGAGAATCATAAAACGAGAGCGCGTGCTAATCAGCGCGGCTCAACAAGATGGATTTAATATCGAATCCATCAAGGCGGCTTATCGTGAGATGGCCGACATTCATTGATGGGCTTAAACCCGAAGCTTGGCGCACGCTAGATGCAAGGCATAAAATCGACGGCGCTCTGAACCCAATAGGAACTCGGCGCACTGCAAGCTGGGCCCTACAGAGCACTCGGTTTAAGCGAGAGATTACTCTATCTAAGCAAGCGCGAGGTTAATCGACGAGGGCTTGGTAGATTTGGGTTCGCAATTCCCGTCGCAGAGGGTAAGTAGAAGAAGGCAGCAGCTGGGTCATAAAAACCACATACAGCGATTCTTCCGGGTCTAACCAGAAAAACGTGCTGGCTGCGCCGCCCCAATGATGCTCTCCGGTCGAGGCGACAATATTGGCTTTCACCGGGTCAATCACTACCGCCCAGCCCACACCAAAACCAATGCCTTCGTAATTGGTTTCGCTCCAAACCGGTTGCCCCATAGCGGCCATATCAGCGCCATCAGGTAATTGATTCTTTCGCATGAACTCTACAGTTTTCGGGGATAACAAACGTACTCCGTTGAGTGACCCACCCTGAAGCAACATCTCGCAGAACCGGCAGTAATCAAACAATGTTGAAACCAGTCCCCCGCCCCCTGAAAAAAAGGTTGGCATCTTTAAATAGGCACTGCTGTGGGCCTCATCCAATAGCTGTAGTCCTGGGTCTCGATCCTTTAGAGGGCTTGCAGCCGGCGACTTCGCGCCCATGACAGCACCATTACTCGGCCTATAAAGCGATGCCAATCGGTGGGCTTGATCACTGGCGACCGCAAAACCTGTATCTACCATGCCTAATGGCTCAAATATTTCTTGTTTAAAAAAGGTGTTCAAGTCCTGGCCAGACCAAATTTCAACCAACCGCCCTAACACATCCGTCGAGACACTATAGTTCCACTGCGTCCCTGGCTGCGCGATCAACGGCAGTTCAGCCAACGCATCCACCCACTCGGCCAGATTCATCGCTTTATTCTGATCCAACCCACGCCCTCGATAGGCTTCGTCCACAACATTTTGATGCATAAAACCATAGGTCAAACCGGAGGTATGGGTCATCAGTTG
>Ga0181554_1004607_pt1 | contig 11109 bp, 8 predicted proteins | sample 011ome_16_FD_145602 | JGI IMG/M metagenome (GOLD analysis project Ga0181554, IMG submission 145602) | Coastal salt marsh microbial communities from the Groves Creek Marsh, Skidaway Island, Georgia - 011503CT metaG (spades assembly) | ecosystem: Environmental > Aquatic > Marine > Intertidal zone >... | reverse complement strand
CCGCGGCCTCGATGAAGATCGTGTCCGACATCTTCAAGTACACCTCAGAGCGGATGCCGAAGTTCAACTCGATCTCGATCTCCGGCTATCACATGCAGGAGGCGGGGGCGACGGCCGACCTCGAACTCGCCTATACGCTGGCCGACGGGCTGGAATATGCGCGGGCGGGCGTTGAAGCGGGCCTCGCGATCGACAAGTTCGCGCCGCGGCTTTCCTTCTTCTGGGCCATCGGCATGAACTTCTTCATGGAAGTCGCCAAGATGCGTGCCGCCCGCATGATCTGGGCCAAGCTCATCAAGCGCTTCGACCCGAAGGACGAGCGCTCGCTCTCCCTCCGCACCCACAGCCAGACCTCCGGCTGGAGCCTCGCCGCGCAGGACGTGTTCAACAACGTCACGCGCACCTGCATCGAGGCGATGGCCGCCACGCAGGGCGGCACGCAGTCGCTCCATACCAATTCGCTGGACGAGGCGCTGGCGCTGCCGACCGACTTCTCCGCCCGCATCGCGCGCAACACGCAGCTCTTCCTGCAGCAGGAGGCGGGCACCACCCATGTGATCGACCCGTGGGGCGGCAGCTATTTCGTCGAGCGCCTCACCGCAGATCTCGCCGCCAAGGCCTGGGCCCATATCGAGGAGATCGAGGCCATGGGCGGCATGGCCAAGGCCATCGAGGCGGGCATTCCGAAGTCCCGCATCGAGGAAGCCGCCGCCCGCACCCAGGCCCGCATCGACGCGGGCGAACAGGCGGTGATCGGCGTCAACAAGTATAGTGTTGCGGGCGATGCCAAGATCGACATCCTGAAGGTCGACAATTCCGCCGTGCGCGCGCGCCAGATCGAGAAGCTGCAGCGGCTGAAGGCGGAACGCAACGAGACCGAGACGCAGGCCATGCTGGCGAAGCTCACAGAGGTGGCGCGCACCGGCCAGGGCAATCTGCTGGCGGCTTCCGTCGATGCCGCGCGCGCCAAGGCCACCGTGGGCGAGATTTCGCTCGCGCTCGAACAGGTGTTCAACCGCCACACCCCGGCGATCCGCGCGGTGAAGGGCGTTTATGCCGCAACGCCCAAGGACCAGCACAAGATCGATCAGGCACGGCACGCCATCGCCGCCTTCAAGGAAGCCGATGGCCGTCCGCCGAAGCTGCTCGTCGCCAAGATCGGGCAGGACGGGCATGACCGCGGCCAGAAGGTGATCGCCTCGGCCTTCACCGACATGGGCTTCGACGTGACGATCGGCCCGCTCTTCGCCACGCCCGAAGAGGTGGCCAAGATGGCGGTGGAGGAGAAGGTGCATGCGGTGGGCGTCTCGACGCTGACGGCCGGCCACCTCACCCTCGTGCCGCTGCTGAAGGCCGCGCTCGATGCTGCGGGCCGGTCCGACATCATGGTCGTGGTGGGCGGCGTCATTCCGCCGGAAGACGTGCAGACGCTGCTCGACATGGGCGCCGCCGCCGTGTTCCCGCCCGGCACCGTGATCCCCGATGCCGCGCTCGCCCTTCTCGACCGGCTGAACCTGAAACTCGGCTACGCGCAGAAGGCGGCGGAGTAACCGCCGCCCGTCAGAGATTGAGGCCGCGCACCTCACCCACGCCGGTCTTCCGCCAGTTGACGAGGTCATGGTGGCGGAAGCCTTCGAGCGCCGCTTTTTCCTCGGGCGTCCACACGTCGAGCCCGGCGAGCACGGACGCGATGGCGACTTCGGCCGCGCGGGCCGCGCCATCGTCGATCTTCAGCGCAACGCCCAGCCCCGCATGGGGAACGGCCGCGCAATAGACGCCCTCGGCACCCGTCTTGATGAAGAGGCGCGGAACGGCCTCCATGATGAGCGTGTCGAAGTCGCCGGTGCCGCCCACCATGAAGGGGTGCTTGCGCACCGCCTCGATGATGCGGCAGCCGGGTGCAAAGTCCGGTGACGCGAAGCGGGCGAAGCCCAGCGCCATGTTCTTCAGCGGGATGGCCCAGGTCGGCACCGAGCAGCCGTCGATGCCCATCACCTGCTGGTCGAGATCGACGTCGCAGATGGCGCCCATGCGGCTGGCGATGAGGCGCTGCACGGCATGGTCCGGCTTCGTGTAGCCGTGGGGATCGGCCCCGAGTTGCCGCGCCAGCGCCAGCATGCCCGCATGCTTGCCGGAGCAATTGTTGTGCACGTCGCAGCAGGGTTCACCGGCGCGGATCAAGGCCACGCGGGAGTCCTCATGGAACGGCCAGTGCGCGCCACATTCGTAGAGCGCCTCCGCATTGCTGGCCTTGGCCAGCATGGAGCGGGCCACGCGCACATGCTCCGGCTCGCCATTGTGGGAGGCGCAGCAGAGCGCGATTTCCTCGTCCGTGAAGCCGAAGCGGTCTGCCGCACCGCTCTCGATCAGGGGCAGGCACTGGAAGGCCTTCACCGCCGAGCGCGGGAAGATCGCGGCGGCGATGCCGCCCTCCGCCGCCACCACATGCCCCGTCGCATCCACCACCGCATAGGCGCCACGGTGGCGGCTTTCGACGATGCCGCCGCGGGTCACTTCGGCGATGACGGGGTTGATCATGCGGGCTGCTCCTTGTGCGGCGAGGCGGCGAGATACCAGAAATAGGCCAGAACCTGAGCGGCGAGGAAAAGCCCGATCGCCCAGCTATAGCCCTGCGGGCTGTAGCCCGAAGCGGTGGTCGGGAACAGCCCGATGATGAGGCCCACCAGATATTGCGAGGCGAAGGCCGAGACGAACATGGTGAAGTTGATCGTGGCGTTGGCCCGGCCCGCCAGCTCGCGCCCGATATGGGCGGCAAACCACGGGAAGGCCAGCACCGCCACCTGACCGAAGGCCGAAACCATGAGCCAGGCCGGGAACATCAGCCCCTCGACACGGAACACGATGATCCCCTGCGCCAGGAAATAGAGCAGGTTGAAGCCGAGCATCACCCGCATCGGCCCGATGCCCCGCCGCCCCAGCCGGTCGGCGATCACGCCGACGGAAAGGATGCCCACCATGAAGGTCACCGCCATCCACAGCAGGTGGCGCGCCACCTCCTCGCGCGAGAAGCCCATCACGTCCCGGAGCCAGGGGCCCGCCCAGAGCGTCTGGATGCCGATCTGGACGCCGGAGGTGAGCCCCAAGAGCGGCGCCACCCGCCAGAAGAGCGGCGTCTTGAGGATCGCCAGCATCTGGCCGAACTGCTGCTTCAGGGGGGCGGGTGCCGTGAGCGTGTCCTTCCTCGGCGCCACGAGCAGGATGAGCAGCGCCGCCAGCAGGATCAGCCCGGCGAAGACCACGAAAGCCTGTCGCCAGCCGATGAGCGCCACGAGATATTCTGTGGGCTCGGTTGCCACCACGACGCCCAGGGCCCCCACCGACATGATGCCGGTGTTGGCGAGCGAGCGCCGCTCCAGCGGCACCCATGTGGCGGACGACTTGTAGCTCGCCATCAGCCCCGCCGAGAAGCCGAGCCCGATCACCGCGCGGGCCGCGAAGAGCCCGATGAAATCGGGGGCGAAGGCGAAGCCCAGGCAGCCCAGCGCGGCGATGCTCAAGAGGCCCGCCTGCACCTTGCGGGGGCCGTAGCGGTCCAGCAGCACGCCCAAGGGCAGCTGGAACAGCGCGAAGGCGCCGAGATAGGCGGCGGTCAGCAGGCCCAGCTGACCGGGCGAGAGGCCGAGCTCCTTCACGAGGTCGGGCGCCACCACGGCATTCACCGCGCGCAGCAGATAGGACATGAAGTAACCCGCCGCGAAGGGCAGGAGGGCGGTGAAGAGGATTCGGAAGAGTGTCATGGCAGCAACAGCTTTCCCGCAATTCCCGCCCAAGGCAATGCGTGGAAAATTAGGACTTGTGAATCGCGCGGGAAGCCTTATGTGCGCGCGTTCGGAAAGTTCGATTGGGGGAACCTTCGGTGATCAGACGCGCGCTTGCCTTCCAGCACATGGACGACGAACCTCCCGGCCTGTTCGGCACCTTCCTGCGTGAGCAGGGAGCGGAGGTCGACGTCGTGATGTTGCACAGGGGTGAAGCGATTCCGTCGCTCGCCCCTTATGATTTCCTGCTGGTCATGGGCGGCGCCATGGATGTGTGGGAGGAAGACGCCCACCCCTGGCTGAAGGACGAGAAGGCCGCCATCCGCGAATGGACGCTGAACCGCAACCGCCCCTACATGGGCGTGTGCCTCGGCCTTCAGCTTCTGGCCGAAGCACTGGGCGGTGAAGTGGGCCTGGCGCGCGCTGCGGAAGTGGGCTTCGGCAAGGTGGAACTCAATGCCCTGGGTCTCGCCCATCCCCTGGCGCAGGGCCTGCCCTCCTCCTTCAAGGTGATGCAGTGGCACCATGCCGAGGTGACGAAGCTTCCGGCAGGAGCCGAAGTGCTGGCCTCCTCCTCGGTGAGCCCCGTGCAGATCATGTCCATCGGGCGCGACATTCTCGCCACCCAGTTCCATGGTGAACTGACACCGGCGCTGATCGACCGCTGGGCGCACCTGCCGCAATATATCGAATGGCTCGACGCCGCGATGGGCCCCAACGCCTATGCCCGCGTCAAGGCGCAGTCGAAGCCGCAAATGCCCAAGATCGAGCGCCTCAGCCGCACGATGTTCCGGAACCTCGTCTCCAACCGCAAGGCCATCCGCGCGGCGGCGTGATAACCCAGGCGAGCTCTAGCGGAGCCCATCTTCTCCCTTGATCTCGGAGACCTTCAGTCCGCCGACGCGCGGCAATGGGCGGCCGCCGGTGGTGACTGCCACGGCGACCATGATCTCGTTGGCGCGTGGCGCATCGGTGACGCGCACCTCCATGCCGTCGAAGTGGCTCCGGACGAAGGCCGCGTCCTTGTGGCCCAGGGGAATGTCGAGCACAACGCCCATGCCGCCGCGCTTCTTGGAAGACGGGATCAGCGCCGCGCCCTTGCCCAGCACCTTGCGGAACGGCGCGCCCAGCTTCGGGTGCAGGATGGCCGCGGCATGCTCAAGCTCGCCATTCTCGCCCACCGCGGCGGCCTTGCCATAGCTTTCCACCTTGTCACCGGCGATGCCGAGGGCCGCCACCGCGCGCTCGGCCAAAAGGGCCCCCAGTTCCTCGCCGACGTCGATCAGTTCGGCGAGGTCTTCCTGATAGGTGCCCGCGAAAGGGTTGGCGATCACGGCAATGGCCGCGGCGCGGCGAATGGGTGGCGACACCTCCTGGCCCTGCTCGTTCAGGGTTTCGTCCACCACCGTCATGATCTTGCGGATCTTCGCCTTCATCTCAGTCCGTCCTCACCCTTGATGTCCTTCGCCGCGAGGCCGCCGGCGCGCGCATGCACGCGGGGGCCCGTCGTCATCACCAGCGCCATCACCATCTCGTTCGCCCGGGGCGCATCGGGAATGCCCACTTCGATGGCATCGAAATGACTGCGCACATAGGAAGCATCGACATGCGTCACCGGCACGTCGAGCCGGGTTCCGGGGCCGCCCACCTTCTTGGTGGAGGGCACGATGGCCTTGGCGCCACCCAGCACCTCGCGCATGGAATAGCCGCCCGGCGCATGCCACAGGGCCGCGTGCTCCAGTTCCCCGGCCTCGCCCACGATCGAGCCCTTGCCATAGCCCTCGATGGATTTGGGCTCTCCGCCCATCGCCGCGAGGAGCTTCCGCGCCATCTCCAGCCCAAGCGGCTTCAAATCTTCCATGAAAGGCTGGATGTCCGCGTGGAAGGCCCCGGCATAGGGGTTCTCGATCACGGCGAGCACCGCGCCCCGGCGTGGCGGCACGTCCGCCACCGGCCCGCCCTCATGGTGGATCTCCTCCACCGAAACGAGGAATTTCCTCACCTTAACGTCCGGCATCCGTCGATAGCCTCCCAAGCCCCTGCCCCACCATCCGGGTTTCTCCCTGCAGGTGAAGCGCCGCCGCCGCAATCGATCCCCGTGCGGCCAATCCTTGTGCAAAGGCTACACCAGCTTCGAGGGCTGCGGCAATTTCAATCGCGGCAAGCGGGCCGACGCCCCGGGTCACCAGCCGCTCACCCAAGTCATTGTCCGGCTGGATATCCCGCGCGGGAATGCGGGTGACGGCGGGATGGCCTGGCAGGTCAACCGCATTGGCGATGAGCGTGGCCGCTGCGTCCGCCATGCTTGCCCGCTCAGCCAGTACGGTCACCGCATCGGCGATGCCCCGGGAGAAGGAGCGCCCCCGCCAGCCGCTCGTGGCGATGCCGCGAACGGGATCGGTCCACGCGATTTCGGCCGAGGCGAAGAGCGAGGGCTGGTCCGGCCGGTCCACGAGGCCCGCGCGATAGGCCATGCCTTCCGCCAGATGAATGGCGATGTCGCCGCCATTGTTGACGAAGGCGCGGGCGAGCATTGCGTGCGACAGCATGGCATCGAGGATTTCTTCGGCGACAGAACCTGCCACCGCTGCCATGGGCGTGATGAAACCCGCCTCCGCAAACGGGAGGGTCGCGAGCCACATGCGCCGGGCCACCGCTCCCTGCGGCTGCGGCCCTACGGGCTGGCGCAGGAGTGTCAACTCGGCGCAGAGCTCGTCCAGCACCGTTTCGAAACGTGCCTCCGCGGCCGCATAGGCACGGGCAATTTCCGCATCATCGCCCTCCGCGCCGATGATGAGGTCGATGGGCCCATCGTGAAGGTGCAGCCTGCGCCCATCGGGCAGCATGCGCGCCTGCATGCGGCTCATGGCAGGCCGTGGGCCTTCAGCGCGGCGCGCACGCGGTCCGGCGTGGCGGGCGTGCGGGTAAGGCGGACGCCGGTGGCGTGGTGGAGGGCATTGAGGATGGCGGGTGCTGTGGGGATCAGTGCCTGCTCGCCGATGCCCTTGGCCCCGAAGGGCCCCACGGAGGATGGCCGCTCGACGAGGATCGACCGGATCTCCGGCATGTCGCCGATGGTGGGGATCAGGTAGTCGTGGAGGTTCTCGCCCTTGCCGGGGGTGAATTCCTCCATCAGCGCCATGCCGAGGCCCTGGGCGATGCCGCCCTCGATCTGGCCCTCGACGAGGATGGGGTTGATGGCGCGGCCCACGTCATGTGCGGCGACGATCCGCAGCACCTTCACCGTGCCGAGCCTTGTATCGACCTCCACCAGCGCCAGATGCGCGCCGAAGCCATAGACCGCATAGGGCACCCCCTGCCCGTTCTCGTCGAGCGGCGAGGTGGGCGGATCGAAGCTCTCTTCCGCCATCGCCACATAACCATGGGCGTTGACCGGTTGGCGGGAAAGTTCCACGGAACGGATCACCGAAGGCTCCCGCACCAAGAGGCGCGCCCCGTCCAGCTCCAGCCTTGCGCCCTCGCCCGCATTGGCAAGCCGCAGCAGCAGGCGGCGAAGTGCCAGCCCGGCGCGTTCGGCCGCCTTGCCGGTCACGAAAGTCTGGCGCGAGGCGGAGGTCTTGCCGCAATCGGGCGACAGATCGGTGTCGGGTGAGATGAGGTCGATGGCCGAGAGGGGAAGCCCCAGAGCATCCGCCGCGATCTGCGTGATGACGGTGTTGGAGCCCTGCCCGATGTCCACCGCGCCCTGATGGAGCGCCAGCCGCCCATCCGGCTTCAGTCCGAAACGGATGGTGGAGGGGTTCGGCAGCGAGGTGTTGCCGCAGCCATAGAACATGCCGGCCACGCCGACCCCACGCTTCAGGCGATCATTGCATGCGTTGAAGGTTTCGGCCTCACGGCGCCAGTTCTGCCAGTGGGGCTTGAGCGCCTCGAAACAGTCGCGGATGCCGACGCCGTCGCCCATCACCTGGCCGGTGACGGTGGGTGTCGTGTCCGTCAGCGCATTGCGGATGCGGAAGTCGAGCGCGTCCATGCCGAGGCGCTCCGCCAGCATGTCCAGCATCTGCTCCTGCGCGATCACCGTCTGCGGCACGCCGAAGCCGCGGAAGGCACCGGCGGGCACGGAATGGGTGAGCACGGCGCGACTCCGCGCGCGGTAATGAGGCACCACATAGGGGCCCGAGGCATGAACCGGCACGCGGTTCGCCACGGTGGGTCCCCATGAGGCATAGGCGCCGGTGTTGAAATCCCCCTCGAAATCCATGGCCACGAGATCGCCCGTGGCAGTGGCCGCCATGCGCGCGTGCATGATGGCGGGATGGCGCTTCGTGGTGCTCTGGATCGATTCCTGCCGCGAATAGACCATGGCGCAGGGTCGGCCCGTGAGCCACGCGGCCAACGCCACATAAGGCTGCACCGAAAGGTCGAGCTTGGAGCCGAAGCCACCGCCGCAGGCCGATGGAATGATGCGGATGCTGTCGGGCGGCAGGCCCATGATGGCCGCCGTATCGTCCCGGTCCATGTAGGGGGCTTGCGTCGAAGCGGTGATCTCGATCCTGTCGCCCACGCGCCGGGCCCATCCGGCTTCCGGCTCGATATAGGCATGCTCCACGAAGCCCGTCTCGAAACGGCCTTCAACGGTGACATGGGCCTGGCGGAACGCGGCCTCGACATCTCCCCGCATCACGCGGCCGCGCACCAGAACATTGCCCGCGCGTGTCTCGTGGAGTTGGGGCGCATCCGGTGCGAGCGCAGACGGCATGTCGAGCACCGCCGGGCGCTCCTCCCACGTGACCGGAAACGCGCCAAGGTCCAGCGCCTCGACCGCTGCACGCTCGCCCACGATAGCCGCCACGGCCTCGCCCCGGAAGCGCGCCTCGCCCTCGGCGAAGACAGGTTGGTCGGCAAAGGGCGGGATCACACCGAAAATGTTGCGGCCCGGAATATCTTTCGCGGTCAGCACCCGCGCGATGCCGGAATTCGCCTTCACAAATGCTTCAAGGTCGCCGAACACGAAGCCCGCGCGATGATGGGGCGAGCGCACCGCCCTCATCCACAGCGCATCGGTCGGGATCGCGTCCGCGCCATAGGCCTCGCTGCCAGATACCTTGGGCACTCCGTCAAGCCGGCCGATGCGGGCGCCCACCGCGCGGCCGGGCTCGGCCAATGCAACAGGTGCGGGCGCACCCGCGGCGGCGTCCAGCACCGCGTCGATGATCTTGGCATAACCCGTGCAGCGGCAGAGAACGCCGCCCAGCGCATCCTCCACGCTCTCGCGGGAGGGCCGCGCCTCGCGCTCCAGCAGCGCGGCGGCGGCCACCAGCATGCCGGGCGTGCAGATGCCGCATTGCGCAGCCCCGCGCGCGAGGAAAGCCTGTTGCAGCAAGGCGCCCTTCGACGTGCGTTCCGCGAGGCCCTCCACGGTGACGACCCGCGCACCATCAACCTGCGCGGCAGGCACGAGGCAGGCACAGGCGGCTTCGCCATCGATCAGCACGGTGCAGGCGCCGCAATCGCCCGCGTCGCAGCCGCTCTTGGTGCCTGTGCGGCCCAGTTCCCGCCGCAGCACCTCGCTGAGGCGCGCCGAAGGCGAAGGCGCGCAGGACACGGGCACGCCGTTGAGATGGAAGGAAAGACCCGCCACCTCAAATCGCTCCCGCAGCGTGGTCCACCGCTTCACCGATCACCGCCAGCGCGGCATCGAGCCGATAGCCGGCCGTGGCGCGCACGTCGTCGATGGGGGAGAGCGCTTCGAGGTGCCCCGGTTGCAGCCGCGAGGATGGTCTCTCGGCGGGGCCTGAGCCGATCAGGGCGCGTTCGAATGCGGGGAGACGCTGTGCCACCGGAGAGGCCGCACCCACGGCGACCGCCGCAGAGGCGATGCGCCCCCCGGCATCACGCTCCACCACGGCGGCGGCCATCAGGATGGAGATGACGAGATAGCGCCGTGCGCCCAGCTTGACGAAGGCAGAGCGGGCTTGTGGGGCGGGCTTCGGCACCAGCACCGCGGAAACGATCTCGCCCGGCTGCAGCGCCGTGCGGCGATAGCCGGTGATGAACTCCGAAAGCGGCAGGATGCGCGTGCCGTCGCGCGCGGAAATCTCGATCCTTGCATCCAGCGCCAGCAGCGGCGGCACGCCATCCGCCGCGGGTGAGGCGTTGCAGAGATTGCCCGCGAGTGTGCCGCGGTTCTGGATCTGGATCGAGCCTACCTCGCGTGCCGCAGCCTTGAGGCCATCGAAAGCGGCGGGCAATTCGGCCCTTGCGATCGTGCTCCAGCTGGTGGCAGCACCGAAGCGAAAATCCTGGGCCGTTTCGGTGATGCCGCGCAGCGACGCGATGCCGGAGAGATCGACGAGGGGGCGCGTGATCGCGCGGCCCGCATGGGCGGGGTAGACATCCGTGCCGCCCGCAATGGCCAAAGCCCCGGCCGCGGACATGGCCAGCGTTGCCTCTTCGATGGTGCGCGGCCGTGCGTACACGCGGAAGTTCCTTTGGGTAGATGCTTTGGATCAGCGTCGATAGTGTGTCGCGCCCGTGCGCCTTGTCAAGCGCAGGGCAGCCATTCTCCATGCGGAATCAAATTGCTATCGGCGTTCCCTCACCCTAGCGTCGGGCATCCTTGAAACAGAGGAATCTGTGCGGTGGAACGGCGCCTGACGACCATCCTCTCGGCCGATATCGCCGGTTACTCGCGCCTGATGGAGCGCGACGAGGGCGAGACGCTGGCCGAATTGCTGGCCCGGCAGTCGAGCATGCTCGATCCTCTGCTGTCGCGCTTCGGCGGCCGCATCGTAAAGTCGCTGGGGGATGGCTTCCTGGCGGAGTTCACAAGCGTGCTGCAGGCCGTCCACTTCGCGGTCGAGATGCAGGAGGCGTGCGAGACCCGAAACGCCGCCTTGCCGGAGGAGCGGCGCATGCGCTTCCGGATCGGCATCGGCCACGCCGAGGTGATCATGGGAGACGGCGAGATCCATGGCGAGGCGGTCAGCGTTGCCTCCGGCTTGCAGGCCTTGGCGGAGCCTGGAGGGATTCTCATTGCCGATACTGTCCTGCATCACGTTCAGGATCGCCTGCCCTACCGCTTCGAGAAGGCTGCGAGCCGGCCGGTGAAGAACGGTTCGGCCACCGCCCCGGCCTATCGCGTGCTCGCAACCCTGCCGGAAAATCCACCAGCATCTCATGACCACCGGCGCCAGACGCCGATCCTGGTGCTGCCCTTCAGCAACATGAGCGGCGACCCCGAGCAGGCCTATTTCAGCGACGGCATCACCGAGGACATCATCACCGATCTTTCCAAGATCTCATCCCTCTTCGTCGTCTCGCGCAACACCGCCTTCAGCGTGAGGGAGAGTGGCGAAGACATCGC
>Ga0181554_1004598_pt1 | contig 11122 bp, 6 predicted proteins | sample 011ome_16_FD_145602 | JGI IMG/M metagenome (GOLD analysis project Ga0181554, IMG submission 145602) | Coastal salt marsh microbial communities from the Groves Creek Marsh, Skidaway Island, Georgia - 011503CT metaG (spades assembly) | ecosystem: Environmental > Aquatic > Marine > Intertidal zone >... | reverse complement strand
CCAACCTGATGTGGGCCGCCACCATGGCGCTCAACGGGCTGATTGGTGCCGGGGTGCCGCAGGACTGGGCCACGCACATGATCGGCCACGAGCTGACCGCCACGCACGGCATCGACCATGCCCGCACACTCGCCATCGTGCTGCCTGCGCTGCTGCAAGAGCGCCGGGTGCCCAAGCAGGCCAAGCTGCTGCAATACGCCGAGCGTGTGTGGGGCATCACCACCGGCACTGACGACGAGCGCATCACCGCCGCCATCGAACGCACGCGCGATTTCTTTGAAAGCATGGGCATCCGCACGCGCCTGTCGGGCTACGGCCTGGGTGCTGACGCCATCGGTCCGCTGATCGCGCAGCTGGAAGCGCACGGCATGGTCAAGCTCGGCGAGCAGCGCGAGATCACGCCTGCAGTCAGCCGCCGCATCCTCGAAGCTGCGCTTTAAAAACCTTTGCCCCGGCCGGGCCGGCATGCGTTAGCCCTGCCCGCAGCGCATTTCGCGCTGCGTAGCGGCGTTTCGTCGCAGGGCGCTGGAATCTGCACCTTGCCCTGCCTAAAGTGCCGTCAAGCCGCCCACTCCGGGCGGCATTGGCGAAAGGCGTACCGTGACCCTCATCCTGATCCTGGCCCTGCGCGCTGCAGGCCGCAAGACCCGTTTCCCGTTGCTGGCGGCCTGCATGGCAATGCTGGCTTTCACAACGCCGGCGTCGGCCCAGCACGCCGGCCTGCGCACCCTGGTGGTCCCCGGCAGCCAGCCAGTCACCGTGGCGCTGTTCTATCCCACGCAGGTGGCCGGCCGCACCGTGCCCATGGGCCCGTGGCAGCCCCGTGTGACGCCCGGCGCGCCGGTGGCGGCTGCGCCCCTCAGGGGCCTGATCCTGATCTCTCACGGCACTGGCGGACATGAGCTGGGCCACCACAACCTGGCTACGCGACTGGCGGCCGATGGCTACCTGGTGGCCGCGCTGCGCCACCCCGGCGATAACTGGGAAGACCGGTCGATGGTCACCTCGGGCCACTACTTCAGCGAGCGCCCGCGCCAGGTCAGCCGTGTGCTGGATGCGCTGCTGGCCAGCCCCGAATGGGGCCCGCGCATTCCTGCCGGACGCATTGGCGCCGTGGGACATTCGGCGGGCGGCTACACCGTGCTGGCGCTGGCGGGCGCGCAGGCCGAACCGGCCCGCGCGGTGCAGCACTGCCGCAGCGTGGCGGATGACCCCGGCTTTTGCAGCCTGGGCAAGCTGCCTGCGCGGGGCGAACCCGTTGCGACAGCGCCTGTGCCGGTCGCCACCGCCGCGGCGCAGGGCGCAGCCCCCGCGCAGGACGGCCCGCTGGTCACCGTAGCCGACCCTCGCATTGGCGCCGTGGTAGCCATGGCGCCGATGGCCGTCGTGTTCACTCCTGCCAGCCTTCGGGCCGTCAGCATTCCGGTGCGCCTGCTCGTGGCGGGGCGCGATGCCGTGCTCAACGGGCCCTACCACGGCAGCTACGTGGCCACGCACATGCCGTCGGCCAAGGCGAGCACCGTGCCGGGCGCGGGCCACTTTGCCTTCATGGCGCAGCCGGTGTGGCCGCTGCCCTCCGAGGCTGGCGATGTCGCCGCCAACCCCGAAGGTTTTGACCGGGTGGCCTACCACGCCACGCTGGAGAACGAAGTGGCGGAGTTCTTGGGGATGCAGTGGCGCTGAGGGGATGCCGGGCCTGCTGTGCGCACACGGCACGTGCCATGCTGTAGGCCAATGCCGCAATCGTGCAGGCGCCACGGCACGCAGGACGGATGGCTGCTACGGTGGCGTTTTCTGCACTGGTGCAGATCCACGCCACCACGAAAGCGACCCGCCTCATGCCACACATCCTCATGGTTCTGACATCCCACGACCGCCTGGGCGACACCGGCAAGAAAACCGGCTTCTGGCTGGAAGAGTTTGCCGCCCCGTACTACGTGTTCAAGGACGCGGGTGCCGACGTCACGCTGGCATCACCCCAGGGCGGCCAGCCCCCGCTGGACCCCAAGAGCGACGAGCCCGGCGCGCAGACCGACGCCACCCGCCGCTTCAAGGCCGATGCGGCTGCACAGGCCGCGCTGGCCAGCACCGTGCAGCTCGATGGCATGGACCCGGTCGACTTCGACGCCGTGTTCTACCCCGGCGGCCACGGCCCGCTGTGGGACCTGGCGTACGACGCACGCTCCATCGCCCTCATCGAGGCCACGCTGGGTGCCGGCAAGCCGCTGGCCGCTGTGTGCCACGCACCAGGCGTGCTGCGCGGCGCCAAGGCGCAAGACGGCACGCCGCTGGTGCGGGGCAAGAACGTGACCGGCTTCACCAACGGCGAGGAAGCCGCCGCAGGCCTGACCGATGTGGTGCCGTTTCTGGTGGAAGACATGCTGATGTCGCACGGCGCGCTGTACACCAAGCAGGGCGACTGGCAGCCGCATGTGGTGACCGACGGTCTGCTCATCACCGGGCAGAACCCGGCGTCGTCCGAGCCAGCGGCGCATGCGCTGTTGAAAGCGCTGGGCGGCGGGGCGTGACGTAAGGCGCTGTTGCGCTGGAGCCCGCGCTGGGGCAGGGCTTTGGCACTCCTGATGCGATGGGCGCAATGCAGTGAGCTGTCGCTAAATTGCTGCGCGAGCTTCAGCGTCGGGCTGTCAAAGCATGTGAAGATGCAGTATTGGAAGGTCAAGGTTTTGCAGTGGAGGTTTCATAATCTGCCGATACTGCGACGAGACCTGCCTTGCCTGCCCTTTCTACCACCCCCTACCAATCCCAATACTTTGCTTGGCTGCTTTCACGGCAGATAGGGCTAGATTCACCAGATCTGCTGGCATCGACCTTGGTTGATGCGCAGGTGGACCTCAACCCCCACCAAGTCGAGGCCGCACTCTTCGCATTCCGCAGCCCGCTATCGCAGGGTGTGATCCTGGCGGACGAGGTAGGCCTGGGCAAGACCATCGAGGCAGGTTTGGTGATTGCCCAGCGCTGGGCAGAGCGCAAGCGGCGCATCCTCATCATCACCCCGGCCAACTTGCGCAAGCAATGGCACCAAGAACTGCAAGACAAGTTCAGCCTGCAGGCGCTGATTCTGGAAGCCAAAAGCTACAAAGAGCAGCGCAAGGCCGGGCTGCCCAACCCCTTTGACCAGGCCTCAGATCCGCCCCCATCACAAGCCAGCCAAATCGTCATCTGCTCCTACCAGTTCGCCAAAACCAAGGCCGATGACCTGCGCCGTGTGCCCTGGGACTTGGTGGTGATGGACGAAGCCCACCGCCTGCGCAACGTGTACAAGCCCGGCAACGTGATCGGCAAAACGTTGAAGGAGGCCTTGGCCCACGCCCCCAAGGTGCTGCTCACCGCCACGCCCTTACAAAACTCCCTGCTGGAGCTGTACGGCATGGTCAGCCTTGTGGACGACCGCGTGTTTGGCGACCTGCCCAGCTTTCGCGAGCAATTCGGCGCGCTGGGCAACCCCGACACCCTGGCCAAGCTGCGCAGCCGCTTGCAAAGCGTGTGCATGCGCACTCTGCGCCGCCAGGTGCAGCCCTACATCTCGTACACCCGGCGCATTCCCATGGTGGAGCCCTTCACGCCATCGGCAGAAGAGCTGGCCCTGCACGACCGCGTGGCCGAGTACCTGCGCCGTCCCTCGCTCAATGCCCTGCCTGCGGGGCAGCGGCAACTGATTTCTTTGGTGCTGTGGAAGCTGCTGGCCTCCAGCAGTTACGCCATTGGCGGAGCCCTGGACACCATGGCCCAGCGCCTGCAAGACCAGCTCAGCGCCGAGCCCACAGGCCAGGAAGACGCCAGCCTGGCCGAGCAACTGGACAAGGACTACGAGTCCCTCGACGAAATCGAAGAGGAATGGACTGAGGCGGATGGCGACGCGCCCGGCACGTCCAAGGTCAGCTTGGCTGACGAGATTGCCGAGCTGCGCGAGTTCCAGCGCATGGCCACCACCATCCGCGACAACGCCAAGGGCCAAGCCCTGCTCACAGCCTTGGGCAAAGCTTTTGCAGAGCTGGAGCGCCTGGGCGCAAAGCGCAAAGCCCTCATCTTCACGGAATCGCGCCGCACGCAAGACTATCTGCTGGGCTTGCTGGAGCAAAGCGCCTACGCAGGTCAAACCGTGCTCTTCAACGGCACCAACAGCAGCGAGCAGGCCACGCGCATCTACCAAGCCTGGCTCCAGCGGCACGCAGGCACCGACCGCATCACCGGCTCCCGCACCGCAGACACCCGCGCTGCGCTGGTCGAGCATTTCAAAGAGTCCGCAAGCATCATGATCGCCACCGAGGCCGGCGCCGAAGGCATCAACCTGCAGTTCTGCTCGCTGGTCATCAACTACGACCTGCCGTGGAACCCCCAGCGCATCGAACAGCGCATTGGCCGCTGCCACCGCTACGGCCAACAGCACGACGTGGTGGTGGTCAACTTTGTAGACCACAGCAACCCCGCCGACAAACGCGTGTACGAGCTGCTAGCGCAAAAATTTCAGCTATTTGAAGGCGTGTTTGGTGCCAGCGACGAAGTGCTGGGCACCATTGGCAGCGGCGTGGACTTTGAACGCCGCATTGCCGAGATCTACCAAACCTGCCGCAACCCGCAAGAAATTGAAGCCTCGTTCCAGCAACTGCAGCTCGACTTGTCGGGCGAGATCAGTGCCGCCATGCTCAAAACCCGGCAACTGCTGCTGGAGAACTTTGACGAAGCCGTGCAAGACAAGCTCAAACTGCGGCAGACCGAAAGCACCAGCGCCCGCAACCGGTTTGAGCGGCTGCTGATGGACCTGACCCAGGCCGAGCTGCAAAGCCACGCAGAGTTTGACCACGAAGGTTTTACCCTGCGCCAAACACCCCCCGGCTTGCCGCCCGCCGAAGCACCCCCAGGCCGCTACGAGCTACCCCGCCGCAGCGAAGACGCCTACCTGTATCGCACCGGGCACCCGCTAGCACAGGCCCTCATTCATCAAGCCCGCCAGCGCGCTCTGCCCACGGCGCGCGTGCAGTTCAGCTATGAAGACTACGGCACCATGCTCGCCACGTTAGTGCCCCTGCGCGGTCAAACCGGTTGGCTCAGCCTGAGTGTGCTCTCTATCGACGCCCTCGGCGTGCAAGAAGACTACCTGCTGCTGGCAGGTATTACCGACGCAGGCCAGCCCCTGCACGAAGAAGACGCAGACAAACTGCTGCGCCTGCCCGCCCAGATGCAGGAGGCCAGTCTGTTCATGGAGCCACCTGCCGCCTTGGCCGAAGACGTGGAGCGGCTGGAGCGCGCACAGATCCAGGCCGTCAACACCCGCAACCTGGGCTACTTCGATGCCGAAGTGCAAAAGCTCGATGCCTGGGCCGATGACCTGAAGGTAGGCTTGGAAAACGAAGTCAAAGAGCTGGACCGCGAAATCAAAGACGTGCGCCGCACCGCCACCGTGGCCGCTACGCTAGAAGAGAAGTTGCATTGGCAAAAACGCCAGCGTGAGCTGGAAGACAAACGCAACCAGCTGCGGCGCAGGATTTTTGATCGGCAGGATGAGATTGATGCGCAGCGCAGTGGGTTGATTAACCAGTTGGAAGATCGCTTGGCTTCCACGGCAACGCTAAAAGAAGTGTTCAAAATTCAATGGGAGTTGGTGTGATGGCAGGTGTGCGACCTCTCGAAGTACAGCAAATACAAACGTTCTTGAAAGCCGATTTTGCAGACGTTATTCAAGGCGTTGGTAAAGATGAGGAGGCGATCGAACGGAACTTTCTTTCGAAGGCGCTGGCTGCTTATTTCCTCATCGTGCACGCAGGCGCCTCCAAAGTGGAGGCTGTTGCAGCCAGCATAGATGGCGGCAACGATCACGGTGTTGACTCGGTTTATCTGAGCCCCACTGGAATCTTTTGGCTGGTGCAGTCCAAGTACATCCATGAAGGTAAAGGAGAGCCATCGTTGGGTGATGCGTCCAAATTCAAAGATGGCGTCAAGGACTTCGCTGCGGGTAAGTTTGAACGCTTCAATCAAGCGCTCATAGCCCGACTACCAGCAATCCGCGCAGCGATGGACAATCCACATGCGATTCACTTTGCGTTGGTGTACACAGGCACTTCGTTGAATGATGACCGAATTCAGCTCTTTAGCGATGTGGAGAGTGGACTCAACGTAGTACAGCCGGGGCGTGCGCGGTTCGTTCGATTTGGGCTCTCTGATTTTCATGATTCCATTACCGCGAACTGGGCGGAGCAGCGGATTCCGCCTACCGTCGTCGAATTGCGAAACTACGGCCTGATCGAGAGACCTGCGCGCGCTTACTACGGCGTGATGCGTGTGCGTGATTTGGCCGAGCTGTACCAGACGTACGACCATGCGCTGGTGCGTGAGAACATTCGCCGCTACCGTGGCTCGTCCAGCGTGAATGAAGAAATCACTAAAACCCTCTTTGAGGCGCCCGAGCACTTTGTTTACTTCAACAATGGCGTGACGTTGTTGTGTGAAAAAATTACTGCGGTAGGGCCCACGCAAGTAGAGCGCGACGTAGGCAGGTTCCAGCTGGAAGGCGTCTCGATCATCAACGGTGCACAAACTGCCGGAACGGTTGCACAGCAACCGCTCGTGCATTACGACACTCGTCCAGCCGATGTTCTGGTGACTTGCATTGAGTTATCCCATGATTCGGCAGACTTTGGTGATCGAGTCACCGAATATCGAAACAACCAGAATGCGGTGCGGGTTCAGGACTTCATCGCCTTGGACGACAACCAAGAGAACTGGCGCCGCACCTTGAGAGCTTCGGATATCACCTATATCTACAAGCCCAGTGCTCAAGACCCGCACGCTGCAGAGCGCATATTCACCGCGCAGGAGGCTGCGAACTACTTGGCTTGTGCCAGCAAAGACGGCGAAAACTGGGCCTCTTTGCTCAGCTTAGTCATTGCTGACTCATCACAACTGTGGGAGCAGAAGCGAAACCTCCAAGGCGAGGCTGTCGCGTCGGTCGATGACTCCATTTACGGCCGCCTTTTCGTAAGCAGCTTGACGGCGCGCCGCCTTTGGCGAACCACTCAGATAGGGCGCATGGTGCGCGAGTTGGTTGAGGCCGACGCAGAAGTGCTACCGCCCGAAGAAGGGGCGCTGCAAAAGGCTGCCGTGTTTCTGATCGTCCATCTCGTTTTCTCCAAGCAGTACGGTTTGTGCGAGGGGGCCACTGTCATGCTGACCGGCGCGGAGCGCGAAACCATATCTCGCGAGGCAGAGAAAGTCCGTGAGGCCTTGTCGCAGGCATACGCCCAAGAGGATTGGGGCGGGGCCGAGCCTGCGGTGGTGTTTGCAGATCTGAGCAACCTTCAGCAGCTCAAGCGCAAGGTGATGGCTGCGTTGGCGGCCCCAGCGGCATAGACAATACCCACCATGGCACACCAAAAACTAGAACTCACCTGGATCGGCAAAGACCAGCGCCCACGTCTGGAGCCGCGCATCCTGCTCGAAGACCCGGCCCGCAGCTACCACGCCAAGCAGCGCCTGACAGACAAGGACTTTTTTGACAACCGCCTCATCAAGGGCGACAACCTGTTGGCGCTCAAGGCATTGGAGGCCGAATTTGCGGGCAAGGTGAAATGCGTGTTCATTGACCCGCCGTACAACACCGGCAGCGCCTTTGAGCACTACGACGATGCGCTTGAGCACTCAACCTGGTTGGGATTGATGCGAGATCGCCTTGAGGTGATGCGGCGACTGCTTTCTCCTGATGGATTTATTTGTTGCCATATTGATGATTCAGAAGGGCACTACCTCAAAGTGCTTATGGACGAGGTCTTTGGGAGGTCAAACTATCTTGTCACGCTCTATGTGCAAGTTCGATATGCTGAAAAAACGCTAAAACAAGATATGGCGTTTCACAAGCAAATTGAACAAATACACATATATAGAAAGCAGTTTGGGGCCCTTCCTGTTCAAAATACAAAGATTCTGAATTTTGAGAAATTTTGCTATTACATCAAAGAAAAATCTACGGGAAGCACAGTACAGCTAGGGGGGAGGTCTGTACAGGTTTTTCGGGCGGGGGAGTGGGAGGTCGTAAAAGGAGAAGGCTCAGCAAAAGGGCTAAAGGAAATCTGGGCGACAGGTTCAATTCTTGATGGAAATTCATCTGGAAGATTTTTTCGCGACTACCTTTCTGGTCGAGCTCAAATTGATGGTCTAGGTGTGCTTTACAAGGTGCCAGGGATTGGTGACGATGGTTTGGGTTATAGATACTTGACTGGGCCTGCCCGTGCTACTGCGACTAAAGGCAAGTACTTTCAGGGTGTGCCGCTTGACAAGCTCGAAAGCGATGGCGCCGAGCAGGCATCACCAATTGAGAATTTTTATGATTTGGCCGGCAATTTTGGTAATTGCCGACACGAAGGTGGTGTTGACTTTCGCTCGGGTAAAAAACCTGAGGCGCTGATTGAAATTATTCTTCGCCATTTTTCTCGCCCTGGCGACATCGTTCTGGATTCGTTCGCCGGCTCTGGATCTACTGGTGCAGTGGCTCACAAAATGGGGCGGCGGTGGATCATGGTCGAACTTCTTGATCATTGCGATACGCACATCGTTCCGCGCCTGCAAAAGGTGATCGACGGGCAAGACCCCGGTGGCGTGACGCAGGCCACGGGCTGGCAGGGCGGCGGCGGGTTTCGCTACTACGAGCTGGCCCCCACGCTGCTGGCCACCGACCGTTGGGGCAACCTGGTCATCAACCCCGAGTACGACGCGGCCATGCTGTCGGCAGCCATGTGCAAGCTGGAGGGCTTTGCCTACGCGCCCAGCGAGGCGCTGTGGTGGCAGCACGGCCACAGCAGCGAGCGCGACTTTATCTACGTGACCACCCAGACCCTGAGCGCTGAGCAGCTCGACGCCCTGGCCGAAGAGGTGGGCGCAGAGCGCAGCCTGCTGGTGTGCTGCGGCGCCTACCGGGGGGTGACGGCGGCGCAAGCGGCGCAGCGCTGGCCGCAGCTCACCATCAAGAAAATTCCGAAGATGGTGAAGGACCGCTGCGAGTGGGGCCACGACGACTACAGCCTGAACGTGGCCAATTTGCCCATGGCCGCGCCCAAGCCGGGCGCTGCGCCCGCGCAAGACGATATGTTTGGCGAGGACGGGGCATGACCACGGGGCCCGCGCAGGCCGAGTTGCTGGCGCGCATTCGGCACATTTGGGAGTCTGCGCGCACCCAGGCGGCGCGCTCGGTCAACACGGCCCATGTGTGTGCCAACTGGCTGATTGGGCAGCAGATTGTGGAGGCGGAGCAGGGCGGCGCCAGGCGGGCGGCGTATGGCAAGGCTTTGCTCAAGGCGCTGTCTGAACAGTTGTCGGCTGAGTATGGTGCGGGGTTTTCTGTCAGCGCATTGCAGTACATGCGCAGCTTTTTTTTGGGCTACCCGCATCTTTTGGCAAAACAACACGCGGTGCGTGTTGTTTTGGATGTGCAGCAGATTCAACACGCAGTGCGTGGCGAATCTCCTGGGGACCGTGACGTGCAGCCGGGCGTGCTCAACCCCAGCTTGTCATGGACGCACTACCGCACCTTGTTGAAAGAAGAGCGCCAGCCCGTACGCGACTTTTATGAAATCGAGTCCGTGCGCAATGGCTGGTCTGCCCGGCAACTGGAGCGGCAGATGCATTCTTTTCTGTTTGAGCGCCTTGCCAAGAGCCGCGACAAGCAGGGCGTGCTGGCGCTGGCCAACGAAGGGCAGGCGCTGAACCGTGCGCAAGATGTGATCAAAGACCCCTACGTGCTGGAGTTTCTGGACTTGCCAGAATCGCACCGTCTGGTGGAGTCGCGCATTGAAGAAGCGTTGATCAACCAGTTGCAGGCCTTCTTGCTGGAGCTGGGCAGTGGCTTTGCCTTTGTGGGGCGGCAGCGCCGGTTAACGCTGGATGGAGACCATTTTTACCCCGACCTGGTTTTCTATCACGTCAAGCTCAAGTGCTACGTGGTGATCGACCTGAAGGTAGGGAAGCTGACCCATGGCGATTTGGGGCAGATGCAGCTGTATGTGAACTATTACGACCGCGAAGTGGCCGCCAAGGGCGACAACCCGACCATTGGCCTGCTGCTGTGCAGCGAGAAGAACGACGCAGTGGTGCGCTATGTGCTGGGCGACAAGAGCGAGCAGATCTTTGCCAGCCGCTACCAGTTTGCCTTGCCCAGCGAGGACGATTTGCGTGCAGAGATTCGGCGCGAAATGGAGCAGTTTCAACCGTTGGAACCGATAACGCCATCGGCACCGTTGGAGCGGGAGGTGCCGTCTGCCAAAGTTGAGCGGGTGGCCACTGGCAAGCCGAAAGCATCAGCGACCAAGACAACAAAGAGCCGTTCGAAATCCACAGCGGCCAAGGGAACCGAAAAATGAGCCAACGCGAAGTCAACGCCATCACAGGCCGCCTGAGCCTGCGCAAGCCGCAAACCGATTCACTGCAGGCGCTGGCCCACGCTATTGACGCCAGCCCTTTGGTACTAAAGCACGACCGCGACAGTGCCGACCTGGCCGAAGTGCTGAAGGTGCTGCAGAGCCAGTTTGGCACGCTGAAGGACTTTGAGCGCGACTTTCCTTCGCTGTGCTTTGCGCTGGCCACGGGTGTGGGCAAAACGCGGTTGATGGGCGCTTTCATCAGCTACCTGTATGCGGCGCATGGCATCAAGCACTTTTTTGTGCTGGCGCCCAACCTGACGATTTACGACAAGCTGATTGGTGACTTCACCCCCAACACACCCAAGTACGTGTTCAAGGGCATTGCCGAGTTTGCAGCCTACCCGCCCGAGATCATTACCGGCGACAACTATGAGGAGCGGGCCCAGGCGCTGGGGGATTTGCTCTCGCCGGTGACGATCAATATTTTCAACATTGCCAAGATCACGTCAGAGGTGCGCGGGGGCAAGGCACCGCGCATCAAGCGCCTGAGCGAATACATCGGCCAAAGCTATTTTGACTACCTGGCCAGCCTGCCCGACCTGGTGCTGCTGATGGACGAGTCGCACCGCTACCGCGCCACGGCGGGCCTGCGCGCCATCAACGACCTGAAGCCCGTGCTGGGCCTGGAGCTGACAGCCACGCCGTTTGTGGAGACCACCAAGGGACCGGTGCCGTTCAAAAACGTGGCTGTCAGCTCC
>Ga0181554_1004594_pt1 | contig 11125 bp, 10 predicted proteins | sample 011ome_16_FD_145602 | JGI IMG/M metagenome (GOLD analysis project Ga0181554, IMG submission 145602) | Coastal salt marsh microbial communities from the Groves Creek Marsh, Skidaway Island, Georgia - 011503CT metaG (spades assembly) | ecosystem: Environmental > Aquatic > Marine > Intertidal zone... | reverse complement strand
AAGTTAATCGTCTTGTCGCCTTTAATCTGATCAATCACATCCGCTTGCACGGCAGCATCCGCCACCATAGGCGCCCCAACAACTGGGCTTTCGCCACCAATCATCAAGATATCATTAAATTGAACTGTTTCTCCAGCATCTGCAGCCAGTTTTTCAACGCGGAGCATATCGCCCGATTGAACTTTATACTGCTTACCACCGGTTTTAAGAACCGCAAACATATAGTCTTCCTTTTATTGCCGCGTTCTTTGGCCTCCCTTACGGGACGTTTTGGCTGACAGCCACCTCGAACAGCGCGCCCGATCAGGCGAATGTGAGATCGAATGCAAACGCATCCAATGAAGCCGCGCTTATTGAGCAGTTGCTGTGTAAAGTCAAGGCCCTTGCGGCGGGCTTTTCTATAAATCCTGCGCCGATAGCGCAGAGGCAGTAAATTGCCCCAGCTGCTGTGCGTTTTCAGTGGTTAATTTATTAAACGTGTCAAACAAGGCTGCGTTCAAGTCCATGCCCTCTGGCGATGTTTGAAACGCCAGATAGGCGGTTAGCTCATCATCGGAAAGCGGCGAATAGGCCATATGCATATAGCCCAAAAGCCACTCTTCAATTTCTTTGCTGAGCGCCTCTTGATCCGATTGCATCAGCGTAAAAATTTGCCCTCGATCAAGCTGCAAAGCCTCAACCTGTGAAAGGGCCTCCAGAAAGGCAAACCGCGCTTCAAACGCGCCGGCAAGGTTTTGTTTGACCCAATCCATCTCTTTGATCGCAGAGCGCAAAAGCTGCGGCCGCCGTTTGCCCTGAGCTTCGGCCTCAAGCACCAGCTCGATCACATAGTCTTCAATGGAAGGATCAGTGATCGCCCGGCGTGCGCTCACCTCTAGCTGGCTAACCTGCAGCCCCAAGTCGCTATTATAAAACCTAATGAGCCTGTCAGCTGACCTTGCAGGCAGCGCCTTTGCAAACATCGCCTTGACCCGCGAGGACAGGCTGTTTTTGTCATAAATCTTGGCAATCGAGGCCCCAAAGCCGCCCCTCGTAACGCCCTGCAGATAGGCATCTGCGGTGGCGTTTGCATCGGCAAGCCCTTCTTCGCTGACAATCTCCACCAACTCATCTAAGTGCAGCAATTGATAAAGCTGCTCAGAGGGCTGCGCAATCAGCGCCGCACAACTGCTCCAAAACAGCAATAAACTTATCCGAATGATCCGCATTTCAGCCCCCTTACCTCTAGATGAAAACTAATCTAATCGGCGCGAATGGCAATGCTTGCATATTCACAGATGTTAAAAGAGCATTTAAGTTCCGCCATCTTGAGCCCCGCGCCACTGACCCGCTGCCGTGTTGGTTTGTTTTGCGTTACCAAACGGAAGCGACATTAGGGGCTATGATCTGCGCGCTGCCGCATTGCATGGCGTGGTTCAGAAATTTGCCGCGCTTATGAGCTTGTAAAAAGCCACGATGCAAAATACTTCACTCCAGCGCCAAACCCTTCCTAAACAGTTTCTTTCGGCCGAGGGGTTGAACAGAAAAGAAAAGCCCATTGAGCAGTGGTTCTTTGTGACATATTCTGATTAAAGAGTTTGACTGAAAACCGCGTTGAAGGAAATAAAATGTCCGGTGTGCTAGCTTGTCAAGAAATTGCGGATTTGATTGAGCGGGGCCGGATTGCATCAGACCCCGACATTATCCCAGCGCAGATCCAACCGGCAAGCCTTGATCTGCGGTTGGGAAACACTGCATGGCGGGTGCGCGCCTCTTTTTTAGCAGGAAAAGATGCCAAGGTTGAGCAGCGCCTGGCAGATTTTGAAATGCATAAAATAGATTTAAGCTCTGGCTATGTTTTGGAAAAGGGCTGCGTTTATGTGGTGCCGTTAATGGAGCGGTTGAACCTGCCCCAAGACGTGCAAGCCGTCACCAACGCCAAAAGCTCGACCGGCCGCCTTGATCTGTTAACGCGCGTGATCACCGACCAAGGCACCGAATTTGACCGGATACCCGCGGGATATCAAGGCCAGCTTTACGCCGAAATTTGCCCCAGATCGTTTTCCGTCTTGGTGCGGCCCGGAATGCGCTTGAACCAAATCAGATTTCGAAGCGGCCAGGCTATTTTATCGGATAGCGAGTTGCTGGAGCTCCATCAGGCTGAAACATTGGTGAATGGTCCGGCGATCATAGATGATGGGTTAGGGTTTTCGGTTGACTTAAAACCGCGTCAGGGCAGTTTGGTCGGATATCGTGCCAAGCCGCATACGGGCGTGATCGATTTGGAACAGATCGGGGCCTATGAGCCGGCAGATTTTTGGGAAGAATTACACAGCCGCAACGGACAAATTATTTTGGATCCCGGCGCGTTTTACATTCTTGTCAGCCAAGAAGCGGTTCATATCCCGCCTGATTATGCTGCCGAAATGGCCCCGTTTCTGGCCATGGTGGGCGAATTTCGGGTGCATTATGCGGGGTTTTTCGATCCGGGCTTTGGCCATGACGCAGCCGGTGGAGGCGGCTCGCGGGGCGTTTTAGAAGTGCGCTGCCATGAGGCCCCGTTTGTGCTTGAACATGGGCAAATCGTGGGGCGGTTGATTTACGAAAGAATGCGCGCTCGGCCCAATCAGATTTATGGTGCCGGCATTGCGTCGAATTACCAGGGCCAAGGGTTGAAACTTTCCAAACATTTCAAAGCCGCTTGACCCGCGAATTACTCTTCCTCGAATAATTCGCTTTGCTCTTGGGGCTCTTCGCTCATCTCATACTCATCCTCTGACGGAGCAGATGGATCGAGCCCCATGCCTGGCCGGCTTTCGAGCAATCCGGCGGCGCGCAATTCTTTAAGTCCGGGCAGGTCACGGGCGCTTTCCAAACCAAAATGGTCGAGAAAATGCGGCGTCACCACGAATGTGGTTGGACGGCCCGGCGTCATGCGCCGACGCCCAAATCGAATCCACTCCATTTCGAGCAATTGATCAACCGTGCCCCGCGAAACACTGACACCGCGAATTTCTTCGATTTCCGCCCGCGTGACAGGTTGATGATAGGATATAATCGCTAAAGTTTCGATCGCCGCGCGGCTCAGTTTGCGGGTTTCAACGGTTTCTTTTTGCATCAAAAAGCCAAGATCAGGGGCGGTGCGAATGGCCCAGGCATCGCCAATTTTGACAACATGCACCCCGCGCCCCTCATAGCGTTTTCTGACCCGCAGCAAAGCCTCGGCAGAATCGCAACCATGGGGCATGCGATCATTCAGTTGTTTCACCGTAATTGGCTCTGCGCTGGCAAATAAAATAGCCTCAACCATCCGCTCTTGCTCGCCCATCGGGGGGGCTTCGAACAAACTTTCTGAAGGGCGGTCATCACTTAGATCAGAGGTCATTTGCAGCTCCGTCTTTCTTTCTTAATTCAATCGCGGCAAAATTTTCTTCTTGCCGAATTTCAACATGGCCGGCCTTGGCCAGTTCGAGCGTGGCCGCAAATGTTGCGGCAGTGGCGGCGCGCCGGCGCTGAGGGTCAGCCAGCCAATCAGCCGGAATGTAACTGGCGATATCCGTCCATTTTGCCGCGTATCCGATCAGACCATGCATGCGTTCCAGCGCCTCTTCCATCGTGAACACGTTGTTGCGATCCATCACAAAGGGGCGGAATTCATCACGCGTGCGGATTCGCGAATAGGCTTGCATCAAATCCAATAAGGTTGCCGTATACCTCACCTTTTTAACGCGCTCGACGGTTTCGGGCACGCCGCGCACAAAAAAGTCGCGGCCCTTTTGATCCCGCGCCATCAACCGCGCTGCGGCATCTCGCATGGCTTGCAAACGCTCCAATTGAAAGGCCAGATGCGCGGCAAGCTCTTCCCCGCTGGGGGCTTCATCCGAAGGGTCAGGCGGCAGCAAGAGCCGCGATTTCAAGAAAGCCAGCCAAGCCGCCATCACAAGATAATCGGCCGCCAATTCCAAACGCAATTTTTTGGCGCGCTCGACAAAGGCCAGATATTGCCGCGCCAAAGTCAAAATGGAGATTTTCATCAAATCGACTTTCTGCGAGCGCGACAGCGTCAATAATAAATCCAACGGCCCTTCAAACCCATCCACATCCACGATCAAAGCTTCCGCGGCGAGGCGGTCTTCAACCGAAAGCGTGGCGTCACTTTGAGAGAATAGGTTTTGCATAAAGATCCTGCTATCTTGCGCTCACAAGCTGCGCATTGGCGGCGGTGATGTCAACCATCCTTGGCTAAGGATCGCAGCGTCTTTGCAAGGCCGCCAGGGCACGCCGCTGCCCCTCTGGGTTTAAAACGCCGCTTGCCGCAGCGATTTGTTGCATGTCATCCAATCTCCCATTGCAATGCAAAATCACATCGCAGCCGGCGGCTAAGGCGGCCGTGCTGCGTTCTGCCAAGCTGCCCCCGAGCGCTTCCATCGAGATATCATCGCTCATTAAAAGGCCATCAAAGCCAATTTCTTTGCGGATTAATCCGATCATTTTTGGGGAAATTGTGGCCGGCAGATCGTCAATTTCCTCATAAACCACATGCGCGCTCATGCCCATCGGCCAGTCTTTCAAAGCCGCAAAAGGCTTGAAATCATTCTCGCGCAATTCAGCCAATGAGGCGCCCACCCGCGGCAGCTGCAAATGGCTGTCAACGCGCGCCAAACCATGACCAGGCATATGTTTCAGCACGGGCAAAACGCCTTCATCAGCCAAGCCCTGCGCCGCGGCAGCCCCCATGACAGCCACCTGCGCCGCCTCATTGGAAAAACAGCGATTTTGCAAAATAGGGTGCGTTTCAGCGCGCGCAATATCCAGACAAGGCGCGCAATTCACATCAATCCCGTAGCCGCGTAATTCTCGTGCGATCGCTTGATAGCGGCTTTGAATATGCGCGGCGCGCCGTTCGGCCGGCAAATCGCGGCCATCTTCAAGCGGTGGCGGCCAATCGCGCCCCATGGGAGGACGTAATCGTTGAACCCGTCCTCCTTCTTGATCGATCAAAATCGGCGCGTGCCACCCGACGGCATCGCGCAAGGATACGCAGAGCGTTTTCACCTGATCGGCACTGGCGATATTTCGGGCAAAGAGGATAAATCCAAATGGATTGGCGCGTTGAAAAAAACGTTCTTCTTCAGGGTTAAGAACCGGCCCTGCGCAGCCAAAGATGAAGGGGCCAAATTCGGGCGTTTGGCTTGGCATCACCGAGCAAGAATAGGAATACAATCCACATCGCCAGCCACCATTGTTGCACAAAATCGCTTTGCATCATCGATATCGGCAAAACCTACAGCGCGCAGACGATAAAAATCGCGGCCACCACTTGTGGCTTTCACGATTAAACGATCACGCCCGCGCATAAAGCTAGAAAACGTCTTGTCCAAGCGCAACCATTCGGCCTTCGCAACCGCTTCACTGTCAAACGCGCCCAATTGCACCAAGGCTGACCCTGCTAAGATATCCGACGGGCTCAAATCGCGCACTGAGGCCACTTGCGCGGCGCGCGCTGACCCGATGGGCGCCAGGTTTGACGGGCGTTTGGGTGGCCGAATTGCTTGCGCCAGCCCCACAGAGCTCTCATCGTTCTGCAATGCAAGCTTCAGCGCGTCTTCAATCGAATCCGATTGCTTTCGTATCGTACCATTAGCCGGTAAAGCGCTACCATCGCGCGCGCCTCTATCGCGCAAAAGATCATCGGGTAGATTGTTAATATCAAGCGGTATCGGCGCGTTCAAAACCATACTGGAATTTTCTGAATTTTGGGCCCGTAAGGCCCCGCTGGCGAGGTCATCCTCTAACAACGAAACCGGGCTTGGCGCGAGCATTACTTGATCGGGGGCTTTCGAGGCAACTTCTTCGGCAACCCGATTGACCGATAGGCCTTTATTCTGCGCAGAAAGCCCGCCGGGATTTTCTGGCGCCACCCGCATCGGATCTGAAGACGCCTTAATCACCGGAACACCGCTGACATCGCGCATGATTGTTTGATAGGCCCACATTCCAATGGCAATCGCCAAAGCCAAACTAAGCCCGGCCCCAATCCAGCTGGCAAACATGCCCAGGCTTGGGCGCTGTTCGCTTTGCGCAGTCGCTGCCTCTAAATGCTCGTAATCTGCCATAATGCCCTCCGATCAAAGCGCTAAACGCTTCTCCGGTCTGTCTTTTGCTCGCCGGCAGCGATGGCTTTTTTAGCGCATTTCTTCTGCCGGATTTACGCCTAGAATACCAAGACCAGCAGAAATAACAACCGCTACGGCGCGTGCAAGAGCGATTTTTGATTGCGATGCTGCAGGATTGTCTTCCTGTAAAAAGCGCAGAGCTTCAACTTCATTGCCTTTATTCCAAAGACTGTGCAGATCACTCGCCAGTTCATAAAGGTAAAAGGCCACCCGATGCGGCTCATTTCCTTTTGCTGCAACCTCGACCAGCCGCGGCCATTCGGCGATTTTGCGCGCGACGCTCAATTCCGAGGGATGTTCCAACTCGCTCAGATCGGCGCAGAGCAACGTGGCATCATCAACCGCAATCCCTGCCGCCGTTGCGCGGCGCAAAACGCTGCACACGCGCGCATGGGCATATTGCACATAAAACACCGGATTTTCGCGGGATTGTTCAAGCACTTTGTCAAAATCAAAATCAAGCGGCGCATCATTTTTACGGGTCAGCATGACAAATCGGGCCACTTCTGCGCCCACCTGATCAATCACATCGCGAAGCGTTACAAAAGTTCCGGCGCGCTTTGACATCTTGAACGGCGCTCCATCTTTATACAGTTTGACCAATTGCGTCAGTTTAACGTCAAACCCAGTTTGAGCATCCGATAATGCCGATACCGCCGCTTTCATTCGCTTAACATAACCACCATGATCCGCGCCGAACACGTCGATCAATTGATCGTAGCCGCGCATCACCTTATCATAATGATAGGCGATATCGGGGGCAAAATAGGTCCAGCTGCCATCAGATTTCATCACCGGACGATCCACGTCATCGCCATGTTCGGTGGATTTGAACAGCGTTTGCTGACGCGGCTCCCAATCTTCGGGCGTTTTGCCTTTCGGGGGCTCGAGCACACCTTCATAGATCAAACCTTTAGCGCGCAGACTTTCGATTGCCGCTTCGATTTTTCCGGTACCATAAAGTGATTTTTCGCTGAAGAAACTGTCCATCGTGACGCCCAGCGCGGCCAGATCATCTTTGATCAACTGCATCATCGCTTGAGTTGCAAAGGCGCGGATATCGGCCAACCAGATATCTTCGGGTTGCTCCAGATAGGCAACGCCAACTTTATCTTTCAGCGCCTGGCCAACAGGCACCAGATAATCCCCCGGATATGTGCCATCCTCAAAGGCAACGTCTTGGCCATGCGCCTCAAGATAGCGCAGGTAAACCGAGCGCGCCAAAACATCCACCTGCGCGCCGCCATCATTGATGTAATATTCGCGCGTCACATCAAAGCCCGCGTAATCTAGCAAATTGGCCAGCGCATCGCCAAACACGGCGCCACGCGTATGCCCCACATGCAACGGGCCCGTCGGGTTGGCGCTGACAAACTCAACATTTACCGACCGATTATTTCCCAAATCGCTGCGGCCATAGGCAGCGCCATTTTCCAGCACCTGCCCCACCAGCCCCTGCCAAACGCTTGTGCAAAGCGACAGGTTGAGAAACCCTGGCCCCGCCACATCCGCACCGATAATCCTTGGATCAGCCCTTAACAGAGGCGCCAATGCTTCGGCGATGGCGCGCGGTGATTGCCCCGAAGGCTTGGCCAAAACCATCGCGGCATTGGTGGCCATATCCCCATGCAGCGGATCGCGGGGCGGCTCAACGGTGACGTTTGCATAGCTTAAGCCCTGCGGAAGCTGATCGGCGGCCACCATTTGATCCAGCGCGTGCACAACCAAAAGTCGAATATCATGAAATAGGTTCATCTGAAGCCTTCCTCTGTCTTGGCGCGGGTGTAGCACGCGCTCCGGCTAGGTCAATCGCTGTTTCGCCGCGGATCTGCGCGATGGCGCCATTTACAGCCGCGTCAAAGCGCCAGAAAGCGCAGAAATCCGCCGTGGATCTGCCCCAGTGACCAAACGCGCATGTTCTTGCAAGGCAAACCGGTCCGTCATGCCCGCAATATAATCGGCCACAAACCGTGCCCGTTTGGTTTCGTCGGTGGCCTCTACAATATCCTTGCGCCACTGTTTTGGAAGCAAATCGGTGCGCTCCAAAAACAAAGGAAACAAATCATTCAGCGTTTCTGTCACCTCTTGACGCACCAGCACCACGCTTGGCGCTCGATACATCCGCTCAAACAAAAATTGACGGATCACTTTCAGATCCGTCCAAACCGCCGGTGAAAATTGTACCATTGGGCGCCCTGCGCGGCGGATATCTTCAACGTTTTGTGGGTTTAATTCTGCCAAATTATCGGACGAGACAGCGATCACATCTTCCACCAATACCCCAAAGAAGCGCCGCAAAGCCTCATGCCGGCGCCGATAATAATTCAAATTTGGATATTTTGCATCTACCGCTGCAAAACAGCGGTTCAACAGGGGCAGATCCGCCAATTCATCGGTTGAAAACAGCTCGGCGCGCAACCCATCATGCAAATCATGATTGTTATAGGCGATGTCATCAGCCAAGGCGGCCACCTGCGCCTCGGCGCTGGCAAAGCCAGACAATTCTAAATCATGCTGGCGGTTATAATCCGCCAATGCGTAATGCAACGCTCCGGTGACCGGTCCATTATGCTTGGCAATTCCCTCAAGCGTTTCCCAGGTTAGATTCAATCCGTCAAATTGGGCATAATGGCGTTCAAGGTTTGTAACGATCCGAACCGCTTGAGCGTTATGATCAAACCCGCCAAAGGGCGCCATCAATGCGTCCAAAGCCTCTTCGCCCGTATGGCCAAACGGTGGATGCCCCAGATCATGCGCCAGCGCCACCGTTTCCGTCAGTTCCGCGTTTAAACCCAAAACCCCCGCAATCGTGCGCGCCACCTGCGCCACTTCAATCGAATGCGTCAGGCGGGTGCGAAAATAATCGCCCTCATGTTCCAAAAAGACCTGCGTTTTATGCTTTAAGCGGCGAAAGGCGCTGCAATGTACAATCCGATCGCGATCGCGCTGAAAACAAGATCGAAAGGTGCTGCTATCCTCTGCAAACTGGCGCCCGCGGCTTTGCGCGGGATCACAGCTAAATTTTTCACCCATCGGTTTGCCTTTCTTGCCGTATCTAAAGCGAATGCCTATACTCAGTCCATAAGGCCAGATCACTTCGACGGAGAGTAACATAATGAACTTGCCCCCAAAAGTCACCGAACGCGCTTTTTCTCGGTTGTCAGAGATCAATGCCTCTGCGAAAGGTCAAGCGTTGCGCGTGGCCGTTGAGGGTGGCGGATGCTCGGGATTTCAATACGAGATCAAGCTCGATACAGCCCAAGATGATGATCTTGTGCTTGGCAGCGGGCCTGAAAAAGTAATCATCGACAGCGCGTCGCTGCCCTTTTTGGAAAATGCAGTTATCGATTTTTCTCAAGAATTAATCGGCGCCCGCTTCATCATTGAAAACCCCAATGCCACAAGCTCTTGTGGCTGCGGAACCAGCTTTTCGATGTAATCGGCGCGCCAACGCGCAATTTCAACCAACAACCGCACAGGCCGACGCAAACAGCCTATGCGGGCGCGCTACGCCGGCCCGCAAAACAGGCCGGATATAGAACCGATTACTTTAAAACAGGTGTGCAGCGTGCGAAGCCATGAAAAAACTCATCAAACTTATCGCTCGAAGCTTCGGCCAATTGCAGATCACGATAGGCTTGGGGCGATAAATCGACGGTCAAAGTACCGCGCATTTTAAACCAATCGGCGCTTCTTGCATTGTCCATTTGAAAAATACTTTCGGACATTCCGCGCAGCGCTGAAATCGGTTTGGGCGCAGGGTGAAACGATAGGGTGGCGGGTTCATTCGCGCCCTCAAACAACGGCAGTCCTGATAAAGCCGCGAGCCAACTGCACATCAAATAGCTGTGATATTCATCACCCGGCAGAATTTTACGGGCAATCTCGGTTTTTACGGCCTTGAACCCGGCCAGCTGTTCGAACACCCAATCTTCCCATCCCAACGGCGGCGTTTGGCCGGCAAAGCGCAACGCAATGCAAATCTCGGCAAGAAGATCCGTGTTATGATCCAGCAGCGCCAACAAGCCTGCAAATTCCAGTGAACGGACCGCGTCGGTGCTGATACCGGGGTCTTTACGCCCATATTCACTAAGATAAAAAATAATATGGGTTAATTCATACGCCGCCTTTTTATTTGGAATTGAAAAGGTCTCGGATTGATCAATAAAACCATGTAAACGATCAACCAAGGCCGGATCATCTTGCTGTGCGCGGCCAAGCCCGCGTTTCAACAAACGCACCGCTTCTGCGCGTTGCAAATCTGATAATTCCGCACCGACAAGATTATGGTCTACAACCCATTGGCACAGCTTAGCAGATTTACCCTGCCCAAGCCCCAAAGCTTCAAGATCAAGCGCAAGCGCAAGCGATAAAATGAACCGGTAATATTGCGGGAAAAAGCATAATCTATGCTCTAAGCTGTCATAAAAATTTTGGTAATGGGTTAAATCGCTGGTGTTCAGCGTCACCTTGCTGGTTTCCAACAAATTGAGCAGTTCGGCGTTTTCTTTCAGCCAAAACACATCTTCCGTGGTACGACGGCGATTGCAAAAGCAATCGATTAAAATGCCAATACGACCAGCCTCTTCCAAGGGGCGGATCCTTTGCGGGAAGCTAATGATGTTTGACATTTTCTTACTCCTATTTGGTCAGAGAAAATAAAGAAGCCCCGTTTTGGTTTGGTTAGGTGAGGCGACGAGGCTTCTTTAATGAATAATTTCGGGTAGGTGAGCACAATCGATGCGCACGGCCTTCACGAGGCAGAGGTGAATAAATGAATGCCATTGCCGCTGTCTAAATCTGAGTTTTGGCTGGGAGCTGAGGCGGAAGTGAAAAGCTGCACATTATCGCCCTGAATTGCATCGCTCGCATGCTCTGGAGAAGACGCTGAGGTGAACATTTCAACGCCCTCACCTTGATACGTATCACTCGCGCTTGCGGGGGCTGAAGCAGAGGTGAACATTTCAACA
>Ga0181554_1004587_pt1 | contig 11144 bp, 7 predicted proteins | sample 011ome_16_FD_145602 | JGI IMG/M metagenome (GOLD analysis project Ga0181554, IMG submission 145602) | Coastal salt marsh microbial communities from the Groves Creek Marsh, Skidaway Island, Georgia - 011503CT metaG (spades assembly) | ecosystem: Environmental > Aquatic > Marine > Intertidal zone >... | reverse complement strand
TAGGGAAAAGGAGATCAATTTCCTCTCTTTCTCTCTCGCGCTTTTCCCGTCGTTCCCGCGAGGAGTGTTCCCTCGCGCGTGGATTTTCTTCGTTCGCGCTCTTTCGCTTTCGCTTTATTCCGCGTAAATTCTCGATCGTGACGACGCGTTGTTGTCGTTGTTCGCGGCTCACCTTTACACACGAAATGTACGCAAAACAGGACGAGGCTGCCCCTGTGGGAGGACAACAACAACAACACCCGCCGAGAGGCCCGCCGCCTGGGATGGGCAACGCGAGAGGTCCACCACCACCACAGTTTCAAGGAAGCAACAGAGGAGGAGGAGGAGGAGGAGGAGGAGGAGGGTATTACGGAGGAAACAGGTCACCGCCGCGAGCAAACAGACCGCAAATGATGACGACGCAGCAGCATCGGGCGCAGAGTCGGGATCGATATCCCGCGGCGGATGACGATCAAGGCGCCGAGGACGGCGAGGTAGGCGAGTTGCCACCACCAGGGATGGGAAGAGGCCCTCCGCCGGGGATGATGGCACCTCCCTCGGGGTCGAGGTTTCCGCCGATACCGACGGGCGGGAGGACGAGTCAACCGAGACCTGGTTTTGACGAACCGATTATGGCGAGCGCGGCGATGCCGGCGAATCGACCGAGTCTTTTAGCGCAGACGCAACATCAGAAGAAGTACGTGCCACCGCAAATTCCAGGAGATGGTGGAGGCGGGAGTGCTCCGGTCGGACCGCCCCCGGGGGTGTTAAAACCGCCAGCAACAAGCGGTATTCGTGGTTCGGAAGGCGATTTGACGTCGCCGTCGAAAAAGAAACTCGGCTGGGGTCGGTCTTTGAAGCCGCAACAAGCGCCGCCGCCGAAGAAAGAAGAAAACGAAGAAGAGGAAGAAAAGAAAGTCGAAAAAGAAAAGGAGGAAGAAGAGGAGAAGCCGCCGTCTCGACCGCCGTCGGCACCACCCGTCGCTATCGAAAAGAAAGCAGCGCCGACGAAAGAGGAGGCGCCGACGATGGACGACAAAGAGTTGAAAAAGCTCAAAGCGGCGGAGAATCGATTAAAAACGACCAAAGCCGCGTTGGTCGCGCAGATGGATCGCGTGGACGAAACCGTCGTCGAGTTGGAAAAAGAACTCGAAGCGCTCGTCGATCAGAGACGTTTGGAGAAACAAAAAGATAAAGAAGACCGCGACGGCGACTCTTCGGATTTGCGTTACGCGAGACGCGAGACGGAACTTCTTCGAAACCGATTACAAACCGCAGAGAAGCAAAGAGAACAGCGAGAACTGTTCGTGGAAGAAAGAAACCAAGAAGCTCGAGAGTTGGCCAATCGCGAGCGCGAGTTGAGGGATATTCGCAAAGCCTCTGCGTCTGAAACCGAAAAGGCGGCGAGATTTCTAGCCAATCGCGTGTGCAGAGAGATGTGCGAAAGAGATAAGAAGAAAGTGAGCGAGGAGATTCCGAAGCAATTCGCGGCGGAAAACAAAAAGAGACACGACGATGCGGAGGAGCGAATCACCTCCAAAGATCACATTTCGCTTCCTAGTATTTACTCAATTCCAAAAGAACAACAAACAAACGCGGCGGATATCGCGAAGAGAGTCTACGACGAAGAAAAGGACGAAAAGAAACGCGGGAAAGTTCGCGAACAAATTATGAACGTCTTGCGCAAACGAAAGAAAAAGTTGAGCGAATACGAATACACGTTAGCGTTGCAATACTTGAAATATCGAGAGCGATGGCGCGTGTCGTTAATGTTTAAAGCGGCGGAAAAGGAACGAAGAGAGCGCTTGGCGCAAAAAGGCAATCGCCGAGGCATTACCGGCATGGGAGGTGGACCTTCGTCCTCCTCGAGAAACCGATCAGATTCGCGAAATCAACAAATTGGTGCGGGCGGCGTCGGTGGATTGTACGGTGCTCCTGGTTTTGGCTTCGGTCGCTCCGATGGTGTCGCGCGATCCGAATACGAGGAGATGCAAATGATCAAAGCGTTACAACGCAAAGAAGAGTTGAAAACGCTCTGCAAGGTTCCGGATATGATCTTGGACGAACACGAAAGACGCATTGCGATTTTTGACAGCCGAAACGGTCTAGTCGAGGATCCTAAAGCCGAACACGACGCGGAGAAGTTCATTCGCCCTTGGACCGAAGACGAGATTCGCGTGTACCACGAAAAATTCACCGCGTACGGAAAGAACTTTCGACGCATCGCGAAGCACTTGCCCGGCCGCGATACCGCGGATTGCGTCGTATATTACTACAGAAATCAAAAGACGTCGGACGGGTTTAAAGCGCGAAGGAAAGCCGCGGCGAAGAAGAGAAAGATGTATAACGACGCGCGCCGCAGCGGCGCGACTGGTTTGTACAGCGCGCCGCCGGAAGCTATAGCGCAAACGTTTAAAGAACGCGAAGAGACGCAACGTTCCGCGTTAACCGCCGAAGCGCGATTAGAACGCGCGGCGTTGGCGCAAGCCGCGAAAGCGGCAAAAGCGAAGAAAAGAGCTGAGAAACGTGAACGCGAAGGTGGTGGAAACGACAACGAGAGGAAAGGGAGTTTTTCTGAGTTGACGGATGCGTCCGGGGAAGTCAGCGGCGAGGCGAAGCGTCAAAAAGCGTGAAATGAATGAAACCGTAAAAATCGTTGCTCGTAGTAAATCTAGCGCTGGGTGTGTAAACCTAACTAAAAATTGATTACATAGAAGTACTCTCGTTGAGCGTCGTAAAAGAATACTAATACTACTCGGTCGTCCGAGGGTAAATAAAAATGGTGGTGGTTTTTCAATCGTAATCGCCTTCGCCGTCGACGTCGAATTCGCTCGCCGTGTACTCTCTATCGCTCTTCCCTAAAATCGTTTGAAACAAAATCGGAATGTTCATTTTAAATTCATCCACGCCTAAAGCAGAGCCTTCTCTACTCGGATCCCAGCTCGCCGAGAGCACGCCGTACGTGATCCCGACAAACGCCAACCCAAACGTCGCCGTGCTCGCCGCGAAAAACATCCAAGGTTCCAACCACTCCTGCGTGTTAATTTTCGCGAAATAATAATACGTAGGTCCCGTCGTGAATCCTAAAACCATCGGTATCCCGCTAAACCGTACGACTCGCGAGAGCATTCGATCGGTCACGATTTGCGGCACCGCTTTTTTTTGCGCGTTTTGAAACTTTTTTCTCTCCTCTGCTTTTCTCGCAGTTTCCTCGTTTTTCTCTCGTGCCGTCGTTTCGGTCGCTTCTTTGATTCGTTTCAGGGACTGTTTGGAAACTTGCCCGCCTGAATATTCAATCGGTTTCCCGGTTCGTTCGGAGTATTTCACGTTCGGGAGTCTCTTTTCTCTTTTGCTGCGCTCTTTTCTTCGCTCAAAACTCGTCGACGTGGTTTCGTCTTCTTCAGAGTTCTCGACGCGCTTTTGCAACGACGACGGATTTCGTCCTTTCATCCCGGCGTTTCTCCCTTTCGCCGCATCGACGGTGACATCGACGATTCGTCGTTTCCTCCGAGAAAACGAGGAGAATAAAAGGACGTTCGTTCGTCTCGGTTCTGTCGCCAAAGAGGTCCTCGTTAAAGACGAGGAAAACATCGCGTGTTAGTCTTTGCTCTGTTGCGTGTTGTGAGGATTTTTGATTGGTTTATCCAAAAATGTGGTCCGTATCTTCTCTCAAAAATACTCCGCGCGAGATGTCACTGTTTTAGTATTAAAAAGTGGTCTTCTTTCTTTCTTTCTTTCTCTGTCTATTTCTCGTTTTCGCGCGCTCTTTACTACTTCTTCGCGGTGTTATTGTTGTTGTTGTTGTTGTTCGTGTTGTTACTCATCATAATCGACGCAGACGGTTGCCGGCGGCTCATGCCTCTTTTCAACGCCGGATTGGTCGCCATCGTCGCCGCGACGGCGTCGAGTTCGGAGGCGGAGAGCGCGTTGTAGGAACTCAAGAATAAATTGCTCGAATCCGGGTCGGTGTTGAATTCACTCATCATTCTGGAGAGATCGCTGGAGTATTGGCGCGCGACGCCGGCGGCGGCGATGGCGCCTTGGCGCGAACCCGGTCGAGAGCCGAGCATGAGTAACGAGTTGGAGGAGGCGTTGTTGGAACCGACGGCGGAAAAACCTTGGACGTTTTGGAAGAGACGCGCGACGTCTGGCGGTGGCGTCATTGATGAGGTGGCGCGGAAACCTTGTTGCTGCGCTGGTGGGTTGTTCGCACCAGGTTTCGGGGACGGCGGTAACATCATCATCGCGTTTAGGCTCTTTTGCGACGGCAATTGTTGTTGAAAAAAGTTTGGCGTTCGAGATCGGCCGGGAAGGACGCCGTCGGTCAAAACACTTCCGGTATTCGAATCCGTCGGCTTTGCCGCCTCTGAAGCCACCACTTTCTTCCTCTTCGTCGCTGCTTTGGTGTGCTTCTCTTTGCTACCAGTCGATGTCGTCGTTTTAGTTTGTGCGCCCGCCGCCGCCGCCGCCGATGCCGCCGCGGCTTTCTTCTCGGTTCGTATTTTCGATCTGTTCTCCGTGGCCATTTTTTTCTCCTCTTCCGACTTCTTCACCGCCTCGACGTCCACCGATAACGTCTCTTTGTCCGTCGGTACCAGTAAAGGCGTGCCTCTCACGAACCCTTTCTTCGTCTTCCTCGGTTTACCAACAAAAATTGCAGCCAAATCTTTCGCAGTCATCCCGCTCGCGCATTTCGCCAACTTGTCCTCGTCGAGAACCCACTCGGCGGCTTGTCGTTCGTCTTTCTTTTTAAACAACTCTTTTGCGTCTTTTTCGGAGATGTTCGTCGCGCCTTCCGAGGCGATGTGCACTAACAAACGCAAAAACGGTTCAACTCGAGCGTTCGTCCACCAATACCCGTTCACGTCGAACGTTTTCCCGTACGTTTGCGCGAGAAACTTATCAAACGCTTTGCGATACCCCAACCCGTCGCGACTGATGAAGACGTGCGACCCTTCCGCTCGTAATATAGCCGTCGTAAATCGAGCAATCGTGCGTCTCCTGTCCGCTCTTTTCGGTTTACTCGCGTTCGCTTTATCCCCGGACGCGGCGATAGCGCCAAACACGCCTTTCCTCGTCGAACTTTTCTTCTCTTTCTTTTCCGGCGGCGGCACCATCGGCGTTTGCTGTAATTCTCCGGCAAATTTATCTTCTTTCTTATTACTCGTCGTCGTCTGAATCGTCGTCATTTCCTCCGTGTCCGCTCTCCCGCGTTTCCGTTTCTTCGGCGGTGGCGCCATCTCTTCTTCTTTAACTTCTTCGCTTCCTTTAAAGAAAAAACTCGTATCAGTATTCGAGCCGTCGTCGCCGTTTACGCTTCGCGTCGAACTCAACAACCGCGCGATGAACTCTTTCGTGTTCGCGCGGTGTAACGGAGGAATTACACTCTTTTCGAGTAAATGTTGTTGTTTTTCTTGTTGTTGTTGTTTTAGTTCCGTCGAGGACGCTTGGAGGAGTTTTCCGCCTCCTATTCCTCCTCTTCCTCCTCCTCTCTCGGAAGCAGATCTCTTCGTAAATTCCGCCAACAAATCCGCGGTCGCTTGGTAATCCGCTTTCCGTTCCAGCCACAAACTGGCGAGGATTTTTTGTTCGAAAAGCGTCGAGTGTTCGATCGACTGTTTCAGTTTCGTCGTCGTCGTTTTAATCTTCTTTCTGTCGTCGTCGTCAAAGTCGTTCCCGCTGCCGGATTTCGATCCAATTTTAGACTTCGGAATGGTGGAAAGAAACAAACTCTCCTCTTCTTCTTCTTCTTCTGAACAGAGAGAAAGAGAGACGAGTTCTGTTTTACGCGATGCGTGTGTGTGTGGAGCAGTGTTAAAGAGCGCAGGAAAAACGTGACGCGAGAGGGTACGAGTGCAATAATCGCAAACAGGTTTAACGCGTCTGTGAAATGGAGCGTTTTGGGAGCTTTTTGGGGTGCCTTTCAAGCTTCAGAAGAGAAGGTTTGTAGTACATTTTAGTATAGTAGATTACATGTTTTCGATGCGTATCTCGTTAGTATTAGCCTGGATTCTATTAGTATTATATTATTCTTCTATTATGATTATTATTATTCGCCTGGTATTCTCAAGCGCGAGTGTTGTTGTTATTATTATTAAACGTGTTGTCGGATAACCCGCGCAGAGAACCAAACGTGACGTTATCGGCGAGCGCGTTGACGTTGGCGTTGTAGTTTCGCAAATCTGACATACCTCTCAAGTCGCTCGTTTTCAACGATTTGTTCCCATGACTGCCCGCAGCGATGTTACCACCCAAGGAGTATAAATTACTTTTCTCCGGCGAAATACCAGCCGCGGCGCCGTTGAGTATTAAATTCATGATGTTGTTGTTGTTCAACGCGATGTTTGGAATTTTTGGCCGACCTTCTCCGTTGGTACCGTTGGAGTTCTTCGTAAAAATGCCATTCGAGAGGCTTTCCATTTGCTTCTTTTGTTCCTCGTCTCGTTCTTTATCTTCCAAAGTCGCATTCATGGACGATGAATCCAAAGTTTGCGCGTCCAAATTGTTTTCCATTCTGGACATGGGTAAAGACATCAACGACGTGATCGTTTTCATCGTCAACTTCTTGGCGTTTAAACTTTGCGACGGCCATCGTTCGATGCCGTGTAAGCGAAGGACTCTTTTGAAGGTTGTTCGACCAACTCCCACCTCCTTGGCTGCTTCACGCAGCGGCATGTGGAATCTTTGTTCGATCATCGCGCGCGTGATGCCAAACGAAGGGTTATTTGCGAATCGTTTTCTTTTGGGTTGCAAAATTGGCTTCTCGTAATCCGGCGGCGCATCGACGCGTTGAAACTTCATACCTTCGGTGCTATATTTGGACTTACTCCCACTCGACTTTGTCGTCTTCGTCTCCGTGCTGACCATGGTTTGCAACGTATGGTCTTCTCTCGTCGTCGGTTTGGTGACATTTTTCGTGCCAGGCGGTAAATCATCCGTCACTTTCCGAACTTTTGCCGACTCTTCTTCCAAAGGATTTTTCGAGGTCCCGTCGTCTTCTTTCGATTCTACGGCGGCGTACTCCCCAGCCGTTTGGATCCCTCGTTTCTCCATCATATCTTTAGCCCCTAGATTCGCATCCTCTCGTAACGGGTTTGATTTTTCGTCGTCCTCCTTTTTGTCTTTCGCTTCCTTTTCTGCTTTTGATCTCTGCAACGCCTCTTCGTAGCTAAGGTTCTCTTCTGGCGGCTGCCTCGCGCTCTCCACTTGCATCGCTTCGTTTGCCTGCGCCATGTCATCGCCTTGTACTAAGCGCCATTTGCCTCCGCTGAATAACGTCAAAGCATCCGGCTCGACTCTCGTTCGTAAACTCGCCGGGTGATGAAGGAAATTTGGATCATCCGGTTCTTTCATGTGCGCTCGGATAGTCGCCAACTTCAAAAAGTTTTCTACGCCTTCTTTGTACTTTCTCTTGCGTTCGGACGCGGGGTCCAAAATACCCACGAGGCTTTTTTTATACTTCTTCTTTGCTTTCTTTATTCTTCCTGTTTTAGTGTATTCTATTTTCCCTTCCTCCGCGACGGCCGCGTTGTTATCGTCAGCCGCGCTCGGAGTTGAAGGGTTCTTCATTTTTTTAATGCTACCACCGGATCCGCTCGATTTGTTCCCACTTACCGTCTTCATTCCGATCGAGAAGGAACTCAACGTCGCCGCGGCGTCGAATAGTCCCAAATCTTCGTTATCTTGATTCACCTGACGAATTCTTTTGAACTCTTGGAGTTTTGCCGTGTACGATTGCTTTTTTTCCGCAGCTGGCTTCTTTCGGTGCTGTTTTTTTTCGGCAACTTTTTCGGCGACGTCTTGAATAACCACGCTAGTGGGGGTATGAGACGAGGGGCGAGTAAGTTTTTGTTCCATTTCGTATTCCTCGGCTCCAGTCACCGTGCCATGCGCGAACTTTTCCTCTTTCGATTTCGTCTTGCCGAAGGAACTCAACTCATGCACCAAAGCGTGCTCCACCGCCAACCGTTCTTTCGTCCCTTCCGCAAATCTCGACGTGATTGCGTACATCGGTTTCGTGTTGACATCCTCGGCAAACCTACCGCACTCTACCAGCGACGACATTCCATTTGTTTCTACACCATGCGAATTTGTTTTACAATAAAAACACACCGGCAGAATTGGTTTCAGAATTGGCAGTTCTTCCCGCCCTTCTTCCAACGCTTTCACGTGATCATCGAGCGTCGGCAGCGTCGGTGGCGAAACTTTTTTTACCGCGACGATCGTTTCTTTCGACCCGGCTACCACCATCGGATCTTCTTTAATTTTTTCTTCGTCGTCAAGAACCTTCGTTGGTTTTGGTGGTGAATGAGACACGCCGTTCTCTCCTTTTTCCTTTTCAACGATCGGGGCCTTCTTCGCGCTCGCGCGTAGAGGAAAAGGAGGAGGAGGAGACCCTTCTTCTTCTTTCACTTTCACGCGCGTCCTCAGAGTCGTTTCCGGTTCTTTACTACCAGCATCTTTTTCTTCTTCTTTTTCTTCTTCATCGATGTCTTTCCTCTTCGCCAACTTTTCCTCCGCGCTCGTCAAAGTCCCTCTTTTTTTCCCAGTGGCAGCAGCCCCAACATTTCCCAAGAGGTCAAACGTCCTCCTGGGATCATCATCATCGTCGAGTTTTTTTTTCTCCTCTTCGCTCGCGACGACAGCGGTGGTTGTTTCTCTCGTCGAAAGTTTCGACGACTTTGAATATTGCGATTCTTCTTTTTTATCTCTCGTCTTCTCGTTCGCCGACGACGATGATGCGTTCGTCTTTCTCGTTGTTTCCGTACTTTTCCTGACCTTTTTTACGGAACCCGAAGACACGTTCGTCTTTCGCGTCTTCTTCTCGTCCGCTTGTGCGTTTTCCTCTCGTTTGTTCTTCTTGCTGACCCACTTCGTGGGGTCGTGCCACTCTTGCGCGGCGATGATTTGCGCCAGTTCTCGTTTGCCCATTTTCTTCTTCTTCGTGTTGTTGTTGTTGTTCTTCTTCTCCTCGCCGCAAGAGCGTTCACTCTCGTCGTCGCTCTCTTTGAATTGGTCTCTCTCTCTCTGAGACGATGGTGTCGAATTTTTACGGAGGGAGAGATTCTATATGATGAGAGAGTAAAAAAACAACGAAAAGAGACAGACAGAGAGCAAAACGTTCTCGCGTTCTCTCGTGTATCTTCTTCTTCTTCTCTTTACACGCGTCTCTCTCCCAAGACAGGCAACAAAAAGAAGCGCAAAACACAAGGCGTTTGACGAGAGAGAATGATATTTTGTGTGTGGAGACGAAGGAATCAATCAATTGTCGAAAGAAGAGAGACGTAAGAAGGCCGACGTAAAAAATCCAAATATGAAATTGTACACAATCGCGGTTTTACTCTCCAAATATGATACCCTAAACTCTACACATGAAAACCCTAAATAAGTGGTTTCCAAAATTTTGCCATAAAAAACAACAATTAAAGAGGAGGAAACGCGCTCGTCACTCGCTCTCTCTGTGAATACTTTTGAGCTCTCCTTTGTCCTTTGCTCTGAAGAAGAAGACGAGCGACTTTTCCTTTTCGAAAGTTTTTCGAAGTTTGAGAAGTCGTCGTTGAGAGGAGGAGATGAGTTACGTGAGGACGTTTACTCGTGTCACCGAGTGTGCGCATTTACACGCGACGAAGACAAAGGTCGTTACGAGAACAACGCCTGTTCTTGATTCGTATTCTTCTTACGATGAGAGGCAAAGCTTTTTTAGGAGGAGGAAAAGAGAAAACGAGCGAAGGAGAAGACGAAGGCGCGCAGAAGCGTCGTCGTCGTCCTCGTCCTCGTCTTTTGTTGTTCCCGATGATGTTGCGAACGAGGACGACGAAGACGCGGATGAATTAACCAAAACCAAAACGACCAGATTGTATTGCCTCCTGACGGCGTGTTTCGCCGAGCGATGTAGAAAGGAATATCATCAAAACGCGAATAAGAGAGCTGTGTTCGAACACACGGTAGATTTCGGTTTGTCGAGGAGTGAAATACGAATAGACGAGACACGCGTGGAAATTAGTAAAAGACAACAAAGTGTTGACGACGACGACGACGACGACGACGACGCGATGATAGTTTTAAACCGAGAGGACGTGTTCGCAATCGAGCCGGACGATTTGACGGTGTATACTGTCGTTCAGACGAGCGAAGATGCGGGCGACAGCAGGGCTTTGGCAAAATTGGAGCCGTGTCGGATATACTCGAACACCATCGACAGAGTGTGCGCGCTGTGTCCTTCGGATAGCGTTAATCCGGAGTTAGCGCCAACTGCGTTAATCGCGGGGTTTAGTATGCATCGATTCGGCTTAGGCGTGGACCCGAAGGAAGATACGCGACGCAAAATTGCCTCTTTAAAGCCGTACAAAGGCAATAATTTAGCGGTGTTGGACGTGTGCACGGGATTGGCGTACACGGCGATTATGGCCTCGGAGCTGGAAAACGTTTCGAGCGTGACGACCATCGAGCTCGACCCGACGATGACGCAAATATGTGCCATGAACCCTCACTCGAAAGGTCTTTTTGGTCGTGCGAAAAATACGACAAAAAAAAGGAGCGAAGATGGCGGCGAAGATGATTACGAGAAACACAACATCATCTCGCAACTTTACGGCAACGCCTTCGACGTCATCCAAACCTTACCCGACCGCGCCTTTGACCGAATCATCCACGATCCGCCAACGTTCGCCTTAGCCGGTGAGCTGTACGGCGAAAAGTTCTACTCCGAACTTTTCCGCGTTCTCAAGCCGTCCGGACGAGTCTACCATTACACCGGGGACCCCTCCAGTAACGTCGCCGGCGGTGGCGGCGTTCGAGGCATCGTCAAACGCATGAAACTCGTTGGTTTCGAATCGGTCGAAATCGACCAACACGCGCACGGCGTCGTCGCCGCGAAACAACCAAACGTCAAGTTCTTTTCCAGCGGTAAAAAAGAAAAGAATATGTTAAAGAATGCTCCTAATAAAAGGGGGAAGACATTTTCTTCTAAGCGCCGCGACGAAAGTTTTAAAGGAGGACGAGAAAGACGAGGAGGACGAGGACGAAACTCTTCGTTCGACGACGACGAATTCGACGAATTTGACGTTTTGTCCTCCTCCTCCTCCTCCTTCTAAACGTAGTATACTCGTCGCAAAACGAGAGAGAGAGAACAAAGAAGAGTAGTTTTATTGTTTGATCAAAACCGC
>Ga0181554_1004584_pt1 | contig 11149 bp, 14 predicted proteins | sample 011ome_16_FD_145602 | JGI IMG/M metagenome (GOLD analysis project Ga0181554, IMG submission 145602) | Coastal salt marsh microbial communities from the Groves Creek Marsh, Skidaway Island, Georgia - 011503CT metaG (spades assembly) | ecosystem: Environmental > Aquatic > Marine > Intertidal zone... | reverse complement strand
TCCACCCCGACATCGGTTTGTATGGAACGACCCTCAGCTCGTCCTGCTCGCGGTGTGGCTCATGACCGCGCGGACGTGGCACGTCGGGAAGCGATGGATGCGCGAGCTCGTCGCGGACTACGGCGCCGCGATCGCGGTCGTGATCATCACCGCGCTGTCGTACTGGGTCACCGAACCCGACGGCGTGTCGTGGGAGATCCCGACGCGCATCGCGTGCAAACAAATCTACGACTCGGACGTCACGGGGACGTGGAGCACGACGTCGAAGCTCGGGGACGTCCCGAGCTCCCAAGTCGCGGTCGCGCTGATTCCCGCGCTCATCATCACCGTGCTCTTCTTCTTCGATCACAACGTCTCGTCGCAGCTCGCGCAGGTTGACGATTTCGGGCTCGAGAAGCCGTGCGCGTATCACTACGACTTTTTACTCCAAGGCTTGAACACGCTCCTCCTCGGGTTACTCGGCCTCCCTCCCACGAACGGCGTCCTCCCGCAGGCGCCGATGCACACGCGGTCGCTCATGGGCGTCGGCACGAACCGAAAGCGAGAGCCGGAGAAGGCGACGATCGTCCTCGAGCAGCGCGTCTCGAATTTGATTCAGTCGCTGCTTGTCGGCGTGTGCATGTTCGCGTCGCCGTTAATCAAGCTCATGCCCCGCGCGGTGCTTTGGGGGTACTTCATCTTCATGGCGATCGAATCGTTCCCGGGGAACCAGTTCATTCACCGGCTGACGCTCGTGTTCATGGATCTCAAGTCGCTGAGGAAGGGCGAGACGCTTCCCGCGTACGTCGAGCTCGTTCCGCGGTCGGACACGATGAAGTTCACGCTCATGCAGTTCCTCGCGCTCGGGTGCGTCGTCGCGAAATTAATTTTTCGGTTTCGGTTTCGGTTTCGGATTCTCGCGTTCGCGTCGCCCACCACACGATCTACCACGTCATCAAATCTGATCACACAACGACCAATCCCAACCGTTCGTTTTATCCAGGTGCGTCTACGCCGTGACGTGGGCGGGCGTGTACGGGATCGCGTTCCCCATCCTCATCATGGCGCTCGTGCCGCTGAGGCAGTACGTGATACCGAAGCTGTTCCCCGCGAGCAGTCTGCGATATCTGGACACCGCGGAGGACGTCGAGGAGGAGATCGAGGCGGACAGAGAGGACGCGGAGACGACCGGGTCGCCGCATCCGGAGTTTGGCGCCTTCGTGCAGCAGAAGCACGTGATTCCGGAGGGTGGCGGCGGCGGCGGCGGCGGTCTCTTCGGGAAGAGGAACAACAAGGCGTGAGCGCGCGAGCCCGATGACGAGCGCGAAAGCGCGCTTCAGGGACGCGCCTCGACGACCATCGACGAAAAGTAATCAAAGATTCAATGCATTGTATACGTATACAACCGCGCGCTTCCTTCCTCCCTCCCTCCTTCTCTTCTCTTCTCTTCTCTCTTCTCTTCTCCGCCGGGCTCGTCACGCCCCCCCCGCGGCTGCGGCCTCCTCGCGATCCGTCTTCCACGTCACCACCCTATCCCTAATCGTGTTGATGATGAAGAACGCGCCGCACAGCCTCGCCGTCCTCGCCAGGCCTCCGCCGTACAACGCCTTGATCCCCTTCGCGTTGTACACCGACATCAGCGCGGAGCGCGCGTTGGGATACGTCCCGCCCGCCATGTCGCTCTGCACGCACGTCTGAGGGTCGTTCCATACAAAGCGAAGTCGGGGTGGAGTTCAAAGGCGTCAGACGGAGTTCAAAGGCGTCGAGGGCGGGGATTGAAACCGAGGGGTGCGCGGAGAGACGCGCCGGGAAAAGTCCTTAAGGATCGGCGTTCACCACGCGAACGCGGTCGTATGGGGACCGGTGTAAGGAGAACGCACCTTCGCCGTGTCCACCGGGTGCGTCAACACCGCGGCGACGGTGCCGCCGACGCAGCTCCCGACGATGGACGCCGTCAGCTCGTTGTCCTGAGGGAAGGATCGGTCGAGAGGGTGGATATCAAAGGCGAGGCAAGGCGTCAGCTGGAGTCGCGAAACGTCGCGGCGCGTCGGGATCGAAACCAGGGCGTCGTCGTATAAAAGAGCGAACAGACGAAACGCGCCTTGAAGTAGTCGACGCTCTTCACGAGCGACTCCGTCGCGATGGGCGCGAGTCCGAGGTACCCCGCGGTGTAGATTGCCTCGCGGACGACGCACGCGGACAGCCCGCGCCACAGCGCGAGCGCGCCGTGCTCGGACGCGATCGCTTTGATCGTCGCCGCCGCCGAGTCGAGCCCGCGCTTGAGGGTCGTTCCATACAAACCGATGTCGGGGTGGAGTTCATAGGCGTCAGTTGGAGTTGAAAGGCGTCGAGGGCGGGGATTGAAAGCGAGGCGTGGGCGGAGAGAAGCGACGGGAAAAGTCCTTAAGGATCGGCGTCCACCACGCCAACGCGGTCGTATGGGAACCAGTGTGAAGGAGAACGCACCTTCTGCTGCTGGATGACGATGAGGTCCACCGGGGAGTAGAGGATCGACGACGTCGCGCCCGCGGCCATCGCGACGCCGATGCGCTCGACCGAGGACGCGTCTCGCACGCCGCCGGTGACGGAGCGCTCGATCGCGCCGTTGACCGCGACTTGAATCGCGGTGATGGGCGCGATGGGCGCCGCCGCGGCGACGACGCCGCGGTACCAACCCGCGACGTTGGACGGGAGCGGTTTCCCGCTCTGGACGCAAATCTTGAACGTGATGAGCGGCACTGCGCGCGGGGAGGGGAGGGAGGAGGAGGAGGAGGAGGATGTGGCGACGAAGAGGAGGACGGCGTGGTGGTCAGAAGGAGGACGCGGTCGGAGGAGGATGAGGAGGACGAGACGTGCACGCGCGCGATGCGATGGACGGATGAATGAAAACGCGGGAAGGTTATCCGATTTTGCGACCCCTCGCGGCGTCGGGCTCGGGGACGCACTCTGCACGCACGTCTCGACAATGCCCCCGAACGCGCCGACGGCGAGGTTCTCCGCGTCCGAGAGCGTCGCGCGGCGTCGCTTTCCCTCGATCGCGCTCGCCGCGAACGGCGTCGCCGTCCGAAGCGGCGAGAGCGCGTCGGAAGATGTAAACATCGATCTCGACAGACAGACCGCGTCGGAGGGAACTGAACGAAGCGCGGAGGGATCGATCGGTCGGTCGACGCGCGGTCGCTCGAGGACGGCGACGGCGACGGCGACGGGACCGACGACGGCGACGACGACGACGGGCGCGACGACGACGACGGGCGCGACGCGGGAGAGGAGCGCGCGCGCGCGACGAGTGAGAGAAGCGCGCGACGAGCGACGCGTTCTCGCAAACGTGAACGGCACCCTCCGTCGAATAACGACGCGAGATCTGATTCTGATTTGACCGTTAAAACGCTCTCGATGAAACGCCACTGAAACGCGCGACGTTCCTTTCAAACAGCCCGACAACGTATCAAACGTCGTGCACGCGCGCGCGGCGCTCAGAACGGAATGTTCGTTGCTCCTCGCGCACTCACTCGTTGACCGCGCGCCGCGCCGCGCACGCGCGCGGGGCGTATCGCGCGCGCGCACCCGCTCTCGACCCCGGCGTCCTCAAACCCGAACGTCGTCTGCCCGGTCAGATCGATCCTCGCGGAAGGTTTCGGTCGCCCGTCGTCCGCCAGCTGGCGCGGACGAAGCGACGATGCGGACGCCCACTCGCGTCGCGCGCGACGCCGCGCTCGACCCCGTCGTGTCGTCGCTCGTGACGCTCGCGCACGCGCGAACCGCGACGACGCGCCCCGCGCCGTTGACGTACCCGGGCGTCAGCGCGCTCGCGATGACGCGTCCCGTGGAGACGCTCCATCCGGACACCGCGTGCAGCGACGTCTTCGCGCGGTTCGAGCGCGCGTCGGAGGAGGCGAGCGCGGCGCATCGATGGCGCGACGGCGACGCGCGCGCGACGCTGCGCCCGCGCGGACGCGACGGTCGCGCGGGGGCGCACCACGGGGAGTATCTCACCACGGAGCGACCGGCGCTGCCGGGGAAGTCGCTGCACGTCACGACGCAGTTCGACGCGCGCGCGCAGGCGCGTCGTCGTCGCCGCTCTCCTTCTCGTCGTCCATTCCAATCCATCAGATCCTTTCGCCGCGCTTCGAACGCGTCGTCGTCGTCGCCGCCCGACCGAACCGACCCGACCCGTCTTCCCTCTCCGACGCACGCAGGTGGGCGACCAGCGCGGGCGCCGAGGGCGATGCCCGCTCCCGGAGAAGCGCCCCGGCGACGCGCCGCTGCGGATCGTGTACAAGCACTACGCGCGTCGCGACGAGCGACTGAATCTGTTGACGACCGACGACGAGCGGAAAAAAAAAGCGACGGAGACGCCGTGCCTCATGAGCAAAGCCGAGGCGCTGAAGTTCGCGGAGGATTTCAACCTGACCCCGGGGTTGCTTCGACGCGAGGACGTGCTGACCGCGTTCGAGACCGCGGACGACAAGCCGACGGTCGGCGGGACGGCGGGCGCGGGCGCGGGCGCGGGCGCGGGCGGGCTCGGCGCCGACGGAAAACGCACAGCCGGCGGCTGGAATCGCGAGGACGAGCTCGACTTCGACGAGTTCGCGGCGTTTCTCGTCCGGTGCGCGATCCTCGCGTTCGGCGACGCTGAAGAAGACGGCGGATTCGGCGGAGGTGGCGCGTCGTCGACGTCGACCGCCGCGGACGGAGACGCGCGATCGGTCGACGCGCTCCTGAAAAAAATTCGTTGCGACGGCCGCGACTCGCGGCGACTGCGCGAAAAGCTCGTCGTCGTCGCCAACCGCGGCCTGCACAACCCGCGCGACGCCTCGCGCGACGGCGCCGCGGAGCGACAGAAGTGGGCCAAGCTGAGCAAGGCGGCGGAGGGCGGTCCGTCCGCGGCGGTCCTCGCGCGCGTGAAGCGCGGCGATTTCGACGACGCGGCGCTGACGCGGCGCGCGACGCGGCATCTCGGTGCGTGGGCCCGATGCATCGATGCACTCGCTCGACCACATGTTTTGACAAGTAATCAAACTTCCAGCCAATCGCGTGCACGAATGACTGACACGCTGTCTCTATCCTCGACGTATCATCGCGTCGCAGCCGAACGCGCGGAGGACGCGAGGTGGACCGAGTTCCACCACGTCGCCGTCGACTGCGGGACGCTTCTCCCGCGCGAGACGCGCGCGTTCCGCGTCGTCGTCCGCAACCGCGCGCTATGCGGGTTCGCGGACGTCGCCGTGGAGGTTCTCGGCCTGGGCGACGTCGTCGAGGCGTCGTTCGCGGAGGGGCCGATCGCCGCGGGGCTGAGGTGCGTTCTTCTTCACACTGGTCCCCATACGACCGCGTTGGCGTGGTGAACGCCGTTCCTTAAGGACTTTTGCTATCGTTTCTCTCCGCCCATACCTCGCTTCCAATCCCCGCCCTCGACGCCTTTCAACTCCACCTGACGCCTTTCAACTCCACCCCGACATCGCTGCTTTGTATGGAACGACCCTAAGCAAAATCATCACGCTCAACGCGGGCTCGCGCGTCCCGGGGGAGTGGCTCGGCGCCGTCGTCGTCCGCGTCGCGAACGGCGACCCGTGGGGCGATGAAGAGATCGTCCGCGTGCCGGTGTATCTCCACGTCGTCCGGCGCGAGAGAGAGATCGTCACGAGGGCGGCGGCGACGTTGGGGCCGAAGGAGCACGCGCCGGGGACGAACGACTTTGAGGTGCGTTCTATACACTGGTTCCCATACGACCGCGTTGGCGAGGTGGACGCCGATCCTTAAGGACTTTGCCCGGCGTGTCTCTCCGCCCAGGGTCCCTCGCTTTCAATACCCGCCCTCGACGCCTTTCAACTCCAACTGACGCCTTTCAACTCCACCCCGACGTTCGCTCGTATGGAACGGCCCTGAGCTCGCGGAGCGCGAGGACGAGGTTCGGAGACGACCGAGGAGCTACCGCCGGTGCCCGGGGCCGGAGCTCCCGGAGCGCGAGAAAGAGCGCGCGTTGGGGCCGACGATGCGAGGGTGGCGCGGCGACGACGACGGCGGCGACCGTCAGTACGCCGTCGTCGCCGCGAAGGCGGCGCGCGCGGCGTCCGCGTCGTCGGCGGCGGCGCGTTCGGCTCGCGGGCTTACCGGGCGTCGCGGGTGGTCCGGGTCCGCCGCGATCGACGACGGGACGTTCGGGTCGTCGTTGGAGACGAGGTTGTTCGGGGGCGGGTTCAGCACGACGCGCTCGAGCAGCGCGGGGGCGCGCGCGGATAGACGAGAAGACGCAGACGGGGGGCGCGCGTTTTGATTTCCAGCCGCCGCGTCGTTAAAAGACCGTGTTGTACGAATCTACGAATGCGCCTCGACTTCCCCCCCCCCGCGATCACGCGACCTCCTCCTCGCTCGCTCACATGTTATTCTTCAGGTGCTCGCGCTTCCACCGCGCGGCCATGCGATGCTGGAGCTCGCCGAACTTCCCGTTCTTGTGGCGCCGGTGCGTCACCGTCCCTCCGCTCGCTTCGATCTGCCGCGCGCGCTGCTCCTCCGCGAGCGCGATGTACGTGTCCGCGCTGTGCGTGAACCCGACGTTCGCGGTGCCGAACCCGAAGCGCTCGATCAACACCGCGGCGTTGACGGCGTAGAACGCGTACTTGAACGAGTTCTCGTTGCACCGCGCGCTGTTCGGGTCGCCGGTGAACGACGGCGGGACGATCTCCATCGCGTTGTCGCGCTCTTCTAGATTCTTATCCGACGCGGACGAATGAATGAATGAATGGGGGAAAGGACGAGGCGCGCGTCTCTGCGCTGTCGCGTCCGCGCGGTTCGGTGCCTTCCCGCGCGAGTGCGAGCGCGCGCGGAGATCTCGCGGCGGCGACGACGCGCGATGTGCGGGTCGCGTGCGTGCGTGCGTGCGTCGAACCGGGATCCGCGCGCGTGCGAGTGCGCGCGCGAGACGCGGCGAGACGATGCACCAGAACCCTAACGTCGTCAGGTCCAGCAGTCCCTGCCGTCGAAAACATCAGTGCTGAGTGCGTGGTATCGAAGGAAAAAAGCAACAGTTCAAAAATCTTCTTCAGCGACATCCATCCATGTGATCGAACGTCGCGCGGTCGCACAGTCGCGCCGCGCCCCCTCCCCCCCTCCCCCACCCGCCACGTATCCGCCGCGCCAGGGCCAGGATGGCGTCGTTCGAGGGCGCGCCTCTGCGATCCGGGCGGACCGGCGACCTCGACGGCAACCTCCGAAGGGTCGCCAGAGAGCTCGCGCGGATCCGATTCCCGATCGACTTCGACGAGGACGCCGCGCGCGACGGGAACCCGATGGCGCTGCTCCCGGCGCTGCACTACGCCCTCCTCGGGTTCTCCCGCCACGTCACCGGGTCTCTCAGCGACGAAGGGCACGACCTGCACGCCAAGACGGACGCGCGGTTCGTCGAGCACGCGTGGAAGGCACTTCGAGAGAGCTTCGGGTATAATCCGTCGCTGACGACGAGGCAGGCGCGTTCTAGTATCACACTGGTTCCCATACGACCCCGTTCGCGTGGTGAACGCCGATCCTTAAGGACTTTGCCCGGCGCATCTCTCCGCCCATCCCTCGCGGTCAATCCCCGCCCGCGACGCCTTTCAACTCCGCTTCTGACGCCTTTCAACTCCACCCCGACGTTCGCTCGCAGTTTCTCTCCCCCGGGTTCGCGGAGCGCAAGCTGATGCTCATGCACGACGCGATCGAGCTGTGCAAGCGGCGGCACAACGACCACGCGCGCGCGGCGAGGAAGATCGAGACCGCGAAGGAGGTGGCCAGGGAGGGGATGCCGCGCGTCGCGAGGGAAGCGGGCGGCGGCGCGGGCGCGGTCGCGGACAGAGGAAAAGAAACCCGGAATTCGCCATCTTCGGATCCTTCGCCGCGCGCGAAAACCGCCGCGTCAACAAGACCCGCGGCGTCCCCGTCCCCCCGCGAGGCGACAGCGTCGGCGTCGGCGTCGGCGGCGACGCCGCCGATCCCGCGCCCGAACGTCCGCAGCAGCGGCGACTTTGGCGACGACGCCGCGTTCGCGGGACGATGGAACACCCCGGAGCGGACGGAGGCGACGAGGAACGCGATGGCGGCGACGGCGGCGCTGCGCACGGCGACGAAAGCCGCGCCCGCCGGGGACGACGACGCGTCCTCGGACGGCGACGCGTTGGACGGCGACGACGGCGACGGCGCGTCCTCGGACGACGCGTCCTCGGACGATTTCGCGTTCCGCCCGCGGAGCGCCGGCGGGGACGACGAAGCCGCGGCGGGGGCTCGCGGCGGGTCATCGGAGACCAAGAGCGGCGCTCTCCTCGAGCCGCCGTCGCCGGCGAACGCGTGGTTCGCCGCCTCGGCGCAGGGGTACCAGCCCCTCGCGTCGTCGCCGTCCGGGACCGTCGTGGGGTATCCGGTGCGCGGGTTCGTCGAACCGGCGGCGGCGTCGACGTCCGAGTTGATGCGTGAGCTTCAGAACGCGGAGAAACGCGCGGCGGCGGCGGAACGACGCGCGGAGGAGGCCGAACGACGCGCCATCACGGCCGTGGACGTCGCGAAGTTCGCGGAAACGCAAGCCGCGGATGCGTTAGAAGCCGCGGCGGCGGCCGCGGGGGAGTGCGACGGCGTCGCGCGGCGACTCGCGCAAACCAACGCCGCGCTCGCGGAGCAGAGCGCGAAAGCGTTCTTGCTCGAGGGCAGAGTTCGCATGCTGGAGGAGACCGCGGCGGCGGCGCAGGCGAACGCCGCGGTGGAGCGCGCGGAGGATTACCTCTACCGCTCCGCCGCCGCCGCGCCCGGGGACGAGGGTGGTAAGAACGCGCTTCGGCGGTCGAACATTTTCGGCGGGAGCGTCCAGTCCTCAGGCGCGTTCTAACACTGGTCCCCATACGACCGCGTTGGCGTGGTGAACGCCGATCCTTAAGGACTTTGCCCGGCGCATCTCTGCGCCCATCCCACGCTTTCAATACCCGCCATCGACGCCTTTCAACTCCATCTGACGCCTTTCAACTCCACCCCGACGTTCGCTCGTATGGAACGGCCCTCAGCGGAGTGGGGCCGGGCGTCGCTCCGGGGCTCGCGCGACGGCAGCGTCCTCGCGACGACGTCCTCGGTTCGTCGCTCGATGCCGACGTGGGGAGACGTCGGCGGCGGCGGCGGCGGCGGCGGCGCGACGGTCGACGTTTCATCTTCCGCCGCCGCGAGGGAGGGCGAGAGGGAACCCGCGCCGCCGACGGCGACGCCGTCGTTCGGACCTCGCCCGGGCGCCGACGCGCGCGGGGCGTCGCACGCGGAAACGGGCGCGTTCATCGAGTACTACAGCAGGATTCTCGGAACCGCGGGACGGGCGACGGCGACAGACGCGACGAGACGCGCGGAGGACGAGGACGAGGACGACGAGGAGGACGACGAGTGAGGGGGGGAGAAGTCCGCGCGACAGACCGTGAAAAAAAAACGCCTCTCACTGATGCATCCGGAAGTCGATCGGGTCGCGCGCGCGATCAGTGATCTCGACTTTTGACGAGTCGGCGCGATCGATCATCCTCCGTCGCACATCTTCCGGCGCGCCGCCGTCGTCGTCGCCGTCGTCGTCGTCGCCGTCATGTCCGACCCCGTCCCCCCCGAGACCTCTCCCACGGACCCCCCCACTCCGCCGCCGGCGGAGAAGACGGAGAAGCAGCTCAAGCGCGAGGCGGAGAAGCGCGCGAAGAAGGAGGCGGAGGCGGCGAAGAAGGCTGCCAAGCTCGAGGCGCGGCAGATCCGCGGCGCGTCCTCCGGCGCCGCGATCACCGTCGGCGTGGTCCCGCACCCGCCCGTGGACCTCGAGCCGCCGTCGGGAACGCGCGATTTCTACCCGGAAGACATGCGCCTGCAGCGATGGCTCTTCGACAAGTTCCGCGCGATCGGCGACGCGTGCGGATTCGAGGAGTACGACGCGCCCGTGCTCGAGCGCCAGGAGCTCTACAAGCGCAAAGCGGGGGAGGAGATCACGTCTCAGATGTACGCGTTCGTGGATCAGGAAGGCCACGAGGTGACGCTGCGGCCGGAGATGACGCCGTCGCTCGCGCGGATGGTGTTGGGCCGAGCGCAGTCGCACGTGCTTCCGCTGAAGTGGTACAGCGTGCCGCAGTGTTGGCGGTTCGAGACGACGCAACGCGGGCGAAAGCGCGAGCACTATCAGTGGAACATGGACGTCGTCGGGTGTCCGAGCATAAACGCGGAGGTGGAGCTTCTGTACGCGATATGCGCGTTCTTCACCTCCATCGGCATCACGTCGAAGGACATCGGGATCAAGATCAACTCGCGGAAGGTGATGGCGAGCGTGCTGAAGGCGATGGGCGTGAGCGACGACGCGTTCGCGCCCGTGTGCGTCGTCATGGACAAGTTCGATAAGATCGGCGCGGCGGCGACGGAGGAGGAGCTCGTGTCGACGCAAGGGCTCGACGCCGCGACCGCGAAGAAGATCGTGTCGTGCCTCCAGTGCGCCACCGTGGACGACCTCACCGCGCTGTGCGGCGACGGCGTCGACACCGGCGGCGTCGACGAGCTCAAGAAACTCTTCGAGCTCGCCGACGCGTACGGATTCGGCGACTGGCTCGTCTTCGACGCGTCCGTCGTTCGAGGGCTCGCGTACTACACCGGCGTCGTGTTCGAGGGGTTCGACCGCGCCGGGGAGCTGAGAGCGATATGCGGCGGCGGGAGGTACGACCGGCTGCTGTCGCTGTACGGCGCCGTGAGCGAGGTCCCCGCGGTCGGGTTCGGGTTCGGCGACTGCGTCGTCGTCGAGCTGCTCAAGGACAAGGCCCGTTCTATCTCACACTGGTCCCCATACGACGGCGTTCGCGTGGTGAACGCCGATCCTTAAGGGCTTCCTCTCCCGGCGCATCTCTCCGCTCATCCCTCGCTTTCAATCCCGACACACCTCGACGCCTTTCAACTCCGCTTCTGACGCCTTTCAACTCCACCCCGACGTTCGCTCGTACGGAACGACCCTCAGGGCATCTTGCCGTCGCTCCCGAAGAAGATCGACTTCGTCGTCGCGGCGTTTAACCCGTCGATGCAGGGCGCGGCGATGAAGACCGCGTCGCTGATGCGCGCGGGGGGCGCGAAGGTGGATTTGCTCCTGGAGCCGAAGAAGAAGGTCACCGCGACGTTCGATTACGCCAACAGAGTCGGCGCGAGGTACATCGTCTTCGTC
>Ga0181554_1004580_pt1 | contig 11152 bp, 8 predicted proteins | sample 011ome_16_FD_145602 | JGI IMG/M metagenome (GOLD analysis project Ga0181554, IMG submission 145602) | Coastal salt marsh microbial communities from the Groves Creek Marsh, Skidaway Island, Georgia - 011503CT metaG (spades assembly) | ecosystem: Environmental > Aquatic > Marine > Intertidal zone >... | reverse complement strand
CTCACCGAAGCTGCAAACGCGTCAGGGATGACGGGCAGTCGAGTCGTGTTAACCCTACGCCCTAGCGCCCACTTTGATGGGGCACTGGGTGCGCGCAAGCTGCAAGACCAGCTGCAAAGCATCAACCTCAACGCTTGGCATGCGCAAGACCTGACGCACGCCCACGCGGCGGCTGGTGCTTTATTGGAATACGCGCGCCAGACACAGGGGCGCGAGCTGGTCCACGTGCGTGAACTGCAAGTGGCCGCCGACAACGAGCTCATCAATTTGCCGCTCACCACGCGCCGAAACCTCGAACTCACGCACACCCTGCGCGGGGAAACAGAGCCCACACTGTTCAGCTTGTTGGACACCTGTCAAACCGGCATGGGCAGCCGCCAGCTGCGGGAATGGTTGCTCGCCCCCAAACGCGATCGCGCAGACGCGCAGGCTCGAATCGACACCATTGGCATCATGGCCAATGCATCAGAGGCAGCCTATTTTCAGACCTTACGAAACGCCATGAAAGGCGCGTCGGATGCGCAACGCATCACCGCCCGAATCGCGCTGGCTCAAGCCAAACCGCGCGAACTCGTCGCGTTGGCCCGTACGCTCGAAAAAGCGACGGAGTTGTCCTTGGCGCTGCAAAACGTACGCGCCCCCACAGCGCTACTTGAGGGCCTCACGCTTGACCTCCAAGTGCCGCCCGAGGTAAGCGACTTGTTAGGGCGAAGCATCCACCCAGAGCCCAATGCGATGGTGCGCGATGGCGGCGTGATTGCCGATGGCTGGGATGCCGAGCTTGATGAGCTGCGGCATATCGCCACCAATTGCGATGACTTTTTGTTGGCGCTAGAAGCCCGAGAGCGCGAACGTACGGGTATCGCTAACCTGAAGGTGCAGTACAACCGGGTACACGGCTTTTTCATTGAGATCACCCAAGGTCAACTGGACCGCGTACCGGACGATTACCGTCGCCGTCAGACGCTGAAGAACGCCGAGCGCTTCACCACGACCGAACTCAAGGCCTTTGAGGACAAAGCACTGAGCGCACAAGAGCGCGCACTGGCGCGTGAAAAATGGCTATACGACAGCGTGTTATCGCAACTCAACAATTGGCTGGCGGCATTGCAAAAGATGTCCCGCGCGTTTGCCGCACTCGACGCGTTAGCTGCGCTGGCTGAGCGCGCCCACACTCTTCATTGGGTCGCTCCAACTTTTGCGGCAGAGCCGGGTATCGATATCTCGGCTGGTCGTCACCCGGTTGTTGAAGCCAGGTTACAAAGTGCGACGGCCACCGCGAGCGCTGGGCGATCAGCCACGTTTATACCCAATGACACCCACCTGCACGGCAAGCGACGGATGCAGATCATTACCGGACCCAACATGGGCGGTAAATCAACCTACATGCGACAGGTTGCGGTTATTGTCTTGCTCGCCAGTATGGGCAGCTACGTGCCTGCCAATGCGTGCCGGATCGGCCCAATTGATGCCATTCACACACGCATTGGCGCAGCTGACGACTTGGCCAACGCCCAGTCCACTTTTATGCTGGAGATGACGGAAGCCGCACAGATACTGCACGCGGCGACAGAGCAATCGCTGGTCTTGATGGATGAGATTGGACGCGGCACATCAACCTACGATGGTTTGGCGCTGGCTGCTGCGATCGCCACCAACTTACACGATAAACGCAAGGCGCTCACCTTATTTGCGACCCACTACTTTGAATTAACGCAATTCCCGGCCGACCACCACGCAGCGCAAAACGTACACGTATCAGCCGTCGAATCGGGTAAATCTGGAATTGCGTTCTTACATCAGATTGAGGCGGGGCCGGCCAGTCGCAGTTTTGGTGTGCAAGTCGCGCGCCTGGCAGGTGTCCCATCGACAGTCGTACAACAAGCCAAACAAACCCTGCACGCGCTTGAGAGCAAAGACGCCGACGCGCAATCACAGGTTGACTTGTTTGCCGCGCCGCAGGCACTGCCGGACGTCGAACCCAGCCCTCTAGAAGCCTTATTGCAACAAATCGATGCCGATGCCTTGTCTCCTCGTGAAGCGCTCGACCTGGTTTACCGTATGAAGCAATTACAGGTTCGCAACAGCGGCAACTAAATTTCTCCGATCTGATAAATGAGCGTTCATCACCCTGCGGTTCCCTTGGTTATCTTTTCTCACGGCAACAGTTTTCCGGGGGGGACCTACAGCCAACTATTCAAGTCCTTGCGCGCTCGCGGGTATAGCGTCAAAGCGGTTGATCGGTTTGGGCACAACCCCGCCTATCCAGTGACAAGCAATTGGCCGCATTTGGTGCAAGAGCTCGCAGATTTTGCAACCGCAGAAATGGCCAAAGCCCAGTCACCAGCATGGTTGGTTGGCCACTCGCTCGGAGGCGTTCTGAGCGTGATGTGTGCAGCCAAACACCCCGAGCTGGGTGGACAGAAAATTGCGGGGGTGCTGTTGCTAGACTCCCCACTGTTGACCGGTTGGCGCTCTAAATTGATCGCAGCGAGCAAACACACGCAACTCATTAAATCCGTGTCGCCAGGACGTATCAGCAGCCAACGGCGTAACCAATGGCCCAGCCAAGCGGAGGCGCTTGCACAGTGGTCAACAAAAAAGGTTTTCGCGAAATGGGATCCCGCTTGCTTGAATGATTATGTGACCCACGGCACGGAAGTTGTGAGCGATAAAAACGGTCAAACCCATTGCCAACTTCGCTTTGACCGCGATGTCGAAACCCAGATCTACAACACCTTGCCGCACAACGTTGACCGCTTGCTGCGCAAGCACCCGCTGTCGTGTCCTGTGTCCTTCATCGCGGGGACCCACTCCGTCGAAATGCGTCAAGTGGGTGCTCACTTTGCACAACGGATTGTTGGCAGTGCCATGCCACCGCGGTGGCAAACTATTGAGGGCGGACACCTGTTTGTTTTTGAGAAGCCGAAGGAGGCAGCGCAATTGGCACTCAATGCGCTAGAGGCGATGGCGGCTATCTAACTGGCTGCTGGTTCAGGCGATGCGGGGCGCTCGAACGCAGCGGCGTCGGCGGGATCAGAGGGATCAGGCGTTCGCGGATCGAGCTGAACGGTCGTTTGTGTGCCACTGCCCATGGGCACGAAGTCGACTTTTTCCTCTGGTGGTACAGGCGGTGCAACGCGCGTCCGGTGCACGGTGTATCCCGCAAGTCCGGCACACACGATGCCGAAATACAGCATCAGAGAACCTGGACCCAAGAGATCCATGACGACGCCTGCAATCGTAGGCCCCACTGCCGCCCCCATGCCATGCACCAGGAGCAGACCACCGGTGACCTCTAGCGTACGGCTGACATGAATTTGGTCATTGGCGTGCGCAATGCTGAGGCCATAAATGGTGAACAGCATGCCGCCCAATAATGCCCCCAACGCCACGAGCCAAGTGGGGTAAATCCAAACCAAGACGTAACCAATCACGGCCAAGCCGGCACTGAGTAAGCAGCATCCCAGCAGTACCAAGCGGCGATCAAGTCGATCTGACAATCGACCAACAGGCCATTGGAACACCGCGCCACCCAAAATCGTAGAGGCCATGAAGGCGGCAACCCACGTGGCGTCAAACCCAATCCGATCGGCAAAGACCGCACCGAGGCCAAAAAACGCACCACTAATCAAGCCAGAAACAACGGCCCCTGTCACCCCTAATGGCGAGGTGTGCCACAAACTGACCAAACTCAAACGGGGTGCCTCAACGGTATCGGGCTGCTGCACCCGAGCCATGGTGATGGGCAACAGCGCGAATGAAAGCAGCACCGACACCATTGCAAAGGGGACGAATCCAACGGCGTCACCCACCAAAATTAACCACTGCCCAACAGCCAATGCCACGAAGGTAACAACCAAATATATCGAGAAAATTTGTCCGCGCTTTTGTTTAGGTGCCAGGGTGTTAAGCCAGCTTTCAATCACGATATACAAACCGACCAAACAAGTACCTGCAATGAGTCGCAAGAATCCCCAAAACCACGGGTCAATCCACAGCGCGTGCAGGATCGGCATGGTCGAGGCGAGGCTGGCCATCGCTGCGAATGCCCGCACATGACCGACACGCGAGACCAACACGGGGCACACGAATACACCGAGCACATAGCCTGCGAAGTAGGCCGAGGAAATCAAACCAGTGACAACGGTAGAAAACTCTGCCATGCCCGCACGCAGACCGATGACAGAGAACAGCAAGCTGACACCCACCACCAGCATGGCGACACCACTCAAGATGGCGAGTAAATGCCCGCGCAGGCCTGATTCGCCTGGAACGTCAGTGGCCATGATCAGCTAGCCCAGTCGATCAAGCCGGTTGTCGAGCTCAATAAGATGAAGAAGCCGAAGGCGACACGGTACCAAGCGAAGGGCATGAAGCTGTGACTGGAGATGTACCGCAGCAACCAGCGGATACACCACAGGGCACTGAAGAAGGCAACCACCGTCCCGACTGTGAACAGGGGCAGGTCAGACCAGGCCAACAGCGCTCGCTCTTTGTAAAGGCTGTATACCCCCGCACCAATCAAGGTGGGAATCGCCAAATAAAAGGAAAAGTCAGTCGCGGCCCGGCGACTTAAACCAAACAGCATGCCACCGATGATGGTGGCGCCACTGCGGCTGGTGCCCGGAATCATCGCCAGGCACTGCACCAAACCCACCTTGAGGGCGTCTACAGGTGTCATTTCGTCGACCGTTTGGACACGCACCGCCGTTTTCTGACGTCGCTCGGCCCACCAAATAATGGCACCACCAACGATCAAGGCGACCGCCACCACGTTGGCATTGAACAGGTGCTCTTTGATGGCCTTTCCGAAAGCCAGTCCAAGAATCACCGCAGGGAAAAATGCAATCAAAACATTGCGTGTGAACCGCTGCGCACGGACCTCACTGGTCAGCCCTCGCAAGGTATCGTAAATACGCTGCCAGTAGACCAAGATCACGGCGAAAATCGCGCCTGTCTGAATCGCAATGTCGAATACCTTGGCTTTTTCATCGTGAAAACCAATCAGTGAACCGGTCACGATCAGGTGCCCTGTCGACGAGATCGGAAGGAACTCGGTGAGGCCTTCAACGAGTCCCATGACAACAGCTTGCAGGAAGAGGGTGATATCCACAAAAGACTTTCTACCCCCGACATAGAGGTACGACCGCGGGCTAAACGGTGGCCAGCGCAACAGATCATTTTACGAGACAAAGCGGCGGCCTCAAAAAATGGGGGCTGGCTTTCATACAATGTTGGGGTGGTGCGCGTATCGCTGCGCATCCCCGATTGACCTCAACCGATTGCCGCTCGTGACCCAAGCCGATAAAACCGACGCTGATACCAGCAAGCCCAGTAATTTTTTGCGCCAAATCATTGAAGCTGATTTGGCCAAGGGTACCTACGCGCAACGGCGCTGGAGCGGCTCACCCGCTGATTTCGAAACGCATCAGAAAGGCACGCCAGATCCCGCCAAAATCCGTACCCGCTTCCCGCCTGAGCCCAACGGATACCTGCACATTGGACACGCCAAAAGCATTTGCTTGAACTTTGGTCTGGCGCAAGATTACGGCGGTGTTTGCCACTTGCGTTTCGACGACACCAATCCAGAGAAAGAAGATCAGCGCTACGTCGACGCCATCATCGATACGGTGCAATGGTTGGGCTTCGATTGGCAACACAACGGAACAGCCCACCGTTACCAAGCCAGCGACTACTTTGACTTCATGTACCGCTGTGCCGAGTACCTCATTCAACAGAACTTGGCCTATGTAGACGAGCAGTCTGCTGAGGACATGCGTGTCAATCGCGGCGATTTCAATACGCCCGGTAAAGACAGTCCTTACCGGGCGCGTACCGTCGAGGAAAATCTCAGCCGCTTCCAGGCCATGCGCGCAGGCGAACTGCCCGATGGCGCTGCCGTGCTTCGGGCCAAGATTGACATGGCGAGTCCCAATATCAACCTGCGCGATCCGGCGATCTACCGGATTCGCCACGCAACGCATCACCACACTGGTGACACCTGGTGCATTTATCCGATGTATACCTTTGCGCACCCTATCGAGGATGCGCTTGAAAACATCACACACAGTATTTGCACGTTGGAATTCGAGGATCAACGCCCGTTCTACGACTGGTTGTTGGCCAAACTCGCAGCGGGTGGATTGATCAATACGCCTGCGCCCAAGCAATACGAGTTTGCACGCCTCAACCTCACCTACGTCGTAACCAGTAAGCGCAAGCTGGCTCAACTGGTCAACGAAAACCATGTCGACGGTTGGGATGACCCTCGCATGCCCACCATCGTGGGCTTACGCCGCCGAGGCTACACCCCTGAGGCCATGCGACTTTTCGCCGAGCGCATTGGGGTGACGAAGTCAGACTCATGGATTGACTACAGCACCCTAGAGGGTTGCTTGCGTGACACGCTGGATGCCGAAGCGGCTCGCGCGATGGCGGTACTGGACCCCATCAAACTGCACATTGAAAATTGGGATGAAGTGATGGGTGCCGGCCACCTCGAGCCCTGTAGCGCCCCCAATCACCCCCACCACCCCGAGCGCGGCGAGCGGCACTTTCAGTTTGGTGCCGACCTGTACATTGAACGTGCGGATTACGAGGAGACGCCTCCAAAGGGTTACTTCCGCTTGTTCCCCGGTAACAACGTGCGCCTTAAATACGGCTACGTGGTGACCTGTGTCGGTGCGCAACGCGACGCGCAGGGGCAGATCACACAAGTCAATGCCCGCTTGATCCCGGATACCAAGAGCGGCACCCCCGGTGCGTCAAGCGTCAAGGTGAAAGGGGTGATCACGTGGGTCGGCGCCAGTGATGGTGTTCGGGCACCGGTGCGTTTGTACGACCGCCTGTTTAAAGAGGCTCAGCCTGACGGTGGCGGTAAAGATTTCATCGCAGCCCTCAACACCAACAGCTTGCAAGTGGTCGAGGCCATGTTGGAACCCAGCCTTGCGCAAGCTGCACCGGGCACCAACTTCCAGTTTGAACGCATTGGCTACTTCGTGGCTGACCGCGAGTCCCACCAAGTCGGTCAACCCGTTTTTAATCGCAGCGTGGGCCTCAAAGACAGTTGGGCACCGGGCGCATGAGTACTGCGGGCGGTCCGCTAATTGTCTTTGAAAACCGGGATCTGGTGGTCATCGATAAACCCAGCGGCCTCCTTTCGGTACCCGGGCGTGGCGAGGACAAGCAGGACTGTGCCCTCACGCGTATTCAAACCATTGTCCCCAGCGCCTTGGTGGTCCATCGATTGGACATGGCAACATCTGGGCTACTGTTGTTTGCCAAAGGGGCCCGTATGCAGCGCGCACTTAGCCAAGCGTTTCAAAACCGCGAGACGACCAAGTACTACCGCGCCGCCGTCATTGGACAACCGACCTTTGCATCCAACGACTGGCAGACCATCGAGGCACCGTTGATTGTGGATTGGCCCAATCGACCGAAATCAAAGGTCTGCTTTGACACTGGTAAAGCGAGTACCACCCATTGGCGGGTGTCTGCCACCGCGCTCGCACCGCAAGGCAGCTTGGCTGATTGGCGACCCGGTACCGAGTCGCCCATGACCGCTGTCGACCTGCACCCCATTACCGGACGCTCCCACCAATTGCGGGTTCATTTGGCATCTGTGGGTTTTCCAATCGCAGGGGATGCCCTATACGGCCCGACGGACAACGCCACACGTGCGCCGCGCCTGCTGTTGCACGCCACCCAACTGGCACTCACCTGCCCGCGAACGGGGGAGCGACTCGAATGGGATTGCCCCGCCCCCTTTTGATGTCGCGTTGCAGACGCCTTTGTCAGGGAGTCAACAGCTAACGGCGCCATACTAGACACCAACTTGTATTTTTTAGGAGTGACTATGAGCCGCGAAGTTTATGTTGTCAGCGCCGTGCGAACTGCCATTGGTACGTTTGGTGGCGCCCTCAAAGACGTCCCACCCACACAGCTGGGCGCACAGGTGGTCAAAGACTCGATTGCCCGTGCGGGCGTCGATGCTGCCAGCGTGGGGCACGTGGTCTTTGGACATGTGGTGAACACTGAGCCCCGTGACATGTACCTCTCACGGGTGGCCGCCATCGATGGCGGTTGCGCGCAAAGCACCCCCGCTTTCAACGTGAATCGACTGTGCGGGTCCGGGCTACAGGCCATTGTCTCCGCCAGCCAAGCTATTTTGCTGGGTGATACCGATGTCGCCATCGGTGCCGGCGCGGAGAACATGAGCCGCGCACCCTACGCCAGCTTGGCGACGCGCTTTGGCTCGCGGATGGGCGACACCAAACTCATCGACATGATGGTGGGGGCTCTACACGACCCGTTTGAAACCATTCACATGGGGGTTACCGCCGAGAACATCGCCGAACGCTGGGCCATCAGCCGAGAAACCCAGGATGCCTTGGCCGTCGAAAGCCATCGCCGTGCTGAGGCCGCAACCAAAGCAGGCTACTTTAAAGACCAAATCGTGCCGGTGATGCTCAAAACCCGTAAGGGCGACGTCGCATTTGACACGGACGAGCACTTCCGCAGCAATTGCCAAATGGAGGACATGGCCAAACTCAAGCCGGTGTTCAAGAAAGAAGGCGGTACCGTCACGGCTGGTAACGCCTCGGGCATCAATGACGCGGCGGCTGCCGTCGTGCTCATGTCCGGCGAGGCGGTCAAGGCACAAGGCGCCAAGCCGCTGGCACGCTTGGTCGCCTACGCCCATGCCGGTGTTGACCCCCGTTACATGGGGATTGGCCCTGTTCCTGCAACCCAAATGGCATTGGCAAAAGCAGGGCTGCGTATCAGTGACTTGGACGTCATCGAAGCGAACGAAGCCTTTGCGGCGCAAGCCTGTGCAGTGACGAAAGACCTGGGGCTGGACCCCGCCAAGGTCAATCCCAACGGGTCCGGTATTTCACTGGGTCACCCCATTGGTGCGACCGGTGCCTTGATTACTGTCAAGGCAATTCACGAACTGCAGCGTATTCAGGGGCGATACGCCTTGGTGACCATGTGTATCGGTGGCGGACAAGGAATCGCCGCCATTTTTGAACGCACGTAACCGCACGACTACCCCGCGTCAACGCCCTGAAAGGCGTTGGCGCGAAAGGTCAATACAAGTGTGTCACGCCATCCCATGGCATCCTCTGGCTGTATGGGTGTGGTCTCATGAATCATCCGAGCGTCATCCAGCAACAGCGTCGTCCACGGCGCCGTCATGGTGAAGCGCTGACCCTGCGGCGCGTTGGCCTCGAAGACGCGACTTTCGCCGCCCTTGACCGCCACTCGACTCACCAACGCCACCATCACCAAATCGACACCGTCGCGGTGCGCGCCCTCTGGCGTCGGGCGACCAATGCCGTCGCTGGTGTCAATTCGAAACTGGTGCGCCTCCACGTACCATGGCTGGGCACCCCGCAACGCGTCCGCAGCGGCCGCGCCCGCTTTCAATAAGGCTTGAAACGCAGGCAACCGAGTGGCTAGCGCATCCATCGGTTCGAACAAGCGCTCCATCCCGCCATGCAACGCGTTGTAGGCGACGGGCTGCCAATGCGCACGATGGGGCACTTGCACCACATCGGCACCATTGACAACAAAGCAGCTGTGCCGACGGCGTCGATAGTTACCACCGTCTTTCAGATAGGCATCCGAGGGTAAATCTGTCCAACAAGCCTGAAAATCACCCAGGTCCTGCGTACCAACTGACAACCACTCGGGGGCATCTGCTGCATCAACGATCGCGAAACCGTTCACCGTCAGGTGCGCATCAAGTTGGGGGAGCGGGACAACTGGGGGGAGAAATTGTTGGGTCATGGTGATCTAATTATCGACTGAAGCCCCGCGTTTTAGAGGGAAAACCATGAGCATTTTCAACGTTGTCTAACTGGCGCCAGACAGAAAAATCGGGATAATTTGTTTAAGTTTTCCGCAACCCGTGTCCCTTTTTCATCGCCATGACCGCCCCCCTCCACGACAAGCCGGTCCCAAACGACACCGAGCAGACCGCCGAGCCCGAGAGTTGGGTGGCGCTCAGCCTGCCCATAAACAAACTACGGCTCGATGACCCCCTTGAATGGATCAGTCTGGGTTGGCGTGACTTTTTACGGGCACCGCGGGTAGGTTTGTTTTTTGGTAGCTGCTTCTTGTTGATGGGGCATGCGCTGCTGGTCGTATTCGAGAGGGCACCGGCCTACGTACTGGCGCTGAGCGCGGGATTTTTGGTCATGGGACCGTTTTTGTGTCTCGGACTTTATGACGTCAGCCGACAATTGCGTGCCGGTGAGCCACCCAGCCTGAAACGAGCATTGTTTGCATGGCTTCCAACCAAGGGAACCATGGGCATCTTTGCCGGTATCTTGTTGATCCTGGAGTTGCTGTGGGGGCGCGCTTCGCTGATTGTCTTCGCTGTGAGTTTTGACACCATTCCGACCGCAAAAACCACCTTTGGTGCGTTATTCAGCCTTGAAAACATTGATTTCATCATCAGCTACTTGGTGGTTGGTGCGCTGTTCGCTGGGTTGATATTCGTCAGCAGCGCGATCGCCATCCCGATGATCCTCGACAAGCGCGTTGATGCGGTTTCCGCCTGTCTGACCAGCATGCGGGCGTGCATCGAGAACCCCATCACGATGGCCGTTTGGGCTGCACTCATTGCCCTGCTGATCGCGATCGCTATGCTCCCTTTCTTCCTGGGCCTGCTCATCATTGGCCCTGTTTTGGGGCACGGCACTTGGCATGCCTACCGAGCGCTGGTGTATGGGGACACCGCGCCGCCCGTGCGATCGTCGGCTTAAGCGTTCACATCGACCACAACCCGTCCGCGAACCTCGCCGCGCAGAATCTGGCTTGCGGTCTCAATTGCGCCAGATAAAGGCACAACCGTGGTCAGGCTCTGCAGCCAATCGGCATCGAGGGTGTCGGCAAACCGGGCCCAAGCCGCCTCACGTACCGCCTTCGGCGCCATGACGCTGTCGATACCGCACAGCGTGATACCGCGCAAAATAAACGGGGCGACGGTCGCAGGGAAATCCATCCCCTGCGCCAACCCACAAGCTGTAACCGTCGCACCGTAACGCGCGCTAGCGCAGGCGTTGGCCAGGGTATGGCTGCCGACTGCATCGACAACGCCCGCCCAGCGCTCTTTTTGCAGTGGCTTGCCGGGCGCGCTCAG
>Ga0181554_1004579_pt1 | contig 11154 bp, 9 predicted proteins | sample 011ome_16_FD_145602 | JGI IMG/M metagenome (GOLD analysis project Ga0181554, IMG submission 145602) | Coastal salt marsh microbial communities from the Groves Creek Marsh, Skidaway Island, Georgia - 011503CT metaG (spades assembly) | ecosystem: Environmental > Aquatic > Marine > Intertidal zone >... | reverse complement strand
CCAGAGCACATCGGCCAGCACGAGGCGGCCTTCGGCATCGGTATTGAGCACCGCGATGGTCTGGCCCGACATGGAGGTGACGATGTCGCCCGGGCGCTGCGCCTTGCCGTCCGGCATGTTCTCGACGAGGCCGATGGCGCCGATGACATTCACCTTCGCCTTGCGCTTCGCCAGCGCCAGCATGAGGCCCGCGACGCAGGCAGCACCGCCCATGTCGCCCTTCATGTCTTCCATGCCTTGGGCGGGCTTGATGGAAATGCCACCCGTGTCGAAAGTGACGCCCTTGCCGATAAAGGCGAGCGGCTTTTCGCTGGCCTTGCCGCCCTTCCACTCCATCACCACCATGCGCGCTTCATGGGAAGAGCCCTGCGCCACGCCCAGGAGCGCGTTCATGCCGAGTTTCTTCATCTGCGCGGGCGAGAGCACCGAGATCTTGATGCCGAGCTTGGCCAGCGGCTTCATGCGTTCGGCGAATTCCACCGGATGCAGGTGATTCGGCGGCTCGTTGACGAGGTCGCGGGCAAGATGCACGCCCTCCGCCACGGCCTCCGGCCCCACGAAGTGCTGGCGAGCCGCCCTGGCATCGGTCGTGAGCAGGCTCACCTCGCGGATCGCCTTCGCCTCCGGCTTCTTCGACTTGTAGCGGGTGAAGCTGTAGACGCGGAGCCGCACGCCCGAAGCGATCAAGGCGGCGGCCTCGCCCGGCTCCAGCCCGCCGAGCGCCAGATCCGCCGCGATGGTAGCGGTCTCCGTCTTCAGCGCCTGGATCACGCCCGCGGCGGCACCACCCAGCATTTCGAGGTCGAGTGGGCGCAGGGCCGCCGTGGAACCCAGGCCGAACAGCACGACGCGGCTGAAGCCGCCCCCCGGTGCCACCATATCGAGCGTGGTGTCGCGCCGGCCCGTGAAGCCCGCCGCCTTCATGGCACGCGTGATCTGGCCGCCGGTGCGGCCGTCTGCCTCTGCGGCAGCGCCGGAGAGTGCGGCGTTTTCAGGAACCAGCAGGATGAGCACGCCGGAGGCCGGCAGGGAGGGAGCGCCGAAACTGATTTTCATGGAAGGCCTTCAAGGGATTGGACGATCCTTCTAGCGGCTTTTTGTCCGCATGTGAACGGCAGCCTTGGCACGGCACGGTAAGACTTCATTAACCATAAGACCAATAGTCTGCTGAGAGGCACCCCTGCAGGGCCATCATGCCACCCAACTCGGGGCTTCACGGCCCCCCGGAAAGCCGTTAAGACTGCCCGGAAAGTTTGTGTCAGGGGCCAGGTGGCAAAACGCTCTGTCAGCGTACGGCGATGGAGACCTTCGGGATTGCAGGTGTGCATTCTCGGAATGCTTGCGGCTGCCGGCATGGCCCTCACCGTGCTGCCCTCCCACGCCCGCATCGCGGATGCCCCGAAATTCGTGAATCCCGTCGTGGACCCCGTGCCCAAGGGCACGCGCGTCGACGTGATCGCCGACCGGCTCACCTATGATGCCAAGACCGAGATCGCCACGGCGCTCGGCACCGTTGAACTCACCTATGGCCCCTATGTGCTGACCGCCACCAAGGTGGTCTACAACATGAAGTCCGGCTTTTTCAGCGCCAACGGGTCCGTCGTTCTGCGCGAGCCCAACGGCAACGTGGTCGAGGCGGATTCGGCCGAACTCAAGGAGAACTTCAAGGCGGGCTTCGCCCATCACGTGAAGGCGCTGCTCACCGACGACGTGACGATCACCGCGCGCTACGCGCAGCGTTACGAAAACGGTATCACGATTTACGAGAATGCCACCTACACCGCCTGCAAGACCTGCGTGAGCGCGGGCGGCACGCCCGCCTGGCAGATCGTGGCGCGCGAGGCCAAGCACGACAGCAACAAGCAGAACATCTATTACAGCGACGCGCGCCTCGAATTCGGCGGCGTGCCGGTGTTCTACACGCCCTATCTCGTCCGGCCCGACCCCTCAGTGAAGCGCCGCACCGGCTTCCTGCTGCCCGACTTCGCCTGGGGCAAGTTCGGCTTCGGTGTCGTCACGCCGTTCTTCTGGGACATCGCGCCCAATATGGACGTCACGTTCTCGCCCATGCTGACGACCGACCAGGGCGTTCTGGGTGAAGCCGAATTCCGCCACCGCCTGGCATCGGGCATTTATTCGGCACAGGTCGCCGGCATCTATGAATTGCAGCCCACCCTTACCGACGACCAGGAAAATCCGTGGCGCGGCAGCGCGCGCACGAAGGGCGATTTCAAGATCAATGACACCTGGAGCTGGGGTTGGGACGGCACGATGGTCAGCGACAAGACCTTCATGGCCGATTACGACGTCGACGACCGCGACATGCTGGCGAGCTACATCGAGACGACGGGCCTCTCAGACCGCAACTACACCAAGGCGCAGGTGATCGGCTGGCAGGGCCTCTCCTCCAGCGACGACGAAGCCCAGATGCCGGTGGCACTGCCCTTCGTGCAGGGCGACTATGTGATGGCCGATCCGGTGCTGGGCGGCGAGCTTTCCTTCGCGCTGAACGCCTATTCGCTGGAACGCCAGAAATCCGTGGACGACCCCGAGAGGGCCCTCGACCTCGGCACCTTCCAGACCCATGCCATGGCCTCTGTCGAGTGGAAGCGGCAGATGATCTCGCAGGCGGGTCTCGTCGTGACGCCCTTCGGGCAGATCCGTTCCGACGTCTATTTCTCGGACAACGTGCCCGACGCGCCGGAAGAGGAAGAGGCGGACATCTACCTGACCCCGCAGGGCGGCTTCGACGTGCGCATGCCGTTCATCGCCAATTACGGCAGCTTCCAGGGCGTCTTGACGCCGGTGGCGCAACTCATCGCCTCTCCCTCCGAGCGCGAGGAAGACCGCCACGGCAACGAGGATGCGATCACCCTCAACTTCGACACGGCAAGCCTGTTCCTGAGCGACCGCTTCACGGGCTTCGACCGGCGCGAGGGCGGCGTGCGCGCCAATACCGGCCTGAACTATACGCTGCTCGGGTCCAACGGCACCTTCATCCGCACCAGCGTGGGCGAGAGCTTCCACATCGCGGGCGAGAACAGCTTCGCGGCGGGCTCCGGCCTCGAGGGCACCTCCTCCGATCTCGTCGGCGCGGTGGCGCTGCAGCTGATCCCCAACGTGACGCTCGGCTACCAGGTGCGGGCGGAAGAGGACCTCTCCCGCATCAATGTGCAGGAAGGCACGATCGGCCTCAATTTCGGCCAGTTTTCCGGGTCTCTCAACTATGCTGACGTGAGTGCCGCGGCCAATTACGGCCGCCCGGACAGCGCGCAGCAGGTTTGGGCGAACGGAAACTACAACATCGACGAGGCGTGGAGCGTCTTCGGTGGCCTCCGTTACGATCTGGAGGAAAGCAAGATCATGGATCAATCGATCGGCGTGGCCTTCGACTGCGATTGCATGCGGGCACAGCTGCAATACTCGCTGACGCGCGACGATGTGTTCGGCAACGATCACCGCATCGATCTGGGCATCGAGCTGCGCACCATCGGGGCCATTGCCGGCGGGTTCCAGCTCTGATGAAGATATGGCGGAACATCCTCGCGGCAGCGATCGCGCTGCCGCTGGCGGCGGCCGTGCTGCCGATGGCCCATGTGCCGGCCCATGCGGAAAGCCAGGGCATCGTGGCCGTGGTCAACGATCAACCCATCACCGAGCGCGACCTCACCCAGCGCATCACGCTGCTCAAGCTGCTGGACGACCTGCCGCAGGGAGGAATGTCGCGCAAGCAGGCCCTTCAGAGCCTGATCGACGATCAGGTGAAGATGTTCGAGGCGACCCGCCTCATGCTGGTGCCGAATGACGGCGACGTGTCCGACCGGATCGAGAAGATCGCCAAGGGCATGAAACTTTCCGAAGCCGAACTCCTGTCGAAGCTCAAGAGGGAAGGCATCAGCGAGAAGAGCTTCCGCAGTTATGTGCAGGCCTCACTCGCGTTCAGCCGCCTCATTGCCGCGAAATACCGCGAGGACGTGAAGGCGAGCCCCGGCGAGGTCGATGCCAAGATGCGCGAGATCAAGACGACGGTCGACGGGCAGATGGCGAAGATCATGAACGATCCGCGCATGAAGCCCATCACCGTCTATTCGCTGATGGAGATTTCGCTGCCGCTGGACAGCGAGGACCCGATGATGCTGCAGTCGCGCGCCATCGAGGCGCAGCAGGTGCTGCGCCAGTTCAAGGGCTGCGGAAACACCAAGGCAGCGGCGCAGGGTGTGTTCAACGTGAAGTTCGGCAAGAAATTCGAGGCGGATGCCGCCAAGCTGCCGAAGCCGATGAAGGCCGCGCTCGACAAGGCCGGCGAAGGCCGCGCCGTTGGGCCGATGCGCAACAAGTCGGGCATCCAGCTGATCGCGTTCTGCGGCGTGCGCCGCATCACGCCGCCCAAGCCCGACTTCACCATGCCATCGCGCGAGCAGATCGAGCGCATGGTGATCAACGACAAGTATGACAAGATCGAAGAGAACTACCTGAACACCGTGCGCGAGAAGATCTACGTCGAGTACCGCGACCCCACCTACGCCCAGCAGTGAGGCCAAGGATGGCGGCCCCTCTTCTCCTCACCTGCGGCGAACCTGCCGGAATCGCGCCCGAGATCACGCGCGCCGCATGGCAGGCGCTGCGCGGCGAAACAGGCACTTCGTTTCTTCTCCTCGGCGACGCGGAGTATTGGCAGGCCCGCAACCCGGGCCTTCCCATTCGCGCGGTAGATACCCCTGCCGAAGCTTCGGCCGTGTTCGCCGAGGCCCTTCCCGTGCTGCACCGGCCGCTGGCCGAGCACCCCATTGCCGGCGCGATTTCCAAACTCACCGCGCCGCAGGTGATCGCCGCCATCGACGAGGCCGTGGAGATGGCGATGCGGGGTGACGTATCCGGCATCGTCACCAATCCGATCCAGAAGGAAGCGCTCTATGGCGCGGGCTTTCGGCATCAGGGGCACACGGATTATCTGGCGCATCTCTCCGCCCGGCATGGCCACAGGGTGCAGGAGGTTATGATGCTGGTGGCGGAGGACCTCCGCGCCATTCCGATCACCGTCCACATTCCGTTGAAGGACGTTCCCGCCGCCCTGACGGCGGAGGCGATCATCGCGCAGGCTCGCGTCACCGCGCGCGACCTCTCGCGCCATTTCGGCATCGCGAAGCCCCGCCTCGCCTTCACCGGCGTCAACCCGCATGCGGGCGAGAACGGCACCATGGGCCGCGAGGAGATCACGGTGATCCGCCCTGCCCTCGAGGTGCTCAAGGCAGAGGGCCTGCATGTGCTGGGGCCGCTTCCCGCCGACACCGCCTTCCACGCCGAAGCGCGCGCCGCCTATGATGCGATCCTCTGCATGTATCACGACCAGGCCTTGATCCCCGTGAAGACGCTGGACTTCCACGGCGGCATCAATGTGAGCTTGGGGCTGCCCTTCATCCGCACCTCGCCCGATCACGGCACGGCGCTCGGCATCGCGGGCAAGGGGCTCGCCAACCCCAAGAGCCTGATCGCCGCGCTGCGCCTTGCCGCGCGCATGGCCGCACGCGGGGCCGGGGCCCCGGCGTGAACGAAGATCCGCTGCCGCCGCTCCGCGATGTGATCGCGCGCCATGGCCTTGGCGCCAAGAAGTCGCTGGGCCAGAACTTCCTGTTCGACCTCAACCTCACGCGGCGCATCGCGCGCGCGGCGGGCCCGCTTGAGGGCTTCACCGTGATCGAGGTGGGTCCCGGCCCGGGCGGCCTGACGCGGGCACTGCTGATGGAAGGCGCCACGCGCGTGGTGGCGATCGAGCGCGATGACCGCGCCATCGCCGCGCTGGAGGAAATCGCCGCGGCCTTTCCGGGCCGCCTGACCATCATCGCAGGCGATGCGCTGGCGGCGGACTATGCAGCACTGGCCGGGGGCGCACCCACCAAGATCGTGGCCAACCTACCCTACAACATTGCCACCCTTCTGCTGGTGGGCTGGCTCACCGGGCCATGGCCGCCGTTCTTTACCTCGCTCACGCTGATGTTCCAGAAGGAAGTGGCCGAGCGCATCGTGGCGCAGCCGGGTGGCAAGGAGTTCGGGCGGCTCTCGGTCCTGAGCCAATACCGGTGCGAGGCGAAGAAGCTGTTCGACGTGAACCGCTCCGCCTTCACGCCGCCGCCCAAGGTGACGTCCAGCATCGTGCAGCTGCAGCCGCGCCACGCACCTGCGCCGGAATGTGACTTGAGCCTCCTCGAAAAGGTGACGGCCGCCGCCTTCGGCCAGCGCCGCAAGATGATGCGCGCCAGCCTGCGCGGCCTCGTTCCCGATCCGGAATCCCTGCTCAGTGGACTGAGCATCGACCCGGAACTCCGGGCCGAGCAATTGCCCGTTTCCGCCTTCGCGCGCATCGCCGCGCGGCTGGGTGAAAGCGAAGCGTTCAGAGCGCCTGAGTCAGTTCCCGCACGAAGCGGGTGAGGCCCACGCGCCGCGTGCGGCGCAGCCGCTCCGCGCGGAGGATGGCAGCGATCTCGGCGCTTGCCATGTCCACGTCCTCGTTGACGATCACATAATCATATTCCGGCCAGTGGCTGATCTCATCCGCCGCCTTCGCCATGCGCTTGGCCACCGTCGAGGCTGAATCCTGGGCGCGGCCGATCAGCCGGTCGCGCAGCTCATCCGCCGAGGGCGGCAGGATGAAGATGCGCACGAGGTCCTCGCCCATGGCCGCGCCCAGCTGCTGGGTGCCCTGCCAGTCGATGTCGAACAGCACGTCGCGCCCGCCCTGCAGCGCTTCCGCCACCGGGCGCTTCGGCGTGCCGTAGAAATTGCCGAAGACTTCCGCATATTCCAGAAGCTCACCCCGGTCGCGCAGGCGCGCGAAATCCTCATGCGTGATGAAGTGATAATCCTTGCCGTTCACCTCGCCCGGCCGGGGCGCGCGCGTGGTGACGGAGACCGACATGGTGATGTTGGCATCGCTGGCGAGAAGGCGGCGCGACAGGGTGGTCTTGCCCGCGCCCGAAGGCGAAGACATGACGAGCAGCAGGCCGCGGCGGGGAATGTCGGTCATGTGTGTCACTCGATGTTCTGGACCTGCTCACGCATCTGGTCGATCACCGTTTTGAGATCGAGGCCGATGGCGGTGAGCGAACGGTCGGAGGCCTTGGAACACAGCGTGTTGGCCTCGCGGTTGAATTCCTGGGCGAGAAAATCGAACTTGCGGCCCACGGCCTCGCCGGAGGCGAGAAGCTCCGCCGCCGCGGCCACATGGGAATCGAGCCGGTCGAGCTCCTCCTGGATGTCGGCGCGGGTGGCGGCGATCACCGCCTCCTGGTGCAGGCGGTCGGGGTCAAGCGCGGCACCGGTTTCGAGAAGACGCGCCACCTGTTCCGAAAGCCGGGCGCGGATCGCCTCGACCGAGCGGGAGGGATTGGCGCGGGCTGCGGCGGCCAGTTCCGCGATGCGGGCCAGCTGCTGGCGCAGGATCGTTTCGAGGCGCTCGCCCTCAGCACGCCGGGCCTCGGCCAGTGCCACCATCGCCTTGCGGAAGCTCTCAAGCATGGCGGCGTTGCGGCGCTCGGCCTCCGCCTCGTCCTCGGGCACGCTCGCCACCTCGACGACGCCCTTGATCGAGAGCAGCACATCGGCCCGCAGCGGCTCACCGCCGATGCGCTCGCGCAGGGCTTCACCTGCCGCCAGCAGCCGCTCCAGCACATCGTGGTTCAGGCGCACGGTCTCGCGCGCGATCTCGCCGCTGATACTGAGCGACACCTGAAGGTTACCGCGCCGGAAGCCCTGCGCCAGCGCGGCGCGCACCGGCGTTTCCAGCGCCTCGAAGCCCTGCGGCAGGCGCAGGCGCACATCCAGCGCCTTGCCGTTCACGCTCTTGATTTCCCACTGCCAGTAGAGCCCGGCGCGCTCACCTGAGGCGCGGGCAAATCCGGTCATGCTGGAAAGGGGCATTCTGGCCTCGGACAAGGGTGGAATCAGCGTGCCCCTTGTAGAGCAGTTCAACCGGACAGGGAACGCCTCAGCGCGCGGGGCGGAGCCTCGGGATCACGGCGGGGCGGCCGTCCACCATGACGATGGTGCCGGGCTCCAGCTCGACGGCCTTGGCGGGCGCGGGGGCGGCAGGCGGCTCAGGGGGTGCGGGCTGGGGCGGCGCGGGCGGGGCTGGCGCCGTCTCGGGCACCACATCGGCCAGCGGGCCTTCCGTTTCGACGACGGCGGGGGCGGGTGGCGCAGTGCCCTCGGCCTGCGGGGCTGGGGGTGTGGGCTGCTCCGCCTCGCCGGATTCGGCTGCGGCCGCGGCAGCCGCATTCCCCGCGATCTTCCGCCACTGGCGGACGTTGCGGTTATGCTCCTCGAGCGTCACCGCGAAGGCATGGCCACCCGAACCATCGGCCACGAAATACAGATAGTCCGTCGGCTGAGGATTGAGTACGGCCTCGAGTGCGGCGCGGCCCGGATTGGCGATGGGGCCGGGCGGCAGGCCCTTGATGCGATAGGTGTTGTAGGGCGTGGTGGTCTCGATGTCGGCGCGCGTCAGGCCGCGGTCGAGGCGGCCCTTGCCGCCCGCGATGCCATAGATGATCGTGGGGTCCGACTGGAGGCGCATGCCCTTCTTCAGGCGGTTCATGAACACCGAGGCGATGACGGGGCGCTCTTCCGGTACCGCCGTTTCCTTCTCGACGATGGAGGCGAGCGTGACCGCCTGTTCGGGCGTCTCGATCACCGGCGAGGGCACGCGCTTCGCCCAGAGTTCCGCGAGCAGGCGGGACTGCATCGTTTGCATGTCCTCGACGAGTTTCTGCCGCGTCATGCCGCGCCGGAACACATAGGTATCGGGCATGATGGAACCTTCGGGCGGCACGGCGGCGGGCGGGCCGGTGAGCACCTCATTGGCATTGACACGCGCCACCGCCATCTCGCTGGTGAAGCCTTCGGGGATCGAGAGCTTGTAGGTCACCGCCTTGCCGCTGGCGATCAGGGCCATCACGTCGCGCATGGAGGAGGCCTTGGGGAAGGCATATTCGCCGGCCTTGAGCCGCGTGCGCTGGCCGGTCAGCTGCGCCATCAGCGCGAAGATGCGGCCGTTGGAGATGATGCCATTCGCTTCCAGCGCGGAACCGATCTCCGGTGCGGAGAGGCCCTGCTCCACCATGAACACCTTGTCCTCGGCGAGAGGACCGGCGGCCGAATATTCCGACTGGGCGTAGAACAGGCCTGCACCGGCAACGACGCCCACGCCGACGAGCAGGAACACGGTCCACAGCAGCACACGGAACAGGGCGGAGGCCCGCCGTTTCGATTGCCGTGGTTCCGGCACCTTCACGGCTGGCGTCGGCTGCTTCAACCTCGATCGTCCCCGTTCGTCAGGCCGCGTAGCGGCGCATGATCAGCGATGCGTTGGTGCCACCAAAACCAAAGGAATTGGACAGAACTGTGTTGATCTCCTTCTTCTTCGCGGCATGGGGCACGAGGTCGATCTGCGTGTCGACCGAAGGATTGTCGAGATTGATGGTGGGCGGAACAATGTTGTCGCGGATCGCGAGGATCGAGAAGATCGCCTCGACCGCGCCCGCAGCACCCAGCAGATGGCCGACGGAGGACTTGGTGGACGACATGGTGAGTTCCGCCGTGCGGTTGCCCATCAGGCGCTCCACCGCGCGCAGCTCGATCTCGTCGCCCAGCGGCGTCGAGGTGCCATGCGCGTTCACATAGTCGATCTCGTGGGCCTGGAGCCCGGCGCGCTTCAGGGCCGCCGTCATGCAGCGGAAGGCGCCATCGCCGTCGGAGGAAGGAGCCGTCACGTGATAGGCATCGCCCGACATGCCGTAGCCGACGATCTCGGCATAGATCCTGGCGCCGCGCGCCTTGGCGTGCTCGAGTTCCTCCAGCACGACGACACCTGCGCCCTCGCCCATCACGAAGCCGTCGCGGTCCTTGTCATAGGGGCGCGAGCCCTTCTCAGGGGTATCGTTGAACTTGGTGGCGAGTGCCTTGCAGGCGATGAAGCCCGCGATTCCGAGGCGGCAGATGGCGGATTCGGCACCGCCCGCCACCATGATGTCGGCATCGTCCAGCGCGATGAGGCGCGCAGCGTCGCCGATGGCGTGCGATCCCGTGGAGCAGGCCGTCACCACGGCATGATTGGGGCCCTTGAGGCCGAACTCGATCGAGACGAGGCCAGAGGCGAGGTTGATCAGCGAGCCGGGGATGAAGAACGGGCTGATGCGGCGCGGGCCCTTCTCGTTCATCAGCGTCGTGGTGTCGGCAATGTTGCTCAGACCACCGATGCCCGAGCCCACGAGAACGCCCGCGCGATACTTTTCGTCCTCGTTCTTCAGCTCAATGCCCGAATCCTTCATCGCCTGCTTGGCGGCGGCCACGGCATAGATGATGAAGTCGTCGTAGCGGCGGATTTCCTTGGGGTCCATCCACTGCTCGGGGTTGAAGGTGCCGTTCGTGCCGTCGCCGCGCGGAATCTCGCAGGCGATCTGGCAGGGCAGGTCGGAGGCATCGAAGCGGGTGATCCGGCCGCCGGCCGACTGGCCCGCGAGAAGCCGGTTCCAGGTCTCGTCGACGCCACAGGCGAGCGGAGAAACCATACCAAGTCCGGTGACGACGACACGGCGCATTCAATGCCCTTTCTATACGAAAACGCGGCGGCAGCCTGTCTCCCAGCCTGCCTCCGCGCGAAAACTCTGAATGGTCGCGCCAGGGGCACGACCGGGCGCAGCGATCAGGCGGCGCTCTTTTCGATGAACTTGACGGCGTCGCCCACGGTCTGGATCGACTCGGCCGCGTCGTCCGGAATCTCGATGCCGAACTCTTCCTCGAAGGCCATGACCAGCTCGACCGTGTCGAGGCTGTCGGCGCCGAGGTCGTCGATGAAGCTCGCTTCCGCCTTCACCTTGTCGGCGTCAACGCCGAGATGTTCGACGACGATCTTCTTCACCCGCTCAGCAACATCACTCATTGTCATTTCGTCCTTGGTTGTTTTCTCTTGTCCGGCAGGACAGCAGGATCCCCTGCGGCCCCCCACGCCGGTGGCTTCCCTAGCACAATTCGCAGGCACGTCAAAAGGGGCTTGGTGACATGGCCTCTCCGGGTTTCAGTCAGGGGTTGCGTGGCGGCTGGCGCTTTGGCAGCTTTCCCGCATGCGCAAGATCCTTTTCAGCCTGCTCGCACTCGCCTCTG
>Ga0181554_1004577_pt1 | contig 11155 bp, 8 predicted proteins | sample 011ome_16_FD_145602 | JGI IMG/M metagenome (GOLD analysis project Ga0181554, IMG submission 145602) | Coastal salt marsh microbial communities from the Groves Creek Marsh, Skidaway Island, Georgia - 011503CT metaG (spades assembly) | ecosystem: Environmental > Aquatic > Marine > Intertidal zone >... | reverse complement strand
ATTTCCATCTCGGCCGCCATGTCGGCCATGCGGTGCTGGAGGGCCTGGAAACTGCCGATGGCCACGCCGAACTGCTTGCGCACCCGCAGGTACTCGGCCGTCATCTCCACGGCCTTTTCCATGGCGCCAACCAAGCCCGCGCACTGCGCCGCGATGCCGTGGGCCAGGCCATGGCGCAGCGCCGCAAGCCCGCTGCCGGTGCCGCCCAGCAGGGCCGAGCGGCCGACCGGCACCTGATCGAGCACCAATTCGGACGCGCCGCAGCCGTCGTGCAACAGGAAGGCGCGTTCATGCAGGCCCCGGGCACCGGCCTCGACCAGGAACAGCGCGATGTCGTCATCGCCCTGTCCCGCTCCGACACGTGCCGAGACAATGTACCGATGGGCGCCCTGCGCGCCGAGCACCGGCGACTTGGTGCCGCGCAGGATGAAGCCATCGGCCGAAGGCTGTGCCACCGTCTCCACGAAGCCGGGGTTCCCGTGGGAAGAGGCCTCGCACCAGGCCAGCGCGGCGCGCTGCGAGCCATCCGCCAGCGCGGGCAGCCAGGCGGCCTGCTGCGCGGGATCGGCCGCGGCCGCCAGCGTCTGCGCCGCCAGCACCGCGCAGCCCAGGTAGGGCTCGATCACCAGGCCGCGCCCCAGCTCCTGCGCGATCAGCGCGGTATCCAGCACGCCGCCGCCCAGGCCGCCATGGGCCTCCGGTAGCGCGGCGGCTAGCCAGCCGTTGTCGGCGAAGATGCCCCAGTTCGCGGCGCTCCCCCCCTGGTGCTCGCGCAGCAAGGCGGCACGGGCTTCGAAACCGTAGGACTTGTCGATGAAACGCCGCACGCTGTCTTGCAGCAGTTGTTGTTCCGCGTCGAGTTGGAAGTTCATGGTGCGCCTGCGTCAGAAACCGAACAATGCCTTGGCGACGATGCCGCGCTGGATCTCGCTGGTGCCGCCGTAGATGGTGGTGGCGCGGCGGAAGAACATTTCCGCCGCGATGCCCTGGATTTCCGCCTCACGGCGCCCGGCCTCGGGATCGCGATGCCCTTCGCCGGGCGCCATGCTGGCCACCGCGGCCGCTTCGCCGAGCGATTCGACCAGGAACTCGCTCATGCGCTGCTGCAGTTCGGTGCCGCGGATTTTCAGGATGGAGCCCATTGCGTGGGCTGCGGGGCTGTGGTCGGTTTCCATCGCGGTCACCCGCCGCACCATCATCGCGATCGCGCCCACCTCGGCTTCCATGCGCGCCAGCTTCAGCGCGAATTCGGGCCGGTCGATCAGCCGGCCGCTGCCGATGCGCCGCGCGCCGCCGGTTTCGCGCAGCAGCCGCTGCAGCCGCAGCAAGGTCGGCAGGTCGGCGGTGGAGGCGTGCTCGTTGTTGAGCAGGAACTTGGTGAGTTTCCAACCCTCGCCCTCGCCGCCGATCCGGTTTTCGACCGGCACCCGCACGTTGTCGAAGAAGGTTTCGTTCAGGTGATGCCGGCCGTCGATGCTGACGATGGGGCGCACCGTGATGCCGGGCGTCTTCATGTCCACCAGCAGGAAGCTGATGCCCAGCTGCTTCTTCGCGTCGGGATCGGTGCGCACCAGCAGGAAGATCCAGTCGGCCTGGTGCGCGTAGCTGGTCCAGATCTTCTGGCCGTTGACCACGTAGTGCTCGCCGTCGCGGACCGCCCGGGTCCGCAGCGAGGCCAGGTCGGAACCCGAGCCGGGCTCGGAGAAACCCTGGCACCAGAGGCGTTCGCCGTTGAAGATGGGCGGCAGATGCTCCGCTTTCTGCTCCGGCGTCGCGAAGTGGTTGAGCACCGGCCCGACCAGTTTCTGGGCGAAGCCGTCCTGTGTCGGCGCGCCGGCCGCCGCACATTCCTCGTCGAAGGCCAGGCGCTGCTGCACCGTCCAGCCGGTGCCGCCGTGCTCCTTGGCCCAGGACGGCGCGCCCCAGCCGTGCGCGTTGAGAATGCCCTGCCAGCGCACCAGCTGCGGGCGCTGCGAGCGCGAGCCGCTCTTGCGGCCCGCCAGTTCGGCCGGAAGGTGCTCGCGCAGGAATTGGCGCACCTCCTGGCGGAAGGCACTCAGGTTCTCGTCTTGATGAAAGTCCACGGTGGAGCCTTTTGTACGTCTGTCAGGGCGTGTTCAGATCGGATCCCAGTTGAAGATCGTCGCCCCCCGGTCGAACGGGATCAGGGACGACGAGAACGCGGGGACCAGGTCGGAGGAGAGCGTCTCCGGCGTCCAGCCGCCGGAGCGGTGCATCGAGCGCGTGGGCCGGGGCTGGCTCATCAGGAAGATCTCGTTGCGGCGCACGACGAACACCTGGGCATTGATGCCGGCGGCCGCGTCGCTGGCCAGCATCACCGCCAATGGCGCGACGGTGTCCGGCGACATGGTCTTGGCCTTGGCGATCCGCTCGGCCAGATCCGGCGTCTCCGGCATGTTGCCCACCATGCGGCTCCAGGCAAAGGGCGAGATGCAGTTGGAGCGCACGTTGAAGCGCGCCATGTCCAGCGCGATCGACTTCGACAGGCCCGTGATGCCCATCTTCGCCGCGGCGTAGTTGGCCTGCCCGATGTTGCCGATCAGTCCCGCGGTGGAGGTCATGTGCACGAAGTTGCCGCTTTGCTGGGCCTTGAAATGCGGCGCGGCCGCGCGGCTGACGTTGAAACTGCCGGACAGGTGCACCCGCAGCACGGGCTCCCACTCCTCCCAGGTCATCTGGTGGAACATGCGGTCGCGCAGGATGCCGGCGTTGTTGACCACGCAATCGATGCGGCCGAAGCTGTCCATCGCGATCTCGGCGATGTGCTGCGCGCTGGCCCATTCCGCCACGCTGTCGCGGCTGACCACGGCCTGGCCGCCTTCGGAACGGATGATGCCGGCGACTTCCTCCGCGGGATCCTCGGACGTCACATCGCCGGTGACCGTGGCGCCTACGTCATTGATCACCACCTTGGCGCCATGCCGCGCCATCTGCAGCGCGATCTCGCGCCCGATGCCTCGCCCGGCGCCAGTGACGATCACGACCCGGTTTTCCATCATTCGATCAGCCATCGTTCTTTCCTTGAGGTTTGTTCGCGTTGCGGTAGAAGGTAGAAGGTGCGGTGCTTACTCGGGCACGATGCCGGCTTCGCGGACCAATCGCGCGATCACCGGAATGGAATCCTCGAAACCGCGGCGAAACTCGGCGGAGGAATTGCCCACCGGCTCCCAGCCGTACGACTGGAGCCGCGCCGTGACGGCCGGCGAACGCACCGCTTCGCGCGCTGCCTTTTCCAGCTGTTCGAGCACCGGCGCCGGTGTGCCGGCGGGCGCCAGAACCCCCATCCAGCTGGTCACCTTGTATTCAGGATCGGCGTAGCCGGCCTCGGTCATCGTAGGCACGTTCGGCAGGCCGCTGAGGCGGCGGTCGCCCAGCACCGCCAGGGCATGCACGCGGCCGCTGGCCAGGTGGGGCGCCAGTGTGCCCATGGTGGCAAAGCCCCAGCTGACCTGGCCGCCGATCATGTCCTGCACCAACTGGGCCTCGCCCTTGTAGGGCGCGTGCGCCATGTCCAGCTCCAGGGACCGGCTCATGAAGCTGCTGGCCAGATGCCCCACGCTGCCGATGCCGAGGGAGCCGTAGTTGACCTTGCCCTTGTTGGCCCGGGACCAGTCGACGAACTCCTTCACGGTTTTCGCCGGCACGGCCTGGTTGACCGCCAGCACCAACGGACCGACGCCGAACATCGTCACGAAGGCGAAGTCCTTGCGCACGTCGTAGGGGACGCTCTTGTACATGAGCGGGGCGCTGACCAGCGGCGGCCCGTGCGTGACCAGGATGGTGTAGCCGTCGGGCCTGGCCTTCGCCACGGACTGGGCCGCCACCATGCCTCCGGCGCCACCCTTGTTGTCGACGATGATGGGCTGGCCCAGGCGCTTTTTCAGCTCATCGGCCAGGGGGCGCGAGACAGCATCCAGTCCGCCGCCAGCCGTGGAAGAGACCACCAGCGTGACCGGCCGATCCGGATAGGTTTGCGCGGCACAGATCTGCAAGCCGATGAGTGCCGCGAAAGGGAGCAGGGTTTTGAGGCGCATGATGTTTTCCCGAGGATGGACAGACGTTCAGGCGGCGATGGCATGCGGCACCTCGTGTGCCTTGCATGCATCGCATCGCCCTCACCATCCATTCTAAACCAGTCCGGCGAAGTTGCCGATAGCATCCGATGCGGGAGCAGAAGAACGCGATGCACACCGCGTATGGGCGCCCCGTGGTCTTCGTGGGCCGGGAACCTACTGCGGCGAGCCCGATACGGTGAGCACCTGGCCGGTGATGTAGTTGGACTCCGGCGCGCACAGCAGGTAGACGGCGCCGGCCGCCTCCTCAGGCGTGCCGGCGCGGCCCAGCGAGCAGCGCTGGGCGTGCGCGGCCAGGAGTTCGGGATTGACGCCGACGCGAATGTCGCGCCCTTCGATCTTCACGGTGGCACCGGCAGTGGCGTTGGCAGCTGTCATCCGGGTCAGGATCAGGCCGAAGGCCACCGCGTTGACATTGACCTTGAAGCGGCCCCACTCGCGGGCCAGCGCGCGTGTCATGCCCGTCACGCCGGCCTTGGCGCCGGAGTAGTTGATCTGGCCCGCGTTGCCGTTCAGTCCCGAGACCGACGAGATGTTCACTACCTTGCGGAACACCTCGCGCCCTTCGGCGGCCTCGGATTGCGCAGCCGCGCGAATGACCGGATAGGCCGCGCGCAGAATGCGAAAAGGCGCGGTCATGTGGCAGTCCAGAATAGCGTACCACTGCTCGTCGCTCATCTTCTGGATCACGTCGTCCCAGGTGTAGCCGGCGTTGTTGACGATGATGTCGATGCCCTGGTACGCATCCACCGCCGTCTTCACGAAGCGTTCGGCGAAGTCGGGCGCGGTGACGCTGCCCACGCAGGCCACGGCATCCGCGCCGGCCTGCCTGAGTTCGGCCACCGTCTCGTTCGCCGGATCGGCATCCAGGTCGTTGACCACGATGCGGGCCCCTTCGCTGGCGAGTTTCTGTGCGATGGCTTTTCCGATGCCGCGGCCCGAGCCGGTGACGAGCGCGACCTTGCCGTCGAGTTTTCCCATGATGGACTCCTGCTGAAAATGATGGATTCAAACGGCGACGATGGCGTCGCCGACGACCTTGACGTCGCCATGCTGGCTGGCGGTCTGGATCTCGAGCTTCACGCGGCGCTCGCCCTCGGCCTCGAACTTCTCGACCACCTTGCCACTGCAGGTGACGATGTGCCCGAGGTGGGTAATGCCGGTGAAGCGCACGCCGAAGTGGCGCAGCTGCCGCTGATCGACCCACTGGGTCAGCAGCCGGCCCAGCCAGGCCATCGACAGCATGCCGTGCGCGAAGACGTCGACCTGGCCGGCCTTGCGCGCGAAGTCGATGTCGATGTGGATCGGGTTATGGTCGTTCGACGCGCCGGCGAACAGGGCCAGCGTAGTGCGGTCCACGGGCGGCAGGGTCAGCGCGGGCAGCGTGTCCCCGACCTGGATGCGATCGAATTCCAGCTTGTTCATCGTTTCCCTCCGTTTCCTTCACTGCGGTGGACGATCACGCCGCGCAGGTCCGCCACGTGTTCGCCCTTCTGGTTGGTGACGCGGGTCTCGCGCACCACGAACTCCAGCGCGCCGCCCTTCTTGTCGTACAGGTCGGTGATCACCCCGCGAAAATGCAGCACGTCGCCGGCATATGCCATGCGGTGGTAGGTGAAGGACTGCTCGCCGTGCAGGATCCGGTCCAGCCGGATACCCATCTCCTCGCGCCAGGTGGACCGTGGCCCCGAGAGTTCGAGCGAGAACAGGAACGTGGGCGGCAACGGCAGCCCGGGGTGGCCGGCGGCGAGCGCCGCGGCCTCGTCGAGGTACTCCGCCCGGGTTTCGCCGGTGGCCTTGGCGAAGAACTTCAATTGGCTGGCCGGCGCGCTGGCGTGGAAGTCCGCCACGACCCGGCCGATGTGCTGCTTGTCGATCATGGCGATCAGCTCCTTTGAAAAATGGTGACCACGCAGGCACCGCCCAGGCCGACGTTGTGCGCGAGACCCACCTGCGCGTTCGCGACCTGCCGCTCGCCCGCGGCGCCGCGCATCTGCTGCGTGATCTCGAAGCATTGGGCGAGGCCCGTGGCGCCCAGCGGATGGCCCTTGGACAACAGGCCACCCGAGGGGTTGACGACCCAGCGCCCGCCATAGGTGTTGTCGCCGTCGTTGACCAGCTTTTCGCCCTCGCCTTCGGCGCAAAGCCCCAGGGCCTCGTAGCTGATCAGCTCGTTCTGCGCGAAGCAGTCGTGCAGCTCGATGACATCGACGTCGGCCGGTCCGATGGCGGCTTGCGCGTAGGCCTGCTGCGCGGCATTGCGCGATAGATCGGCACCGACGACGCGGATCATGTCGCGCGCCTCGAAACTGCTGGGCGTGTCGGTGGCCATGGCCTGTCCGGCGATCCGCACGTCGGTGCGCAGGCCGCGCTTCTTCGCGAAGTCTTCGCTGACGATGATGGCCGCCGCCGCGCCGCAGGTGGGCGGGCAGGCCATCAGCCGGGTCATCACACCGTCCACCAGCATCGGCGCGTTCATCACGTCCTCGGTGCTGACGACGCTGCGGAAAACCGCCAGGGGGTTGCGCGCGGCGTGGCGGCTGGCCTTGGCGCGGATGCTGGCGAAGGTTTCCAGCCGGGTGCCGTACTTCTTCATGTGGGCCATGCCCGCTCCCGCGAACTGACGCACGGCGCCCGGCACGTCCAGATGCCCCATCAACTCCTGGACGATCCCGTTGGCCCGCTCCAGCGCCGAAGGACGGTCGGGGAAGGCGGTCTTCAGGCCGCCCGGGTTCATTTCCTCGAAGCCCACCGCGATCGCGCAGTCGACCGCGCCGCTTTGCACCGCCTGGCGTGCCAGGAACAGGGCAGAGGAGCCGGAGGCGCAGTTGTTGTTGACGTTGAGCACCGGGATGCCGGTCATGCCGGCGTGGTAGAGCGCCTTCTGCCCGCTGGTGGAGTCGCCGTAGACGTAGCCGGCATAGGCCTGCTGCACGTCCGCGTAGGCGATGCCGGCGTCTTGCAGCGCCATGCGGATGGCCTCGGAGCCCATCTGGTCGTAGCGCGCGCTGGCGCCCGGCTTCTTGAAGGGGATCATGCCGACCCCCGCGACGAATACATTGCGTGTCATGGTGTATCTCCTGAAGGAATGGGTGTTCAAAGCTTGCGCGAGATCAACTCGCGCATCACCTCGCTGGTGCCGCCATAGATGCGGTTCACGCGGGAGTCCGCGAAGGCGCGGGCTACGGGGTACTCGAGCATGTAGCCATAGCCGCCATGCAGCTGCACCATCTCGTCCAGCGCCTTGCCCAGCGTCTCGGTGGCATGGAGCTTGGCGATGGCGGACTCCTCCAGCGTCAGGCGGCGGCGCATGTGTTCAGCCAGGTAGTGGTCGATCATCAACCGCACGGCGGTCGCCTGCGCCTTGATGTCGGCCAGCTTGAAGCGCGTGTTCTGGAAATCCCATACGGTCTGGCCGAAGGCCTGGCGCGCCTTCACATAGGCGAGCGTGTGTTCCAGGCAGACTTCCAGCTTCGCGGCCGCGGCCACGGCGATCGCCAGGCGCTCCTGCGGCAGCTCGCCCATCAGGTAGGCGAAGCCCTGGCCCTCTTCTCCGAGTCGATTGCCGACCGGTACGCGCACGTCGTCGAAGAAGAGTTCGGCGGTGTCCTGCGCGTGCTGGCCGACCTTTTCCAGCTTGCGTCCGCGGCGGAAGCCGGCACGATCGGCTTCGACCGCGATCAGGCTGATGCCCTTGGCACCGGCGGCGGGGTCGGTCTTGCACACCACGATGACCAGGTCGGCCGTCAATCCATTGCTGATGAAGGTCTTGCTGCCGTTGATGACGTACTCATCACCGTCTCGCACAGCAGTGGCCCGCACCGCCTTGAGGTCGCTGCCGGTCCCAGGCTCGGTCATCGCAATGGCCAGGATGGTTTCGCCCGAGCAGGCGCCGGGCAGCCACCGGCGCTTTTGTTCCTCGTTGCCGATGCGCGAGATGTAGGGCGCGATGATGTCCGAGTGCATGCCGAAGCTGGCGCCGCTCACGCCGGCCCGTGCATATTCCTCCGCCATGACCACCGAGTGCCCGTAGTCGCCGCCACCACCGCCATACTCGGTGGGCAGGGTGACGCACAGAAGGCCTTCGCGGCCGGCCTTGAGCCAGGTTTCGCGGTCGACCTGGCCGGCCGCGTCCCATGCGGCCTGGCGCGGCACGCACTCGCGCTCGAAGAAGCGGCGCGCAGTGGCGCGGAACATCTCGTGGTCTTCGCGGAAGACCGTCCGCTGTATCTGCATGGTTGTCTCCTGGTGGGGCAGCGATGGCCGATGCATCGATGCTCGTGCGGCCGGCGGCTGGACCGCCCCCCCGTAGTGGGGGGGTGGACTGTGCGGCCTTCATCCAGCTTTCGGAAAGGCATGGTCACGCAAGGTCGCGTACGCGGGCCACGGCTTCGTCCCGGCCCGAGACACCCAGCTTGTCGTAGATGTTCTTGAGATGCCACTTCACGGTTTCCGGCGATACGCCGAGCGCCCGCGCGATCTTCTTGTTGGACAGCGACTGGGCCAGCAGGCCCACGACGTCGCATTCGCGTTCGCTCAGCGCTTCGGTGGGCTGTGCCCGTGCCGGAGCGGAGGCGCAAGCGGGTGAAGGCATGGCGGCGTCCAGCCGCAGCCGGTCGATATGGAAGGCCAGGACGGGATCGAGCGTGGCTTCCTGGCGGATGCGGCGGATCAGTTCCAGCAGGGACGGATCCACGTCGAGCAGGCTGCGCATCATGCCCAGGCGATGGCCCAGGCACAGCGCGCCGAGGACGTCCGCACGCGCCATCCCCGCGTCATTCATGCGCAGGGCGACCTGCGCGCGCAGCATCAGGCATTGCACCTGCCATTGCTGGCGGCCCTCGTCCCGTGCCCATTGCATGGGGGCCTCCAGCGCGCGCAAGGCTTCCGCGAAGGCGTGCTGCGTCGTCAGCCAGCGCACGCGGGCTACCTGCGCCAGCGCCTGGATTTCGCGGAAAGGGCCGTCGTCCGGCGTGCGGGCCAGCGCCTGCAGGCGCTGCATGAGGGTCTCCGCGTCGCGCCACTGCCCCATGGCCAGCCGGTGCTGCATCTGCCCGGCCAGGCTGTGGGCTTGCAGGCGCGGCAACCTGAGCGCGGTGGCGTGGTCTTCCAGCCGCTCGAGGCAGGCCAGGCTCTCCAGCCGCCGGCCGGCCAGCCAATGGCAGGCTGCCAGGGCGATGAACAGGCGCAGCGTGGCGTCCGGGATCGAGGCATGCTCCAGCAGATCGACACGCCCGTCCAGCAGCGCCAGTGCGGCTTCCGGCTGGTCCTGCTCATAGAGCACCTCGCCGAGCAGTGCCGTGGCCAGCAGCGCCGGCTCGCTGCAGCCGCGGCCGTTCTGCGCCGCTTCATGCAATACCTCGCGATAGACGCGCTCGGCCTGGGCGACATGCCCCTGTGCCGCATGGCTCAGGCCCACCAGGCACTGCCCCTGCAGCACGCCGGAGGCGGTGCCGAGCAGCGGGTCGCCGCTGCCGGCCGCGCCGCGCGAGGAATGTTGTTGTACCTGGCGTGCCAGCGCGTGCTCGCCACGCTGGATGTGCAGCCACGACAGAATGTTGTCACGGCCGCCCGCGGCCGTGGCATCGAGCCCGGGCGGCGGCGCGAGCAGCGCCGGTTCCAGGGCCGCGAGCGCATCGGCATCGTCACGGCGGATCGCCATGGTCGACTCGAGCAGCATGAGCACGAAGCGGTGGTGCACGTCGCTGGCCGGCAGGTCGTCGCGCAGTCCCGCGATCTGGTCGGCCGCCGACGCGAAGTCGCGCGCCAGCACCGCCGCGTTCACCATCCAGATGCGCAGGCGGGTGCGAGACTGGATCTGCTCGGCCGGCAGCAGGCGCGCCAGCGCGACCAGCTTGCGCGGCTCGCCTCGTTGCGCCAGGCCGGGCGCGCATTCGGCCACCAGGTCGGCCGCAGCCTGCGCCTCGCCGGCCAGCAGCGCATGGCGGACGGCTTCCTCCAGCAAACCCTGTGCCCTGAACCAGTCCCACGCGGCCACGTGCACGCAGCGCCGGCGCGCCATGCTGCGCCGGTTGAAACGCTCGTGCAGAATTTCCCGCAGCAGCGGGTGCAGCCGGTACCAGGCCGTGGCGCCATCGGTTTCCGCGGAGGTGATGAACAGGTTTTCGCGCGCAAGACGCCGCGGCAGTTCGGCCATGTGCGACGGCGCCTGCGCTTCTCCGGAGATGGCGGCGCACAGCGCGGCGCAGAACCGTTCGCAGGTGGAGAGGCTGATCAGCAGCTCCAGCTCGGGCGGCGCCAGGCGGCACAGCACCTCGCGCTCGAAGTAGCCGGCGAAGGTGGGCATGTCGTGCACCGGCGCAAGGCCCGGGCTGTGCTGGTGCTTCCAGTTCGCCGCGATCAGTTGCAGGCCGGCGGCCCAACCATCGGTGAGCTCGTGCACGCGCCGCGCTTCGCGCGCGCTGATGCCTCCCACGCGCGCCTTGAGGTAGCGCTCCGATTCCGCGGGGGAGAAGCGGAGTTCGCGCAGGTCGAGTTCCAGCGCCAGCTCCTGCGCGCGCAGGCGTGCCAGCGACACCGGCAGCGCGCCGCGCGTGGACAGCACCAGGTGCAGCGTGTCGGGCGCGTAGTCCAGCAGCCACTGGAGGGCCTCATGAATGCGTCCATGGCTCAGGTGGTGCAGATCGTCCAGCACCAGGACCAGCTCGCGCCCACGCCGCATCACGCCGCGCACCAGCGCCACCAGTATGCGCTCCAGCGCATCGCCGTCGATCGACTGCGACGCCAGTTCGCGGGCTTCCTGTACCAGCTCGGCGCTGACCTGTGCCAGGCGGGCCAGCAGCCGGTCGATGAAGCGCGCGGGCTCGTCGTCTTGCGTGTCCAGCGTCAACCAGGCAATGTCGAAACCGAGCGGCACCAGGGCCTGGCGCCAGGCCGCCAGGGTGGTGCTCTTGCCGCTGCCCGCCGGACCCTGCAATACCAGGCAGCGCCGCCGGCGTGCCTCCAGCAACTGCGCTACCAGGCGCTCGCAGGCCCCCCCGACCCGGGGGGGCGCAGCAGCGGGGCCGTGCGCTTTACTCAAGGACTCTTGCAACGACAGA
>Ga0181554_1004576_pt1 | contig 11158 bp, 10 predicted proteins | sample 011ome_16_FD_145602 | JGI IMG/M metagenome (GOLD analysis project Ga0181554, IMG submission 145602) | Coastal salt marsh microbial communities from the Groves Creek Marsh, Skidaway Island, Georgia - 011503CT metaG (spades assembly) | ecosystem: Environmental > Aquatic > Marine > Intertidal zone... | reverse complement strand
CTTGCCGGGATGGGATGCTAGGCGCGGTGCGCAGTGGATAGCCCGGCTATCCACAAGCGCCGCAACGCCGCAGACCGCCCGGCAAGGCACTTGCCCGGAGGGTTGGAGTGAAATCGGGCGATTGGACGCCCCGACTGCTGGCATGGGCATAAGCCCATGCGGCGCAGCCGAAGCATCCACTCATCCCGATTGCGCTCCAATGCGGTCCCCGAAAAGATCTTGAACAGGTTCCAAGGCATTCAAGACAGCTCGCGCCGCATCGCCGACATCATCGGCGTGATCGACTCCATCGCGTTCCAGACCAACATCCTGGCGCTGAATGCCGCGGTGGAAGCGGCCCGCGCTGGCGAGCAGGGCCGCGGCTTTGCCGTGGTGGCCAGCGAGGTGCGCAACCTGGCCACGCGCAGCGCCGATGCCGCGCGCGAAATCCGCCAGCTCATCCAGACCAGTGTAGAGCGCGTGCAAGCGGGCTCCGACCTGGCGCGCAACGCAGGCACGACCATGGCCGAGGTGGTCACGTCCATCCAGGGCGTGAGCGCGTTGATGGAAGAGATCAGCCAGGCCAGCGCCGCGCAGACACGCGACATGCTGCGCGTGACGCAGGCCATCGTGCGCATGGACGAAACCACGCAGCAGAACGCGGCGCTGGTGGAAGAAAGCGCGGCCGCCGCAGGCAGCCTGAGCGGGCAGGCCCGCCAACTGGTGCAGGCCGTGCAGGTGTTCCGCCTGCGGCAGGGCGCTGGCGCCCCCGCCCTGCCGCCGCCCTCGCAGTCGTCACCCGGGCAGTCCGGCTAAACCGGGCGGCATACCCGGCCTGCAAAGCCGCGCGGGCATGCACTGGCAGCGTCGCGCGGCTGGTCCGGGCAACGCCCTGCAGGCACCCCGCAGCCTGATTTCAAGCGTTTTGGTGCTGAGGTGCTAGTGGAATCATGCCTGACAGCTATTGTTTTTATAGCATTACACCGACTGCAAGGTACGCATCCATTCCTCAGTCGATTTTCAGCCCTGACTGCTTGACCAGCCGCGCCATGCGCGCCACTTCGGTCCGGAAAAACGCCGCCGTGGGCTCGGGCGCGGTGGCCTGCAACTGGTAGCCCTGGGCCAGCAGCGCATCGCGAATCTCGGGCACAGCCAGCGCAGACACCACGGCCTGGTGCACGCGCTCGGCCTCGGCCTTGGGCAGCCCCGCGGGGCCGACCATGGCCACCCAGCCATCCAGCGCGTATTGCGGCAGGCCCTGTTCGGCAATGGTGGCCAGCTCGGACAACAGTGGCGAGCGCGTGGTGGACGACAGCCCGATGGCCTTGAGCGTGCCCGCCTTCACATGCGGCGCGGCCACCGCCACGGCGATGAAGGCCATCTGGATCTGCCCGCCCAGCACATCCGCCGTGAGCGGGCCCATGCCGCGGTAAGGGATGTGTTTGATGTCCACCTGCGCCTCGTGCACAAACATCTCGGCCGCCAGATGCAGGATGGTGCCGTTGCCCGATGAGCCGTAGTTGAGCGTGCCCGGCTGCGCCTTGGCCAGCGCGATCAGCTCGCGCACGTTTTTCGCAGCCACCGAGGGGTGCGCCACCAGCACGAACGGCGTGGCCCCGATCACGGTGATGGGGGTGATGTCCTGCACCGCGTCGTACGGCATGTTTTTGTACACACTGGGGTTGACCACATGGTTGTTGGAGACCATGCCCAGCACCGACCCGTCTTTGGGTGCCTTGACGATCACCGACGTGCCGGTGATGCCGCCCGCGCCCGGAAAGTTCTCGATCACCACGCCGCGGCCCAGCGCCTTGCCCAGGCCCGGCCCGAACGCGCGGGCCAGCCCGTCCACCCCCGAGCCAGCACTGACGGGCAGGACCAGGCGCAGCGGGCGGTCGCTGGCGGCCTGCGCCCAGGCTGCGCCGGGTGCGGCCAGGCCGGCTGCCGTGGCGGCCAGCGCTGCCAGGGCGGTGCGACGGCTCAGGGTGCCCTCGCCGTTAGCGATAGCGGCAGGGCACTGCACAAAATCGCTGGAGGAACGCTGCAGAGAATCGAGGGTGTGTGGCATGGGTGGTGTCTCCGTTGTTGTTCATGTGAGGTTGCAGCGCGGGTCAGCCAGCCCGCGCTTGCTGGTCAGGCCACGGCGCGGCTGCTGCGCAGCGCGGCCACCTGCTCGGGCGTGTAGCCGAGCTCCTGCAGCAGCTCGGCGGTGTGCTGGCCCAGCACGGGGGGATGCAGGCGCACGCCCAGGCGCTGGCCGTCCATGGCCACAGGCAGCAGCGTGGTGCGAGCGGTCTGCCCGGCGCGCTCGCCGTCGGGCAGCGTGATGTCGGCCAGGCCGCCGGTGGCGTTCAGGTGCGGATCGTCCAGCAACTGCTCGGGCCGCGAGATGGGCGCAAAAGGCAGGCCGTGCTTTTCAAACACGGCGGCCAGCTCGGCCGCACTGTAGGCGGCCAGGCGCGCGCGCAGATCGGGCATCAGCGTGGGGCGGGCGCTCACACGGTCGTTGTTGGTGGTCAGCCGCGGGTCGACCTTCAGATCGGCAAAGCCCAGCGCATCGCAGAAGGTGACCCACTGCGCATCGCTCACCGCGGCCAGAAAGATCTGTTCGCCGTCCTTCACGCTGAACACGTCGTACAGCGCCCACGACGAGATGCGGTCGGGCATGGGCGCCGCAGGCTGGCCCGTGACGGCGTACTGCATCATGTGCTGGCCCACCAGGAACACGTTGTTCTCGAACAGGGCCGAGTCCACCTCCTGCCCGCGCCCGGTGATGCCGCGCTGCATCAGCGCCGCCATGGCGCCGATGGCACCGAACATGCCGCCCATGATGTCGTTCACGCTGCTGCCCGCGCGCAGCGGGTCGCCGGGCCGGCCGGTCATGTAGGCCAGGCCGCCCATCATCTGCACCACTTCGTCGAGCGCCGTGCGGTGCTCGTAGGGGCCGGGCAGAAACCCGGTGTGGTTGACGTAGATGAGGCGCGGGTTGAGGGCGTTCAGCGCTGCGTAGTCCAGGCCGTACTTGGTCATCACGCCGGGCTTGAAGTTCTGGGCCACCACATCGGCCGACGCCGCGAGCTTGCGCGCCACCTCCAACCCTTCGGGGCTGCGCAGGTCGAGTGCAATGCTCTTCTTGTTGCGGTTGAACATGGGGAAGAACCCCGCGCCCGCGCCCAGCAGGTGGCGCGTGCGGTCGCCCTCCACCGGCTCGACCTTGATGACCTCGGCCCCCAGGTCAGCCAGCACCATGCCGCAGGTGGGGCCCATCACCATGTGGGTGAACTCGACCACGCGCAGGCCGGCCAGCGGCAGTGCGCGCGGCGGAGCAGCGTCGGCACCCGGTGTGGATGAAGGCGTTGAAGTGAAGGAGGTATCTGAAGCGTTCATGGATGGACAGACGGGTTGGGTGCGTGGCGCGGGTGCGGGGGCCTGATCAAGCGATGACAAGGCAAGCCGTGCCGTACGGATGTGCGCTCAGTGTGCCGCTTCGCAGGGCTGCGCAATGGCGGCCGCCCTTTGCACGCGCGGCAGGCCTGCCTGCCAGAGCGCCCCGTGCAGTGTTTCGCCCGCCAGCCAGCCCGCCACGCGGGTGCGCAGAGCCAGCAGGGCTTGCACATCGATGCTGGTGGTGACGCCCATGCGTTCGAGCATGTAGACCAGGTCTTCGGTGGTGACGTTGCCGCTGGCACCCGGCGCGTGCGGGCAGCCGCCGATGCCGGCCAGGCAGGCGTCAAACCGCGTGATGCCGGTCTGCCAGGCAGCGTAGGCATTGGCCAGGCCCATGCCGCGGGTGTCGTGGAAATGCGCGCAGCACAGGCGGTCGCCCACCAGGGCGCGGGCGGCGGTGAACAGGCGGTCTACCGAGGCCGGGTCGGCAAAGCCCACGGTGTCGGCCAGGCTCACGCGGTCGGCACCGGCATCGAGCAGCGCCTGCATCAGGCGCAGCACCTCGGCCTGGGCCACCTCGCCCTGCAGCGTGCAGCCAAACGCCGTGCCCACGCCACCTTCAATCAACGTGCGGCTGCCGCTTGCATCGCGCAGGGCGCGGACGCGCGCGACCTCGGCCACCACCTCGTCCGGCGTCTTGCGCAGGTTGGCCAGGCTGTGCGCGTGGCTGGCCGACAGCGGCACCACCATGAGGTGTGCGCCACCGGCCATGGCGGCCTCAGCCCCGCGCAGGTTGGGCACCAGCACCGATGCCTGCAGCCCCGGCAGCGTGAGGGCATGGGCCAACACCTCGGCCGTGTCGGCCAGCTGGGGCAGCAGCCGGGCGGGCACGAAGGAACCGACTTCGATCTCGCGCTGGCCTGCGGCGTAGGCCGCGTCAACCCACGCCAGCTTGTGCGCTGTGGGCACCACCGTGGCGATGCTCTGCAGGCCGTCGCGCAAGCCCACTTCGCGCACCACCGCCGCGCGGGGCCCGGCCGCTCCAACAGCTGTGAAGAAGGAGGATGTTGGCGGTGGGGTCGGTGTCATGGGCGGCAGACGAGCAAAGGGTGATGAGCGAACGTTCAGTGAGACGGTGTGAGCGCGTTGAACGATTCTAGAAATTCCCAAATCTGCACATAACGATATTTCGGAAGCCCTATCATTCCCAACAGGAACATCAAACCTGCCAGCCATGCGCGACCTTGACCTGCTGACCCTGCGCCTGTTCGCCGCCGTGTGCGAGCAGCGCAGCATTGCCCGCGTGGCCGAGCAGGAGGCCATCGTGGGCTCGGCCATCAGCAAGCGGCTGGCGCAGCTGGAAGACGCCGTGGGCACGCCGCTGCTGGTGCGCAAGCGCCGCGGCGTGGTGCCCACGCCGGCGGGCGAAACACTGCGGGAACACGCGCTGGCCATGCTGGCGAGCGCCGCACAGATCGAGCGCGACATGGCCGCCTATGCCACCGGCACGCGGGGCCATGTGCGCATGCTGGTCACCGCATCCGTCATGGCCGAATCGCTGGCCGACGATGTGGCCGCGTTTTTGCAGAACCCGGCCCACCGCGACATCCAGGTGAGCATGGAAGAGCGCGTGAGCCCCGACGTGGTGCAGGGCATTCGCGACGGCAGCGCATCGGTGGGCATCTGCTGGGACGCGGCCGACCTGTCGGGCCTGGCCACCTGCGGCTACCGGCACGACCACTTGGCCGTAGTAGCGCACGCATCGCACCCTGTGGCGCAGCTGGCATCGGTGCGCTTTGCCGACGTGCTGGACCACGAGTTTGTGAGCATGCCCGCACTGAGCGCCGTGCAGGTGCTGCTGGCCCGCGCGGCCGCGGTAGAGGGCAAGCTGCTTACGCACCGCGTGCTGGTGTCCAACTTCGACGCCGCGCTGCGCGTGGTGCGGGCCAACCTGGCGATCAGCGTGGTGCCTGCGGAGGTGGCGCAACCGTTTGCCGACACCGCGCCGGTGCGCGTGGTACCGCTGAGCGACGCGTGGGCACAGCGGCGTTTTGCCATCTGTTACCGCGATGCGCAGGCGCTGTCGCCCGCGGCCCGGCTGCTGGTGGAGCACCTGGGCCAGGCGGGGCACAGCAGCGTTTAGCAGCCCAGGGGCCCGCCCATGCCCCCGTGGCCGACTTGCAACAATTTGCAGCCAGAGATTGTCAATTTCAGGACTTCACGCATGTGTGGTGTGTGTTCCGAGCTACCAAACTTGTAGCAAAATCGGTTCCGCGCTATAGTCGGAACGCACCAGCGGGCGCGGCACGGGCCACCCGAATGAACATGACCCAACACTTGCGATAGGAGAAGCGTCCATGAGCTCCAAAGAGAATGCCGCCATCAACCAGTTGTTCGAGCGGCTCGAATGCCGCTACGCGCTGCGCGTGCTCTGGGCCCTGAAGGACGGCCATCCCCAGACCTTCCGCCTGCTGCAGGACAGCGTCGGCGGCATCACGCCCAACACCCTGAACACCCGCATCAAGGAACTGCGCGAAGCCGGTTTCCTGGACCACGGCAGCGACGGCTACACCGTCACGCCGTCGGGCACAGACCTGCTCAAGCGCCTGTCGGACGTGCAGGCCTTTGCGACCCGCTGGGTGGCCGGCCGGGCCAAGAAGTCCTGAGCCAGGGTCGGCAGCGCCTCGCCCTCCGGTGTAGGGGCCGCAACCGGCGTCCAAAGGGCCTTCCGGGTCCTTTTTTATGCCAAATGTGCTCCAGGTGCACGCTCCATAAGCACTGATAGCTATCAATTTTGCAGCATCCATTTTTTGAAGAAAAGACACCACCATGGCAATCCAGACCACAGCCTCCGGCCTGCAATACGAAGACACCGTTGTCGGTGAAGGCGCAGAAGCCACCAAGGGCCAGAACGTGTCGGTGCACTACACCGGCTGGCTCTACAACGACGGCCAGCAAGGCGCCAAGTTCGACTCCAGCCGCGACCGCAATGACCCGTTCCAGTTTGCGCTGGGCGGCGGCATGGTCATCAAGGGCTGGGACGAAGGCGTGCAGGGCATGAAGGTGGGCGGCCAGCGCACGCTGATCATCCCCGCGGGCCTGGGCTACGGCGCACGCGGCGCCGGCGGCGTGATCCCGCCGAACGCCACGCTGAAGTTCGACGTGGAATTGCTCAAGGTCGGCCGCTGAACGGCGGCGCCTGCGGCGCCAGACCCCATGAAAAAAGCGGCTTGAAGCCGCTTTTTTCATGGGTGCACGCTACCTGGGGCGCGTCGCAGGGCAATGCAAGCCCCCGGGTTCATCCAAACAGTGCTTTTTCCAGCCGGGCAAACTTTGCGTCGCCCACGGCCTCGCGGATCTTTGGGGCCAGGGCGGACAGGTCTGAAAAGCTGCCCGCTGCCTCCACCGCCAGGTTCAGGCGGAAGCCGCGCAACCCCAGTTCGGCGGTGAGCGCAGTGGCAATCGGGTACGCGTCCTTGTAGCGGTCGACGGCCGACCGGCCCGAGTTATCCGTATCGCTGCCAGCGGCGGGCGCGTCGGCACCGCCGGTGGTAGGCGCGGCTGGAGGCGGCTGGCCCGACAGCGACACCAGCAGGCCCTGGTCGATCATGGCCTGTACATCGGTCTGCGTGATGCCCATAGCCGCAGTGGCCGCAAGGATCTCGGCCGTACTGCGCTTGCCATCAAAAAGGATGAAGGCCGAGCGTTGACGCGAACTGAGACTTCCGTGCCGGTGTTTGAGCGCTTCCTGTCCAGCCTGGGTCTTGACGAGAACCATGAGTCTCCTGAGTGTGAGCAATGGTGTGTGCTGCCAGGATGACAGCGCTCCACGTCGAGAATCCCACGTTTGGGCCGCTCTGCGAATCCGGGTTTACACATAACGGGGCACAGGGCCTTCCATACCGGGAACGCAGGGTGACGAGCGCGGTTCAACCAACTTGCCCCAGCACGCGCGGGCAGTGCTTGCACCACGCGCTGGCAGGCCGTGCAGCCTGCGCGTCAGGCCGGTGCTACATCTCCAGGCGGATTGCCGGTTGGGGTGGCGCAGGCCGTGTGATCCAGCTCACCAGCAGCGTCAGCGCCAAGCCGCAGGGCACACCGAATACGCCTGCAGAAATGGGCTGTATGCCAAACCACAGCCCGTCGGCCATCAGCCAGCGGGGCAGAAAGTGCAGCGCCGGCACGTGCGAGAGCATGTAGTACACCGCAATGCCCAGCCCGCCCAGCATGCCCGCCACGGCGCCCTGCCGCGTGGTGCCGCGCCAGAAGATGCCCAGCACCATGGCGGGCACAAAGGCCGAGGCCGCCAGCGAGAACGATGCCGACACCATGGGCAGGATCTCGGAAGGCTTGAGCGCCGCCACAAACGCGGCCGACAGCGCCACCGCGAGCAGCGTGAACTTGGTCAGGATCACGCGCTGCTCGGGCGATGCGCGGCGCTGCGGGTCGTGAAAGTACAGGTCGCGCACCAGGGCGTTGCTGATGGTCAGCAGCAGGCCATCGGCCGTGGACAACGCCGCGGCGAGCCCGCCCGCTGCCACGAGCCCCGACACCACATACGGCAGGCCGCCCAGTTCGGGCGTGGCCAGCATGATGAGGTCCGCGCCCAGCCGGATCTCGCCAAACTGCACGATGCCATCGCCATTGACGTCCTCCACCGACAGCAGCGAGCTGTCCACGCGTGCCCACTGCGCCATCCAGGTGGGCAGGGCCTCAAAGCTGCTGCCCACCAGGTTCTGCATCACCTCGAACTTGACGAGCACTGCCAGCGCCGGCGCACTGAGGTAAAGCAGCGCAATGAAGAACAGCGACCAGCCCACAGACGCCCGCGCGCCCGATACCGTGGGGGATGTGTAGTAGCGCGTGAGCAGGTGCGGCAGGCCCGCCGTACCCACCATCAGGCAGAACATCAGCGCCAGGAAGTTGCGGCGCGAAAGCTCGTAGTCGCTTTGCTCTTCGGGGGTGCCATTGGGGTCGCCCGCATACGCCTGGCTGTGCTGCGGCAGGCCGCCCAGGGGGCGCGCCCGTTCGTAGTTCTCGCGCATCTCGCGCGTCCAGCGCTCGCGGGCGGCGGCGGCGTCGCGTGGCAGCGAGCTCAGCTCGCGGCTGGCCGTGACGATCAGCCCCACCTCTGCGTTGGCAGCGCGCAAGGCACGGATGCGCTCGCGGCCCTTTTCGCGCTCGCGCTCCAGCGCCAGGTCCACGTCCTTGAGGCGCTCCTCCAGGTCGCGCGCGCGCTGCAGGTAGGTCAGCATCACCTGGTGCTCGGCGGCCGAGTCAAGCAGTTGCGCCTCCAGGTCGGCGATCTTGCCGATCTGGGTGCCGTAGACCAGCGGTGCCAGCGGGTTGCCCAGCTGCTTGTACGCCAGCCACGACACCGGGATCAGGAACGCCATCAACAGCACCACGTACTGCGCCACTTGTGTCCAGGTGATGGCGCGCATGCCCCCCAAAAAGGAGCACAGCAGCACGCCGCCCAGCCCCAGCATGATGCCGATCTCGAACTGCACGCCCGTCAGGCGCGATGCGATCAGCCCCACGCCATAGATTTGTGCCACCACATAGGTGAACGAGCACAGCACTGCCGCCAGCGCCGCAATGATGCGCGGCCAGCGCCCGCCAAAGCGCACATGGAAAAAGTCGGGCACCGTGTAGAGCCCCATGGCGCGCAGGTGCGGCGCAATCAGCATGGCCACCAGGCAAAAGCCCCCCGTCCACCCCAGCAGGTAGGCCAGCCCGCCCGCCTGCCCCGGCGTGCCTGCAAAGCCCTGCAGGTACAGCGCGCCCGACAGGCTGATGAACGAAGCCGCGCTCATCCAGTCGGCCGCAGACGCCATGCCGTTATACACCGGCGGTATGCGCCGCCCGGCCACGTAGTAGTCCTCCGGGTCGGACGTGCGGCCGTATACGCCGATGCCGGCGTAGACCATCACGGTCAAAAACAGGAAGATCGGTCCGATCCAGTGGCGCGACAGTCCCTGGCGCTCGGCCCAGGTCATCAGCGCCAGAAATGCGAGCACCCCCACCACATACAGCGCCAGGATGCGGTGCAGGCGCCACATGTAGGCGCGTTCCTCGTTCTGCACGGTGGTGGGCTTGCTCTCAGGCATCACGCCGCACCTTGCGGACTGCCAGCAGGGCGTCGTGATCGACGCTGCCTGCGCTTTCCATGCCGGCAGATTGCGCAGCAGCCGCCGCAGCCTCGGCATCCGCCAGGGCAGCCGCCGCAGCGGCCTCCTCGGCGGCGCGGCGGGCGTCTTGCCGCTCGAAACGGTTCATGGCCCAGGCGTACACCACCACGATGGCAATGAACACCAGCACGGCCCCCTGGGCCGCCACCCAGTAGCCAAAAGGCCAGCCACCGGCCATCACAAACTGCAGGTCGCGCGCAAAGTAGGCCGCCCCGAACGACACCACAACCCACACGAGCAGCAGCCACGCCTTCAGGCGCAGGTGCCGCACGTCATGCAGGTCGGGTGGAAACGGCCCCGCCATCTCCGCGTCGTGCGACTGGCGGAGCAGCGTGGGCGCGGGGGGCGGCATCGCGGGCACCAGGGCGGCGAAAGCGGCGGTTGCGCGTGGGCAGTTAGTGCTGGGGTCAGCCTGCAGCCAGTTGCTGCCAGGTCGCCATCACGCTGTCGGGGTTGAGCGAGATGGACGAGATGCCTTCCCGGGCCAGCCACTGCGCAAAGTCGGGGTGGTCGCTGGGGCCCTGCCCGCAGATGCCCACGTACTTGCCTTGCGCCAGGCAGGCCTTGATGGCCTGGTGGATCAGCGCCTCCACAGCAGGGTCGCGCTCGTCAAAGTCCTGCGCCAGCAGCTCCAGGCCCGAGTCACGGTCCAGGCCCAGGGTGAGCTGGGTCAGATCGTTGGAGCCAATGGAGAAGCCGTCGAAGAATTCGAGGAAGCGGTCGGCCAGGATGGCGTTGCTCGGCACCTCGCACATCATGATGACCTTGAGGTCGTCCTTGCCGCGCTGCAGGCCGTGGGCAGCCAGCAGGTTGGTCACGCGCTCGGCCTGGCCCAGCGTACGCACAAACGGCACCATCACCTGCACGTTGGTCAGGCCCATGTCGTTGCGCACGCGCTTCAAAGCCTCGCATTCCATCGCAAAGGCTTCGCCGAAGTCTTCGCTGATGTAGCGGGCCGCACCGCGGAAACCCAGCATCGGGTTTTCTTCCTCGGGCTCGTAGCGGCTGCCGCCAATCAGCTTGCGGTATTCATTGGACTTGAAGTCGGACAGGCGCACGATGACCGGCTTAGGCCAGAAGGCGGCGGCGATGGTGGCCACGCCTTCGGCCACCTTGTCCACGTAGAAGGCGCGGGGCGATGCATGGCCACGGGCCACGGATTCCACGGCCTTCTTCAGGTCGGCATCGATCTGCGGGTAGTCCAGGATGGCCTTGGGGTGCACGCCGATGTTGTTGTTGATGATGAACTCCAGCCGGGCCAAACCAACCCCCTCATTCGGCAGCTGGCAGAAGTCGAACGCCAGCTGGGGGTTGCCCACGTTCATCATGATCTTGGTCTTGATGGCGGGCATTTCGCCGCGCTGGACCTCGGTCACTTCGGTTTCCAGCAGGCCGTCGTAGATCTTGCCGGTGTCGCCCTCGGAGCAGCTCACCGTGACCAGCGTGCCGTCCTTGAGCAGCTCGGTCGCGTCGCCGCAGCCCACCACGGCCGGGATGCCCAGCTCGCGCGCAATGATGGCCGCGTGGCAGGTGCGCCCGCCACGGTTGGTGACGATGGCGCTGGCGCGCTTCATCACGGGTTCCCAGTTGGGGTCGGTCAT
>Ga0181554_1004575_pt1 | contig 11160 bp, 12 predicted proteins | sample 011ome_16_FD_145602 | JGI IMG/M metagenome (GOLD analysis project Ga0181554, IMG submission 145602) | Coastal salt marsh microbial communities from the Groves Creek Marsh, Skidaway Island, Georgia - 011503CT metaG (spades assembly) | ecosystem: Environmental > Aquatic > Marine > Intertidal zone... | reverse complement strand
TTGACGCGTACAGGGGCGGTATCGGCCTGCTCGAAACCCGTCGCAGCGCACACCACGGCAAGCGCGGTATGGAACACCACGGTCTGTCCGCGCATCTGCCGCAGCTGTACCACTGCGCGCTCGTGGTGGCCGGGCTTGCCCAGCGGGGCGCCCAGCAGGTCGGCGACCTGGTCGGAGCCGATGACGACTGCCTCGGGATGCTGGGCCGAGACGGCACGGGCCTTGGCCAGTGCCAGTCGCAGGGCCAGGGCGCCCGGGGCCTCGCCGGGCGCCGGGGTCTCATCGACATCAGGGGCTGCCACCGAGAACGGAACGTTGAGCCGCTGGAGCAATTCGCGCCTGTAACGGGAGGTGGAGCCCAATACCAGGGATCGTTGCAGGGGGGAGGATGGATGCATGCGCCGATTCTCTTACACTGCCGTTATGACCAAGGAATTCTCCGCACAGCGACTCGATGTCAAGGCCTTTGCACAGGCGGGCGCCAAGCTGGCTGGGCACGACTCCTTGCTGAAGTACGAACGTCTGGCGCTGGAAGCCAAAGGCCTCCACCCCGACCTGCTGGTGGATTGGCAGGCAAAAGGTGAACTGCGCACCGCGTTGGGCGGTATGAGTCAGGTCTGGCTGCACCTGAAGGTGCGGGCCAGTTTCCCCATGGAGTGCCAGCGCTGCCTGACGCCCGTGGACATCCCGCTGGAGGTGGGCCGTGCCTTTCGCTTTGTGGCCGACGAAGCCACGGCCGAGGCGCTGGACGACGAGAGCGAGGAAGACCTGCTGGCCATGAGCCGCGAGTTCGATCTGCGCGAGCTGATCGAAGACGAGTTGCTGATGGCGCTGCCCGTGGTTCCCAAGCATGACGAGTGCCCTACAGTGGTCCCGCTGGCGTCTTCGGATGACGATTTCGAGGAAGCCAGCGCCGTGAAACCCAACCCGTTTGCCGCCCTGGCGGGCCTGCGCAAGGACGGCAAGTCCTGACAGCCTCTCCGGCCTGACCCGGTCCGAAAATCATTTGGGTTATAATCGAGGGCTTCGCGCGAATCCCCTCGTGTCTTAATGGGCTGATCGCGTTTTTACCAACCTATTCAAGACCAGGAGCCATCATGGCCGTTCAGCAAAACAAAAAATCCCCTTCCAAGCGCGGCATGCACCGTTCGCACAACGCTCTGAATGTGCCCGGCATTGCTGTGGAACCTACCACTGGCGAAACGCACCTGCGTCACCACATCAGCCCCAACGGTTTCTACCGTGGCCGCCAAGTGCTGAAGAACAAGTCTGAAGCCTGACCTTCGCCCCATCCAGAGGCCCGTGGCTACTTCAAAGGTAGCGCGGGCCTTTGTTTTGACCGTTGCATTCATCTCCTGGCCGCCACGGCCAGTCGGACAAGTCGCCCATGATCACACTGGCTGTTGACTGCATGGGGGGCGACCATGGCCCCCGCGTCACGCTCGCGGCGTGCCGCCAGTTCCTAGACCACCATCCTGATGCCCGCCTGTTGCTGGTCGGTCTGACGGATAGTCTCAAAGCGTTCTCACACGACCGGGCCACTGTTGTGGCGGCCTCCGAGGTGGTGGCCATGGACGATCCGGTGGAAGTCGCCCTGCGCAAGAAGAAGGATTCTTCGATGCGGGTTGCCATCCAGCAGGTCAAGGACGGTACGGCTGCTGCTGCAGTTTCTGCTGGCAATACTGGCGCGCTGATGGCAATTGCGCGCTACATCCTCAAGACGCTTGACGGCATCGACCGCCCGGCCATCGCCACGCAGTTGCCCAACGCCAGGGGTGGGGCTACGACGGTGCTCGATCTGGGTGCAAACGTGGATTGTTCGGCCGAACACTTGCTGCAGTTTGCTGTCATGGGATCGGCGCTGGTATCGGTACTCAATGACGGCGGCGAGCCTACCGTGGGGCTGCTCAATATTGGCGAAGAAGCCATCAAAGGCAGCGAAGTCATCAAAAAAGCGGGCGAACTGCTCCGATTTGCTGGTAACGCCGGAGATTTGAACTTTGTCGGCAACGTTGAAGGCAACGACATTTTCAAGGGCGTGGTCGATATCGTCGTCTGTGACGGTTTTGTGGGCAATGTGGCGCTCAAGGCCAGCGAGGGTGTCGCCACCATGATCATTGGTGGCCTGAAGGCGGAGTTCTCCCGCAATATCTTCACCAAGATAGCTGCAATTGCCGCGTATCCGATCTTAAAAGCGCTGATGAAGCGCATGGACTACCGCCGTTACAACGGCGCGGCCCTGCTGGGCCTACGCGGACTGGTGTTCAAGAGCCACGGTTCCGCGGACGCAATGGCCTTCGAGCAGGCTTTGAACCGGGCGTATGATGCAGCCCGCAACAACCTGCTCGACCGTGTCCGGACCCGGATTGCGCATGCGGCGCCCCTTCTGGCTCCCGCCGATGCCCAGCCCCAGCCTGGCCTTGCGGCGGCGACACATTGATGAGACGTTACTCCCGTATTACCGGCACCGGCAGCTACCTGCCTCCCCGTCGCCTGACCAACGCCGATCTCGTGGCCGAGTTGGCCGAACGTGGCGTTGAAACCTCGGATGAATGGATCGTGGAGCGCACCGGCATTTGTGCGCGCCACTTTGCGGCCCCCAATGTGGCCAGCAGTGATCTGGGTCTGGAGGCTGCGCGCAACGCCATTGCAGCCGCTGGCCTTCAGCCGTCGGACATCGACCTCATCATCGTGGCCACCTCGACACCGGACATGGTGTTCCCCTCGGCCGCGTGTATCTTGCAGCACAAGCTGGGCGCTAACGGCTGCCCTGCATTCGATGTGCAGGCGGTATGCAGTGGTTTCGTCTATGCACTCGCTGTGGCTGATTCGATGATCCAGACGGGGGCAGCCAGCCGTGCGCTCGTTGTGGGCGCAGAGGTGTTCAGCCGTATCCTGGACTTCAATGACCGCACCACCTGCGTGCTGTTTGGCGATGGTGCCGGGGCTGTGGTGCTGGAGGCGTCCGAGACGCCAGGCATTCTTTCCAGTGACCTGCATGCCGACGGCAAATATGTAGACATCCTGTGTGTTCCCGGCAATGTGTCGGGCGGCTCTGTGCTGGGTGATCCGGTGCTCAAGATGGATGGCCAGGCGGTGTTCAAGCTGGCGGTCGGGGTGCTGGAGAAGGCGGCCCACGCAGCGCTCGCCAAGGCGGGCCTTAGCGAGGCGGACATCGACTGGCTCATTCCGCACCAGGCCAACATCCGCATCATGCAGGGCACGGCCCGCAAGTTGAAGATGTCGATGGACAAGGTTGTTGTCACGGTGGACCAGCACGGCAACACGTCTGCCGCCTCCATCCCGCTCGCGCTGGACCATGCGGTCCGCTCGGGTCAGGTCAAGAAGGGCGACACCGTATTGCTCGAAGGCGTGGGCGGCGGCTTCACCTGGGGTGCTGTGCTACTAAAAATGTAGCTGTCAGGGCAATAAATACAGGCGCATGGCGCTGTTTTGATCATATTTTTGTATTCACATGAAGTCATTTGCATTTGTCTTCCCGGGCCAGGGCTCGCAGTCCGTCGGCATGCTGGATGGCTGGGCGGATCACCCTGCGGTTATGGAAACCGTTCGCGAAGCGTGTGATGCGCTGGGCGAAGACATCGGCGCGCTGATCGCCCAGGGGCCCAAGGAGTCTCTGGCGCTGACCACCAACACCCAGCCGGTGATGCTGGTGGCCGGTGTGGCCGCCTGGCGCGTGTGGCGTGCGGAGGGCGGTGCCGCCCCCGCGGCAGTGGCCGGCCACTCGTTGGGCGAGTATTCCGCGTTGGTCGCCGCTGGCGTGCTGAGCCTGTCGCAGGCAGCCCCGCTGGTCCGGCTCCGTGCCGCAGCCATGCAGGAAGCCGTGCCCGTGGGTGCCGGTGCGATGGCCGCCATTCTGGGCATGGATGCCGCGGGCGTGATCGCCGGTTGTGCCCAGGCTGTAGCCTCGTTCGGCGAGGAATCTTCCGAGGTGGCCGAAGCCGTCAATTTCAACGATCCTTCCCAGACTGTGATCGCTGGAACGAAGGCGGGTGTCGAGAAGGCCTGCGAGGTGCTGAAGGCGGCCGGTGCCAAGCGCGCGTTGCCGTTGCCCGTGTCGGCTCCATTCCATTCCAGCCTGATGAAGCCGGCGGCAGAAAAGTTGCGGACCGCGCTGGCGGATGTCGCCCTTGCCGCCCCGCAGATTCCGCTGGTGAACAACGTGGATGTGGCCGTGGTGTCTGATGCGGCCGCCATTCGTGACGCGCTCTACCGGCAGGCCTTTGGCGCCGTGCGCTGGGTGGAATGCGTGCAGGCACTCAAGGCCCGCGGCGTGACACACATTGTGGAAAGCGGTCCGGGCAAGGTACTCGCCGGCCTCACGAAGCGCATCGATCCTGAACTTGTGGGCGTAGCCCTGTACGACACGGCCACGCTGGCCGAAACCCGGGAGCTGCTGGCATGACCGAAACTTCATTTTCAGCGCAGGTTGCGCTGGTCACGGGCGCCTCGCGCGGCATTGGTGCAGCCATCGCGTTGGAACTGGCCTCGCGCGGTTACCAGGTCGTCGGCACTGCAACGACGGACGATGGCGCGCAGCGCATTACCGAGGCACTTTCGCAGTACCCGGGATGTCGCGGTGCCAACCTCAACGTCAACGATGGTGCCGCCGTCGAAGCGCTGATCGACTCCATCGTCAAGCAGCAGGGTGGCCTGCATGTGCTGGTCAACAACGCAGGCATCACGCGCGACACCTTGGCCATGCGCATGAAGGACGACGACTGGGACGCCGTCATGGACACGAACCTCAGAGCCGTGTTCCGCGCCAGCCGCGCCGCCATTCGTCCCATGATGAAGCAGCGCTTCGGCCGCATCATCAGTATCACCAGTGTGGTCGGTGCATCAGGCAATCCGGGGCAGGCCAATTACGCAGCCGCGAAGGCCGGCGTGGCCGGCATGACGCGCGCCCTGGCCCGCGAATTGGGCAGTCGCAGCATCACTGTCAATTGCGTCGCACCCGGATTCATCGAGACCGACATGACCTCGGCCCTGCCCGAAGAGCAACAAAAAGCGCTCAATGCCCAGATCCCGCTGGGACACATGGGCAAGCCGCAAGACATTGCGCATGCCGTTGCATACCTCGCTTCGCGCGAAGCAGGTTATGTGACTGGTCAGGAGTTGCATGTCAATGGCGGCATGTATATGTAATTGTTGAAAGATAACGCCGCTTCATCCGGACGGCGGGCCGGTTAGGGTGCACTCCTTAACCAGCTAGAATCGCGGATTCATTCACAACCCCCAGAGGGAAACCATGAGCGATATCGAAGCACGCGTCAAAAAAATCATTGCCGAACAACTCGGTGTGGAAGAGTCCCAGGTCACGAACGAAAAGGCTTTCGTTGCTGACCTCGGCGCTGACTCCCTTGACACGGTGGAACTGGTGATGGCTCTGGAAGACGAGTTCGGCATCGAGATCCCCGACGAAGACGCGGAAAAGATCACCACGGTGCAAAACGCGATCGACTACGCCAATACCCACCAGAAGGCCTGACAGGCGTACTGCGCCTGACTCAAGCCGACCAGCAGAAGGTTTTCACGCATGAGCCGTCGTCGCGTTGTCGTGACCGGCCTGGGTTGCGTCAGCCCCGTGGGTAACACGGTGACCGACGCCTGGGCCAATATCCTCGCCGGCGAGTCCGGCATTGATCTCATCACCAAGTTCGATGCGACCAACTTCGCCTGCAGGATTGCAGGAGAGGTCAAAGGGCTGGATCTCGAGTCGTACATTAGCGCCAAGGATGCGCGTGCGATGGACAGCTTCATCCACTTTGGCATCGCAGCGGCTGCACAGGCCGTAGAGGACGCAGGGTTGCCTACCGGCGAAGCCCTGGATGATGAATTCGCGACCCGCATCGCCTGCGTGATCGGCTCTGGAATCGGCGGTCTTCCGCTGATTGAAAACACCCATGCGGAACTGGTCAGCCGTGGCCCCCGCCGCATCACCCCGTTTTTCGTACCTGCCTCCATCATCAACATGGTGGCTGGCCACGTGTCGATGCGGTTTGGCTTCAAAGGCCCCAACCTGTCGGTCGTGACAGCCTGCACCACAGGTTTGCACTGTATCGGCGAAGGCGGTCGCATGATCGAGTACGGCGACGCAGATGTGGTTATCGCGGGCGGTACGGAATCCACCGTGTCGCCGCTGGGTATTGGCGGTTTTGCGGCCATGCGCGCGCTGTCCACGCGCAACGATGATCCCAAGACCGCTTCGCGTCCCTGGGACAAGGACCGCGATGGATTTGTGCTGGGCGAGGGCGCTGGCGTGGTAGTGCTTGAAGAGTACGAGCATGCCAAGGCTCGCGGGGCCAAGATTTACGCCGAGCTTGCCGGCTTTGGCATGAGCGCCGACGCTGGCCACATGACGGCCCCCAACATGGACGGACCGCGTCGCGCCATGCTGAGCGCACTGCGCAATGCAGGCGTCAACGCAGATCAGGTGGACTACCTGAATGCTCACGGCACTTCCACCCCCCTGGGTGACCTGAACGAAACCAACGCGATCAAGGCGGCATTGGGCGATCACGCGTACAAGACCGTGGTCAGCTCCACCAAGTCGATGACGGGCCACCTGCTTGGCGGTGCCGGCGGTATCGAGAGCGTGTTCACCATCCTGGCCCTGTACGAGCAAAAGGTGCCCCCCACCATCAACCTGTTCAATCAGGACCCCGAGTGCGATCTGGACTATTGCGCCAACACGGCCCGCGACATGAAGATGGACGTGGCTGTGAAGAACAACTTTGGCTTCGGCGGCACCAACGGTACGCTCGTCTTCAAACGCGTCTGATACAGAGGGCGGGTAGACGTAGCCTGGCTGGGTGCAAGACGAAAAGCCCAAGCTCCTCCGGCAACATGGTTGATGCGGATCCTGCAGCGACAGCGCTGGTTCGTCGTTTGCTCAGGCCGTCTTCCCGGTGAAAGCATCCTCGCGCAAGAGCGCACCCTCCGTCGTTTTCCCGGTGAAGCGCAGCAGTGCCTTGGCGTGGGTCATCGGCGCAATCCTCGTTGTGGCGGCTGGCGCTATCGTGGCTTGGGCCGTTGCCAGCGGGACAGTGGGTTCCCGCCCCTGGGCCTGGTTGTGTGCTGCAGTCGTGGCGTGGGTACTGGCAGCACTGGGAGCAGGGCACTTCTGGTTCACCCAGCTCCGCGGCGACCTTCGTTGGGACGGCTCCGGCTGGCTGCTGAGTGTCGGCGAAGCTGGTCGAACAGACTCGCGCAGCGGAGTCCTGAAAGAGCGTCCTGAGCCGCTGATCGACTTGCAGACGCACCTCTGGCTGGTTCTCAAGACCGCTGACGGAAAGCGCGTGTGGCTGTGGCTGGAGCGTGCGCATCACCCACAGCGATGGCTCGACTTGCGCCGTGCGGTATATTCGCGCGCCCACTCGGGTACTGGCCCGGCAGACAACCAGACCCGGCCGGCTGCCGTGGACCGCGATTCCTGAGTACCCATGACCGCAATTCCTCCCTTACGCCCAGACGACAGCGACCTCCAGCTTGTGGAGCGTACCGTTGCGGGCGACCAGCGCGCTTACGAGCTGCTGGTGGTCAAGTACCAGCGACGCATAGAACGGCTCATCGGTCGCATGGTGCGCGACACCGACCAGATTCAGGATATTGCCCAGGAAACGTTCATCCGTGCCTACCGTGCGCTTCATCAGTTTCGGGGAGAAGCACAGTTCTACACATGGCTCTACCGTATCGCCGTCAATACCGCCAAAAAGGCGTTGATGGACATGAAGCGCAATCCCGTCATTTCCGAGAATGCCCTTCGTGGCAATGATGACGACGATGAAACTTCCCGCATCGGACAGGAACTAACCACCGACGAAACCCCCGAAACGGTGCTCGCAGCGCGCGAGATCGCCGAGGCGGTGAACGCCGCCATGGAAGCCTTGCCGGACGACCTGAGACAGGCAGTCACGTTGCGTGAAATCGAGGGGTTGAGTTACGAGGAAATCGCGACCGCCATGGAGTGTCCCATCGGAACGGTCAGGTCCCGGATTTTCAGGGCGCGCGAGGCCATTTCGGCCAAGGTGCGTCCTTTGCTGGAAAACCAGACAGGCAAAAGATGGTGAGGTAACGGAATGAACAACAGTGCATTTGCCGGCAAGGACAGTTCGGCGGTTGAGCTTGAGCAAAGCGAGAGGGAGCTTCTTTCTGCACTTGCCGATGGAGAGCTGCGTGGCGAAGAACTCCAGGCGGCGCTGGATCTGTGCGCGCGCGACCAGAGCCAGGCGACCTGGGAGCTGTACCACCTCGCTGGCGATGTGCTTCGATCTCCCGATCTGGCGCGGCCGGTCAACAGCGCGTTCATGTCCCGGCTGCGCGATCAGCTGGGTCAGGAGCCATCCCTGGCCAATGTCCCGTTGGTAATCGAAGAACCGTCCCTAGTGCGTGTTGGCGGGGTGGATGAGGTGTCCAATGCTTCGGTATTCCGCTGGAAGATGGTTGCTGGCTTTGCGTCGCTTGCTGCCGTGGCAGCAGTCGGTTGGACATCTCTGGCGGGGATCCAGGGTGGCACCCCGGGGCCGGCGAGTGTGAGCCAGCAACTGGCTGCGGCGCCCGCAGCAACCGCGACGACCGTGAATCCGCCTGTGGTCGCTGTGGCCGACGCTGATGGCCAGCAGGTCATGATCCGCGATCCTCGCCTGGATGAGCTCTTGGCCGCCCACAAGCAGTTTGGCAGTACCTCGGCCCTGCAGATGCCTGCCGGTTTCCTGCGCAACGCCACCTTCGAGTCGCCCGGTCGATAACGTGGTGGGCGTGGTTCCCGGTTTCGAAGCTGTGCCCCTATGAACATCCGAACACATAAAGACGCCGGCACCGCTTGGTTTTTGATGCGGTGTGGGGTGGTGGCTGCAACGGCCCTGTGGCTTGGCCTGTTTGGAGTGTCCGGCGTCTCGCTCGCTCAGCCAGTGGCTGGCTCAGGTTCTGGACTGCTTGCCGGTGCGGTCTCATAGAGTTCTGCCGAGGGGCTTCCCACGGTGGAGCGCAGCGTGTTGCAATGGGTCGAACGCATGCACGCTGCGCCGTGCCAGCGTGCATACACTGGCACCTTTGTGGTCCTGTCGTCATCAGGTGCCATGTCCACTTCGCGGATCTGGCACGCGTGCGACGAGCGCAATCGGCTTGAGCGGGTGGAATCCCTGAACGGAACGCCCCGCACGGTGTTCCGGCGCAACGACGAGGTGCGCACTTTTTCCCCCGAGAGCCGCACCGTGCGCACGGACCGCCGCGACACCGGTACCACATTCCCCCGTGTTGCGGTCGTGTCTGGTACGGCAGTCTCCCGGCATTACGCTGCAACCCGCCTGGGCCAGGATCGGGTGGCCGGATATCTTGCGGACGTAGTCTGGTTCAAGCCGCAGGACGCGTTGCGGTTCGGGTACCGGCTCTGGAGCGAGCGCGATACCGGTATGGTGATCAAGCTCCAGACCGTGACTGCCGACGGCAAGGTTCTCGAAAACGCCGCCTTTTCCGAACTGGACTTGCGAGCCAGTGTCCAGCCCGAGCAGATCTCCCGCTTGATGGATACCACTGCAGGTTTCAATGAAGTCTCTGCTCCCGCTACCAGAACGTCGGCTGAGGCCGAGGGGTGGGCGTTGCGCCAGCCGGTGCCAGGCTTTGTCCCCGTGAGTTGCCACCAGCGCTCCATGGCGGCCGCCGATGGGGCTGGTCAGGTGCTGCAGTGTCTCTACTCTGACGGGCTCGCGTCTGTCTCGCTGTTTCTGGAGCCCTTCGATGCCACGCGCCACCCGGCCCATCCGCAGGCGACCAGCATGGGCGCCACGCATCTTCTGGCGCAGCGCCTGAACGCGGATACCTGGGTCACGGCCGTGGGTGAAGTCCCCTTGCAAACCCTGAAGGTTTTTGCCGCGCAGTTTCAGCGCGTTCGCTGAGGGACGCGCCGGTCACGGGCCAGCGCTGCACCCGCATAGCTTGATTTTTTTGGATGACGTCGAAGGCTGCGTTGCGGGAAACCTTGTGCGATCGCGGGGACTACCCATTTTGCAAGGCGACGTGATCCGAATGGTGGCGTTACGTGCGGACTCTGCGGGAACCAAACGTATCCGGCACCTTCTTAAGTTACATAAGTTGTTGGACTGCTGTGTTTTCTTCTACGAAAGGTTGACGATGCCCAAACTCGATACCCTGCGCGCTGTGGCGCTGGCTTGCATGTTCACCGGGCTGGGCGGTGCAGTGGTGGCGCCGCAATTGGCCGTGGCCCAGCCTGCGGCTGCAGTGCGAGGTCTGCCCGACTTCACCGACCTTGTGGATCAGGTGGGACCTTCGGTGGTCAACATCCGGACCGTCGAAAAGGCATCTAGCCGCACCGGTGGTGCCAACGGCATGAATGAAGAGATGCTCGAGTTCTTCAAACGGTTCGGGGTTCCGATTCCCAATGTGCCGCGCCAGGAGAGGCCCCAGCGACCCCAGCAGGAGGAAGAAAACCAGCCCCGCGGCGTAGGGTCCGGCTTTATCCTGACTTCCGACGGATTCGTGATGACCAATGCACACGTGGTCGAGGGTGCTGATCAGGTCATAGTGACGTTGACGGACAAGCGTGAGTTCCGGGCCAAGATCGTGGGCGCTGACAAGCGCACCGATGTCGCCCTGGTAAAAATTGAAGCTACAGGGCTTCCTGCCGTGAAGGTCGGTGATCTGAGCCGCCTGCGCGTGGGGGAGTGGGTCATGGCGATCGGCTCACCCTTCGGGCTGGAGAACACGGTGACTGCGGGCATCGTGAGCGCCAAGCAGCGTGACACCGGGGACTACCTTCCCTTTATCCAGACCGACGTTGCCATCAATCCCGGAAACTCGGGGGGGCCGCTGATCAACATGCGCGGTGAGGTGGTGGGCATCAACAGCCAGATCTATTCCCGCTCGGGCGGCTTCATGGGAATCTCCTTTGCCATCCCCATGGATGAGGCAATCCGCGTGAGCGACCAGCTCAAGGCCACAGGCCGCGTGACGCGCGGGCGTATCGGCGTGCAGATCGGACAGGTCAGCCGTGACGTAGCGGAATCCATCGGCCTCGGCAAGGCCACAGGTGCTCTGGTGACCGGCGTAGAGCCTGGTTCGCCAGCGGACAAGGCGGGCGTGGAGGCAGGCGACATCATCACGCGCTTCGACGGCAAGCCG
>Ga0181554_1004570_pt1 | contig 11168 bp, 11 predicted proteins | sample 011ome_16_FD_145602 | JGI IMG/M metagenome (GOLD analysis project Ga0181554, IMG submission 145602) | Coastal salt marsh microbial communities from the Groves Creek Marsh, Skidaway Island, Georgia - 011503CT metaG (spades assembly) | ecosystem: Environmental > Aquatic > Marine > Intertidal zone... | reverse complement strand
GCGCGCCGCCGTTCACGTACGGATCCAGCGGCGCGAGCTCCTTCACGATGGCGCGCACCTCGCCGCCGAGGTTCGAGTCCTCCTCGCCGACGACGCACAGCTGTCGCACGATCTCGCGGGTTTGGATCTTGACCACCGCGAACGCGGCGTACGCGCCAACGGCGGCCGCGCCGCCGACGCGCGACGCCGCGACGAACACGCTCGTTGGGCTTTTCCTCTTCGCGAGAGACGGCTCGACGAATCGTTGCCAGCACGACGCGAACGCGCTGTAGCTGAGGTACCCCGCGACGATGGCTCGAAGCTGCGTCGCGGACTGCCACGTCCGCACGATGGCGCGCTCCTCCTCCGTGAGCGCGTAGTTCCTCTCGCGCATGACGCGCAGGAGTCTGCCGATGACCTCGCCCGAGTTCGCGCGGTCGGGCGGGGACGTGGACCACTCCGGCGGTCGCTCGGAGGAGGACGACGACGACGACGACGTCGACGTCGAAGTCGTCCAAGTCGAAGTCCTCGTCGTCGTCGTCGTCGTCGTCGTCCTCGGCGCGTCCTCCGACGTCATCGCCTCGCCCGCGGGCGCCGCGTAGTCCATCTCGCGCGGGAGGAGGAGGAGGAGGAGGACGGCGGAGACGGCGGCGCGCGATGCGACGCCGCGGCCGTCGCGCGGGCGATGGTCGCGCTCTGGCGGGGACGCCCGCCCGTCGCGGCGCGTTGTGGCCCTCGTCCGCGTCATTTCGCGCGGCGGTGTTAAAATCGTCCACGCGTGTGAAGAGTCGTTCGGTTTTTTTAAGGTCGTCTGACGGAGAAGGGGTCATAGATCTGAGCTCGCGCGCTCACATCATCGCGCGCGAGCCGACGCGCACGTCCTCGCGTCCGCGGATCCATCGCGCGCGACCTCGTGACGTGATCCCCGCGCGGTGATCGCGAGATGGGCGCGAACCAGAGCGGCCTCGGCGGTCCGGGCGGCCCCGGGGATGGGAAGAAGGAGAAGAAAGAGAAGAAGAAGTGGGTGCCCCCCGCGCCTCCGATGCGCGTCGGGAAGAAGCTCAAGAAGAAAGGGATCGACGGCGCGAACCGTCTCCCGAACGTCTTCCCCGCGTCGAAGTGCTTGCTGAGGAAGCTCAAGCTCGAGCGCGTGAAGGATTGGCTTCTCATGGAGGAAGAGTTCGTCGCCAACCAGGAGCGCGTGAAGCCGCACGAGGAGCGCGCGGAGGAGGAGCGATCGAAAGTGGAAGAGCTCCGCGGGTCGCCGATGAACGTCGGGACTCTCGAGGAGATCATCGACGACAAGTGCGTTCGCTCTCTCTCCTCGCTCTCTCTCGCCCCCGACGCGACGATCGCGCGCGCGCCCCGTCGCGTCCCTCGCTCTCCCGTTCGAAAAAAAGAATGAAAGCGAACCAGATCTGGCCCGGCGCCGTCTGACCCCCCCTCCCTCCCCCTCCCCTCGTCGCGTCGACAGCCACGCGATCGTGTCCTCCTCCGTGGGCCCCGAGTACTACGTCAACATCATGTCGTTCGTGGACAAGTCCCAGCTCGAACCCGGGTGCGCGGTGCTGCTCCACAACAAGTCGTTGTCCGTCGTCGGCACGCTCGCGGACGACGTGGACCCGATGGTGTCGGTGATGAAGGTGGACAAGGCTCCGTTGGAGTCGTACGCGGACGTCGGCGGGTTGGAGGATCAGATCCAGGAGATCAAGGAGGCGGTGGAGCTGCCGCTGACGCACCCGGAGCTGTACGAAGACATCGGGATCAAGCCGCCGAAGGGGGTCATCTTATACGGCGAGCCCGGCACGGGAAAGACGCTCCTCGCAAAGGCGGTTGCGAACAGCACGTCGGCGAGCTTCCTCCGCGTCGTCGGGTCTGAGCTCATCCAGAAATACCTCGGCGACGGTCCGAAGCTCGTGCGCGAGCTCTTCAGGGTCGCGGAGGACATGAGCCCCTCGATCGTGTTCATCGACGAGATCGACGCGATCGGGACGAAGCGGTACGACAGCAACAGCGGCGGGGAGAAGGAGATTCAGCGCACGATGATCGAGCTCCTGACGCAGATGGACGGGTTCGAGGCGAGAGGCGAGGTGAAGGTCATCATGGCGACGAACAGGATCGAGACGCTGGACCCGGCGTTGCTTCGACCCGGACGCATCGACCGAAAGATCGAGTTCCCGCTGCCGGATATCAAGACGAAGCGGCACATCTTCGGCATTCACACCGGAAGGATGAACCTCGCGGAGGACGTCAAGCTCGAGGAGTTTGTGATGGCGAAGGACGAGCTCTCGGGCGCGGATATCAAAGCGTTGTGCACCGAGGCGGGGTTGCTCGCGCTGAGAGAGCGGCGGATGCAGGTGACGCACTCGGACTTCAGCAAGGCGAAGGAGAAGGTGCTGTACAAGAAGAAGGAGGGCGTCCCGGAGGGGATGTTCATGTGACGGACGCGGCGCGGCGGGGGCGTCGGGAGGGGCGGGCGCCGTCTTTCGTTGATGAGACTCGTCCGAGCGGGAGCGTCAATTTTTTCCTCCTCGTAGAATATTGTTGAAACGACGCGGCGAACGCGCGATCGATGCTTCGCGTTCGTTGTACACGTACCGCACGCGCGCTCCCTAAAAAATCAATCAATCAATCAATTCAACTCGAACAGCTCGTTGAACGACGCGTCGCACGACAGCTCCTCTATCCCGACGTAATCTAGTATCCCCTCCACCGCTTCCTCTTTGACGGCTCTCACCGCCGCCGTCGCGAGCGCGCCCGCGGTGACCGGCCGATCCACGAACGGCAGCCCGATCGCGTTCCCGATCACGAACGCCGCGACCGCGGGAAATGACGCGGGCTTGTCGAAGGCGTACACGAGCGACGGCCGCAGGATCGTCGCGCGCAGCGCCCCCGCTGCTGTCATGGCGCCGAGCTTCTCCTCAACCGCGCGCTTCGCGATGAGGTACTCCTCTAGCCACTCCACGGGCGCGCGGAAGTCCCACTTCGCCTCCGCGGCGGACACGAACACGAACGGCGGCGGCCTCTTTGACGTTGTATAAATGCGGGTGCCGTCGGACGCCGAAGTAAAGTCTACGGGCTTCACGAGCTCCGCGACGGCGTCGGCGGCGTGAAACGCGGATTTGCGCGTGACGTCGTCGTACGTCGACCCCGCCGACGGCACGGAGCCGCTCCCCGACGCGTACGCGTTCAGGTCCGACGCGAGGAGCATCCCGACCGCGTGCACGCACCCGACGAAGCCGCCCTCCGCGAGGACGTCGCGCACCGTGGACGGGAGCGTGACGTCGCCGACGCGCCAGTCCACGCGTCCGTCGAGCGACGAGGTTGGACCGCGCGCGGACGCGGACGGCGCGCCGCGCCGGGAGATGGAGACGACGGAGTACCCGCCCTCGAGCGCGCGCTCGATGACGTTCCCGCCCACGAACCCGGTTCCGCCGAGGACGAGGAGTTTGTTTCCGTTGTCGGGCGCCGCCTCGGAGGAGGAGGAGGAGGAGGACGCGGCGCGCGCGGGGATCCGAGTCAGATTACGCTGAACGTCCCGGACGACGCGACGACCGTCGAAGCGCCGGGCGACGCCCGCGCGGGGCGATCGCGCGCGCGTCGCCGCCGCGGTCGCGCGCGACGACATCATCGACGAGGAGCGAGCGGTCGCGCGACGCGGGCGTGGACGACGCGACGCGGGTGTGACGCGCGGAGGCGAGAAGCCGCGGCGGCGTTCTTTTAGAAGAGCGTTCGTCGCGTCGCGTTCCCGCGAGATCCGCCAGCGCCAGGCCGGTCGCGCGTTCAGCAATGCTTCTTTCGAAGCGGCGTCGGCGCGAGCGCTCGCGTCACACCCGTCGCGCGCGATCGCGGTCGCGTCGCCCTCGAAGTCGCGATGGCGTCTCCCTCCAAGACGGAGCTGCTCCGAAAGGAGCTCGCGTCGCTCAAGAGCGAGCGCGACCAGGTGCGAGCGCGCGTCGTCGCGCGATCCATCGATCGAAATTCTTCATCGATCATCGCTCCCCCGTCGCGCGTTTCCCGTCGCGCCGCGTCGGTCGTCAGATCCGCCGGTCCGATCGCCCCCCGCGTCCCCCTCCCATCGATCCTGACGTCCCTCCCCGCCGCGTCTCCCGCCCGCGCCGCGAACGCCATCAGATCCAAACGCGCATACACAGGATGAGCGGCGGCCGAGGTCCGGCGTCGACGCGCGCGCGCGATGGCCTCGGCGGCGGACGCGGCGGAGGAGGACGAGGATCCGGCGCGGGCGCCACGTCCGATCGCTTCAAGCGCCGACGAACGACGCCGAACGCGAGGGACGGCGACGCCGCGCCCGCGCCACCCGGCGCGTACGCGCCCGCGCCGCCGTTCAACGACGCGGATCCCGCGGTGGACTCGCGCCCGGACGCGACGGACGCGGACGAGCGCGTGAAGACGCGCGGGCGGCGCATGTTCGCGGGCCTCCTCGGCACGCTCCGACGACACCGAGAAGACGAGAAGAAGCTGAGCGCGGTGACCGCGCAGAGGAACGCGATCGTGGAGCGCGTGGAGACGCGCGCGAGGGAGGAGTCCGAGGCGCTCATCAGGCGACAGCGGGGGGGGCACGTGAAGAGGAGGGCGACGGCGGAGGCGGCCAGGGCGAGGCTCGACGTCGAGATGTGCGAGAGAGAGCTCGAGCTGGTGCCGCTGACGGCGGCGGAGCGCGAGGAGAAACTCGAGGGCGGCGCGCTGCGGACGGTCGCGGAGAATAAGCCCAGGGTGTATTACAAGCCAAAGAAGCACACGGAGGCGACGGAGAGAAAGGCGAACGAGGCGGTGGAGGAGGTGCGAGCGTGGAAAGAGAAGCAAGAGAAGTACCTGAGGGAAAAGATCGAGAGGATCAAAGAGGCGCTGGCGCACAAAGAGGCGATGATCGAAGAGTACGCGGCGTACGACGACGACGACGAGGAGGAGGAGGAGGGCGACGCCATGGACGACGCCGTGGACGACGCCGTGGACCGCGGCGGCGACGGCGAGGAGGAGGAGGAGGAAGAGGGCGAGGTTGGGCGGAACGCGAACGACGCGGCGTCCAGACGTCGCGCGCGAGGCGGGAAGGAGGCGGAGACGACGACGCGCGAGGACGACGACGAGGAAATGGGTGAGATCGAGGAGGCCGCGGACCCGGAGGGGCTCGAGGAGGTTCTCGGGAAGTGATGCGCGCGCGTCGTGTGACGAGGTCGAATGCGCTATGCGCTTCTATTCTTACAGGTAATAAAACCGACCGTCGTAAACCTCCCTCTGACGACGACGCGGAGACTCGTCACCCTTTCACGAGGCGCAGGATGTCTCTGTGGTGGTCGCCCAAATCGTCAATCCCCCCGCCCGCGACGCCGTTCCCGCCGCCGCTCGCGCCGCCGCTCGCGCGTTCGCCCATCCCCACCGCGGACAGCGCGACCGGGGCGGTCTCGCCCGCGGCCGGCGCGGACGCGGAGGCGGAGGCGCCCGCGGCGGCGGCGTCGCCGTCGCGGTCGGCTTTTTCATCCCGGATCGACGCTCCCGGCTTGGGGCGCCAGTCCAGAACGAACCCTACGTGATTCTCCTTTAAATACAGCAGCACTCTGGACGGGACGTCCGCGTCGTGCAACGCCCAGTGGAACTCCGCGGACTCGAACCACGGCACGGTGACGTCCGCGCAGCCCGCGATCAAAAACGTGGGAGGGAACCTCCCCGGAGGAGTCTCGATGCGTTCCGCCGTCGTCGCATTCGCCGTCGCCGTCGCCGACGACGACGATCGCGTCATCCCCGCCATCGCCGCGGGACCGTCCCCGGCGAGGTCCCCGATCGGCGGTCCCGGGACGACCCTGACCAGAGGCTCTCTCTCTTTCTCGGCGCGCGTCGCGTCTTTGTACGCGCGCTCCGCGGCGTTTGCGGCGGCGGCGGCGGCGGCGGCGGCTCTCTCCCGGTACTTCTTCGCCGCGCTCTCCGTCGCCTTATCCCGCCCCGCGATGATGGTCTCCACGTCCAGGTAGTCGTCGTCGTTCAGAACCGCCATCGCCGCCCACGGCGTCTCCTCCTTCGCCTTCTCCTCCTCCTTCTCTTTCTGTTTCTGTTTCTGTTTCGCGTGGGAGGCGGTCTGAGGGCCGTTCTATACAAGCGAATGTCGGGGTGGAGTTCAAAGGCGTCAGTTGGAGTTGAAAGGCGTCGCAGTCGGGGATTGAAAGCGAGGGCTGGGCGGAGAGACACGACGTGAAAAGTCCTTAAGGAACGGCGTTCACCTCGCCGACGCGGTCGTATGGGAACCAGTGTATAGAACGCGCCTGAGGGTCTTCTACGTCGTACGCGTACTCCCCGCCGACGGCGCCGCGGTTCCCGCGCACGACCCTCACGGGCGAGCACTGCGGAAACTTCTCGCGCCCGCCCATCGCGCGCCCCATCGTCGACAGCAGCGCGACCCCGCGGCTGTCCTCGTACTCGTAGTGCCTCCCCACGTCGTAGACGCCGCAGAGGCCTAAGGGCCATTCCATACGAGCGAACGTCGGGGTGGAGTTGAAAGGCGTCAGATGGAGGAGTTGAAAGGCGCCGAGGGCGGGTATTGAACGCGAGGGGTGGGCGGAGAGAAACGCCAGGAAAAGTCCTTAAGGAACGGCGTTCACCACGCCAACGCGGTCGTATGGGGACCAGTGTATAGAACGCACCTAAAAATTGTTTCGGCATGCGCCTCGCGGCGGGGTCGTCCGCCGACGCGCCGCCGCCGACGTCGTCGCTCACGACCCCGCACCGATGCAGAAGCGCCATGGAACACACGTGCGCGCCCGCGCTGTGCCCGATGAGCGACACGCGCGCGTCGTCGCCGCCGAATCCGCGCGCGTTCTCCAGAGTGAAGCCCACCGCGTCGGAGACTTCGCGCCACATCTGTAACGAACAGTTCACCGGTCAGTTGAAAGGGGGAGCGATCAAATGTTGAAATCGAGCGGTTGGTGAAAACATTTTGTATAGAACGCACCTGATCCGCCTCGGCGCGCGGGAACAGCGTGTAGGTTGCGACGCACGCGATGACGCCCTCCTCTGCGAGTCTCGAGGCCATGGGGGCGAAGTGCCACTTCTCGCCGACGGCCCAGACCCCGCCGTGGACGAACAGCGCGACGGGGAACGCGCTCGAGTCGCTGTCGCCGCCGCCGCCGCCGCCGCCGCCGCCTCGTCCTCCGACCGCGTCCGCGATCGCGCCCGCGCCGTTCGCGAGCGACGCACCGTCGGGGAGGTAGACGTCCATGACCGCGCGCGGCGCGCTCGCATAGCGGACGTCGCGGACGATGCGCACGCCGCGCGCGTCGCGCGCTCCCGCGACCGCGTCCGGGAGCGAGCGATGGAGGCGCAGCGCGCGGACGCCGTACGGGATCGCGCGCACGACGCCGAGGGCTTCGTCGACGAGGACCTTGCCGATCTCCGCCGCGCGTTTGAGCTTCCCTCTGCCCGTCGGGACCGAGCCTATGTCCTGGAGAGGGGAGGGACGACGACGACGACGACGACGAGGAGGAGGGGGGGGGAGGGAAGGGATGGGTGAGCGGCGACGCGCGAATTAAAATCCGAGCGCGTTTCCTAATGAATTGTTCCGTCGCGACGAGGGTTCGTCGCGCGCGCGCGCGACGCCGGCGCGGGGGATGACCGCGCGGAGGGGGCCGAGCGCGCGCGCGAGACGCACCCCCGGGATGGCTTTGATGCCCTCGAGGAAACTCATCTCGCGACGAGGCGTCGCGTGAGCGCGCGCGCGTGCGAAAGCGGAGCCTCGCGGGACGCGCCTGCCTCGTCAGCCGGTCAGCGCAGCGTCGTCGCGAAGAGTAAGAGCGCGAGCGTGACGAGAGATCCTCAGGCGCGTTCGTCGATACAAACGTTTTTCACCCACCGCTCGGTTTCAACATTTGATCGCTGTACCTTTCAACGGACCGATGAACTGGAATCAACCCAGGTGCAGTGCTGGGAAAACGTTTTCGGCCAACGGCAACAACGGCCACTACTCACCGCCGCGCGAGCCGCCGCCGCGCCGCGACCGCGTCGCCGTCGGAGATGAACTTCGCCCCTCGCTCTGGTCCCGCGAAGCGAGGCGGAACGCTGTCGAAGGAGACGGAGGCGTTCTTAGCCGGTGCGTCGTCGCCGCGGATCCGACGACGCGCGAGCCCCGGTACCGGTCAACTCCGACGAACGCCGTTCCGTTTTCATCCCTCCTCTCCCTCGTCGCGTCGTCCATCCCGTCCCGTCCCGCTGCCCTCCCTTCCGCTGACGTTCGCTCCCTCCCTCCCTCCCTCCTTCCTCGATCGCGCGCGCCGCCAGACACGCTCCGCGCGAGCGGCGCGTCCAGACGCGAGGTTGAAGACGCGCTGAGACGCGCGGCGACGGGACGGCCGATGCGCGACGACGCTTCGACGACCGCGTCCGCGCGCCGGTCGTCGTCGCGCAGGAACTCCATCGCGGCGACGCACGGCGTCATCGCGCCGAGGGTAGGCCGCGCGGGAGGAGGAGGAGGAGGAGGAGGATCAGGCGGCGGCGGCCGCGCCTGGAGAGGCGGCGGCGTCAAGACCAAGGCGGCCATCGACCGCGACGCGTCGCCGCTCGAGCCGTACGACGCGAATTCCCTCCCTCGCGGCCGCGACAACGAGGCTGCGAAGGACGCGCTCGCGGCGACGATGGAGTGGGGCGAGACGACGTCCGCGCGCGCCAGGGTCGCCGCCGCGGTGCGCCGCGAGAAGGAGAAGGAAGCGACGGAGGCGCGGCGACGCGCGGCGGCGGCGGGGGCGGCGGACGCGTCGAAGATGACCGCGGACGACATGGTGGACGCGATCGCGCGGGAGATCGACGAGCGGTGGGCGTTCTTGCGCGAGATGGACGCGGCGGGGTTGGGGGAGAGGCACCGCGGCGTCATCACCGCGGAGATATCCGCGCGGGTGAATCAGCTGAAGCGGTTGGACGCGATGTTGTGCGAACGCGACGGCGTCCCCATCCGCGGCGCGGCGAGCGCGGCGGCGGCGCGGCGGCGGCCGGGTCCGGGTCCGGACCCGTCCGACGGCGCGCCTCCATCGGGCGAGGTGGGCGGGATGTACGAGAGAGCGCTCGAGCGGATGCGCGCCGCGCGGAGTTGAGGGCACGCGCGAGGACGTAGAAGGTCGTGCGCACTGTGCGTATATTTTCGCGTCGGCGACTGAAGAATTACAAGTCTCACAGCTGTGATCGCCGACGCGACGCGTCGTCGAGAGCGACTAGTTAATAACGAGACGGGACTCACGCGCGAGCCACGTCACACCAAACACCCACCACCCCCACTCGTGTTCTCAGAACGCACAGAGAGAGTCGACCTCGCGACGCGGGCGCGTCGCCGCCCCCGCCCGTCGCCTTCGACTCGTCCGCGTTTCAGGGCCGTTCTATACAAGCGAACGTCGGGGTGGAGTTCAAAGGCGTCAGATGGAGTTCAAAGGCGCCGAGGACGGGTATTGAAAGCGAGGGATGGGCGGAGAGATGCGCCGGGCAAAGTCCTTAAGGATCGGCGTTCACAACGCCGACGCGGTCGTATGGGGACCAGTGTATAGAACGCACCTCAGAGGCGTTCCGAGAAACCGAATAGAATCGAACCGAATCGAGTCGAGTGATTTATCACTCCGCCTTCTCCGCGGCGGCAGCCTTCTCCGCCTTCTTCGCCTCCCGCTCCGCCGTCTTCCGCTTCTCCCGCTCGAAGATCTCCTTCTGAAGCTCCTTCGCGGCCGCGAGCTTCGCGAGCAACCCCTTGTAAAGCCCCAAGTCGCCGTTCACCTTGGTCAGCTGAGGGTCGTTTCATACAAAGCGACGTCGGGGTGGAGTTCAAAGGCGTCAGATGGAGTTGAAAGGCATCGAGGTCGGGGATTGAAAGCGAGGGGTGGGCGGAGAGATGCGCCGGGCAAAGTCCTTAAGGATCGGCGTTCACCACGCCAACGCGGTCGTATGGGAACCAGTGTATAGAACGCGCCTGAAGCCCCGACGATTCCGCGAGTTTCTCCAACGCCGCCGGTTCCGTCGCCTTGGCGAGCTCGAGCAGACGGAATAAGCCGATGGCGTCGTACCTCGAGTACGCGAACTTCCCGTCCGCGACCAGGGACTTCATCTGCGCGAAGATCGGGGACGCGAGGACGCCGTCGACGCCGCTGGCGCCCTCCGCGAACGACGCGAGCTCGGCCGCGTCTTTTCGCACCGTCGCCGGATCCTCCTCGAGCGCCTTCACGAAGCACTCGAAGATGGTGTTCTTCTCCTCCTCCGAGGGGAACCCCTCGAAGAGCTGATCGTACACGGACACGAACCCGAGGGAGGACAGCTTGCTGTACGAGTACTTCTTGGAGTATCGCACGAAGTGCTGCGTCACGAGGAGCTCCTGGAGCGCGACGGACCAGATGGACGGGATCGGGTAGGGGTAGCTCTTCAAGAACTTCTGTTTCGTGTCCGCGACCGTGACCTCTGCGCGCGCGCGCGGATCGGGAGGGAGGGAGAGAGAGAGGCGGCGGGGGTGCGCGCGTCAGATCGAGATCGATGCGACGCGGCGGCGCGCGAGTTTCGCGAGGGAAGGATCGACGACGCGGAGGAGGAGGCGCGCGCGTCGACCCGGCGGGGATAAAGATCGCGGCGAGTCGCTCTTCGATAACGCGACGCTCCAGGTGGCGCACCGTTCAGATCGACGGCGGCCCTGACGGCGACGCCGCGAGTCGCGCGCGCCTTGGACGCGCGGCGCGCGCCCGTGCGGGGCGCGGTCACGCGGCAGACGGCGGAGGCATGCGCGGCGATGGACGCCATTATGGTGTGAGAGGCGTGGGAGGCGGGCGAAGGACGCGCGGCTCGGTGTGCGCGCGATGCGTCCCGTCGCGCGCGCGCCGCGAGCGGCGTATCGCGAGGCGCTTATCCTCGAGGGACGTCCGTTTGTACACGTCGACACCGCTTTTTTCTCGCACGCGAAGAATTTAAACCGTCGTTTTTCGAGTTAATCGATTCGATTGTTTCGACACCAGACCAGACCCTAGAACCATTGATGAGAGGACGCGCGACAGACCCATTAAATTTCGCGCGTTTCTCTTCTCCGCGCTTTCGCCGCCCACTCCTCTCGCTCCGGAAAGACTCCTCAATACCACCCCGCGCCCGCCCTGGACGAGCGCGCGGGCGAGACCGGCGGCGACCTCGACGTCGCCCGCGCCGCCGCCGCCGCGCCGCCGCCGCGACCCCTCGGCGGC
>Ga0181554_1004566_pt1 | contig 11171 bp, 9 predicted proteins | sample 011ome_16_FD_145602 | JGI IMG/M metagenome (GOLD analysis project Ga0181554, IMG submission 145602) | Coastal salt marsh microbial communities from the Groves Creek Marsh, Skidaway Island, Georgia - 011503CT metaG (spades assembly) | ecosystem: Environmental > Aquatic > Marine > Intertidal zone >... | reverse complement strand
TTTGAAGAAGACCTCCACAAGGCACTTAAAATGAAGTCTGCGGAGATATCTGCACCTGTATCTGAGCTGGTGAATGATGCCGTCAGATCAGCACTTCTTGAAGATGCGGAAGATCTCGAAGCATTCAAAGAAAGAGAGAATGAGCCTGTAATCGACTTTGAGGCTTTTGTCACCTCACTGATGCAAGATGGAAAGCTATAGGATCGTCATTAAGAAGTCGGCCGCGAAAGAAATCGAAAGAATCGAAAAAAAAGATGGAATTCGAATCGTAGCGAAGATCAGAAGCCTCGCCAGTGATCCATATCAAGCAGGAAGTAAAAAGCTTTCTGGCCAGGAAAAATACCGAATTCGTCAAGGAAACTATCGAATCTTATATCAGGTCATCAACGACGAGTTGATCATCAACGTCGTAAAAATTGGCCATCGCGGGGACATATATAAAAAATAGTGTGAACCAGACGACACCAGACGAATTCATGGCCGAACTGTTGCAGAATATCGCCAACAAGACCTTGCCAGACCCCAAAGAAGGAAACGCCCACAGCATAACCGTCGAATTGACGGACAGCCAATTTCAAGCACCGATCACGGCATGGGAAAATACAGTGCCTCTTGTTTTTTGTGCCTGCAGACTGCTGAATAAAATCGATACACGAAGACTGCTTTCACGGCGAGGCGACTAGAATAATTTCCCTAAAGATCACCCGTCATTAAAATAAGAAAGCTTGGTCCTAATCTAGATTTAGTGAAAAAGTATAATTAATGACGTATTCAAGATTGATCCTCGCCAGCATTATCTGCCTTTTTAGTGCTGGATGCCGCCCGCCTGAGACTAACGTTGCGGAGCAATCGACAACTAAAGAGACGCTCACTGCTCTCCCGAGAGAAGAGCTACCTGAAATATCGAGCGAGACACGCCATTTCACACTGCTGACAGGGCCTTGGTCCAAATATATAAGTGTTCCTCCAAAGATTTATACGTTCGACAAAATATCCTCAGGAATCGAGACACTGCTTACAACAGAGCAGAAGCTAATTCAAGCTGTTCTAGAAGCAGATGTAAATGTGGCAGAAACGAGTGCCCACGGTGCACTCAATGACCGACTTGATGAACTCAAGGCTGCGGTTCCATCCGCGGAAACGCGGAGTGGCTATGTAAGATCAAACTCCAAAAGCAGTTCGCCTGAATTAGTCCGCTCCGTTTCAGGTCTCGCCGCCAATGCAAGCCTAACGACTAAAGACCTCGATCAACGAATCACTGCACTACAACATTTAAACTCAACATGGACCCGCCGAACTGCGGTCATGGGCACGAATGCGACTGCCGGAATCATGCGCGATGCCAATGAAGCTTACCTAGATGGCCTAAGGCAATATACCTCCGACTTCATCCAACTGCGAAAAGAGCTGCGTATCATCAAAAGTGAACAGTCAAAACGAGCCGCGAATAAATCTAACATTATCGCAGAATGGAACCAATTTGAGCAACAAAACCTACACATCCTGAATAAGTTCTTACACGACAACCACACAGCGATCATCGATCCAACTAAAGGCGCAGATTATTTGATTAATAAAGATAAACTCAATGGCACATTGATCCTCGTCTGCAACATCGGCCCACGCCAACTGTATTTTGAACTCAATGGACGTAACCCTTTCCATCCTTTTACACTTGCTGATATTACGCCAACAAACCAATAGTCTCGGTTTTAGTCATTATCAGCATGGAAGACAGCATACCACTCACTAGCGCCGAAAAGAAAGAGCTCCGTGGCATCGGCCAACGGCTCAAGCCGCATCTCCACATCGGCAAGCAGGGCCTCAGCCTGACTGTTTCGAATGAAATCGAGACCGCGCTGGCGAAGAATGGCCTGATTAAGATCCGTTTTGAGGCGGATCGCGCCAAGATCAAAGAATACTGCGATGACATTGCCAAAACACGCAGTTGTGAGCACATCGGTGGCGTTGGTAAGACCAGCATCTTTTTCCGTGAAATGGCGGAAGAGAAGAAAGTTTAAACGCAGAAAAGTGTGACCACGATACGTGTGGTTTGCACTTTCACCTTCACATTCACCTGCACTCAGCGCAGAGTGTTGCTATGTCTGATTATAAAACCGTCCAGCAGCTCAAGGAGATCGACGTCAACATTGCCGCGCTCTTCCGCTGTATTCTGATTCTCCGCCGCAAGACGACCAAGACCGCAAAGAACGGCAACCCCTTTCTCAGCGTTGAACTGGGCGATGGCAGCGGCAGCTTCAATGCCAATTGCTTTGGCGATTCCGATGTATTCAAAGCACTCGATCCAGTCGCGGAAGGCTCAATCGTGCGCCTCGCCGGTAAGACTGAATATTATATGGAGCGCTTCTCACCCAAACTACAGGCAGCCGAAGTCATCGACGCCGCGGAGGCCGAAGCCGAAGGCATGATGGCGAACTTAGTCGAAACGCCCCCAGAATCCGAAGAGGAGCTATGGTCACACATTCTCGAGGGTGTCGAAGCGATCGAGCACGCTAAACTCAAAGAAACCGTGCAACGCGTGCTTGACGATCTGGGCGAGCGCTTCCGTAAGTGTCCCGCCGCCGTCAGTATGCACCATGCGTATTTCAACGGCCTACTGGAGCACACCACCCACATGCTGCGCGCCTGCCGTGCACTACTACCCCTCTACCCTGAAGTCGACGCCGACCTCGCAATTGCTGGAATCATTCTGCACGACATGGGCAAACTTGAAGAATACGAAGGTGATTTTGCTGCGAAAGTGAGTCGTATCGGCATTCTGCAAGGCCATGTTGTGATCGGGTTTCGGATCGCCCGCAAAGCCGCCATTCAGTCCAAGCTCAATGCCGACCTCACCGAGCGCCTCGAACACATCATTCTCAGCCATCAGGGGGAGAAAGAATGGGGAGCTGCAGCGATGGCTGCGACACCCGAAGCAGTCTTCGTCTCAATGATCGATAATCTCGACGCCAAGATGGGCATGGTGCAACGCGTGCTGCGTAACACACCAAAAGGTGAAGCCTTCTCCGATCGCCTAATGGGCCTGCAAACCCGCGTGTTGGTGACGCCACCCGACAAGAGTTAGCGATTAGCGCTGGCAACTCGGGCAGTAAAAGCTATTTCGCTGGCCAATCATTACAGCGCGGATTGGCGTGCCACAGACCTGACAAGGTTCGCCCGCCTTGCCATAGACCTTCAGCTGCATCTTGAAATAGCCAGGCTTACCATCGGCCCCGAGGAAATCACGCAGTGTCGTGCCGCCTTGTTCGATCGCGTGCGCCAATACGGTTTTAATGTGGTCGCCCAACGCCAAATAGCGCGCACGACTGACTTTACCCGCGGCTCGGCGCGGATCAATGCCCGCTAAGAACAGCGCCTCATTGGCGTAAATATTACCCACACCGACCACCACAGCATTGGTCATAATGAAATTCTTCACTGCGACTGTGCGAGCACGCGACAGCTTAAACAAGCGCTCGCCATCAAACGCATCCGACAATGGCTCAGGGCCCATTCCTTGCAATAACTTCAGCGGCTCTTCATCAGCTCCCTGCCAAAGGCAGGCACCGAAACGACGCGGATCATTCAGACGTAGGCAGTACCCACTCTCCAAAACGATATCCAGATGATCATGTTTCAGGATAGGTTTATCAACTGGTTGCACCGTCAGGCTCCCCGACATACCCAAGTGCAACACAATCGTGCCACGCACCGTATCGAGCAATAGATACTTCGCCCTACGCCGTACTGCGATCACAGGCTCACCAACCGCAAGCTGAACCGTATCAGGGATCGGCCAACGCAGCTGCGGCTGGCGCACGATAATCGCAGTAATTCGACGGCCCTCGACATGTGGGGCAATCCCACGCCGCGTCGTTTCAACTTCGGGTAATTCTGGCATTAAATTAAGTCTACACGCTGAACGCCGATAAAAACTACTCAATACTCTTCAGTGGCTTCAAGCTCGGGAAGAGAATCGTATCGCGAATACTTTCGGCGCCAGTGAGCAAAATGATCAGACGATCAATACCGAGCCCCATGCCACCAGCTGGCGGCATGCCATGCTCAAGTGCGTTGAGGAAGTCGGTGTCCATATCCTGCACTTCTTCGCCAACCTGCTCAGTAAACATTTTGCGCTGAATGATTGGGTCGTTCTGTTCGGAGTATGCGGGTGCAATTTCCTGACCGTTGATGCACAACTCAAACACGTCGATCGTGCTATCGTCATCGACAGTGATTTTTGCCAATGGGCACAGCTCCTTAGGAATATGCGTCACGAAGGTCGGTTGAATCAAGGTCGGCTCGATCAGTTTCTCAAAGACGTTATTCGTGATCTCGTAATCTTCGAGCTCACCATCGACTACGATGCTCATGGCACGAGCCTTTGCGAGCTTCTCATCGCGGCTATGGCTGAACCATTCGGCATCGCCAGTTGCTTCAATAATCAAATCTTTGTACTTCGCTTCACGCCATTCACCATCGAGATTGATAGTGCTGCCGTCAGGACGAGCGATTTCGAGCGAACCAATCACCGTCTTGGCGACGTGCTGAATCAAGCCCTGCGTTAGCTTCATCATACCACGGAAGTCGGTGTAGGACTGGTAAAGCTCCAACATAGTGAACTCCGGATTATGACGACGAGACAGTCCTTCATTACGAAAAACGCGACCAATCTCAAAGACTCGATCCTCCCCGGCAACCAGCATACGCTTCAGATAAAGCTCCAGCGCAATCCGCATGTAAAACTGACAATCGAGCGCATTGGAATGGGTGATAAATGGACGCGCCGCCGCACCACCAGCTACGCTTTGTAGCATCGGTGTTTCAACTTCGGTGAAGTTGCGATCCCACAGATACTTGCGCATCTCTTGGATAATCTTCGCACGATCGCGGAAACGCTGGCGCGAGTCTTGATTGACGATCAAGTCGAGGTAGCGCTGACGATAGATCTTGTCGTCATCTGTGAGGCCCGCCCACTTTTCGGGAAGCGGTCGCAGTGCCTTGGTGACTAAAGTGTAGCTCGCCGTACGCACGGTGATCTCACCAGTCTTAGTTTTAAAGAGCTTGCCGGTGACACCAATGATGTCGCCCAGATCCAGCTTCTTAAAGTATGTGTTGTATTCGCCCTCGGGTAATTCGTCGCGAGTGACGTAGCACTGAATCGGGCCCTCGCTATCTTGAATCTTAATGAAGCTCGCCTTGCCCATGACTCGGAAGACAATAATACGACCAGCGATAGACACCTCTGCCTGCTCTTCATCGGCTACGTCCTCTTTATAAAGTTTAACAGCCTCACCGGATGTATGCGTCTGCACGCAATTTGCCTGAAAGGGATTACGCCCTTCCTTGCAAAGATTCTCGAGCTTTTGGAGGCGGACTGCATAGAGATCATGCGAATTGTCCTGATTGGCTGGCTTATCGGTCATAACGGAAGGAGGCGAAAATGCGTCAGCGCCTCGAAATGGCAATTGTAAATTGCCCTCTTCAGCTGGAGACAGCAACCGACTAAAATAGAGGACACGCCTACACTATGCTCAATCAGCATAGTGTAAGCTCTAATGAGACAAAATAAAAATCTCGGTAAAATGGCAGCGCCAACTGCTGTCGATGCTGACGCATGGGCACTGTTAAAAGTAGCATCCTCCGTGGCGTGCGAGTTTACTCGGGCCCGCAGTGCCCCTGAACCGAGGATAATACTAGCCCGCGCCATCACAAGCGACACGCAGGGACATTTTTCCGCTTCCAGTTTTTCAGTCTTTCATCACCATTCCCCCAAATGACTTGGATCGAATACACCGCACTCAGCGTTACCAGCCTGATTTTTCTAATCGGGCTGGCGACCTCGCTACTGCCAGTGGTGCCGGGTAGCCTGATCGTTTGGTCAGGTGTCATTATACACAAACTTTGGATGGGTGATGCCTCGGTGGCCTGGAAAATCGTCATCACTACCGGCATCATCACTCTGATCGGTCAACTCGCCGACTTGGTGCTGGGCGTCTGGGGCGCACGCAGATTCGGCGCGTCATGGAAAGGTGCGGTCGGCGCACTGCTCGGCGCGTTTATCGGCTGGTTTCTGCCCCCTCCGCTGTTCTGGCTGATTGTCGGCCCCGTCATCGGTGCGATCATTGGCGAGTTACTCGCTGGGCGCAGCTTCAAGGCAGGCAGCAAGGCAGGCTTCGGCACGGTTATCGGCGGCATCGTCGCCTTCGCCTTGAAATTCGGCCTCAGCGTCTGTGTGGTTAGCATCTTCTTTCTAGCGCTCGTGCTCTAGCGTCCTTCCACTCAACACGAAAAACTGGAATTTAAACTGATCAATAGAGGGCAACGCTCCGTCGTAGCCACCTAGATTCCATACCAATCCTGATGACTACGCATGGAAATGACGGAGCATTTCCCTGCAATACATACAAACGCTCACGAGCCGTCCCAAGCCTTGGCGAATAACAAGCGCAGGCTGTTTAGACATACCACGACAGTGCTGCCCTCGTGCGCAAAAACGCCAACACTCAACGGGATCCAACCACAAATCGCAGCTGCCACCATCAACACCACTGTGCCCAGCGAGATTGCTAAATTCTGCCGTATAATCGATCGCGCACGATGACTCAAGTCAGTCGCCGCGAGATAATTCTCAATACAGTCTTTCATCAGCACCACCTCACTCTGTTCTAAGGCAGCATCACTGCCGCGCGCGCCCATGGCAACCGAGACATAGGCTGCCGCTAAACTAGGTGCATCATTCACACCATCACCCACCATTGCCACTTTGTATCCGCTTTTCGAATACTCAAGGATTGCAGCGACCTTACCATCTGGCGTCAGTCCAGAGCGGATTTCCTCTATCCCAATCGCGCGGCCCACCGATTCCGCCGCCCCGCGGCGGTCGCCCGTCAGCATCACAGTGCGCACCCCCATCGCCTTTAGTTTTGCTAAAATAGGCTGCGACTTCGTGCGGATCTGATCTTTCAATAAGATACGGGCAATCAAATCGTCCTTTAAGATCCAATTTTCTGAGAATTCCGGAGCAGGCTCTGGCACATCTTTGATCCATGCCGCCAACGGTCCATCCTCTAGCAGTTCCCTGCGTCCCAGTACACACAGCGTCTGGCCCTCCCGGCCCTGCACACCCTTGCCGCTCATCGCCTGAAAATCATCGATCGTACGCGGCTCTAATCCCTGCACTTTCGCGTATTTCTTAATTGCTCGTCCAATCGGATGTGACCCATGTGCCTCCAGAGAATAGGCAAGCTCTGCTGCTTCCCGCTCACGCCCTGGTGGAAAACTTTCCACCGAATCAACCTCCATCTCTCCAGTGGTCAGCGTGCCAGTCTTATCCAGCGCCACCAAATCGACCTCTGCCATTTTTTCAATCGCCGCGCCGCCACGAAACAAAATACCATGCCGCGCGCCCCATGCAATCGCCGCCAAAATCGCCGACGGAATCGACAGCACCAACGCACAAGGGCTGGCCACCACCAACAAAGTCATTGCCCGATAAAATGCTGAGAAACCAGCCTCAGTGTTTGAAAATGGCGCAATGCCAAAGCCGAGCCACCAAACAAAAAACATCACTGTCGTCAGCCCCAGAATACCGACGGTATAACGCGTGCCAAATTTATCGGTAAAGCGCTGACTCGGCGCTTTCAAATGTTGCGCCTCACGAATCAAACGAATCACTTTCTGCAACGCACTTTCACCAACCGGACGCAAGACCCGCGCATCCACTGCACCCCATAAATTGATTGTGCCACTATAAACGGTGTTACCGATAAATTTGAGCACTGGGTTGGCCTCGCCCGTCAAGTTCGACTCATCCGCCGCGCTCTTACCTTTGATCACCTCTGCATCGACTGCGAATTGTGCGCCAGGCTTCACCACCACCACATCGCCCACATTCACCGCAGACACGGACACTTCCCGCTCTCCACCCGACGCATCACGAATCATGGCCGACTTTGGTGCCGCATCAAACAGGCTATTGATTTCACGGCGTGTCCGATACAGCGCAAAATGCTCCAACGCCCCAGAAAACGAAAACAGAAACAACAGCAGCGCGCCTTCAGCCCAAGCCCCGATCAACGCAGCCCCGATCGCCACGGCCAGCATTAGAAAGTGAATGTCCAACTCACCTTTCGGCAGACCTTCCTTGACGTCTTCGAAGGCATCCCAGCCACCCGCAATCATCGCCCCGATATAAAACACCACTGACAGCCACACTGGGGCAGCTTCCACCGACGAAACCATCCAACCAGAAATCCCAAGCACCGCACAGCCACCAGCCAACAGACCGAGTACCCGCCATTCTTCATCCGTCTCAGCTTCAGCTTCAATTGCATTTGGCCAGTTTAACTCCCGCCAATGCCACAGCGTCGGCGCTGTCAAACAAGTCGGCTTTTGCAAATGAATACCGCCGCCCTCTTCGGTTTTAATTGATACCCCCACCACGGCAGATACCTGAGAGTTTGACTCAATCAAGCGGATCGTCTCAGCAAGACTCGCCTGCAATGCCTTCAGATCCACTGGCCCCAGCGTCGCGATCTCGACTTTTTGATGCTCCGAATCGACTCTAAGTGCTTCAACTGAAGCATTCACTTGTAAAAAACGCGCAAGACCTGCCGCCCAATCCTCTGCATTTATACGCTCTATTTCTGAAGCCATACTCTATTTAGAATTATTCTAAATAAGTAACTCTGCAAGCGAGAATCCGCGATTAGTCATTCCCTTGCAGCGAACTTAGGAACCATGCACACACAGTCTATTCAAACTTGATCCTTGGAGGGAAATACAATCATGCCAAATTGCAAAGAAAACAGCTTAAGACGACGTAGAAAAGCAGCTAACCAATTGTATTCTCAGAATCCGCAACCACATCCAACTGACGAAATTTCTTCACTAAAACTCCGTGACGTGGCGCACAAAACAGGACCACTGTAAAAATCAGGCCCGCCACCACCGCCATCATGCCTGAAGTCGAAGTGGCATCGACCAGCGCAGGATCGAAGCCCATCCAACTCGGTAGCAGAATCGCCGACACATGCCCAAGCACTGCCGCGATGGCTGCTAATATAACACTTATAATCACCATCATATCTAGTCGATCTGTCAATAGATGCGCGGCAGCAGCCGGCACAATCAACATCGCGATGACGATGATACTACCGACCGCTTCAAACGCTGCCACCGTGGTGATCGCGACCAAAGTCATCAGCATATAATGGATTAGATTGGTATTGATTCCCATCGTTGCCGCGAGTTCCGAATCAAATGATGAGATGCGCAGTTCTTTAAAAAATAACACCACACACAACAAATTGACCCCACACACTGGCGCCAAAATAATCACCGCACGGGGCACTTCCAAGACGGAGCCAAACACTTGTAGTCGCCAGACAACATCAAGCGGCGTTAACTCAATCGCACCGTACAGTACACAGCTCGGATCGAGATCGACATGATTCGCGGCTTGCACAATCAACAGCAGCCCCAGCGCAAACAATGTGGTAAAGACGATCCCCATCGATGCACCTTCGTCGACCTTACCAAAACGGCTCACCCACTGCGTGAAAATAGCCGTCAACACGCCCACCAGCGTCGCGCCAATAAACATGGTCACACTCGCACGCGCACCCGTAATTAAGAATGCCATCGCCAAGCCCGGCAGCACCGCATGGCTGATCGCATCGCCCATCATGCTCATTTTGCGCAACACCAAGAAGTTGCCCAACAGCGCGCACGACACTGCCGCCAAAATACCGACAATTACGATCCATGTATCGATTGAATACCAAGTCATATTTCTAATCTCCTGGTTTAATTGGGTGTGGGCTCGCAGGCACTGCGAGATCGTTTGCAGTACGCAGTTTAATTAATTTTTCCTCAAGCAGCGCGACCAATTTCTCGCCCAGTACATGCTCAACTTCATCCGCATCGCGATCGACTCGGCAGGTTGCCACATCGGCATATTCAATCAAATACAATTCCCACAGGCGGTGATTACGCGTGACCTGTGCCGCAGCATCCAGTCCTGCCTGAGTCAGCAGGATCGCATCATTTTTACTCACGGGGCCGATCAACCCCTGATGATACGCGCGCCTCAAGCAATATCGTAATTGTCGATCAGTCCAGGTACGCCGGCCGCGCAGTTGACGAAACGGCACCGCGCGCAGACTCACTCCATCCATGCGTTGACCATCGGCCTCCAATATTTCATACAACGCACGAAGTAAATGTTGGCGGCCAACACTTCGCTTCAATTTCAACTGACGCATAAAACGAACCAGCACACCTCGCTCGATGCCAAACAGCATACTGCATAGAAACAAAAACGCTGCCACTAATACGATCAAGGCGCCCGCAGGCATATTTGGAATTAAGGCACTCACACTCGCGCCCAGCCAGCCACTGACGCCACCGATTACGGCAGAGAGACATAACATCTGATCCAAACGATCCGTCCAAAACCGCGCTGCTGCTGCTGGCGTGATCAAAAAAGCGATAATCAGAATCAAGCCCACCGCTTGCAACCCTGCGACAGTCACTGCAGTGACCAACGCAAGGAGCAGTATATCGAGCCACTTAACCGGCCAGCCCTGCGCAGCCGCATAGACTTCATCGAAACACAGCAAACGAAATTCTTTAAACAATAACACCGAAAGCAACAGCACACAGACAGTCACGACGACTAGCAGCCTAAAATCGCTCAATACCATCGACGCAGTCTTTCCATAAATAAATGATTCCAAGCCAGCAGCTGCACCATCTGGTAGCTTGGTGACCATCGTCAATAACGCGACGCCCGCACCGAAGAAGACACTCAGCACAATCCCCATCGCCGCGTCATCTTTAATACGCGAGTGATTGCGTATAAACAAAACCGCGGCACAGCCCAACACTCCAGTCACCGTAGCTCCAAACAATAATAGCGGCAACGACTTACCCTGCCCGCCCAACATCACCCCGACAAAGAAAGCAAGACACACGCCCGGCAATGTTGCATGTGATAGAGTATCCCCCATCAAGGAGCGCTTACGCAATAACAAGAAACCACCCATTAGCCCACAGGCACAGCCCAGTAGCATCGTACAAATAACCACCAGCCGCGTATTGTAATTACGTAGCAACAGGACATCGAGAATCTCTGAAGGTTCGAACATACGATTAGTGAAAAGTGG
>Ga0181554_1004557_pt1 | contig 11188 bp, 7 predicted proteins | sample 011ome_16_FD_145602 | JGI IMG/M metagenome (GOLD analysis project Ga0181554, IMG submission 145602) | Coastal salt marsh microbial communities from the Groves Creek Marsh, Skidaway Island, Georgia - 011503CT metaG (spades assembly) | ecosystem: Environmental > Aquatic > Marine > Intertidal zone >... | reverse complement strand
CGCGAGGGGCGCGGGGCGCGGGGGGGGGAGCGTGGACGGCGGCGGCGGCGGCGGCGGCGCGTTCGCGTGACGGTCGGTAGTTTCGGCGTACATACATGTACCTGTAGTTTCGGTGGTATCGTCGTACACATCTCAACGTATTATAGAAGGAAGAGAGACGACGTCCGGCTAATATGATAACGACTCCGGGTATGAGCATTTAGTCTAACGCACGCCATCATCACCCGCGGTAGGACGCCCCCCACGGCGTCTGGCACAGCGGACACGTCGACTTGCTGCTCGACGTGAACCACTTGTACAAGCACGCGCTGTGAAACTTGTTCCCGCACTGCCGGCAGCACAGCCTCGGGGTCTGGTGCGACGCGCCGTGAATCACGAGATAACAGATGGGACACGGCTCCACGCCGGCGAACTCTTTGTCGACGTTGCGCCGCCACAGCAGCAACCCCTCCGCGACCGCGCCGTTCTGGTCGCGCAATATCGCGCTGATCGTCAGCATCCACTTCCGTAGGCGGCCCTCGCTGATGCCGACACGCCGCGCGCACTCGAGCTCCGCGGGCGCGAGCGGATACGCCACGGGGAGCTTCACGACGAGCGTCAGGTTGGCGTCGTCGATCTCGTACGTCGCGGTGACCTCTCGCGTCCCGAGACTGGCTTTGATCGACAGCTCCCCTGCTGCGCCGTCGCCGCTCGAATCCGGGTCGAGTATCCCGGCAGCGGATACGTAACGGCCGGTGCTGATGCGTTGCACGGCGTCGAACTCCGCGGCGAGGAGCGCGGGCGAGACCGCGGCGGCGGTGGCGTCGCGAAGCGCCGCCGCCGCGGTTTTGTCCTTAGGGTCGAGGGTCCATGCGAGCGATGATATCGGGGTGGAGTTGAAAGGCGTCAGAAGCGGAGTTGAAAGGCGTCGAGGGCGGGGATTGAAAGCGAGGGTGGTGGGCGGAGAGAGACACGCCGGGAAAAGTCCTTAAGGATCGGCGTTCACCACGCCGACGCGGTCGTATGGGAACCAGTGTACAGAACGCACCTTAAGGTCGCCGAACCACGTGCGCGTGGCCGCGGGGAGCGCGCGCAGGGCGGCGTGGTAGAGCCCGACCGCGAGCCTCGAGCGGCGCGCGGTCTCCTCGCGCGCGACGCGAATTCGCGCGGAGCGCGCGCGGCGGCGGCGCGGCGGCGCGGCGGTCGACGTTTCGTCCTCCGTCCGACGTCTTTCGTCCGATAGAGACGCCGGCGCGAGCGGGTCCACCGCGGCGGCGGCGGCGGCGGCGCCCGCGCCGACGCCGCCCGCGGCGGCCGCCTCCGCGGCGGCATTCGAGAGCTCGCGCCACGCGTCCGGGAGCGCGCTCGCGTCCGCGACGACCGAGTGGGACGACGCGAGACCGGGCGAGCGTCGCCCCCGCGCGCCGCCGCCGCCGCCGCGAAAGCCGCCGCCCCCCGTCGCACTGGTTCCCATACGACCTCGTTCGCGTGGTGAACGCCGATCCTTAAGGACTTTGCCGCGCAACGGCAGCATCGGCATCACCGCCGCCATGAGCCTCGGGACCGCTTTCGTCGCCCTCGCGTAATCGAGCAGCCGCTCGCGCGCGGGCGACCCGGGCGGCAGCGACACGCAGTAGCGAAGCAGTATGCCCCAGCACAGGAGCGTCCCCTCGGACGGCGGCGGCGGATGAGGCGGCGGCGGCGGCGCGCCGCCGCGCGGCGACTTACCGACGGCGGCGGCGGCGGCGATCGGCGCCAGCGCCTCCGCGAGCTGATCGCGCATCGCCGCGCGCTCCGCGGCGTCGGCGGCGACCGCGACCGGGTCCTTCGACGCGCCGCCACCCCCGGCGGTCTCATCGGTGGTTTCATCGGTGGTTCCGTCTTCATCGGCGCCGAGCTTCGTCGCCGCCTCCTCGACGAGGTCAACCTCGGATATCTTCGCGTCGAGACCGACGACCGCGGGCTTCATGAGCGTCGGCGTGGACAGAAGCGCGTACGCCGCGCGCGTGAGCGACGTGGCGACGGTCGAACGATAAGAAGACGAACCGTCACGAGAGAGAGAAGACGAACCGTCGTCGAGCAGCAGCGCGTACAACGCCGGCACCGCGGCGCACCCGGCGTCTTCCCACAGCTCGAAATCCGTAAACGCCGTCGTGCGCTCGACCGCGCTCGCGCCGGACGGCCGCGACCACAGCGCGGCGAGGCACCGCCAGAGCGGCGCCTCGCTCGCTCTCGCGCGCCACCACGCGTCGCGCGACAACGGGGAAATCGCCGCGACGGCGGCGGCGGCGGACGCGGACGCGCACTCTTCGAGTTTCCCCGCGGCGCGCAGCTGAGGGTCGAGGGTCCGTACGAGCGATGATATCGGGGTGGAGTTGAAAGGCGTCAGTTGAAGGAATTGAAAGGCGTCGAGGTGTGTCGGGATTGTGAGCGAGGGGTGGTAGGCGGAGAGATGTGCCGGGAGAGAAAGTCCTTAAGGATCGGCGTTCACCACGCCGACGGGGTCGTACGGGGACCGGTGTGAGAAGATAGAACGCGCCTGGGCGCCGACGGCGAGCGCGAGCCTCGCGAACGCTGCGTGCACGTCGCTCCTCGCGCGCGGCCATCCCGCGCGCGCGAGCGCGGTGGCGACGCGCGCCGCGTCCGGACCTTTCGCGCTGTACGCGACGACGTCGCCGGTGGCGTCGGCGGTCTCCGGCGCCGCGACTTCGATCGGAAGCGCGTCCACTCGGAGAAGCAGCCGCGCCGTCGCCGCCGCCGTCGTCCACCCTTTAACGGCCTTTGACGCGTCTGATCCTAATTCTAACCCTTCCATCGCGCGCGTTACGGCGTCCACGGCGTCCGCGCCGGCGTCGTCCGCGTCGTCCGCGGCGGCGGCGAGCGTCGCGGCGGCTTCGGCGTCGACCTCCGCGGCGTCGACTCTCGCCCGCGGCCACGATTCCATGCGACCGATCACGCGGCCCCAATCGCGCGCGTCGAGGTCCGCGGCGCATCGCTCCACGGTCGCGGTCGTGAGCGCGCAGACGCCGCGTTCGAGGAGGTCGTCGTCGTCGTCGTCGCGCGAAGATCGAGATCGAGGCGCCGCCGCGACGGTTGACGTTTCGTCTTCTCCCCCGAACCGTCTCGCCGCCGCCGCTGCCGCGAGTTCCTTTTCCTCCCGCACGCTCAGCGCTCTGAACGCCGCGAGGAGTTCCGGGCACGCGCCCTTTTCCAAAACCACGGGCGCGCGCATCGCGGCGGTATCCTCCTCGATGGACGCCACGGCATCGCCTTCACTCGATGCCATCGACGAATCATGCGCCGACGCGTCGGCGTCGTGCCCGAGCGACGACCGGTCGAAGCACGCGGCGGCGAGCAGAAGCGCGCCGCCGTCGAGCGCGCCGCCTCTGCGGGAGATGCCCTCCGCCGCGCGCGCGACGCACGCGGACGCGAACGCCGCCGCCGCCGCGTCGCCCGCCTTGAGAGGCGGCATCGATACCGTCGCGATCGTCGCGAGGGACGTCAGGGACGGCGACGCGTCGTCGGTCGGCGGTCGGTCGGTCGGCGGCGCGAACGGCGCGACGGCTTCAGTGAAGAAGAACGCCTCGTCGTCTGAGCCGATCCAGCCGCGTCGTCTTCGACGTAACGCCCGCAACGTCCGCGTTACCGCCCGCAACGCAGCGGCGGCGTTCCCGGTCGCATCCCCACCCTCCGCCAGCGCGCGTCGCACGAGGATCGCGAGCGCGGGGAACAGCTCGCGTCGCAGCGGCGGCGGCTCGTCGTCGCCGTCGCCGTCGCCACGCGTCGTCGCGAAGTGCGTCTCCAGCGACGCGACGACGGCGGCGGCGTCCGACGACCAATCAGACGGCGCCGCGTCGGACGCGCATCCACCGATCAGCATCATCAGAGACGCCAGCGTGGAGCCCTCCGCGGCGCCGCTCGATCGCTCGCGCTCGCCGCACGCGCCGAGAACGGTCGACCACCCGACGACGTCCGCGACGCCGGCGAGGTACGCCGCGAGATGATCCGTCTCCGCGCCCGCCGGCGCGGCGAGCGCGAGCGCTGCGGCGGCTTCCGCGGCGTCCGCGCCCAGCGCGAACGCCGCGGTCGTCGCCGCCTCCGCGAACGCGCGGCGCGCCTTCGGCGTCGTCGTCGCCGTCGTCGTCGCCGACATCGCTCTCTCCGCGGCGACGCGCGCGATCGCGTCGCGCAACGCGCGCTCGAGCGCGACCGCGCGGTCGCCGGACGCGGGCGCCTGCGTGTGTGAAGCGATCGGTCAGTCGAACGTTTTACCGGTCAAACGTTGAAAGGGAAGCGCGGGTGAAGAGTGACGACGGGAAAAGTCCTTAAGGAACGGCGTGCACCACGCGAACGGGGTCGTATGGGAAGCAGTCTCACCGCCGCCGCCGCGCGTTCGATCCTGGTCCACGACGTCTCGACGACGCCGCGCTCGCTCGATCGTCTTCGCGCGTTGGCGAGCGCGCGGCGCGCGTCGTCGTCGCTCGCGTACGCGTCGTCGGCGTCGTCTTCTTCTTCATCATCTTCTTCTTCTTCCGACGACGAAGACGCGTCGGCGAAGTCGCCTTCGTCGGCGGCTTCCGCGACGGCGGCGGCTTCCACGGCGAAAAGGTGAGACGCGAACGTCGCCGTCGTCATCTCGATCCACGGCGCCTCCGCGTCCGCGTCAGCCGGCGGCGGCCACGCCCAGTGCTCCGCCGCTCTCGCCGCCCATCCTCCCTTCTCGCTCGAACGCAAACGCAACGCCGCGGTCGCGTCGCGCATCAACGTCGTCGCCGCGGCGGCGGAGGTAAACCCGCGCGCCGCGACGACGAGCTCGGTCACCGTCGCGTCGTCGCCGCCCCGCGACGTCGCGCGCGCGACGAGCGCGTCCAGCGCGGGGCGACGCCATCGTTCGGCGTCGTCGACCTCGGCGAGCGCGCGGAGCGTCGCGGCGGCGAGAACGCGCGCGCCGCGAACGTTCTCGGCGCTCGACAACGCGTCGAGGACGGCGTCCCACGACGCCGGGTCCTCCGCGGCCGCCGCGTGCGCCGCCGCGGCGAGCAACGCCGCGCGCGCTCTGAAATCGCGATCACCGCCGCCGCCGCCGCCGCCGTCGTCGTCGTCGTCGTCGCTCGCCGCCAAGCACCGCGTCGCGATCTCGGACGCGGACGCGCCGTCGCCGAGGCACGTCACGCCGTGCGCGGTCACGAGCGCGGCCAGCGTCGACGCCGCCGCCGCGGAAAGACGCGCGCTCGCGGCGTTCGCGTTCGCACGCGACGCGCGCTCGTACGCGACGCGCGCGATCGGCGTCGCGTACCGGTCGTTCACCCACGTCGCGTCGCCGCCGGGCCTCTTCCTCTCCGCCGCGGCGAGGAGCTCCGCGTGGAACGCGCGGCATCGCGCGGCGCCCGCGGCGTCGATCTTCACGACGCCGCCGCCGCACTCGCCGCCGCGCATCAACTCGACGGACGCGCGCGCGACGGCGTCCCAACACGCGTCCGTCGCGCGCGTCAGCTCAGCCCTCGCGCTCAGCGTCGCGAGCGCGTCGCACAGCGTCGTCCGCACGTCCGAGCGCGACGCCGGGTCCGCGCGCAGCGCCTCCGGTGCCCACCGCGTCGCGATCGACGCGTCGAGGACGACCTCTCTGAACCGACGCGGGTCGGAGGCTTTTTTCGCGGCGACGAGGACGCAGTAGAGCGTCGCCTCGGCGTGCGCGCGCAGCAGCGCCGCGGCGTCGTTCGAGCGCGACGGCGTGCAGCACGTCCGCCATCCCTCCCACGTCGCGGCGACGATCGACGCCGCGGGGCTCGTCTCGGAACTTCCGGAAGGCGAAGTTCCGGAAGTTCCGGAAGGCGTCTCGGAAGGCGAAGTTCCGGACGGCGGCGGCGGCGGCGGAAGCGACGTGAGCGCGTCGACGGGGAGGAGCGCCAGGAACGGCAGCGTCGACGGCGCGGACGCGACGGCGTCGCCGTGGCACCCGCTCGCGAGGTGCTCCACGAGCGCGGGGACGCTGTCGTGGACCGCGCTGACGTGTCGCCATAGCGACGATTCAGAGCTCGAATCGTCGCGCTCGAGGACGCCGAGCGCGAGCTCCCACGCCGTCGCGAAGCACCCGCCGTCGCGTTCGAGCAGCGGCTGGACTAACGCCAACCGCGCGACCGTTTTCGCGCGTTTCTCGACGTCGCCGCCGCCGCGAGCGTGCGCGCGCGCGAGAATGATCTCGAGCAGGGCCTGGTACGCGGACTTCCGGATCGCGGGCGACGGCGACCGCGCGAACGCGGCGAGACAGTCGAGCTCGTCGAGAAGCGCGGCGAACTTTTCAGGGCCGTTCTATACAAGCGAATGTCGGGGTGGAGTTCAAAGGCGTCAGGTGGAGTTGAAAGGCGTCGAAGGCGGGGATTGAAAGCGAGGGATTGGCGGAGAGACACGCCGGGCAAAGTCCTTAAGGATCGGCGTTCACAACGCCGACGCGGTCGTATGGGGACCAGTGTATAGAACGCACCTTTTCATCCGTCGACGCGTCCGCCCCGTCCAAATCCTCCCCTTCCCCGCTACCCCCCATCGCCGTCCTCGCGAACCCGCCGACCGCGGCGACGGACGCGCAGACCATCCGCTCGTGTCGCTCTCTGAGCTCCTCCTCCGTGCCGTCGCGGTACGGCATGTCGCTCGGGCGCCTAAACGTCACCAGCTCGTCTCGCGTCGCCGCGACGATTTCATCCGCGGCGAATCGCAACGCGTTCGCTCGCTTCTCCGGCGTCTTGAAGACCGCGTCGAACGCGCCCATCGCCTCCGCGCGCACCTCCGCGGACGGGTCGTGCGCGGCCGCCCACCACGCGGGCATCAGCGGCTTGAGATGCTTCGCCAGCCCCTTCCCCGCGCCCTCGGCGAGGATTCGCGTCGCTCGCGCCGCGGCGACGCGCACGGCGTGCGCGTCGTCGAGTCGAAGTCGGCGGAACGCGCGCGTCCACCGCGGGAGGATCGCGGCGAGCTCCTCCGCGCCGCGCGCTCTGGCGCCGCCGCCGTCGGTTCGATCCCCGCCGCCGTCGCGCCCGAGCGCGATGTCCGCGAGCTCCTTCAGCGCCTTCAGCTTCGTCGCGGCGTCGCGCTTGAGCATCGATCGGAGCGCGCGTTGGAGCGCGTCGTCGGGCTCGGACATCGCGGCGCTCGAGGACGGCGACGACGACGACGACGCGGTGTCGCCGCCGTCGTGCGCGGTCGAGAGGTTCTGCGAGCCGGAGTATCCGCCGAAGCCGATCCTGCGACGCGAGAGAGGAGGAGGAGGAGGAGGAGGAGGGGGAGGAGGAGAGCGTCGGGTGAGGCGGCGGACGGGCGGTGGGAGCGAGGGACTAGATTAGTCGGCACGAGGTGCGCTACTAGGGATCTGGCGCGGCGGGAGCGCACGATGCGAATCCGCCGCCGGCGTGGCCGACTGCGGCGGCCGCGGCCGCCGCGGACGCGCCCTGCGCCTTCTTCTTATCCTTCCCCATGTCGTTCGTCGCGCGACGCGGGCGGCTATCCTACGCTAAGGGATGCCCGCGGCGCGCGGAAGTGGTCTGCGGTCGGCGAGCGCGAGCGACGCTAATGAGGAACGACGCGACGCGACGACTCGTGGCTCCGCTCGCGCGAGCTCGGCGCCGGTTCGAACACGTCACTGCCGAGTCATCTCTCGACACATTCCGACGCGCGCGACCCCCCGCACGCGACGACTTCCCCCTCGCCATGTCCGCCGCGACGTCGCTCGCGCCCACGACGGCCGTCGCCGCCGCCGCGTCCCTCCGCGCCGCCGCCTCGCGCCGCGCCGCCGCCGCCGCCGCGCCCGCGGCGTCGAGAGCGACGAGAGCGAAAACGAGTGGCGCAAGATGTCGTCGTCGCGCCGAGCGCGCGGTCGCGACGACGCGCGCGGTCGCGACGACCAACGCGACGTCCACCGCGACGCCGCCGCCGTCCTCCGCGCCGCGCCCGCCGCCCAACGCGCCCGTGACCTCGCACGAGTGGCGATGGGAGGGACACAAGATCCGATACACCGCGGCGGGGCCCGATGGCGACGATGCTAAGGTGCGTTCTATACACTGGTCCCCATACGACCGCGTTGGCGTGGTGGACGCCGATCCTGAAGGACTTTGCCCGGCGTTTCTCTCTCCCCACCCCTCGCTTTCAATCCCCGCCCTCGGCGCCTTTCAACTCCAACTGACGCCTTTCAACTCCACCCCGACGCTCGCTTGTATGGAACGACCCTAAGGACGCGCCGGCGGTCATCCTCGTCCACGGATTCGGCGGCAACGCGGACCACTGGCGTCAGAACACCCCGGTGATCGGGCGCAAGTGCCGCGTCTACGCGATCGACCTCCTCGGGTACGGGTACAGCGACAAGCCGGACCCGCTGTCGAAGCCGCGGAACTCGGTGTACAACTTCGAGAACTGGTCGCGACAGCTGGCGGCGTTCGCGACGGAGGCGCGTTCTGTTCTCCTCGCACTGGTCCCCATACGACCGCGTCGGCGTGGTGAACGCGATTCCTTAAGGACTTTCTCTCCCGTCGCATCTCTCCGCCCACCCCCGCTGGTTCAATCCCCGCCCGAGCCACCTCGACGCCTTTCGACTCCAACGATTGACGCCTCACGACTCCACCCCGACGTTCCGTTCGCTCGTCGCGCGGACTTTCAATCTCGACCCGTTTAGGTCGTCGGCGGCCCCGCGTTCGTCTTCTGCAACTCCGTCGGCGGCGTCGCGGGGCTGCAGCTCGCGGTGGACGCCCCAGAGCTCGTGCGCGGGGTGGTATTGATAAACATCTCTCTGCGCGGGCTGCACGTGACGAAGCAGCCGGCGCTCGCGCGGCCGTTCATCGCCGCGTTGCAGAGCACGCTGCGGGAGACGGATATCGGGAGGAAATTCTTCGGCAACGTCGCGCGAGAGCAGGCGCGTCGTCGTCCGTCGTCCACACGTTCTGCCACGTGTCTGCCATGTCATCATGTCTGACCAATCGTACGTACTTCCCCTCACTTCCCCCGCAGACGGTGCGGAACATCCTGAAGGAGGCGTACGGCAACCCGGACAGGGTCACGGACGAGCTCGTGGACTGCATCTTGAAGCCCGGGTTGCAGGTGCGCGCGCGTCGGTTTCAAACGTTTTTCGCGACCCTCCCTCCCCTTTCAAGCTCGACCGGAAAGTCCTTTCAACTCACCGACCAAATACTTTCTTCGTCGCAGCCCGGCGCCGCGGAGGTGTTCCTCGACTTTATCTCCTACAGCGGCGGCCCCCTCCCCGAGGAGCTCTTGCCGAAGATCCCGACCACGGTCCCGGTGCGCATCCTGTGGGGGCAGGCGGACCCGTGGGAGGTGGTGACGGAAGGGAGGGCGTACGGGAAGTTCGACGCGGTGGATCGATTCATAGGTGCGCGCTGTTCTCCCCCGTTTTTCACCCACCGCTCGCTTTCAACATTTGATCGCTTCCCCTTTCAACTGACCGATGAACGAACTTTTTTCGCGTGGAATAACCCTCGCAGAGCTGCCGGGCGTGGGGCACTGCCCCATGGACGAGGCCCCGGAGCTCGTGAACCCGCTGCTGATGGAGTTCGTGGAGGACTACGGACGACAGGGCGCGGTCGCGAGGTGACGGCGCGGCGCGCAGGGGATGGGAAGAGGGAGGGAGGGGAGGGGCGATAGCGAGAAGAAGTTTTTAAGAGACGAGGTAATAAACGCGTGATTCTTGTGCGGTGCGATTACAACCTAAACGAAAACGAACGTTTTCTACCCCGTAGAGCCATCTGAAATTCGTTCGTTCGTTCGAGTCGCGTCGTGCCCACCGCGCGCGAGTCCACGCGCCCGTTCCATGTTCCACGTCGCGCGACGAGGCGAACGCCTCTTCGATTATTTCTACCCCGAAGAGCCGTCTGAAATTCGAGAGAAGTCGCTCGCCCCGCCGGCGGTCGAAAGAAGAGAAGCTCGCTTACGCCTCCGGCATCGCCTTGATGATGTCGGAGTCGCCCGGGTCCGTGATGGACATGCACGAGACGCGGTAGTAGCGACCGCAGGACGTGCCCAGGTCGACGTTGTCTGATGAGAAGAGAGGAGCAGGGGGGGGGGCGGAGGTCAGCGAAACGTTCACTGACTGATTTATTAGGGTTTGGCGAGAAAAATGCGGAAATGGACGACGCGCGCGCGCCGGAGAAGCGGCGCCGCGACGCGCACGCCGCGAGAAGAAAAGCGGCGCCGCGACGCGCGCGCCGCGACGCGCGCGACGGAAGAGAAAAGCGGCGCCGCGACGCGGATACTCACTTCCAGCGTAGTGGTGCACGCCCGTCTTGGCGAGCATCGCGTAGTACTCGATCTCCGACTTGCGCAGCGGCGGGCAGTTGTTCGAGATGATGACGAGCTTGGACTTGCCGCTGCGGAGCGTCTTGAGCGTGGTCTTGTACCCTGGATGAGGAGAGGGCGTCAGTCGGAGCGGCGAGGCGTCGAGGTCGGGGAACGCGCGCTGCGAGGGGTGGGGCGTCCGTCGCGCGCGAACGGGGAGGGGCGGATGGTTGGGATGCGTGCGAGCGCGGGCGCACTCACCTAGGGAGTATTTGCCTGAGCGCATGACGATCTGCAGACGGTTGTTGATGCCGTCGTTGCCCTTGCCTTTCTTCTTCTTGGTGACTTCGACCGCGGACATGGTGAACGGGTTTAGAACAGCCTTCTTAAGCTACGAGTAGCCGCTGTGTAATGCACTCGGAGACGTTCCGGCGCGGTGTGAGGAGGGCGAGAAATGATTGTCGCGAGGCCTTTTCAGCCGCGGGCGAATTTCACGGGCGGCGGGCGTGTACTTTTGCAGGTTTGTACTCTGTGACTGTTTGCATGTGCGAAACGTACGTTTTCGGCTCGTCCCATATCCCAGCTTTTTTCGCAGCCTCGCTGTCGGTGTAGCTTTCGCCCGTGCCTCGCACTCGCCGGCGCGCGACGACGACGGCGCGTCTCTCGCGGCGATCATGGCGAAGAAGGGACAGAAGGGACCCGGCAAGCCGTTCCTCGAGTGGTGCGCGGAGAACGGGGAGCGCGGCGAGAGGCTCGCCAACGAGTTCCGCGAGGAGCTGCCGACGGAGCTGACGTACGGGTCGGACTACAAGGCGAAGTGGAAGTGTTTGAAGTGCAAGCACGTGTGGCGGGCGGAGGTGGGCAACCGCACGAGGAGCGACAAACCCACCGGGTGCCCGATGTGCGCGCATAATGCGCCGCCGAGCAAGACGAACAACTT
>Ga0181554_1004556_pt1 | contig 11191 bp, 7 predicted proteins | sample 011ome_16_FD_145602 | JGI IMG/M metagenome (GOLD analysis project Ga0181554, IMG submission 145602) | Coastal salt marsh microbial communities from the Groves Creek Marsh, Skidaway Island, Georgia - 011503CT metaG (spades assembly) | ecosystem: Environmental > Aquatic > Marine > Intertidal zone >... | reverse complement strand
CACCCCCGGAACATACAGTGCACTTGATCGATGAAGCGGTCGAACCCATCGATGACCAGGCGATTCTCAGCGCCGACATTGTCGGGCTCACGGGCATGATCGTCCAGCGCGAACGGATGCTGGAAATCGCCCGGCACATCAAAAGCCTCGGCAAATTTCTGGTCATCGGTGGCCCTTGGGTCACGGTGCAGGAAGATTATTTTGCGGGGCTTGCCGACGTCATTTTCGTCGGTGAGGCCGATCAGACCTGGCCGCAATTCCTGATCGACTGGGCGGCCGGCACGCATCGCCCCCGCTACGAGCAAGAGACGCGGACCGACATGACCACCCTGCCGACCCCGCGCAATGATCTGCTCAAACTCGACCGCTACCTGCAGGGCAGCGTGCAAATGTCCCGCGGCTGCCCCTATCTGTGCGAGTTTTGCGACATCATCGTCACCTTCGGCCGCAAACCAAGGGTCAAGACCCCGGACCAGGTCATTGCCGAACTGGAAGACTGGCGGCTCGCCGGAATGGGCGCGGTATTTCTGGTCGATGACAACATCATCGGCAATCGCAAAGCCCTGGTGCCCATCCTCAAGCGCATTGCCGACTGGCAGCGGCAGCATCGCTACATCGTCTCCCTGCACACCGAAGCCTCATTGAACCTGGCGGATGATGACGAATTGCTGGAAATGTTTGTCGAGGCCAACATCCGCACCGTGTTTGTCGGGGTCGAAACCCCCAATCCGGTCGCCCTCATGGAAACCCGCAAACTGCAAAATGTCGACGCCCGTCAGCAGCGACAAGAACCCTCACAGCAGGATGCAGAAGACTTTTTGCTGCAGCGCATTCACAAAATCCAGAGCAAAGGCATCAAGGTCACCTGCGGTCTGATTGTCGGTTTCGATTCCGACACGCCGGAAATCTTCGAGATACAGCGTAGCTTCATCAAAAAATCCGGGATTCTGCATGCCATGGTCGGCCAGTTGGCCGCCATCCCCAAAACGCCGCTCTACGAACGCTTACAGCGAGAAGGCCGTCTCGACGAAAACGACCCGCCGGCCTATGGCACCAACGTCATCCCCCTCAACATGAGCCGCGAGCAACTGTCCAGCGGCTTCGTCGAACTTCTCCAGGACATTTTTGAGCCAGAGGCTTATTTTGACCGGCTCGATGACCTGTACATCCGCCGACGGTTTTACGACCACGCCGAAGCCGTGCGCGTCCCCAACATTCCGCGCTGGCTACAGATCAAGTACCTCGCCATATCGCTCTCGTTTACCACATTTTTGCTAGCCAAGCTGCTCTTCAGGATGGACGACAGCCGGCTCCGCCGCCTCTATCTCCGGCGACTGTTCAACTATCTCAAGCACCGCCCCTACCCCATGCGCATCCTCGACTATGTCATGGAGAGCGTCTGCCACCACCACTTCTATCGTTTCTCCCAGAACATGGCCAAGGGCCGCACCGGGATCATCAATACCTACTGAATCCGCAACTATCGGCCCGACCACTCATCCAGCACCGCCCGATAAATCCGGGCATCCGCCTGCTTGATCAGCTTCTCGCGCTGATCGACCGGCAGAAAGGCATGGGCCTGCCGCATCGTCGGCTGGCGGGTCAGCCTGTCCATGCACACAGAGTTCGTTCTGGACGCACTGGAACAGGCACTGCACGAGCGACAGCCACAACAGTCGGAACAGTTGATTGATCACTCCGACAGGGGTTCGCAGTACGCGTCCATTCGGTACACCGAACAGCCGCTTGAAGCCGGAGTTGAGCCCTCGGTGGGCAGCCGTGGAACTGGCCCACCTTGCAATGGGTGTAATGATTCAATCACATCCGACTCCTCGAACCCATCGCATATATCCCCACCAGCCGAGGCTAAGGTAAACAAAAGACCGAGACTGCACACTTAACTTAAACCAAACAGCCTTCTCAATTGCCGGGGCGGTTCATTATGTTTATCATTGATTAAAACGACTACTGCATTGCTTTTGTAATGAGCTTAGATAGCTTGTAAAACTCACCAAAATACTCGGTGCCCGGAGTTGCCTGTTGCTTAAACTCAGTCAGAAGAAGTCGTTTGAGTCTCTGCTTTGCTGACCTTGCTTCAACATTGGTGCCACCCATCATTTGCTGTACCAACTCCCCATTTTGTCCAAAAACAGCATTTCGGACTTTATCAGGGAGTAAACCTTCTATTCTATTACGGCCACCGCCATTAATTCCAACTGCAGCATAGTGCTTAGACTTCTCTAGTCCAAGTCCTTGTAGCGATTTGGCAAGGTCATTTTCGGCATCAAGGTCGAATGTGATAAAGAATCTTTCATATCGGCCTTTAATGAAACGTAACAAAACCCCATTACTAATGGTTCCCGTACCACCATAGGCGAATATCTCGCCATCAAAGTTTAGTCGATGCTCACCATGAGACTCGTCTCTGAGCATTTCGAAGTATTCCTTATCGATTTCACCTTCGACAAGAAGTATTCGGCTGGTCCTGGAGAAAAATAGTTCTCCCCACGGTTCAAACTCGGGGTTTGCAAGACCGAGATTTTGTGCGAACGGCTCCATCCAATTCTCAGCTCCAACTTCTAACCTTTCAGTTCGCCTTAGCTGACCGCCCTCCGATTTTCGGCAAAGCAAGACGTTACATTCTGGTCGTTTATGACTTAATAAATATGGGCTATGTGTTGCAACCAATACTTGAACTTTAAACTCTTCGCACAAGTCCTGAATTAACCGACCAAACTCAGCTTGAGCTGAGGGATGCAAGAAGCTCTCTGGCTCTTCTATAACCAAAATAGGAGCCAGCTTTGTGTCGTCATCAGTGGATTCACTCAACTTCTTTGCTTTGAAAAGCGTCAAGAGGATGTGAGTGCGATTTCTAGTACCGCTCCCCCACTCATCAAGTGCCACATCCAATTTTTTATCTCCCAAAGTTATATGAATTGGGAGAAAGTCCAATGCGAGCTTCGGCGCAGAAAGACCCACTAAGTATTTTTCTTCTAACCGGCCTAAGAGGTCTGAAATATCTTTTTGATGCTTTTTGGCAAAGCTTGATATTGTTTTTGATAGCTTATCTCGATCTCTTACGAGTTGTTCTCGATCAATTTTTGATAGTTCACCAAAAAGATCAGTTAACTGATTTCTAGGACCAAACGGGTCATCAGGTTCTGTTGAGTTATAAAACTGAAAGGCACCCGAATTTCTAATTGTCTTTAACAGCGTCCTCGACTTGAATGAATCTAAAATGTTGTCACCATGTGTAACCACTAGTTCAGGCTGATCTTTATCTCGGCTGTACTCTGCCGATAGATCCAAGGTGATTGATAGAACATCTTCCCCGATCTTAAAGAATTCATCAGCAAGCTTAAATATAGCGGAATCTCTTAATCGATCAACTTGGAGCGTAAGTGAAAACCTAATCGGCTCGACTGAATTCTTTTCCTTCCATACGGGGAAATGCTGTGGAAAGTTAATATCATCATCTTTGTATCTAAATCGACGCTCTGGTTCGAATAGTATCTTCAATGCTCTTAGAAGATTAGATTTTCCCGAATTATTCTTCCCACTAATTGCGGTATAGAAGGAAGGAAAATCAACGCTCAGAGCTTCAATACTCCTAAAGTTATTTAGAGTTAAATTCGATATTTTCATCGGTTATTATTATATTAATAATTGCCTATTTGAACCGCCTCTGGGATTAAGGTGGCTGTTTGGTTTAATTTAAGCGGGCAGTCTCAGCTTTTTGGTCGAGTTGCCGCCAGTACTATCGCCACGGCTAACCCATCAAGGGTTCAATACCGGTTTCAGCCGGCCGTTCGGTGTAGCGAATGGACATGTACTGCGAACCCCTGTCGGAGTGATGAATCAACTGTTCCGACAGTTGTGGCTGTCGGTCTACAGTGCCTGTCCCAGTGCGTCTAGAACGAACTGTGTGCATGGACCGGCTGACCCGCCAGCCGACGATGGGGCGGGCGTAGACTTCGATGACGAAGGCGACGAACAGCCAGCCCTGCCAGGTGCTGACGTAGGTGAAGTCCGAGACCCACAGCTGGTTGGGTCGCTGGGTCATTACACAACCTGCAAAACCCGGCAGATCGGCTCGACCCCGAAGGTGTCGCGGTGGCTTCAGGTAGAAATCGATACTTGGGCCGTTCCCCATTGGCAGGCTGGAGACGAACCTGTTCCAGCAGGGTAAGCTGGCGCTTGGTGTAATGGTTGAGCGTCTGCTGCTGCTCTTCCTCATCTGCGCTGGCGTTGTATTTGTCGAATTCCTCGCGCTCGAAACCGGATGCGAGCCGATCGGCGCTGGCGACAATCCATTGCAGGTAGGTGCCTGGATTGTGGTGCCGGGCGGCGGCGTTGATGATCGAGTCGTCGGCATTGCGCTCACGCCAGGGGCCGAAGGGTTCCATCTGTTCGCCGACCAGTTCCGGCAGGTGCTCCTCAAGCAGATCGAAGCCGATTGCGGTATAGGCGGCATGTATGTGGGTATAGCGGCCGTTGAAACTGTGGCAGTTGAGCTGTTTCTCCAGCTCGATGCGGGCCAGGCCTTGGCTATCTTTGACTTTGGCATTTTCGATCCGGGCGCGTTCGGCGAATTTGCCAAGATCATGCAGATAGGCCGCGAGGGCAACGCGGCTTGAGGCGTTCAGTCGTTCAGCATTCATCCTTCACTCCTGTCCGAATAGTTTGCGAGAAAGATCTGTCCTGCGGCCAAGCCGAGTCCGTACACCGTTCGCGGGCGACGTCCGAAGCCTTGAACCAGGTAAGTCGCGGCGGCATTCCCGAGGCTGTCGGACACGGCTCGATTGACACGGCTTTTGCGCCGTTCAAAGTAGTTTTTATCCATGCCCTGCCGGAGTCCCTGGATGACCCGGTCGTCATCGCCGAGAGTGCCGACAACCAGCCGGTAGGCAGCCAGGAAGTCTTTGGCATATTCGTGGGAAGGCGCTCCATCGGGAGGACATGGCACCGGGGCTTGACCGGCGGCGGCTCGGCGGACCAGCCACAGGTAAAAAGCGAGTTCGGCGGGGGCGAGTGCAACGCGGATGCCGGCCGCACGAATCTGCCAGTCCGCGGTGTCAATCTCCAGCCGGGGCGGGCCGATGCTTTGCTGGGCGAGCTGGACGGTGGCGGAAAAGCTGGCGCGGCCGTTGAGCAGCGAGGCCGGCAGACCATGTCGGAGCCGGACGAAGGGGATGTCGGCAAGGGTGACTTGGGCATCGCGACTGTCGATCGGTCGCGGGTCGGGAGGCTGACCATAAATAATGTCGGAGTATGGTGTGGGGTAAAAGAAACCGGGGTGGGATTCGTAAGGTGCGTTGACCAGTACGTGGGACAGCCGGTCCTGCGGCCTGCCAAACAGGGACAGGGCGTATCCGGCAAAGAAACCCAGAGTCTTGCGACCGCCGGCGAGGGAGACGTGGACCTGGGCTGCGTCATCGGCTGTCATTCGGCGTATCCATTCGGTGACCGTATCTGCTGCCGTGGTGTTATCGGCACCGTCCCGAATGTCGCTCAATGGCTGACCATTGCCGTCGTGGAGTACGTGCAGCGATTCGGGGCCGAAGCGCATGGGCGGTAGCCGATAGTCGGCGCAGAGCCGGTGAAACCAGCCGGGCTGATCACTGAGCAAGGTGAGTCGGGCGCGGACAATTCCGTCGTCGGTGGAAAGCACGTGGATATCGGTCGGCAGTTGAGCGGGATTTTCCCGGTACAGGGCATAGAGGGTTTCGGTCACGACCTGCGGTGTCAGTCCGGTAATACAAAGCAGGTGCCGTCGGGCGAGTCCGGACATGGGGGTTTGCATTGGGTGCATGGGGTGAATGCGGTCGCTAGTATCGTGCAGGGTCAGGCGGCCGTCTGGTTTGGCAAGCTTGCCGGCTTCACTCGGTAACGGCCAAGCCCGAGGGTGACTCCCTTTCCGGCATGAATAAATTGCCCCAGCCAGAGGCTGGGCCAGAATTCGGTGATATCCCGGCCCTGGAGTGTGAAGCTGCCAAGGATGCCGCCCATGTCGAGGGTGGTCTCCTGTCTTGAGGAGTAACGCGTCCAGTCGGACCAATGCAGGCGGGGCTCGTGGTGCTGGACATCAGCGGCGCGCTGGTTCAGTCCGGCAAAGTCGGCTTCCAGTGGATGGTAGGTGTGAAAGTAGCGAAGCAGGGATATGCGTCGGAGCAAGGTGACGTACAAATCCGCAAAACGAAACCGTGCGGGTGTGACCAGATGGTTATGTCGTTTGATGCGGAGCGGGGTCAGAATCTCGACTGTGAGCCACTCGGGCACGGGAGGCACTGGCGGGATGGCCGTTTCGATCTGGGCCAGGGGTTGCTCTGGTTGGTAAACGGTCGACCAGTCGCTGCCTTGAGGGTCGTGTGCCTGGAGAACTCTGACGAGTTCAAACGGCCGCCGCTGACTGCCTATGCCCTGACGCCCTGCCTCCCGCAGCGCATGCACAAAGTAGGGAAATTGCTGGACTGCCCGACCGATCAGGATGAGACCAAGCCGGTAATCTTCACCATGCTGGCCGGGTTCGATGCGGAGTACGAACGGATGCGGAGCCGCCGTGTATTTGCGCATCTTGTCAGAATCAGGCGGCGGCGGGGTTTCAAATAGATAGGGATAGACGCAATTGCGATATAGAAGACAATCGGGGCAGCTCGTGTGGCGTATGACGCATACGGTGCGCTTTAGCGACCAGCCCAGGGCTCCCCGCCAGGCGGAGCCGGAGTAGGCTAGCAGTCCGTTGGGTGTTTCGGTTTGAAAGCAGAATTCAAAGCTTGCCAGTGGCAGGGGTAAGGCATCCATGTTGGTCGATAACGCTTGCAGGTTAAAAGGGCTGCGGGGCGGACATTAGAAGTCAAGGCTCTGGATGGCGGACATTTGGCAAGCTTGCCAACCAACCTTGTCCTTGCAGTAATGCCGGGCACAACAGGTGATTCCCGTACCATTTGCGTTTATCAGGGGATGGGACTGAACAATCGTGGCCATTAACCGGAGGGTGGTGAGGTCATCAGATTGTCGAGAATCATCATGATGATGAATCCGGTCATCATGGCAAAGGTGGCATAGCGGGCTTTGCCGCGGGATTGGGTTTCGGGAATGATGTCATCGGTGATGACGAAGAGCATGGCGCCGGCGGCAAAGGCCATGCCGATGGGCATCAGCGGCAGGAAGGCTTTGGCCATGATGATGCCCATTACTCCGCCGATCGGTTCGATAAGCCCGGTGAGGGTGGCAATCAGCACTGCCTGTTCGCGGCGATAACCCAATGCCACCAGCGGGAGCGCGACGGCCAGGCCTTCGGGGATATTCTGCAGCGCCACGGCGGTGGCCAGGGCTACGCCGTTATGCCAGTCGCCGGCACCAAAACTGACGCCGACCGCGCCGCCTTCGGGCAGGTTATGCAGTGTTACGGCTGCGATAAACAGCCAGACTTTGCGAAGTGAGTCGAAGCTTTCGCCCTGTTCAAGATATTTTTCATAGGGAAGCCATTGGTCGGCCACTACCAGAAAGCCGGCGCCCACCATGATGCCGACGGCTACGACATACACCCCGTAGCCGGGCCATAACTCGTTGCCGGCCTGTATGCCGGGAACAATCAGGGAGAAGGCAGTGGCCGCCAGCATGACGCCCGCAGCGGCGCCGAGCATGGTATTGAGGGTCTTGTGGGTGATCTGTTTGTAGAAGAGCACCGGCAGTGCTCCCACGCCGGTGGCCAGCCCGGCGAGAATGCTGGACAGGGATCCAATGGCGATGATGCGGTCAACGAAGAAATAAACCAGCGTTAATATAACTGAAACGAGAAACGTCAGTGATCCGACCAGCACCAATTTCTGCCCCACGGGCGGCAATGCCGCCAGCTTTGCATATAGCGACGTGGCGCGAATTTTCTGAATGACGGGGTGATTCGGAATTGAACTCATGGTTTGGATGCCTCAAGCTTTTGTCAGCAACGAATGAAGGAATGGCTGCCCTGATCGTGATGCCACAAAAGCATGCTCACAGGGTGTTCCGGATGGTCCGTTATAGCCGTATGAGCGTCAAGGCAAGGGTTTTAAACAACCTGAGTCGCTTTGCCAATAACAAGAATTAATGATATTGCGGAGATTACCGAGATGACCCTGATGACACGAACCCTTGAATATGCCGATGAAGTAACCCGTTGCGAGGGCTTTCTGGCAGTTTCTGACGATTCTTCCGCCCCACGGCCGGGAGTTCTGATTGCACCTACCTGGGCAGGTCGGGATGATTTTGCTCTGGGCAAGGCGCGGCAGCTGGCTGAACTCGGTTATGCGGCCTTGGCGCTGGATATGTATGGCGAGGCCCGAGTGGGTAATGGGCCAGATGAATGCTCACGTCTGATGGGCGGATTGATGGCCGACCGTAGTCGTTTGCTGAGTCGTATCCTGGCCGGGCTGGATGCTTTGCGCCGGCAACCCGGCGTGGATTCCACCCGCATCGCTGCCATCGGCTTCTGTTTCGGTGGGCTGTGCGTGCTGGATCTGGCCCGAAGCGGTGCAGATTTGCAGGGCGTGGTCAGTTTTCATGGGTTGCTCGCGCCGGCGGCTGATCAGGTTCGTCGTCCTATCCTGGCCAAGGTGCTGGTTCTTCATGGATTCGATGATCCGATGGCGCCGCCGGAACATGCGGTGGCCTTGGGGAAGGAACTCACGGCATGCGAGGCTGACTGGCAGATTCACATGTACGGCAACACCGCCCATGCGTTTACCAATCCCAAGGCCAATGATCGGTCGATGGGCACGGTCTACGACCCTGCGGCGGACCGCCGATCCTGGAGGAGCATGGGGGATTTTCTGGCCGAGGTGTTAGAATAAGGCCCCTTTTTTTCCGGTTCGCGGGACGCCAGCATGGATCTCAATTTTCTCGATTTCGAACAGCCTATCGCCGATCTTCAAGCCAAAATCGACGAACTGCGCCGTATGGGCTTTGATAATGAGATCAACATCAGTGAGGAAATTACCAAGCTGGAGGACAAGAGCCGCAAGCTCACCGAGTCGGTGTTTTCCAATCTGAGTGCTTGGCAGATTTCGCAGCTTTCCCGTCATCCCCTGCGCCCCTACACACTCGACTATATCCAGATGATGTTCGAGGATTTTCATGAACTCCACGGGGATCGGGCCTTTGCCGATGATCCGGCGATCGTCGGTGGCCTTGGCAAGCTGGAAGGGATTCCGGTGATGGTTATCGGGCATCAGAAAGGCCGTGATACTAAGGAGAAAATCCATCGGAATTTCGGCATGCCGCGACCCGAGGGTTACCGCAAGGCACTGCGTCTGATGAAGCTGGCTGAACGTTTCAATGTACCGATTATTTGCCTGATCGATACCCCCGGCGCCTACCCGGGCATCAATGCGGAAGAGCGGGGGCAAAGCGAGGCTATCGCCCGCAACCTGTTCGAGATGTCGACACTCAGAGTTCCGATCATCTGCACCGTCATTGGCGAAGGTGGTTCGGGTGGCGCTTTGGCGATTGGCGTGGGGGACCGCTTGTTGATGCTTCAATACAGCACCTATTCCGTGATTTCCCCCGAAGGCTGCGCCTCCATCCTCTGGAAAAGCGCGCAAAAGGCTGAACTGGCGGCGGAAGCCATGGGCATTACCTCAGAACGGCTGCTGGGGCTGGGCCTGATTGATGAGATCGTCCGCGAACCCTTGGGCGGTTGTCACCGCAACCGTGAGCTGACGGCGGAATATCTCAAGCAAGCGTTGAAGCGCAATCTGCAGGAGCTGCAAGGTCTTTCGCTGGATCAGTTGGTGGATGCCCGCTACCAGAGACTGATGTCCTATGGCGTTTACGAAGAGGCCAATGCCTGACGCGGCCTGCCGAGAGACCCCAAACTCGCCAGACACCTTATTCGCTCACCTTGAGCGATTTCTCGACCGTTACCCGCCCTCCCCCACATATTGGCTGGCTTACAGTGGGGGGCTTGATTCAAGCGTACTCGTCCATTGCGCTGCGAGGATAGTCGCAGCCAATCCGGCCATTTCAATGAGGGCCGTGCATGTTCATCATGGTCTTCATCATGATGCCGATGCCTGGACCGCGCATTGCCTGCAGTTTTGTGAGTCGCTGAACATCCCGCTGTCGGTGGTGAGGGTGGATGCGGCGCGACGCCCGGGGCATAGCCCGGAGGAAACCGCCAGAATGGCTCGTTACCGGGCCATCGAGTCAATGATGGAGCCTGGAGATGCCCTGCTTCTGGCACAGCACCGGGATGATCAGGCGGAAACAGTGCTCTTGCAGCTGTTTCGCGGTTCAGGACTGAATGGACTGGCGGCGATGCCCGTGAGGGCGGCTTTCGGCGATGGGACCATGTTGCGGCCTTTCCTGGAACACACCCGTGCCAACCTGAAGGCCTATGCAACGCTCCATGACCTGAAGTGGGTAGAGGATTCCAGCAATGCGGATTCCGCTTTCGATCGTAACTTCTTAAGGCAGCAAGTTGTCCCCTTGCTGCAGTCGCGCTGGCCCGGACTTAGCCAGACTTTGGCCCGGACCGCGCGGCATTGTGCCGAGGCCAGCGAGCTGCTGGCTGCCGAGGCGCAGATACTGCTGAATGACTTGCTTGAACCTGATGGCGCGGCCATTAACACCGAGCGGCTGGCCGCTCTGGATTTGAAAAAGCAAAAATTGGCCGTGAGAGCCTGGATCAGTGCGGCTGGTTACCGGATGCCGAATACGGCGGTTATCGAACGCATTTTGCTTGAAGGACTGACTGCCGGGGCTGATCGCAATCCCCGGATACGCTGGCAGGAGGCTGAAGTCTGCCGTCATCGAGGTGCGCTGCATTTATTGCCGACACTTGCCTCAGTAGACAGCAAAACCCTGCTTGGCTGGCCTGCGGGCCAGGACACTGTGAAACTGGCTAATAATGGCGCATTGACAGTAACCCTCGTCAATCAAGGGGGGCTTTGTCTTGAACGATGGAAAAGGTCGCGTGTAGAGATACGCTATCGTCAGGGAGGGGAAAGGATCAGGCTAACCGGTCGCCAGGGATCACATGAACTGAAAAAGCTGTTTCAGGAAGTAGCCATGCCGGTCTGGATCAGAGAAAGAATTCCTCTTGTTTACCTGGATAACCAGCTCGCCAGCGTCGGCGGCTTCTGGAATTCCAGCGACTTTTTAGCCAGCGAATCCGGCTCACCGCAGATCCGGCCGGAGTGGACCCCCCCGA
>Ga0181554_1004552_pt1 | contig 11200 bp, 4 predicted proteins | sample 011ome_16_FD_145602 | JGI IMG/M metagenome (GOLD analysis project Ga0181554, IMG submission 145602) | Coastal salt marsh microbial communities from the Groves Creek Marsh, Skidaway Island, Georgia - 011503CT metaG (spades assembly) | ecosystem: Environmental > Aquatic > Marine > Intertidal zone >... | reverse complement strand
GGGGGGGGGGGGGGGGGGGGGGGGGGGGGGGGGGGGGGGGGGGGGGGGGGTGGGGGGGGGGGGGGGGGGGGGGGGGGGGGGGGCGGGACAGCCGCGGAGGGCGCGGCGGCTTCGAACCCCGACGGGATAGGCACGCGTATAGAAGTTAGAGCTCCCGTCGGCGGCGGCGGTTGACTTCTTCTTCTTCTTCTCCTTCTCACTGTAAGGTTATGTTCATACAACACGATGCTATCACGTCATCACTCCGCCACCGTCGGCATCGGCTCGAGCGGGTCTAGGATCTTGATCAGCGGGTGGCTCTTCTTGCTCTGCTTGCAGATGTCCATGGCGGTGTGGCCGTCGCTGTTTTTTATGGACGCGTCGGCGCCCGCGGCGATCAGAAGTTCAACTTCCTCCTTGTTCCCGACCGTGCACGCGTACATGAGCGCGGTCCACCCGTCGCTATCCGTCGCGTTCAGGTCCACCTTCTTCTCGATGAGGTACTTCAAAACGCTGACGTGGCAGTGCACGGCCGCGGACATCGCCGCGGTGCCGCCGTCCGCGTCTTTCAGGTTGAGCAGGGACGGTCCGCGGTTCATCGCCTTGAGGTAGGGTCGTTCAAACAAAATATACATGGTCACGAGCTGATAGACATGTCATTAGAGATTCATCGTAAAGTGCGTGTTACTGACGGAACAGTCGGATGAAACGGGTCAAGCGAAGAAGAGCTCGAGAAGAGAGGGTGAGCTCGAACCAAACCTTCAGAATATCTTCGGAGCCGTTCCCCGCGGCGAGCATCGCCGCGGTCTTGCCCGCGTTCTGTCGAGGTTTGCGAGGTTTGAGGCGAGGGACGTCTTAGTCGCGATGGTGATGAATGCGCGCGGTCGCGTCGAGGGCGAACGGGACGTCGCGGAGGCGACGCGCGCGCGTTCCCGGAAGGGGTCCGACGGATCGGCACGCGCGAATTGTTAGATAAATCCCGACACGGTTGGGAAAAGCGCGATCGCGCGATCGCGGAGAACGCGCGCGGCGCGACGGCGTCTTGGTGAATCTCCCGAGATCGCGCGAGATTCACGCTGGCGACGCGCGCGAGGAGACGATCCGCGGTGGTGAAGCGCGCAGACGCGCGCGCGCACCTCGCCGTTGGCTTGGATGTTCATGTCCGCGCCCGCGTCGAGAAGTTCGATGCACTTCGACACGTCTCCCGCCGCGGCAGCGGCTTGCAGGGCGGTGAGCCCGGAAAACGTGTCGTGGTCGTCGACCCCCATCTGGCCTGATGTAAGTGGTCGTGCGGAAGCGGGTGGTGGATGTTGGGAGGTTGGGGAACGGACACCAAGGGTGCGATCCTCAAAGCGCGTCGAGATGTGCCTGCGGGTGCTCAATAAAGCGTCCAGCTGACGCGGACGAGAATGGATTTTTTCAGATCAAATTTGATCGAACCAACTTTTCCTAAGCTGATGCATCCTGAAACGCCTCGTCTCCCGCACTCGAGCGCTCGAACGTGAACCCCACGTTCGCGTCGACGCTGTCGCCGACGCCGAGGACATCGTCGCCGTCCTCGTTCGTCTCCCGCGCGTACGCCGCGAGCGCGGTCAGCGGTCGAACGGACCCCACACGACCCGCGTCGCCGACGACGCGGCTCCTCGGCGCCCGCGCCGGCGCCGACGCGGCCAATCCTTCTCCTCCGTCGAACGGCGGCTCGCTCGCCCAGCGCTCGGTCGGTCGGTTCCTCGCCGCCATCGCGGCGGCTTTCTTCGTCATTCGGACGACGGGCGCGGGAGCGCCGTAGCGCGCGGGCGAGCTCCGCGCCGGCGCCGGCGCCGCCGGCGCCGGCGTCTCTCTGTTTCGCGTCTTGCGCGACAGAAACTTCGCCAGCTTCTCGCTCGCCGTCGTCCGCGGGCGCGAGGACGCCCGTCGCGCGGACGGCGCAGCGACGATGTCGTCGACGGCGTCGTCGTCCTCCGCGTCGTCCTCGTCCGCGTCGATGGACGCGTAGTGGTCCCACGCGCGCGCGGGGGACGCGGACTCCGCGCGTCGGTCTCCGTCCCGATCCCGACGACGTCCCGGTTCCGAGCGCGTCGGCGTCGTCGTCGGCGTCGTCGTCCCGCCGCGTCGACGCTCGATGCGCTCTTCCGCGCGCCGTCCAACCTCGCGCAGGCGCCCGCCGCCGCCACCGAGACCGACGCCGATCGGGATGCGATCGCCGCTCGATCGCCGGAAATCGCGGGGAGAGCGGCGCGTCCCGGACCCGGAGCCGCTCGGTCGGAGCGCGGGCGTCGTCGGCGCGGATTTCGAACCGCCGCCGCCGCCGCCGCCGCTCGCCCTTCGCGCGGCGCGCGCGGGCGCGGGCGCGTTCTCGTCGTTCCCGCCATCGACCATCGCCTCGGGGGGCGTCGCCTTCAGCGCGTCGTGCGCCTCCCTCGCCGCCGCCGCGGTGCTCTTCGCGAGGCTCCTGAGCCTGCGAGACACGGACGGCGGGAGCCAGCGCGCGTCCTCGGGGTCCAGACGCAACGCGTGCAACAACCTCTCCGACTTCGTCTCTTCCTCGCCCCCGCCCCCGGCTTTGACCGTGAACAAGTGCGTCCCGACGCCCTCGCTGCCCTCGTCCTTGGCGCGAGGAGCGAGACACTCCTCCCCGAACAGCGCGGGGGTGGACAGCACCCCGAGCGCGATCTCCGTGACCTTCCCAAGCCGCGGATCGCCGTCGCGGATCGCGCCGCCGCCGCGCCCGGTATTTTTCCTCAACGCGAGCGGCTCGCGGTCGATCCCCGCCCACGGCGCGGAGCTCGACGAGCGCGCGCTGCCGCGACCGTCGAGGTACACGCCGTCCACGTACTTCGCGGATCGCGCGTACACGCGCGCGGTCCCGGACACGATGAAGAAGACGCCCTTGGGGGCGTCGCCTGATTTCACGACGACGTCGCCGGGCGCGACGCGCGTCGCCGTCAGCTTCTCCGCGAGCGCGAGAAGGTCCGCGTCGGAGACCCTGTCGCGAGGGAACAGATCCGTCGTGCGGAGAAACTCGCGCGTTTTCTGCGCCGCGGAAGCCTCGACGACGCCGAGGATCGCGTCGTACTTCCACTTTCGAAGCGTGAGGAGGACGACGTCCGCGAGCGCGACGGCGGTGGCGCCGCGAGCCTCCTCGCCCTTCGGCCGCGTCACCGCGCCCTCGCCGAAGCACTCGCCGAATTTCACCCGCCGCGCGAGCCGTCCCGCGCGTCTCGGCGCGCCGAGCCTGACGCACTCCTCCTCGTCGCCAGCCTTGGTCGCGACCGCGTCGACTTCCTTCTCTCGCATAGAACGACGCCGCGGCTTCGCGTCCTCGCCCGCGCCCGCGCTCGCCGTCGCCGGCCGCGCGCGCGCCCGAACCGCGCCGCGCCCGTACCCGCTCGAGCTCGCCTTCTCCGTCGCGAACGCCGTCTTCGGTCGCCGCGATAACACGATCGGGTCCCACAGCAGATCGCTCGTCTCCAACCCCGCGGCTCCTTTCGGGTTATCCCTGAGCTGAAACAGCCCCACCTCGCCGCCGACGACGACACACATCTCCTCCCCGCGCTCGCCCTCGCGCGCGATGACCGCGCCCGCCGGGTGCATCTCCGCGGAACACCCCGCGAACACCGCGGGCAGGTGCGCGGCGCAGCCCTCCAGCGCGGGCATCCCGATCGCAGCCTCGCACGCGGCGCGCTCGTACGACGGATCGATCAGCGTCTTCCCCTCCGCTCGCGCGTTGAAAAAGGCTAGCAGCGCCCTCGTCTTGTGTTCGTCGTCTTCGAGGTTGGCCTGCACCTCCGCGCGGACCCACGCGGCGCGGGTCCGAGCGGCGTCGCGCGCGCGCTTCGCCGCGAGGACGCGCGGGTCGATCTCTTCGTCGTCCGAGTCCGAATCCTTGGACTTGGACGCGGACGCGCGAAGCGACGCCGTGGACTTGCGAATCTCTTCCTGGAAAAACTGCTCCAGGCGTCGCTGCTTCCGCGCCGCTCTCTTGTCCTCCGCGGGCGTCGTCGACCGCGCCGGGGGGGACTTCGCGATCGACGACGCGCGCGACGGGACGCCAACCTCGACGGAAGACCGCGCCGGGGACCTCGCTCGCGACGGGACGTATTCGCCGTCGACGGACGACCGCGCCGCGCCGACGCGCGACGCTCGCGGATTCACGATCGAGACGTCGCCCGCCGCGGACCCGTCCCCTCGCGACGACCTCAACGACGCCGCCTTCGACGCGCGCGACGAGCGCGCCGAAGAGCGCGCCGACGACCGATCGACAGCGCCGCGAGACCTCCCCCCGGGCGTCGGCGCCGCGTTCTTGAGGCGCACGACGCTCACCTTGGCGTCGTTCGCTCTCGCCTTGGCCCTCGCGTATCGCGCCTCCGCCTTCGCGAGCGCGCTGTCCGCCTCGTTCGCGATCTTCATCGCCTCTCGAATCTCGCGCTCCGCCGGCGTGAGCGCGTCCTCGCGCGTCGGCTCGAAGCTTCTCCTGATCGCGTCGCTCTCCTCTCGCCACGACGCTCTTCGCTCGTCCTCGAAGCCTCTGAACAGCTCCGCGGAGGCGCGCAGCGCGTCGTCGGCGCGCCCGATGGAGCCCCGGCCCGCGCCGCCGCCGCCCCCGCCGCCGTATTCTCCGGACTGGCGCGCGCGTAATTCGCGCTCGCGTTCCAACCGCACGACGTGGCTCGCCTCGCCCGGGAACTTCGCGCTCCAGCCCGCTCGCAACGCCGCCTCCCTCGCCGCCGTCCGCTCGGCCCGCTCCGATTCCTCCGCGTCGAGCTTCGCCGCGAGCCGCCGCGCCGCGAGCTTGACCGCCTCGCGCGCGTCGAGTCGCGCGTGCGCGTGAGTCGCGCTCGGCGGCGTCGCGCCCGCGGTCCGCGGGCGGTTCGGCTGCCCGCCCTTCGACGCGGACGACGGCGCGCGCGCGCGGTCGGCGGCGGCGACGGCTCGGATCGCGTCTCGCTCCGCCTCGGCGGCCATCTCAGCCTTCAGAAGCTTCCTCTCGTGCGTCGCGTGACGCTTCGACGCGATCGCGGCGAACGCCTCGCGCTGTTCCTTCACGCGCTCCGGCGCGCTCTCCCGCGCCGCCGCTCTCGCTCGACGCTCCTCCGCGCGCGCGGACTTCACCCTCGCCCTCGCCTCCGTCGCGCCGCGCTCGGCGCGCGTCCTCGCCTCTTCGCCGTCTCGCTCCGACCGCTCCCGCGTCTCTTCCGCTCGCGCTCGCTTCATGGCCGCGACGTCGCGCCGCGCGATCCTCCCGCGTTGGATGCGTTGCACGCGAATCGCCGCGGCGTGTCGCTCCGCGGCTATTCGCGCGCCTCGCGGGGGGGGCGCGGCGGACGCGGGATCCCGCCTCGGCTTCCTCGTCGCGGACCAGTGCGTCCGAGGCTTCTCCGGGCTGACGTCCGCGATCTGGAGCATCGGCGGCGATGCCGGCGGCGGCGGCGACGGCGCGCGAGGCAGCCGTCTCGTCGGCGAGCGCTCCGAGCGGTCCGGACGAGGGCCGTTCTATACGAGCGAATGTCGGGGTGGAGTTGAAAGGCGTCAGCTGGCGTTGAAAGGCGCCGAGGGTGGGGATTGAAAGCGAGGGGTGGGCGGAGAGATACGCCGGGAAAATTCCTTAAGGATCGGCGTTCACCACGCGAACGCGGTCGTATGGGGACCAGTGTATAGGACGCACCTGAGACGCGAACACCGCGGCGAACTCCTCCAGAGACAGCGACCGGTCGTCGTTCACGTCCAGGGCGCGGAAGAACGCCTCGATCGCGTCGCGGGTGCCGTCCTCCTGCCGGACGCGCGTCGGGAGGTTCAGCTTCGCGGCGATCGCGGGCGAGAACCTGAGGGCGATGATGAGTTCGCGCACGTTCACGGCGCCGTCGCCGCCGCGGTCCAGCGTTTTGAACATCTCTAGGCACTCGGGGTCGAGATCTCGGACCGCGGGGGATGACGACGACGCCGTCTCGGTCTCGCGCGGCGGCGGCGTCGGCGCGCGGACGAGCGCGCGCGACGGCGTGGACGACGACGACCGCGTCATCACCGGCTCCTCGTAGCCGCTCGACGCCTCGGAGGAGGAGACGGAGACAACGTCGTCGTCGTCGCGCGCGCGCGCCTCGAACGCGTTCGATTCCTCGGACGGCTCGCGGTACAGCCGCGCGTGATGTGCGTCCTCCGAGGGCGAGTCCATCTGCGTCATCGCGTGCGCGTGGAAGTCGTGCGGGGTCACGCGCGAGAGGTCCAGCTTCGGGATCGCGGGCGGGAGCGGCATCGTCCCCGCGCGGCCGAGCGGAGCGTCCGACGACGACGACGACGACGACGACGACGTCGACGACGCGCGTCGTGCCGTCCGACGAATCTCGCGCGTTCCCGCGTCCACGCGCGCCCGAGCGCTCCCCCCACGCGCGACCTCGCCGCGTCCGCGCGTCGCGAGGATACGACGCCGGTCGCGCGTGCCTTCGCCGGGCGTCGCGCGTCTCGGCGCCCTGGCTTCTGAAGGCCAGGGGCGGCTCGAGCACTTTTGAATTGAGCGCGTACGTAGAAAGGCGTTATTTCTCGTCGGACGGTCAAAGGCCTGCCGATACCGGTCGAGCCGGTCAAGCTTGATCGGCATGCGACGATGAACGCTATCGGGTTCTTTTCGGGGTGCCGCCGCGTTCGCGCGCGGGCGCGGGTGTCGCAGCGAGGACGCGAACGCCGGGAACTATCGGCCAGAACTACGACGAACGATGATACGGTGTCGCCGACGACGCGGGAGCGCTCGAAACCGAAGAGTCGAGAAGACGCGCGTGATTACAGCGCACGCGCGGAACGATCTCGCGCGCGTCGCGTCGCGTCGTCGCGTCAATCACATCAGGCGAGCGCCTCGGCTCTCTGGTTCACCTTCCACCGCGCGTAATCCCCCGCGATCGTCGCGTTCAAGCTCCCTTGCAGGTTCGATATCACCGTGTCGTTGATGAGGTTCACCGCGTCGTCCAACCCGGGCACGATCGCGACCACGTCGTTCACGTCCGCGGTGAGGTTCACGGTGATCTTTCCGAGCACCTTCCTCCCCGCCGAGTTCGCCGTCCTCGCCGGCTTCAGCGCGCCGTCCATGACGAGCCACACCTTCCCGTTCACGCCGAACTCGTCAGGGAGGCCTTCGATCGTGAGGTCCTCCGCGGTGAGGTGCAGGCCGTCCTTCTTCGGCGTGAGCCTGAGCGTACAGAACACCGTGGCTTTGAAGTTGAAGAACTCGAACGGTCTCAGCCGCACCCTCCACGCGGTGTCGTCGAGCTTCTCTCTGCGGTCCTCGTCCGGGAACGTCACGCAGATGATGCGCTCGCCGTCGCTGATGTACGACGCGAAGTCGTGCGCGTCGTCCTCGTCCTTGATCGTCAGCGTCATGGACTTGCTGCTGCGCCACCGCTTCCGGACGTCCGCGCGGACGACGAGCGATCTTCCGCGGTCGGAGGCGCGCGCGCGAGGGGGCGCGGGCGCGCGCGCGAGCGCGGCGACGCCTCTGGCGCCGCCGCCGCTCGCGAACGCGGCGCGCCGGGACGACGTCGTCGTGGACGCGGCGGCGGAGGAGGTCACGCGCGCGGACAGCATCGTGCCGTGCGAGCGCGAGCGCGACCGCCGGTCTGATTGATGACTTGGCAGCACGACCGCCGCAGCGCGGCGCGGCGTCTGGTCTCATCATCGCGAAAGGACGCGCGCTTGCTCGTCGGATCAAATCGTTCATCTCAGTGCGCGCGCTTGATCGGGCCGAGCGTGAACGACCGGTGAACGAAACTCTCACTTAAGTTTTGAATCAAAAGCAGCGGCCCACTGCCTACTCGTACACCTCGCGTCTACCTTCACCCCCACGCGTTTCAACTCGAGCGCGCGTCGCGTCGCGTCTCGACGCCAACCGCGCGCGCTCACCCCTCGTCTCGTCGCCCTATTCTCCACGCCGCGCGACGCGACCGACCGTCGCCCGTCGCGTAAAAATATTATCTCTCCATCCATCCTTCGCCGCGAAAGTCGCCTCGATAAATCACTTCCCGATCGCGGCGTAGTACAGCTCGATGTAATCCAGCGCTGGTCGGTTCCACGACCAGTCCTGCCTCATGATCCGCTCCTGCAACGAGCGGAACCACTTCTTGTCGTTGTAGTACGAGTCCAGCGCGCGATCGAGCGCGTACTCGAGCCCCTGCGTGTCCGTCATGTCGAACGAAAACCCGTTGGTCTGGTCGCCCGTCGCCTTGTAATCCGTGCTCCCGTCCACCTCCCACGCCGCGCGCTCCTTGTCGTTGTCGAGGTCGAACACGGTGTCTCGCAGCCCGCCGGTCGCGCGCACGACCGGGACGGCGCCGTAGCGCATGGAGATCATCTGCGTCAGACCGCACGGCTCGAACATGGACGGGACGAGGATGAAATCCGCGGCGGCGTACACCAAGTGCGACAGCGGCTCGTCGAACGCGAAGCAAAACGCCGCGTTGGGCCCGCCCATGCTCCCGGCGAGCGCGTTGAAGTCGCCCTGGACCCTCGGGTCCGGCGCGGAGCCGAGGAGGACGAACTGCGCGCCTCTCTTCAGCGAGTGCCCGATCGAGTGCTTGATCAGGTCGAGGCCCTTCTGCGCCGTCAGACGCGAGACGACGCCGACGAGCGGCTGGTCCGCGCCCCAGGTGAGCCCGAGCCTGCCTTGGATCTCCTCGCGCGCGCGTCGCTTCCCCGCCTCGTGCGTGTCCGCGTTGTAGTTCATCGGAAGGAACTGATCGGTGTCCGGGTCCCAAATCTCCGGGTCGATGCCGTTCCTCACGCCGTGGAACTTGCCGTACGCCGTCGCGCCGCTCACCGCGGGGTGACCGCTCACCTCCCCCGCGTACGACGGCGAAACCGTCGTCGTGACCTGGCTCGCGGCGCTCGCCATACCAATCTTAGCCTGGCCGTAGTTCATGTTGTGGATCGTGAAGACCACGTTCGGTTTCCACAGGCCGTACTGGTGGTAGTTGCCCCAGAACGCGCCCGCGACCTCCGCGGTGGACCAGTCGTGGCAGTGCAGAATGTCCGGCTGGCGACCCGTCTGGAGAAGGAACTCGAGCGCGGCGTTGCAGAAAAAGTCAAATCTCTGCCCATCGTCGTTCCAGCCGTACACCGCGTCCTTCGCGAACATCCCGTTCGAGGGCTGGATGAAAAACACCTGGATGTTCTCGACGATGCACCGCGACACGGTGATCCCGCACCCGCCCCAGTCAAAGTTAGTCTCGTACTCCATGTGCTGGAGCATCGGGCTCGCGCCGAAGAACTGGTAGTGCGGTAGGATGATCTCGACGAGGTTCCCTTGGTCCGCCACCGCGCGCGCGAGCGCGGTGATGACGTCGCCGAGGCCGCCAACCTTCGCGATCGGCGCCATCTCCACGGAGACGTGCATGACGTGCAGCGGCGGCCGCTCCGTCGTGGACCCCTCGATAGGGACGTGGTAATCCCTGCCAAAGTGGTTGTCGTACGTCGCGCCCTCTCCGACGCCGTCGCTGAAGACGAAGTCCATCATCCACGCGTCCTCGGGCACTTTCACCTTGAACTCCACGAGCGCCTCCGTGCCGACGCCGGCGGCGGCGGACGGAATCATCGCCGTCTCCGGGATGTTATCCGCGTGCGTCCAGCGGTTGAACCCGCCGGTGATGTACACCGTCTCCGCCTCGCTCAAGTTGGTGTTCCCGGGGTTGTACTTGATCGTGACCTCGTCCCCGGCGTTCACGATCGTTGGCTCGCACGTCATGATGTGCTGCTGCTGCTTCACCGTGACCATGCGCGCTTTCCGTCGCTTCTCCGCGCGTTCAACCTTTCTCGCCGCCTCCCAAATTTTCCTGTTCTCCGCGTCGATGATCCGTTGCTCCGCGAGCTTCTTGATGCGCTTCTGAACCCTCGCGTCCCAGTCCTTCTCCGTCGCGCCGCCGAAGGTGTCCACGAGGAGGCGGTAGTCGTTCCCGTCGTTGTTGTCCCAGTTTTCCTTCTTCTCGTCCGAGATGACGAAATCCAGGGTGTACGCCGTCGGCGGCACCAAGAAAGACGCGCCATACCAGTAGTTGTCATCGTCCACGCGCTCCGTCTTCACCGGCTCGAGAATGAGCTCCGCCTCCGTGCCCATCGCGAACTTGTTCGTGCCGATGTGCGCGATGAGCTTCCCGCTCGGGCCGCCGATCGGGTTGTGCGCTTTGTTGAAGAGCAAGTACGCCATCTTCCCCGCCTCGAGGTTATCGTGCGTCCTCACGATGCACCTCCCGTACATGTGAATCTCCCCGTCCGCGACGTTTTCTCTTCGCGAGCCCTCTTCGTACCGCTCCGTCTCGATCTCCTTGGACGCGATCGCGAAGTCTTCGTCGTACTCCTTTTTCTCCTTCATGAGCGTGACGATCTCCTCTCGCGACTTGCCGAAGTGCACGTCCGCGTACCAGTTGTCCTTGTTGTTGTTATCCCACTGCCCGTCCGCCTCCAGGACGAAGTTTAAACCGTACGCGAGCTCGGGGACTTCGAGCTCGGTGTAGAAGCACCCCTTGGCGACGTCGCCGACGGGCTTCATGCTCGTGTCGAAGTTTTCGAGCTTCCAGTCGTTGTACCCGGCGGTGATGCGAACGTTGTGCTTATCCTTGAGGATGCCGCTGTTCCAGGTGTTGATGTAAATCTTCGCCGGTTTCCCCGCGACCAGTCGGTCCGGCACGGTGAAGAAGAGGACGTCCGTGGGGCCCGCCGCGACGTGCTCCGCGGGCGTCTTCGCGACGAGCTTCTCCGCGTTATTGACGTAATCCTTCTCCGCCTTGGCCGCCGCCTTCGCGGCTTTCTTCTCCTCCTTGATCCTCTTCTCCTCCGCTTCCGCGGCGAGCCTCGCGAGCTCAGCCTCCTTCGCAGCCTCCGCGGCGGCGTTCTCCGCGGCGAGCGCCGCGGCGATCTCCTCGGGGGTGAGGACGACCGAGTTGGGGTCAAACGCCGCGGTGGGATCGACGACGGTCGGGTCAGCCGCGGGCGCGGCCGCCGCGGGAGCCGGATCGACGACGGTCGGGTCAGCCGCGGGCGCGGCCGCCGCGGCCGCCGCAGGAGCCGCCGGCGGTACGACCACCCCCGGCGGCGGCGGCGCCTGCGGGAGCTTCCGCTTGGGGATGAACGTCTCCGTCATGTTCGGCGGCGCCGAGTTGACGCCCGTCGCCGGCGGCGTCAGTCGGCTCGCGTGCTGCGCCGGCTCCGCGGGGGCCGCCGCGGGGGCCGCCGCGGCCGCGTCCGCACC
>Ga0181554_1004548_pt1 | contig 11210 bp, 7 predicted proteins | sample 011ome_16_FD_145602 | JGI IMG/M metagenome (GOLD analysis project Ga0181554, IMG submission 145602) | Coastal salt marsh microbial communities from the Groves Creek Marsh, Skidaway Island, Georgia - 011503CT metaG (spades assembly) | ecosystem: Environmental > Aquatic > Marine > Intertidal zone >... | reverse complement strand
GGGGGGGACGCCGCTGATCGTCGAACCCGTCGAGCCGCCGCCGCCGCCGCCGCCGCCTGTTCTGTGATCCGTCTCCTTCAGCAACCCGTCGTGAAGCGCGTCGAGCAGGTCCATCAACCGCGGATACCCGCTCAACAGCGCGTCCTTCGCGAACCCCACGGTCGCGAAACTCCTCTGAATCGCCTCCCCCGCGCCCTTCGCGAACGCCGCGACGAACGCCTCGCACGGCGTCGGCGCGCCGATCTCGTCGAGAAACAACGCGTGCGTCATCGGGTCCCGCTTCTTCGCCACGACGCGCTGCACGTGCCACGCGGCCATCCCGCACTCGTGCGCGCGCTCGAGAAACGCGTCCGCGAGTCGCTGCCAGAACGCCTCCGTCCAGCGGTGCTCGTGACCGGCGGGGGGGTGCACGCCTCTGCCGCCGCGGCGGTCGCCGCCGCCGCCGCCCATCTTCCGCGCGAGCGCTCTGAGGGTCGAGGGTCCATCGTTCAAAGCGACGAACGTCGGGGTGGAGTTCACGGGTGCGTCAGAAGCGGAGTTGAAAGGCGTGCCGGGCGGGGATTGAAAGCAAAGCGAGGGGTGGTGGGCGGAGAGACACGCCGGGAAGTAAAGTCCTTAAGAAACGGCGCGCAACGCGCGAACGCGGTCGTATGGGAACCAGTGCGAATCAGAACGCGCCTCGGGTCCAACGCGTCCTTCACCGCGTCCACGGCGCGCATCACGAGCAGCGACACCTCCGCGTCCGTCGCCTCCTTGAGCTCGTCCAGGTTGTACATCACCTGCAGCGCCGCGCCGACTTCGGCCTGCGACGTCGCGTCGACGCCGCGTCGAAGCGCCGCCGCCGCGCGCGCGCGGACGTCTGCGCGAACCTCTCTGAGCCACCCGGCGTCGCGGTCGAGGACGTCGAGGCCGACGAGCGACACCTCCGTCGCCGCGGTCGTCGACGCCGATCCCGATCCCCCGCCGCGCGGCGTTTCGGGTCCCGCCGAAGTGGTGCCGGCGGGATCCGAACCGTCGCCGCCCCCGCCCGCCGAGCGCGCCCGGCCGATGACGTCCTCCGCGTCGGACAAGAGCTTCGCCGCCTTGGCGAGGTCGCCCGCGTTCACGGGCGCGTCCTTCTCCGACGGTTCAGATCCCTCGGTCGTCGCGACGGTTCGAGTCGCCCCGCTGACCTTCCAGGTAACGCACGCCTTGAGACGGTTCACGAGCTTGAGCGCGCGCGCCGCGCGGTGCAGCACGTCCGCGGCGCTCGTCGCGTTCTCGAGCGTCGTCGTCTTCTTCGTGACGATATCGTGCGGGTCCGCGATCTCGCCGCGCACGCGCGCCACCGCGTCTCGCAGCGCGTGGACGCCGCCGCGGACGACGTCGAGGACCTTCTCCGTCTCCGCGATCCCCTCCAGCGACCCCATGAGCTCGTCGTAGTGGGCGTAGACTTCGTCCTTGAGCGCGGCGTCGAGCGCGGCGATCCCGCGCGAGAGGTCCGCGTTCGTCTCCTCGAACGCGCCCTTCGCGAGGACGTCGGACGCGTACGCGATGCCGTCGAAGTCCGGGCGGAGGAACGGCGCGAGCCGCTCGTCCGTCTGCGGCGAGGAGGAGGTGGAGGAGGAGGAGAAGTCGGCGAGGTGGCGCGATGATGGATGGTGGATGGATGGATGGGTGATGGCGCGGCGCGAGCGACGACGAAGAAATCATCATCGATCGAAGCACACGGAGGGCGGTCAGCGCGCGAGCGAAGGATCGATCGATTCGCGACGCGCGACGACGGACCTGGAACGCGAGCAGCGGGTCCGCGCGAGGCGCCGCGTCCGGGAGCGGGGTCGCCATGACGCGCGGGTCGGGTCGCGCGCGCGGCGACGTCTGACCGAGGCGTCGTCGTTCGGATTCGTTCGAGTTGGCTTTCTCCTGTCGTCTGTCCGGTCGGTCGCAACGTGCCCCAAAACGGGTTAATAATCAGTCGGTCCCCCGCGCGCGGCCGACCACACGACGCCGCCCCGCCGCGCGTCGTCGTCGTCGTCGTCGCCATGGCGGCCGCGGAGGAGCGCGACATCGACGAGCTCGAGCTCCTCACGAAGCTCAACTCGACGAACCCGGCGGACAGGATCGAAGCGAGGCGGCAGGTGCGAGCGCGTCGTCGCGTCGTCGTCGAATCCCATCCCATCCCATCCAATTCCGTCGCGCCCTCTTCTTCGCGGCGCGCGTCCGCTGACGCGCCCCCTCCCCCCATCCCTTCGCCCCGCCCGTCGATACGTCAGCGCATCGCCGCTCGCCTCCGCGCCCAGCGCGAGGAAGAGCTCGGCGTGAGCTCGAAGAAGAAGGACGCGCCCGCGCCGGAGCTCACCGAGACGCAGAAGGAGATCCTCGCGTCGAAGCGCCGCGTCGGCGCGGTCGTCGCGCGAGGCCTCGACGCCGTCACGTCCGTCCGCGTCGAGGACGACGGCCGCGAGCGCTCGCGACGCGTCGCGGAGGACGCGCGGAGGAGCGAGCTGCGAGGGAAGCTCGTGGACGAGGCGGAGCGCAGCGCGGCGCTGGAGCGAGACGTCGTCGATCGATGGGCGACGCTCGGCGCGTCGTCGAACGCGCCGTTGGAGTTGCACGACGCGATCGAGTCGCAAAAGGCGCGGTGCGACGCCGTCGTCGCGTCGAAGGACGCGCTGATCGCGGAGCTCGAGGAGGAGCTCAAGACGAAGGACGACGACTACGTCAAGTCGCTGAAGCAGAACGAGGCGGACGTGACCGAGCTGCTGCGGCGGATGGCGGAGCAGTTTCGAACGCTTCAGGCGCGTTCTGATTCATTCGCACCGGTTCCCGTACGACCCCGTCCGCGCGGTGAACGCCGATCCTTAAGGACTTCTTTACTTCCCGGCGCGCGCGTCTCTCCGCCCACCACGCCTCGGTTTCAATCCCGAAAGGAAGACGCACCTCGACGCCTTTCAACTCCATCTGACGCCTTTGAACTCCGTATGGATCGACCCTCCCTCGACCCTTGTCAGACGCGGTGCGCGGCGGAGCTGGAACGCGCCGAGGTTGTCTTTCTGGAACAACGCGCCGAACTCCTCGAGAAGAACAAGGCGGACATGGACTCGCTGTTCGAGCGGAGAAATATCCTGGAGCAGAACTTCATGGAGCACAGCGTCGCGACGGCGTTCAAGTACGGCGACGAGCTCGAGAAGTGCCGCGCAGCGGATGCCGCGGAGTACAACGTGCTCAAGATTCGGCTGGAGACGGATGTGCAAAATCTGCAACAGCACCTCGAGGCGATGCGCGCGACGTACCAGCTCAACACGGAGAAGCTGGAGTACAACTACAGGGTGCTCGTCGAGAGGGACCACGAGAACCAGAGCACGATCGGGCAGCAGCGAGGGAAGATACGGAAGCGACGCGAGAGCCTCATCAAGCTCAAGGAGAAGTACGCCGAGTTTGACAAAAAGTACCAAGCCGAAAACGCCAAGCTCGCCGCGGACTACCGCAGGGTCACCGAGCAGTTCAAAGAGCTCCAGGTCAAGTGCCGCCACTTCGAGATCACCGACCGTAGAAAGTACGAGCAGGTGTGGGCGATGAACGAGGCGCAGGTGGCGGGCAAAGTCCGCAGAGCGCTCGCGGCGGATAAGACGATCCACGAGCAGCAGCTCGGCATGGTCTGGCACGCGCCGTCCGACGACGTGTTCAAATCGCCCGAGGAGCTCGCGCTGGCGGCGGCGAAGAAGAAGCTCGAGGCGGCCGCGTCGGCGGCGGCGGCGGAGCGCGCGGCGCGAGGGGAGGGGGAGGAGGAAGAGGAGGAGGAGGGGGAGGGCGCGACGACGACGGCCGGGGGTGAAGGGGACCTCGCGCCGGAGGAGGAGGAGGAGGAGAATCCCTTTGAACAGCGCGTCCGCGACCCCGCGTACGCGGGCTTCCTCGCGGCGCTCGTCGACGAGACGAGCTTCCTCATCGACCCGAAGACGTCCAGGGTGCTCAAACAGTCCGCGGAGGACGCGGCGGCGAGCGGCGACGCCGATCAGATCGCCCTCGCGGAAGCCGCGGCGGCGCGATTGAAGGCGGAGACGACGCTGCGAGCGTTGGCGGTGTCGGACGCGGCGGCGTTCGACGGGATGGTGCTCGCGTTGACGCGCGACGGCGAGGACCCGATCGCGGCGGCGGCGACGGCGTCCGGCGGCGTGAAGGACGTCATGGTCGACGCGGAGCTCATCATCCCGAAACTCAGGGCGTTCGTCGAGTCGGAGAAGCTCGCGCGCGAGGGGGGTACAGCTGGCGGTACAGCCGGCGGCGTCGACGCGTCGCGCGCGCTCAAAGCGGCTGAGGACGCCGCCGCCGACGCTGCCGCCGCGCCGCGCAAGACGAAGGAGCAGCTCGAGCGCGAGTTTTGGGAGAACATGAGCGACGTCGTCGGGCCGAAGACGTACGCGGTGTGGGGGCAGCTGGAGGAGCAGCTGACGAGGTATCACGCGATGTTGCGGAGCAGGAGGGAGGGGTTGGAGGCGGCTACGGCGCTCAAGGCGCAAAACGACGAACTGAGAAGTTTGTTGGGGCAATACCTGCGCGCGGACGCGAACGACGACCTTCAGCTGCCGCCGTCGAAGCTGATGTAGCGGCGGAGGGAGGCGCGATAGGATGGTACCTTAGTTGCTAATAATGCGTTCGTTGTTAATCGTCGGTCTAGTGCCTATTCGACGACGCGCGCGTCTCGCCTCCCGCCGCTCGAGAAGAAGCGGGCGGGGCCCGAGAGACGACTGATAAAAATTGTCAAATTTTCGCGGGGCCCTCCGCGAGCGAGATCTCTCTCCGTCGCCGTCCGCCGCGAGATCCCCCCCCTCCACCCTACCCCGGCTTGGACGACGATATCCCCTCCCCGAACACGATCTTATTCATGAACCTCCGCGCGGGCCCCTCGACCGTCTCCCCCAACTTCATCGCCCCCGCGGCGACGGAGTGCAGCACGCTGTGCACGCGTCGATGCGTCGCCGCGTGAGTGACGAACCTGTTGTTCAGGCGCATCCCGCCGCGGTAGAGCTTCTTGAGGCCGTACACGCGCAGCGCGATCAGGACCGCGAGCTTCTTCGCGACCCACATCTTAAACAATATTAGCGGCGCGCCCATCTTCGGACGATCGAGCGAGCGAGCGAGCGAGCGAGCGAGCGAGCGAGCGAGCGACGACCGCGGACTCCTAGCTCGCGGCGGTCTCTCGTTCGCTCGCCGACGCGTCCGCCCGCCTCTCCTCGCGCGCGCGTCCCGTCCGCGCGGCGCGGCGGCGTCTCGGAGACGTCCGGCTCTCGGTCGAGCGATCGATCGAACCGAGCGCGGCGGCGTGGCGAGCGCCGGCGGTGCCGCGAGGAGTGACGCGGAGGCGAAGATCTGAGTTGTTTTTTTTGGTTGTCGGCGCGCGCGCGGCGGTCGGTCGAGTCGCCTGGTGTCGCACATGCGTGACACACGTTACGATACGAGATCGTCGCAGAACTTCGCGCGCTCCCGCGCGCGCGCCCCTCCTCCCGGCGTCGAGGTCAGGCGACGACGAGCTCGCGCGCGGGTTCGAGGAGCGCGCGCGGCGCTCGAGCGCGTCGGCGCGCGTCTCGAATCGCGCGCCGCGGCGTCGTTCGCTCGCCGTCGGCGCCGTTTCGAATCTTATCGGGATAGGGAGGAGGAGGAGGCGTCGTCGAGAAGGATAAACGTGATACGCCGTCCGTCATGGGCCGCGCGAACAGCGTCAGCGGCGTCGAGGCGACGAACGAGGAGGTCCACGGCGACGTCACGTCGCCGTCCGCGCGGACGACGCGGGCGCGACGCGGACGCGGACGCGGCGACGTCGGCGTCGACCATCATCAGGTGCGTTCTATACACTGGTCCCCATACGACCGCGTTCGCGTGGTGAACGCCGATCCTTAAGGACTTTCGCCGTCGTCTCTCTCCGCCCACCCCTCCCTTTCAATACCCGCCCTCGGCGCCTTTCAACTCCAACTGACACCTTTCAACTCCACCCCGACTTTCGCTTGTATAGAACGGCCCTCAGCATCATCGTCGCGCTGCCGCCACGGCAACCATCGGCGACGACGACGACGACGACGCGCGACCTCTGTCGAAGCCCGGGCCGGCCGGCCTCCTCGATCCTCCCGGCGCGCTCCTCTCGCGCGACGCCGCGACCAATCCTCCCTCTGGGCCTCTCTCGTCCGTCAGCAGAGACGAGCTCGTGGACTCGCTGACGTGCCCCATCACCGGCAAGCTCTTCGTGGATCCGGTCACGTCGCCGTGCGGGCACACGTTTTCGCGGCGAGGCTTGGCGCGATGGATGTCGCAACCGGGCCGCGCGCCGTCGTGCCCGACGTGCCGCGCGCCGCTGTATCACGAGATCCCGCACGACTGGCCGGTGAACACGACGATCGTGGACGTGCTGGAGAGGTTCTTAGGGGAGGATCTGATGGACGCGAGGAACACGGAGCCGCCGATGGAGTTTCCGCCGTTCAGCACCATGAGCGGCGGCGACGGCGACGGCGCGGGAAGCGAGCTCCCTCTGTTCGTCCTGGATCACATGACCCCTGGGCAAGAGTTGACGTTGAACGTGTTCGAGGAGCGGTATAAGCTCATGGTCAGGAGGTGTCTGCGCGCGACGCGGCGGTTCGGGATGGTGGGCGTCGTCGAGCGGCCCTGGGAGGAGGAGGAGGAGGAAGACGGCGACGGCGGCGGCGATTTTGATGACTTTGGAAACGGAAACGGGGGCGGAAACGAGCGCGACCGCTTGCCCGGCCGCGCGCCCGGGATCGTCGGGCTCGTGTCGTCCGCCGCGAGCGAGCTCGTGGGACGACGACGACGACGCGGAAGTAGTGATAGCCCACCCGCCGGGCGCGGCGGTCGAGGCGGAAGAGGAGGAGGCGGGAGGAGCGCGGGAAGAGGCGGCCGCGGCGGCGCGGGAAGAGGCGGCGGAGTGGTCTTCTCCGATCACGGCGTCGAGTGCGTCATCACCGCGTTTCAGGAGCTCCTCGACGGCCGCGTCCTCCTCCGCTGCCGCGCGACGCGGCACATACGCATCGTGTCGAGCAGGGAAGAGCCGAACGGCGCGGGGTACGTCGTCGCGCGCGCGGTGCCCGTCGTCGACGAGGACGCCGACGCCGGCGGCCGCGCGCCGTCGCCGTCGCCGTCGCCGTCGTCGCTCGGCGCGCCGCCCCGCCGTCGCGCTCCCCGGTTCGGCGACGACTTCGACGCGTGGTGCCTCGCCGCGGACCGCGTCCGGCGCGCGACGGAGGGACCAACGCGCGACGAGCGCGACCTCGCGACGCTCAACCTCCGTCTCGACCGCGCCGTCGCGACGCATCACGTGTGGCTCGCGCACGCCTCCGGGCGCGCGCTCGCGCCGCAGGTTGGATGGCGGTGGCGCGCAGACGACGACGACGACGCGGGGGCGGCGGCGGGGACGGCGGCGCGCGGTGTCCCCGGGGACGGGGCGGGGAGCGACTCGGGGGGGTCCCCGTCCGCGGAGGAGTTGCGTTGGAGTTGGGGGAGCTGGGGCGGCGTCCGCCGCCGACGCGGCGCCGCCGGCGTCCTCGGCGGGTTCCTGCGGACGACGCTGCGCCGCGCCACCAACGCCGCGTCCGGCGGCGGCGGAGGGCACGACTACATGCGGCGATCGTACGGCGGCGAGGTCGAGAACCTTCTCGCGTCGTGCGGCGCGCGTCCGTCGAGGACCTCGCACGGCGACCTCAGCTGGTGGCTGACGCGCGCTGCGAACCCGCTGCCGCCTCTCGGCGCCGCGATCGAGATCCGACCGCGGTGCCTCGCGACGAGCAGCGCGAGCGCGCGGTTCGCGGCCATCTACGACGGCCTGGACGAATCGCTTCGGACGGTGCACGCGATGCCGGCGCGCGCGTGGCGAGGCGCGCGGCCGCTGTCGAGCGCCGCCGTGGCGTTATGTTTCGGTGCCGCGCTGGACGACGGCGCGATCGAGGCGACTGAGAACGGCCCTGATGATAACCTTATTAGTCCGGGGGATTCGAAACGACGCGCCGCCGCCGCGGGTGGAAGACGAAACGTTCGCCACGCGTTCGCGCGAGACGCGCGCGAGAACGCCGCGAGGGTCGTCAGGGACCTTCTGTCCACGTCGCCGGGACCGGCGGCGGCGCGCGTCGGCGGCGGCGGATCGGTCGTCGTCTTCGACCTCCTCGGTCTCCCGAGCGCGTTCCGGGGGCGGTCGCCCGCGACGTCGATGCCGCCGGTGCCGCCGGGGACGCACGGCGTCGTCGGCGTCGCCACGCCGTTATCGGCGTCGAGAGCCGCGAGGGGCGCGCGACGCCGCGACGACGATCTCGACGATCTCGAAAATCTCTTCTCCCCGCCGCCGCGGTCCGCGGCTGACTTCGACGCGTCGTGGCGACGCCTCCTCGAGACCGCCGGGTGGCCCGGCGTCGCGTGGGCGCTGTACCTCCGACTCGCGGGAATGCGCACGCCGGAAGAGCACGACGACGCGATCGCCGCGATCGTCGACGCGCTGTTCCCCGACGTCGACGCCGACGCTGAGGTGCGTTCTATACACTGGTTCCCATACGACCGCGTTGGCGAGGTGGACGCCGATCCTTAAGGAGTTTTCCCGGCGTCACTCTGCGCCCATCCCTCGCTTTCAATCCCCGCCCTCGATGCCTTACAACTCCATCTGACGCCTTTCAACTCCACCCCGCCATTCGCTTGTATAGAACGACCCTGACGCGCGTCGTCCGGACGTCTTGCCGACGCGAGGCGACGCCGCGATCGCCGCGCGGTCGATCGGCAGCCGCGCGGCGGCGATGAAAGCTCTCGGGGCGCGCGGTCGCGCGGGCGGCGTTTTAGGGGCCTTCAGCGGAACCTCCCGCCGCCGCGTCGCCGACGTCGCGGTCGCGACCGTCGTCTGGATCGTCGCCGCGCTCGGTCGCGCGGCGGTGACGTGTCTCTTCGGGCTGGGTCTCGGCGTCGAGGTCGCCGAGCGACGGGTGTTGGCGACGTTGACGCGAGGCGGGGTCTTCGCGTGCGCGTGCGCGGCGGCGATGTTCTACGTCCTGTGGTACGTGCCGAGTTGAAAGTAGGTTCAGGGTATCACTACGGTAGGGATGTAAGAAGAGAGTCGATAGAAGAGAGAGCGGCGGCGCGATGAGCAGGGCGCCGGAAGAGAGTCGCGTCGTCGTCGTCTCGTTCTCGTCGGTGAAACAAACACGCTACGCGCGGCCGACCCGCGATCCCCCGTCGATCGATCCATCACGCACGTCGCGCGTCCATCACCGCCTCTTCCCTCCGCCGCCGCCGTCGTCGCCACCGCCGCCCTCCCCCCCTCCGTTCCTCGCCGCCGCCCTCCTCCGCTTCTGCGCCTTGACCTGCGCGCTGACCTCGATCCTCTCCTTCGAGCTGTACTTCCACGCGTTGAACGCGCGCATGCCCTCCCCCCCTCCGTTCCTCGCCGCCGCCCTCCTCCGCTTCTGCGCCTTGACCTGCGCGCTGACCTCGATCCTCTCCTTCGAGCTGTACTTCCACGCGTTGAACGCGCGCATGCTCTCGCGCCCCGCGTCGAACAACACCTCCTCCTCCTTCGTCAGCAGATGCCGCCACTTCACGTCCCCCGTGCTGTGCGCTTCCGTCAGCAGCGTCGCGTATCGTCGCACGAACGCCTTCTCGAGCTGGTCGCCTAGCGCGGCGTCGCGCAGCATCGCGTTGAGCTTGGCGCCGAACTCGAAGAAGTGCGCGTTGATCTCGCGCAGCCGGACGTTCCTGGCGAACGTCGGGGTGGAGTTGAAAGGCGTCATTTCGTGGAGTTGAAAGGCGTCGAGGTGTGTCGGGATTGAAAGCGTGGAGTGGGCGGAGAGAGACGCCGGGGAAAGTCCTTAAGGATCGGCGTTCACCACGCGGACGCGGTCGTATGGGGACCAGTGTAAGGAGAACGCGCCTCGGCTCCGCGTCGACGACCATCCACACCTCGTCGCGGAAGCAGTCCGGCATCCGCGGGCCGACCATGTTCTGCTCGTACAGTTTTGGCACGAGCCACAGCGGCATCGACGCGGCGGAGCCCGGCGGGAGGTCGTCGGTCTCGCACTGCTCGTCCACCTCTCGCCCGAGCCCGGAGCATCCGCTGTTGAAGACGAGTGGGACCTTCTCTTGCTCGGTGAGGAACGCGCTTACGCTGAGGTACTCGTTGTTCGCCATGACGGACGCCGCCGCTCTCGTCGCTCGAGACGTTTGGACGTTTGTTTCCTCCGTCCTCCTTCTTCGTCCGCCGCGCCAACTAGGCGGAGAGAGACGACGGCAAAAGTCCTTAAGGATCGGCGTTCACCACGCCGACGGGGTCGTATGGGAACCAGTGTACGATAGAACGCGCCTAAGACGCCGTGGGGCCGTCGCGCGCGTCTCGTCGATCTGACGACGCCATCGATTTTCGAACGCGCCTCGTCAACGGAAAAGCTGAGAGGGTGCCCACGCTGAGGTGCGTTCTAATACAACGTATACAAACGTGTTTCACCCATCGCCCGGTTTCAACATTTGATCGCATCCCTCTTCAACTGACCGGTGAACTCTTTTTGCATCCCTGATGAAAGATAACACGCGCTTCGCGCCGTCGACGCGAGATCGATCCCGCGTCCGCGTCGTCGTCGCGGCGTCGCACTCGGCGACCGCACGTCGCGCGGACCCCCGAACGACGAACACCTCGTCGCGTCGCGTCGCGTCGTCGCGAGGAGGACGCGCGCCGACCGATCCGTCCGTCGATCGGCGACGGCAGTCGCTTGTTGTTTATTATTAGGGCGGAAACACAGCACCGCGTTCATCCATCGGGGCATCATGGCTCCGTCGACGTACTCCGACGCGCTCCGAGCGCTCCTGTCGCCGCTGACGTCCGACCAGTGGGTCCAGTGCGACTCCTGCGAGATCTGGCGCCGCGTTCCGAAGCGCATCGCGGACGCGCTCGGCGACGACGAGCAGTGGTGCGCGCGTCTCGTCTCGTCTCGTCGCGTCGCGCCCGCCCGCTCGTCTCCTTCCCGATCGCGCTCGACCGATTCGATGATTCGAACGCCCCGTCCTCCCTCCCTCCGTCCCTCCGCGCGCTCTACACCGGTCCCCACACGACCGCGTTCGCGTGGTGAACGCCGTTCCATAAGGACTTTGCCCTCGTCTGACTCTCTCGTCCCTCGTCCCTCGCGCGCGCCCTCCCCCCCTCCCCCCCCCCCCCCCCCCCCCCCCCCCCACCACCCCCCCCCCCCCCCACCAACCACCACCTC
>Ga0181554_1004540_pt1 | contig 11219 bp, 14 predicted proteins | sample 011ome_16_FD_145602 | JGI IMG/M metagenome (GOLD analysis project Ga0181554, IMG submission 145602) | Coastal salt marsh microbial communities from the Groves Creek Marsh, Skidaway Island, Georgia - 011503CT metaG (spades assembly) | ecosystem: Environmental > Aquatic > Marine > Intertidal zone... | reverse complement strand
GGTCAGTCGAACCTCTTACCGGTCAAACGTTGAAAGGGAAGCGCGGGTGAAGAGTGACGACGGGAAAAGTCCTTAAGGAACGGCGTTCACCACGCGAACGGGGTCGTATGGGAAGCAGTCTCACCGCGGCCTTGCGTCGTCGTCGTTCGCGGGCGTTTGCGATTTCCATTCCCCGAGCGCTCGCCCGGCTGCGCACGCCATCCTCGCCGCGCGCCGCCATCCGTCCGCGTCCGCGCGCGGCGACGTGTCGTCCCCCTCGCCGCCGTACGCGATCGTCTCCGACGCTCGGATCAGCGCGTTCACGTCCCCCTTCGCGTGCGCGCGGAGGAACAAGCCCGCCGCGAGTTGCTTCGACGCCGCCGCGGAGACGCGCGCGGCGGCGGAGCTCGTCAACGCCTTCCGACGCGTCCCCGTCGGCGTCGCGAACGACAGCGCGGCGGGCGGCGCCGACGCGCTCGACGCCGACGCCGCCGCGGCGCACAGCTCGGCGAGGTCCATCGCGAGCCTCCGCGCGGCGTCGGCGTCGAATGATGTTCTCGACGCGTCCTTCGCGTTCGCCGCCGCCGCCGCCGCCGCGCGCAGGACATCCAGCGCGCCGGATAAATCCCCGGCGTGGACTCGCATCGACGCCAGCGGCGCGAACCCGGAGCCGTCGTCCGCGGCGGCGCCCTCGTACAGCGTCGCCGCGCGGTCGAGGTCGCCCTCCAAGTACGCCTTGTCCGCGGCGACGAGGATCGCACCCGGGGCGAAGGCGGACGACGACGACGACGCGGGCGGCGGCGGCGGCGGCGGCGGCGGCGGCGGCGCCGACGCCGACGCCAAACCCCGCGCGTCGTCAGCGTCGGCGTCGGCGGCGCCCGCGGTCGCCGCCGCGGTCGCCGCCGTCGCCGCCGCGGAGGACGCGGCTTTGCTCTCGCGCGCGACGCGCATCTTTTCTCTGAGCTCCGCCATCTGCGTCGCGTTCTTCAGCTTGCGCGCGTGCTTCTTCGCCGCGCCCGAGCGCTTCTTCTTCTCTGACTTTGGCGTCGCGCCGTCGCCGCCGCCGCCGCCGCCGCCTCTGTCGCCGTCGTCGCTCCCGCCGCTCGTGCTGCTCATGACGGCGGCGGCGGACGCGGCGCGAACGAACGAATTATTTCCACGGAACTCGACGACGACGCGATGCCCCTCTCGGAACGGCCGCGCGCGCGAGATCTCGCGGCCGACGCCGCCGCCTCGCGCCGCCGGATCCTCCGCGTCGCCGTTCGCGTCTTCGCGGATTTGACGCGCGGTCGCGAGCTCGAGCGCGATGCGCGAGTCGCGTCGTGCGCGTGTGGCGGGCTCGCGGCGCGGTCGTCCGGTATCGGCACCTCAACGGTTACAGCCGGTTTTTTCCAGGTTCTGATTTTCACCCACCACTCGGTTTCAACATTTGATCGCGTCCCGTTTCAACTGACCTATGAACACCACCAGACAGACTAACAACGTTCTCACACCGCTGCGCTGAGGTTCGCGCTCGATCCACGCCACGCGCGACACTTGTCGAGGCGCGAGATCCTCCTCCCTCTCGCGATGGGGGCGACCTCCGCGCGCGGGTCGAGAGCGCGATCGAGGCGATGCGTCACCCTGTTCCTCTTCATCGCGTCGCTGACGATCGCGTACGAGCTCACGCGATGGGCGTGGGGGCCCGCGCCGGAGCGCGCGCGCGATCGCGGCGGACCGGAGGCGGCGATCGCATCCTCCCGCGATCGACGACGCGGAGACGAGGGGCCGGCGCGGGCGTCCGCGCGCGATGACGACGACGATGAGGAGGAGGAGGAGGCGGAGCGCGTGAGCGAGTTTGAGTCGAGCGGCGGCGTCGTCCTCGGCGCGGGCGGCGGGGACGCGACGAGCGGGGGGGCGTCGTTCGCGAGCGCGTTCGTCGACGCCGAGGATGAGGACGTCGACGACGACGACGACGACGACGCGCGGCGACGCCGTCGAAAGTCGTCGCCGAGAAGGGAAACGGCGACGTCGGAGGAGGAGGCGCCGAGCGCGCGGAGGCGTGGGGACCCGCCCGCGCCGCCGTCGCCGGCCGCCCCGTCGCGGTCGTCGTCGTCGTCGTCGTCGTCGTCGTCGTCGTCGTCGACGAAAGAATCAGAATCAGAATCGTATAAGGTGCGTTCTATACACTGGTCCCCATACGACCGCGTTGGCGATGTGGACGCCGATCCTTAAGGATTTTGCCCGTCGCATCTCTCCGCCCACCCCTCCCTTTCAATCCCCGTCCTCGGCGCCTTTCAACTCCAACTGACGCCTTTCAACTCCACCCCGACTTTCGCTTGTATAGAACGGCCCTAATACCGCCGCGACGGGCGGCGCCGGCATCCACGTCGTCGCGACGTCGAACGGCAGCCCGTACCTGAACTGGCAGACGCGGATAATGTATAGAACGTTCCTTGACGTCCAGCCCGGGAGCGATATGCTGCACTTCACGCGTCTGTTACACAGAAGAACCGACGACGAGCTCATGGCCGAGGTGCCCACGGTCAGGTGAGAGCGACGAGACGAGACTGGTCCCTATACGACCCGTAAGGAGTTGAACTTTCCCCGTGGTCGACCGCTCTTCGCCCGCCGCGATTCGCTTTCAACGAACGTTCGATCGCGTCGGTCCCTTTCAACCCGGTCCCTTTCAACCCCCCAGGGTGGACTCGCTGCACGCGGCGTGCGACGTGTGGTGCGAATTCCCCGTCGCGGATCGTCCGGACGCGATAAAAAAATGGCTGCGCACGTCCGACAGCCGCCGCGGCGCGCAACACTATTTGCTCATAGAGACGGATTACGTGTGGCGACGCGCGATGCCCGCGCCGCCGCCGAACTCTCCCGCGATCGCGTTTCACTTCGATTACATCGACCCGAAGTTTCCGAAACTTCCCGAGGTGATACGGAAGCTCATCCCGGAGGAGAAGAGGGACTCGGTGAGGGTGGAGGACGTCATGCGCTCGGGTCCCGCGCCGGTGATGATAAAACGCTCCGATCTCGTGCGTTTAATCGACGAGTACGAGCGCATCGCCGCCGCGATCGAGGCGGACGACGTCGCGAAAGAACGCCTGGGGTGGGTCCGAGAGATGTACGCGTACGACGTCGCCGCCGCGGTGACGGGGGTGAAACACGACGTGCAAGAGCCCAGCGCGACGACGCTCATCGCGCAGGTGCGTTACTCGTATCGCCACACGTGTTTCACCCACCCCTCGGTTTCAACATTTGATCGCGTGGGCCCCTTTCAACTGACAGATACATGACTTTTCTTTGACGCATCAGCCGCCCGCGGACCGCGCGGCGGGGAACGCGTCGCTGTATCACTACACCTGGGGCGCGACGTACTTGGACGCGAACAAGAACGCGGTCTGGTCGTGGGATAAGGTGCGTTCTATGCACCGGTTCCCATACGACCGCATTGGCGTGGTGAACGCCGATTCTTAAGGACTTTTGCCGGCGTCTCTCTCCTCCCACCCCTCGGTTTCAATCCCGACACACCTCGACGCCTTTCAACTCCATCTGACGCCTTTCAACTCCACCCCGCTGTTCGCTCGTATGGAACGACCCTAAGCGGCCGTACGTGGATACGAAACACGTCCGCGATCCGCGGTCGCACAAGCCGAGGATGCCGCCGGCGGACGCGGGCGACCGCGGGGACCTGACGCTGCAAGACGGCGCGAAAGGTGCGTTCTATACACTGGTCCCCATACGACCGCGTCGGCGCGGTGTTGTGAACGCCGATCCTTAAGGACTTTCGCCGGCGTGTCTCTCCGTCCAGGGTCCCTCGCTTTCAATCCCCGACCGCGACGCCTTTCAACGCCAACTGACGCCTTTCAACTCCACCCCGACTTCGCTTCGTATGGAACGACCCAAAGTCGACGGCGCGTTGAACGCGATTTTGACCGACATGATCGGGTTGATGCGCGGCGCGATCGACCGGCTGGACGCGTTACCGGACGAGCCCGGGTGCGGGTGGAAGAAGGACGAGCCCGCGTGCGATTTCGGGTGCGTCGCGGGGGAGCTGTGCGTCGCGAGTAAGCCGTGGGTCGCGGAGACGAAGACGGAGACGCGTGAGGCTGCGGCGGCGGCGGCGCGGGAGTCGCCGCTGAATCCGGGGGGGGAGACGGACGAGGCCGGGGACGGCGACGGCGACGGCGACTAAGGAGCGAGGCGAGGACCAAAAAAAAAATGAATCAATCGATGGAACAAAGAATCGTCCCGAGTCTAGGGCTCTCAGGGCGGGTCACGTGCTTTTTCAGACCCTCCCTCGCGCCCTCGACCTCCTCTCTCTCTCTCTCTCTCTCTCTCTCTCACGCGTCGCCGTTCCTGGACGCCGCGCCGCCGGTCGCCGCCTCTCCTCTCCCACCGCTCTCCGCGCCGACGCCGGTCCCCCCGCCAGCTGTGCGCTTCGCCGACTTGAGAAACCCGCAAAACGTGTCGCTGTAGGGTCGTTCCATACGAGCGAATGTCGGGGTGGAGTTGAAAGGCGTCAGAAGCGGAGGTGAAAGGCCTTCGTCGCGGTGTGTGCGTCGGGATTGAAACCAGCGAGGGGTGATGGGCGGAGAGATGCGACGGCAAAAGTCCGTCCTTAAGGATCGGCGTTCACCGCGCCGACGCGGTCGTATGGGAACCAGTGTGAAGGAGAACGCGCCTGTACCCCGGCATCTTCGCGATGCCCGGGAAGTAGTTGATGTCCACCACGAGCCACTCGTCCTTCGCCGCGCCGACCACCTTGATGAGGTCGAAGTTGAACAGTCGCAACCCGAGCTCGTCTCTCAGGGACAGCGCGAGGTCGCGGACGAAATCGGCGTCGGGCGCGGCGACGACGCGGGAGACTGTTTGCCCGTAGGAGTCGCCGGCGTCGCCCCCCTCTTCTCGATGAAACGCGCCGTGACCGCGGCGGCGTCCGGCCGCCGCCGCGTCCGACGGCGACCCCAGTGAGTCATCGCCGCGCATTCGCGCGCCCTCGCCGCCGTCCGGGCGGAACGACGGCGCCGGCGATCGCAGCACGCGGACGTTCTCCCCGCCGCCGCCGGCGCCGGCGCCGCCGTCCTCAGGGCCGTTCTATACGAGCGAACGTCGGGGTGGAGTTGAAAGGCGTCAGTCGGAGTTGAAAGGCCTCGAGGGCGGGGATTGAAAGCGAGGTGTGGGCGGAGAGATGCGCCGGGAAAAGTCCTTAAGGATCGGCGTTCACCACGCGAACGGGGTCGTATGGGGACCAGTGTATAGAACGCACCTCGGCGCCCGATCCGCCGGTGCCGCCCTCGCTTCCGGTGGTGCTCGCGCCGGCGCCGCCGAACGCGTCGCTCAGGGACTCCAACCGACGGTGCGTCACCCTCGCGGTCGCGCCGACGCCGCCGTCGCTCGCGGCGGTGCCGTCGATCGACGCCTCGCTGCCGACGTGCGACAGCGTCAGGTTATGGGGGTCCAGGCGTAAATTTTTCGAGAGGTACCGCGACAAGTTTTGCTCGCGCACTGAGGGCCGTTCCATCGTTCAATGCGACGTCGGGGTGGAGTTGAAAGGCGTCAGTTGAAGTTGAAAGGCGTCGAGGTGCGTCGGGATTGAAAGCGAGGCGTGGGCGGAGAGAAACAAACGCCGGGAAGAAAAGTCCTTAAGAAACGGCGTTCACCGCGCGAACGCGGTCGTATGGGGACCAGTGTAAGATAGAACGCGCCTCGAAGTTCGTCGTCCGCGTCGACGCTCAAACGGTCCCGCCACGAGCGTTCGTCCCTGAGCGGGCCGCCTTTGAAGCACGACACGCGCGGGACGGACTGCGCGCCCGTCGGCGAGCCGCCGCCGCCGCCGCCGCCGCCGTCGTCGTCGTCGTCGTCGTCGTCGCGTCCTTCGCGGTCATACGAGTATTCGCCCTCGTCGTCGTCGTCGTCGTCGTCGTCGTCGGCGTCCCCGTCGCTCGCGCCCTCGCCGTCGCCGCCGCCGCCGCCGCCGCCGCCTCGGACCCCCGCCCCCGCCCCCACCTCGCCCCGTCCGCCGCCGCCGCCGGCGTCCTCGGAAGACCGCCCCCGCCGCTCTAAAAGCCTTCTCTCGGACTCGCGCGACGTCCGCCGCAGCCGTCGCTCCGCCGCCTCCGCCACTTTCCGCCGCCGCCGGAGCCGTCGCCGCGCGCCCGCGAGGTCCGGCAACGATTTCCGCCGCGTCGTCGTCACGACGTCGCCGACGACGTACACCTTGAAGAGACACCCGCCGTGATTGACGTACTCCTGGATCACGCACGGCGGCCGCAGGCCCGCGACGTCGCCGCGCACGACGCACCGCAGCCCCTCCACGTCGTGCACGATCGCGACTTTGTGCGAGTCCGCCGTCCCGTTGGCCACGAGCGATTTCGCGAGCAACGGCAGCTCCAAGCCGGCGTCGCGGACTTGCGCGATGACGTCCTCCTCCGTGCCCTCTGACGCGACGATCTGCCTCGGCGCGCGCACGGCGCGGCAGGACGACGCGCTAGTGCGCGGTCCAGGTTCTGCCGCGTGTACTGCCACGTCATCAGTAACAACACGTGTCGCCAACTGCTCGTTCGCCGCCGCCGCGTGCAGCTTCTTCACCGCGTCGAGCATCGTCGCGCGGTTGGCGATCTGTCGCGGGGTGGGCGCGGGGAGTTGAAAGGCGTCAGAAGTCGTCGGAGTTGAAAGGCGCCGAGGCGCGTGCGTCGGGATTGAAACCAGCGAGGGGCGGTGGGCGGAGAGAAACACACGACGGGAGAGAAAGTAGAAAGTCCTCAAGGAACGGCGTTCACCGCGCCGACGCGGTCGTATGGGGACCGGTGTGATGAGAACAACAGGACGCGCCTTCTCCACCGCCGCGGGGAGGTCGACGACGAACGCGCGCGGGTGCGCGGCGGCGTAGGCGGTGATCCTCTCGTCCCACGACGCCTTGTCCGGCGAGGACGCGGGGACTTTCTGGAGGACGACGTCGAACGGATGCCCAGTCTGCGTCGACGAGGAGGGAGGGAGGAAGACGACGTGATGACACGACGAGGACGAGGACGAGGAAGCGGCGGCGGCAAAGTCCTTAAGGATCGGCGTTCACCACGCCGACGCGGTCGTACGGGAACCAGTGTATAGAAACGAACGAAGGATTTCGAGCGCCGCGACGGGGTCGCGTCGCGTCGCGTCGCGTCGCGCGCACCTGCGCCTCGATCTCCACCGCGGGGTCGATCGGAAGGAAGTGCACGCCCTGGTCCCTGCGCGGTCGCGTCGACGAGAGTTGGGGCGTCGGTCGGTCAGTCGACGCGCGCGAGCGGGGAGGCGACCGGACGCGCGCGGGAAGGGAGCGACGCGACGGGGCGGCGCGGCGGCCGTCGGCGCCATTTTATTATTCCCGCGGAGACGCGCGCGACGCCGCGGGCGCGGACGCGGGCGGGTCGGGAGCGCGGGACCGCGCGCGCACCTCGCGTGCGCGATGAGCTCCGGGCTGAACAGGCTCCGGCACTTCTTCTCCGTGAGCGCGTAGCCGACGATGACGTCGTCGTCGCCGCGCGGCGGGAGCGACGACGCCATCGTTTAATATACGCGCTCGCCGCGCAACGACTTCCTTCTTCGCTCTCTCGGACGCCGCGTCGGTCGTCCGTCCCCGGACGAGAGGTCGGTCGCCGCGCGTCCGCCGCGCGCGCGCGCGCGGAAGGGGGGGGGTGACCCTCGACGCGCTGCTCGCGAGGGACGCGCGCGGGAGAGAGAGCGACGACGGCGCGCGTGCGAGGCGCGCCGGTGCGTCGTGTAATGAATCTTTTCAGCTCGACGCGCTCGCCACGGCGAAAGATTCTTGAAAGTGGAATCTTTTACATCTGATGCGGGTGCGCTCCGGCTTTCGCTTTCAAGTTCGTCGTTGATCGCGCCAACCGCGACATTGCTCACCGAAAGGAATCATCGATCATCTTCACATTCGCCCGACGCGCGCGCCCCGTCGTCCGCGCGAACGGACGCGTCGTCGCCGTCGCCGTCGTCGTCGCCGTCGTCGTCGGTCATGTCGTCCTCGATCGAGCCCGCGGCTCGCGTCGGGGGCGACGCCGTCGCGGGAGGAGGAGGAGGAGGCGGCGGAGGCGGCGCAGACGAAGGAGCGGACGATCCGATGAGAGCGCCCGCGCCCGCGCCGAATCAGGCGCGTTCTATACACTGGTCCCCATACGACCCCGTTCGCGAGGTGGACGCCGATCCTTAAGGACTTTGCCCGTCGCATCTCTCCGCCCAGGGCCCCTCGCTTTCGATCCCGACACACCTCGACGCCTTTCAACGCCAACTGACGCCTTTGAACTCCACCCCGCCGTTCGCTCGTATAGAACGACCCTCACTCCGCGCCTTCCGCGCCTTCAAGCGCGCCCACCGCGTCGTGGTTCTCCTGGCTCAAGGGCGAGACCGCGGTCGTTCAAGACCAGCTCTTAGACGTCGTGGACGCGATGAACGACACCGCGTCGAGCGCCGCGGAGAGCGTCCGCGGCTCGCTCGCGTCGCTGTCGTCCGTCTCCGCGCGCGACGCCGCGATCGAAGCGCTTCACCGCCGCGCGCGGGAGATCGAGACGCTCTTCGGCGGCTCCAGGTGCGTTCTATACACTGGTCCCCATACGACCCCGTTCGCGAGGTGGACGCCGATCCTTAAGGACTTTGCCCGTCGCATCTCTCCGCCCGCCCCTCGCTTTCAATCCCCGCCCTGGACGCCTTTCAACTCCGCTTCTGACGCCTATGAACTCCACCCCGACATTCGCTCGTATGGACCCTCGACCCTCAGCGGCGGCGGCGCGTCGGTTGACGGTTCGTCTTCTGGCGGCGGCGGCGGCGGCGGGGCGGGCGCGGGAGGGGCCAAAGGAGGTTTCGCCTTCGGGGAGAAGAGCGCGAAGGGCGGCGGCGGCGGCGGCGGCGGCGACTTCGGCGACGGCGGCGGCGACGGCGCGGCGTCGTTCGCGAGATCCGTCGAGACCGCCGTCTCGGACTTCGACGTGAACAACGCGCATCACCTCTCGAGGGCGGAGACGACGATCGCGCTCGCGGAGCACGTCAGAGAGACGCTGTCGAAGCACGCGAAGCACTGGGCCAAGGCGCGTTATGTCTCACGCCGGTCCCCGTACGACCGCGTCGGCGCGGCGCGCGCCGATCCTTAAGGACTTTACTTCCCGGCGTTCGTTTCTCTCCGCCCAGGGTCCCTCGCTGCTTTCAATCCCCGCCCGCGTTGCCTTTCAACTCCACCTGACGCCTTTGAACTCCACCCCGACATCTCAGGTGGAGGAAGAACTGAGCGCGCTTCCGAGCGTCGTGAGCGACGTCTGGGCGGCGAACGAGTCGATCGTCGCCGCGTGTCGCCTCATGAGTGAGGTGCGTTCTATACACTGGTCCCCATACGACCGCGTTCGCGTGGTGAACGCCGTTTCTTAAGGACTTTTGCCGTCGCATCTCTCCGCCCATCCCGCGCTTTCAACGCCCGCCCGCGGCGCCTTTCAACTCCACCTGACGCCTTTCAACTCCACCCCGACAATCGCTTGTATGGAACGACCCTGAGACGGACGAGATGCTGCTCCAGGCGGAGGTCGCGACCGCGTTCGACGCGCTCTACGCTCGGGACGACGCGCGCGAGGAGAGTCGAAGGGCGATCGAGATCGCGCACGCGAACGAGGCGCGTTCTATTCTACACACTGGTCCCCGTACGACCCCGTTCGCGCGGCGCACGCCGTCCCTTGAGGACTTTACTTCCCGGCGTTCGTCTCTCTCCGCGCATCACTCCTCGCTGCTTTCAATCCCGACGACGCACCGCGACGCCTTTCAACTCCGCTTCTGACGCCTTTGAACTTCACCCCGACATTCGTCACTTTGAACGATGGACCCTCGACCCTCAGTTGGAGCGCGTTCGCGCGTTCATGTCGGAGAGGGAGCGAGAGGCGAGGGACTCGCGGGTGACGCAGCGGAGCCGGCAGGAGCTCGCGCTGGAGGAGGAGCTCACGAGGGATCTGAAGGCGATTCGCAAGGCGGCGAGGAAGCAGGCGAAGAACGAGCGGCGCGGACGCGCGGCCGCGGGCGCGGGGGGGGAGGAGGAGGATCTGGAGGAGGAGGACGACGACGTGTCGGATAACAACGATGCGTTCGGACGCGGCGCGTTCGGACGCGGCGCGTTCGGGAGACCGCCGCCGAAATCGTCGCCGAAGCGAGGCACGCTCGCCGCCGCCGCGGCCGAGCTCGACGTCGCCGGGTTCATGCGCGGCCGCGACGCGAGGAAAGATCTGGACGATTTTCTCTCCGCGGAGGACTTCGGCGGCGGCGCTGGAGGAGGAGGAGGAAGCGGCGGCGCGGCGGGGGAGGGCGACAAGAAAGACACTGTCGGACACGAGGTGTCGGACACTGTCGGACACCACACGTTGTACGGCCTCCGCCGCGAAGCCGACCGGTCGAGGGCGGCGATCGAGACGGCGACGGCGACGGCGACGGCGACGGCGGCGGCGACGCGCGGCGACGGCGGCGTCGGCGCGAAGGAAGAAGAAGAAGAAGAAGAAGCGGGAAGCGAAGGAACGGTGGAAGAAGACCCGAGCGTCGTGGAGCGGCGACGGCGAGACGCCGTCCTCGCCGCGTCCGGCGGCGCCGTCACCGAGGAAGATCTCGTCGGCGTGAACTTCCGCCCGCCGCCGCCGTCGGGTGGCGCGGGCGGCGACCTCATCTTCGACGAACGCGGCGGCGGCGCGAGCGCCGCCGCCACTCCTTCGAGCGGTAGTAGTTTGAATAACGCGTCGGCGTCGTCGACGGCGTGGTCGACGTTGAGTTGGCTCGGCGGCGCGTTCGGCGGCGGCGCGAGCGCGCTCGCGTCCGGGGTGAGTCACGGCGTCGCCGCGCTCGCGAGAGGCGGCGGCGGCGGCGGCGCGGGCGGGGGGGCAGTCGCGGGCGGCGCGACGAAGCGCGTGGAGGAGAAAGAGGACGAGAAGAAGGAAGATGAAGCGGCGCCAGCGGCGTCGGCGGGCGGGGACCCGCTCGGGGCGTCGCCGCCGCCGCCGCCGGCGAGACGCTCCTCCTCCTCCTCCTCCTCCCCGGGGGACTCCCCGCCGTCGTCGCCGAGGCGTTCCGAGGTAAGGGATGAGCGCGTGGAGCCGCCGCGGTGGTCGCCGGTGTCTCCCGCGTTCGTCGCGTCCCTCGACGACGACGACGACGACGACGACGACGACGCCGCGCCGCCGCCGCGACCAGAGTCGCCGTTGAACGACGACGACGCGGGCTGGCTCGACGCGTCCGGGGACGTCGGGGAC
>Ga0181554_1004534_pt1 | contig 11229 bp, 10 predicted proteins | sample 011ome_16_FD_145602 | JGI IMG/M metagenome (GOLD analysis project Ga0181554, IMG submission 145602) | Coastal salt marsh microbial communities from the Groves Creek Marsh, Skidaway Island, Georgia - 011503CT metaG (spades assembly) | ecosystem: Environmental > Aquatic > Marine > Intertidal zone... | reverse complement strand
CTGTGCTTTCCGAAAGATTGACCCAAAATTGGTGGTAAGAACACGTTCTACCGCAGAACATACTCCCGAAACGTCATCTGTCCAAGTAATCAATTTGTTAGCGAAAATTCGATATTCTTGTTGATTACCGCCAACCTCGATGCCGTCACCTCGGTCAGGATGTTGCCGTATTTGAAATAATTCATGGCTAAAAGAACACCAAGCACCATGGCGAGAATGCAGGTCGTATAGACCGCCATTTTGGTCGTGATATTCATGATTTCGCCTACACCCCGGAAATACTGAAAGTCCGATCAACCTGATCGAGATATGGACGGCCTTACGCCTTCACCAGTCTGCCCACGCCGATTCCTGCCACGGTTCCGGCCATTTTTTTAACCGCCACCATAGCCGTAATTCGGTTGGTTGAACATCCGGCAACCCCGCCCCCCCCTACCGTAGGACGGAAAATACCCCCGGCCGAGGCCGGGGGTATGACGGTTTTTACGGATCTCTCTCAATTTCAATCACTCGAACACTATTGCAAGCGCTCGAAAGTCCAAGCCTTACTCTTGAGAGAAAACTGCACTTTGTAAGGAGTGTTACGTTCCATAGCCGCCTTGCCGTTTTGATCGCGAAAACCCTCGCAGATGTCGGAGCCGCGCGCATCACCCATAGCCTTGGCTACACCCTCGCATTCGGACCGTTCATAATATTTCCAGCTCTTTGCACCTCCCGGTATTCCGTCTCGAAATTTTTGAGCCAATTCCTTGCAAGCCTTGTTCGTCTTTTTCCGGCCTTTCTTACTTTTCGGTTGCTTGACTTCGACAAGGAAAGCCACCGGACCTTTTGAAATCCCACAAAGGCGAGAGCCTGACTGAGCGCCTGCTTCGGGCACCGACAGAAAAATTGTAGAAAAAGCTAAAACAGCCAGCCCTAATGACGCGATAACGAATTTACTCATAGTGATACCCTATCTATCTATTCAGAAATCCCGATACATAATCATGAATCAGAAAACGCGATATATAATCATGAATATGTCGGGATCGTTTTTATCTCACGTCTAAATAAACACACAAAACACATTTCGATCCATTTCGCCCCATAAATGGCAATTTAACGACCATTCCGGACTATTTTTCGGAACAGTTATAACCCAGAGGGCTATCAGGTCGTTTTTGGTTCGGAAGGCTACATGCTGAACCCCGTTGTCGCATATAATCCGATCTTCCCCACGTTAAGATCATGATGTTCGCTCTCATTACTCTCAAAACCACCATCAGGCGCAACGATCACTGTAAAGGAGCGCAGCGGGCCGGACTCAAGCTGGTAGAGGCGTTGCAGAATCATCATATGATCACTGAGTTTCGGATAAGGGCCAAGGATAGCCGCATCCCTTTTTTTCGGGTCGGCGGGCATCGGGGGGAACTGCGCAATGGACCGATCGCGACAAGCTCGCCTTCCAACTTGCTGACGTTCCATGCATTAACGTTCTTGCGCCGCCCCAGTCCGCGCGCGCCAATTCCTGCCAAGGTTTCGACGATTGTTATTGAATTTCAATCCAGTCGCAAATCAGCGCATTGGAAATCCGCCAATTCAAGCCCAGATTCAATGCGAACGCCCGATGAAGGGCGCATGCAGGTAATCGCTCTAACCGATTGACGGCGACGCCTGACGGCCACAAAGTCGGTTAATGTCGTCAATCTGCCGCGCCTGCCTCACGGAGTTCCCGCTATCCGCCCTGTCCACGTGCCCGGATTGCGGCAGCACCGCCATGGTCTCTCACCCGGAACTGTCCGGTCTCTCGATTGCCCATCTGGACTGCGATTCGTTTTATGCAAGCGTTGAAAAACGCGACAATCCGGAGCTGGTAGACAAACCGGTACTGGTCGGCGGACAGAAGCGCGGGGTCGTGATGGCGGCCTGCTATATTGCACGGGAATTCGGCGTGCATTCGGCAATGCCGATGTTCAAGGCGCTCCGCGCCTGCCCCGACGCCGTTGTCGTCAAACCGGATATGGCAAAATACGGCCGGATTGGCCGCGACATTCGCGAGATGATGCGAAGCGTGACCCCCCTCGTCGAGCCGATTTCCATCGACGAGGCTTTTCTCGATATGACGGGGACCGAGCGCCTTCACGGCGGCAGCCCGGCACGGACCCTCGCCGTCCTTGCGGGAGAGATCGCGATGCGTCACGGCATTTCCGTGTCCGTCGGTCTGAGCCACAACAAGTTTCTGGCCAAATTATCGTCCGGCCTGAACAAACCACGCGGATTTACCGTCATCGGCCGCGCCGAAACCGTCTCATTCCTGGGCCAACAACCGGTTTCGCGTATTTGGGGCGTCGGCAAGGTATTCCAGCGCAGGCTGCAACGCGATGGCATCACGACAATAGGTCAGCTTCAGCAGATGAGCCCGGATGACCTGACACGTCGCTACGGCGAGATCGGCAGCCGGATTGCCCGCCTGGCGCAGGGACATGACAGCCGCAAGGTCGTTCCGGGATCGCGCCGGAAAAGTCTCTCGAGCGAAACGACGTTCGGAGACGACATTGCCGACCCCGAGCGCCTCGGCAGGATCCTCTGGCGCCAGGCCGAGAAAGTGTCCGCCGGGGTCAAGAAGGAAGATATCGGTGGCCGCACCGTGACGCTGAAGCTCAAGACCGCGCGGTTCGCGATCCGGACACGGTCGCGCACCCTGCCGCATCCGACACAGCTCGCAGATACGATTTATGCGGCAGCGGCCCCGATGCTTTTGAAAGAAGCGGACGGCACGGCATTCCGGCTTCTGGGTGTAGGACTTTCGGATTTTGCACCGCGGGAAGACTGCGACCCGATCGACCTCGCCGATCCGGATTCCCAGCGCAGGAAGAAGGCGGAAAGCGCGGTCGATGAGTTGCGCGCGCGGTTCGGCAGCGATGTCATCGGCAAGGGTCGCAGGCTCGGGACCTGAAGTCTCAGGTCGCAGGCTCGGGACCTGAAGTCTCAGTAGGCGGTCGCGAAACCCGCGTCGATCTGGCTGAGCTGAGCCAGCAGATACTCGATATTGTCGTCGCCGATTGCCGTATCAGGGTCTTCGAAATTGGTGACAATCCGCTCGATCATGCGGCGCCGGAAACGATCCTGGTCGTTCTCGCCCCCGTCGTAATCCGTATCATCGGCCACATCGATCGCGGCCTTGAAAGCCGGCTGCAGCCGTTTCGGCAGCTCCGCCTTTTCGAGCAGTGAAGCAATCTGCTGGCTGTCGCGGCCGTGAATCAATTCGCGGGCGTTGGAGAGAGGCGTTCGCGCACGCACGGCAACGCTCCCTTCAAAGAAATCCATATCTCCCATGCAAAGAGCTCTGAGCATGATCGTCGGCGTCAGACGGTTGTTCTGGTAGAGATGAATGATCAGACGGCGGGAGTCCTCGGCGTGATTTTTCCCGTCCATCAGGCCCAGCGTGGCCTTTTCGCGCGACTGGAGGATCAGATCGCTGATACTGTCGGCGGGCAGTTCATGGCGGGCAGCGAGTTCCTGCTGCAGTTTGTCGGAAACCATCTTCACAAGCCGCTCGGAGACTTCCATAGGCAGTGCGGAGCGGCCGACCATTGACGATTTGATCAGGTCGCTGTCCGCGAAATCGTCCAGAACGCGTTGCATCGAACGGGTGGATATTTCCGCTCCGTCATTGGCGACCAGCGTGCCGACGACGGCCTCGTTCTTGGTATCGATCAGGGCATCGGATACATCTGGCGATACGCTCGGCCGCGAAGCAATGGCCTTTTGCTTGTCCTCGCCCTGGCTTTGGACGATCTCGATCAGATCCGCGTCCGTGAGAACAGAAGAGAACCTAAGGATCGGCGTCGAGACCGTGGCAACATCATCGGCAAGAGTGCGCGCGATCTCATGCGGCAGGAAAGGACATTCCTTCAGATTGGCGGCGAGGGCCGCTCGCACGCGTTCCTCCGCGTCCTTGCACATCAGGGAGAATATCTCTTCGGCAAGCTTCTTTTCCTGGACGCCAAAGTCGGCCGCTGCGTCATAGTGCGTCGCGATCTTGGCCGCTGCGTCTACACGCGCATCCACTGACGGATCTCTGAGAAGACGCTCGACGTCGGATTTTGAAAGTCTGGTTGCCATATCGCTATGATCCTTCAGGCGGGGAACCTGGATTATTTCGTTGTCCCGCGAAGGTTCAATCCTGCCGGAAACTCGTTAACGGCTGCTTAAGCGCCGTCCGGGACATGAGCGCAAAATAAGTCTGCCAACGATCCGGATTCCGGCCGGACATCGTAAAAGAAGGGGAGAACCCGGAGTCACCCGAAAAGTCGTTCAGCCTGTATTCAGGCGGAAATGCCTAGAAAGGTGCGTCATCGTGGAACTTGACCGGCAGACGCCGCGGGTGCAGTTTCTCGATCAAAGAGCCTGTAGGAAGGAAATCATGAAAAAAGCGTTATCTTTGACCGCTATGATCGCCGTAATGTCGATATCTGCCATTGGTGCTGCGAACGCCGCCGATGCTGAAGAAGGCAAGAAAGTCTTTAATAAGTGCAAGGCCTGTCACACGCTTGCCGCCGGAAAACACCGGATCGGTCCGAGCCTCGCCGGCGTATTCGGCCGCAAGGCAGGCACCGTGGACAAATACAAATTCTCCAAGGCCATGACAGAAGCGGGCGAAGGCGGACTGGTCTGGAGCGTGGAAACGCTCACGGAATATCTCGTAAAGCCTCGGGACTACGTCAAAGGCACCAAGATGACCTTTGCCGGCCTCAAGAAGCAGTCCGATATCGATAACCTTATGGCCTTCCTGAAAGAAGCGACCAAATAGGTCGTCACTTCTTCGCGGCGAGAGCCGCCTGAACGGCGGCCATCTGGTCGTCGATGGATATATCAATCGCCGCCGTGATCTCGAGTTCGCGATCTTCATAGGCGTTCCGGTCCGGCAGGTTCTCCGCCCAGTCCTTCACCCGCGCGTCGCGGGCGCGAACAAGCGCCGTGACCTGCGGGTGAAAGAGCTGCAGCATTGCTGAAATCCAGCGGTTGACCGGCCAGGACAGCCTGGCGTGGTCGATCACGAAGCGGTCGATCAGGGCGCAGACATCGTCTGCCCGGTACCATGTTTCCCCCGTCACCCAGCGATTTGTCGAAAACAGGCAGATGGGCAACCCCTTCGCGTCCATCGATACGGCGATCAGGTGGGTAAGGTCGTCATTCCGCTCGTCCGGTACCTCGTAATCAGGCAAGGCTACGGGGCGAATAGTGTCCGGGATGCCGTTTGCCCGCATGAATGTATGAAAATGGCCATGTTCCCCGCCACGCAATTCCTGCGGATGGGCGTGGTAATAGAACTGGGCGTGGGTGACGTGGTCATAGACGTCGCCCTCGGGGTAATGGTTCCATTCGTAAAACCCCTCGGCGTCCCGCAGCAATTCGCCGACGATATTATCGCCCGTCTTTGACAATACCCGGATACAGTCGATCGCCTCGAGCCCGGCGTCATGCATCGATTCGAGACGCGATTTCGGAAGCTTTTCGAAATCCAGGGTTATCTCAGGGTAGTTGTGCGGGTCGCGTGCCACGTTTTCATTTCCTCATTCGTCTCCCACACAAGATAAGCCCTGCGGAGAGAAGTGCGAGCCCGCGCGGATAAAATCACCGTGAGGTGGGGGACGGCTTCGGCGATCCGGCGAAAGCCGATCAGAACGTCAGTCGAATAACGCTTGCGGGACCGGTCTCAGCGCACCACCAGCACGGATTTATTGGAATGGCGCACCACCCGCGCGGCGTTCGGCCCCAGCAGATAGTCCTGCAGTTCGGGTCGGTGCGATCCCATTATGATCAGGTCCGCCCCGATCTTCTCGGCCGTGTCGATGATGGTTTTGTATATCGTGCCGTCAGCGACGATGTGCTGAACCCTGATGGTATCGGGCACCCGGTCGGCGACGAACTTGTGCAGGACCTCTCCGGCATTGGCCATCATCCGGTCTTCGTGATCGCTCGGGAAAAACTGCGCGACCATGGGCGAGCCGAAATCCGGCATGACCGTCATCACATGAAGGGTTGCGCCGAAGGCGCTGCAATATTCGATCGCCGTCGGCAACGCCTTTGCCCAGGAACTTTCATTGCCGAGGTCGACGGGAAGGAGAATATGTTGATACATGTCCGGCGCTCCTATGCGGCAGCTGTTTGATTGGATTTTGCGGGAACGCGGCGACGCTGCAGTCCCCAGACCAGAACAAGAAGCAGTATCGCCGGAATATAGAAAAGCTGTTTCGGCATTCTTTCCTGCGGCACTTCCGCAGACAGGATCACCATGTCGAATTCGAGCTTTGCGGTCCCGGCGGCGGTCGGTTTGCCTTGCGGATCGGCCGTTATCACATCGTCGATAATTGTCTTGCCGTCTTTCTGGATAATCCGGATGCCCGCTCCTTCCAGCCGGCTGGCGCCATCCCCCTTTGCGCCGAGCGGCAGCACCACGGTTGTCTCGACATCGTCGCCGCCCGCGTTCTGGCCGCTGACAAAGATGCGTATCTCGGCGTTGTCGGGCTGCGCGCCGGCGATCCGTTCAAGCTGGCCGGGGTCACCGGAGACGAACGGCGCCTGCACCTGGTCGAGCCAGAAGCCCGGGCGGAACAGCGTGAAAGCGATCAGGATCAACGCGACGGATTCCCAGATTTTACTGCGGGCGATAAAGAAGCCCTGCGTCCCCGCGGCGAATATCAGCATGCCGACGGTCGCGACAATGAAGACCGCAATCCCGTCCACGACGCCGACATCGATCAGCAGCAGGTCGGTATTGAAGATGAACAGGAAGGGCAGCATGACGGTGCGCAGCGAATAGAAAAACGCCGTAAAGCCGGTCTTCATCGGATCTCCGCCCGATACCGCGGCCGCCGCGAAGGACGCCAGTCCCACCGGGGGTGTTACGTCCGCCATGATACCGAAATAGAAGACGAAAAGGTGGACCGCGATCAGCGGGACGATCAGCCCGTTTGCGGCGCCAAGCTCCACCACCACGCCCGCCATCAGCGACGACACCACGATGTAGTTCGCCGTCGTCGGCAATCCCATCCCGAGAATCAGGCTGATAACGGCAACCAGTATAAGCATGACGATCAGATTGCCGCCCGACAGCACCTCGACGAATTCGGTCATGACCTGGCCGATGCCGGTAAGGGTCACCGTACCGACGATGATGCCCGCCGCCGCGGTAGCGACACCGATGCCGATCATGTTCCGCGCACCGGCGATCATGCCGTCGATCATATCCGCCCAGCCGAGCCTGAATGCCGCAGAAGCATCGCCGGTCTTGCGGAACATCGCCTTGAGAGGGCGCTGGGTGATCAGGATCACAAGCATCAGCGCGCTCGCCCAGAACGCGGACAGGCCCGGCGATTTCCGCTCGATCATCAGGAACCAGACGAGCACGACAATCGGCAGGATATAATGCAGCCCCGTCCGGAAGGTCGGGCCGAATTCCGGCAGCGACACCAGTTCCGAGTTCGGATCGTCCATTTCAAGATCTTCGGACCTCGCGGCATAGGCGACCAGCGCGAAGTAAACGACGAAAACCACAAGCGCCAGAACCCAGCCGACAAAATCGCCGGTGATCATCTTGATCCCCAGAATCCCGTAATAGACAACGCCGCACAGGATCAGGATGCTCAGCAGCGGGATCAGCGCACCCGCAATGCGCGCCATCGCCGTTTTCTGCATGCCCGGCTTGGGCAGGCCTTCCATCTCGTTCTTCAGCGCTTCGAGATGCACGATATACAGCAGCGCGATATAGGAAATGACCGCCGGCAGGAACGCGTGGGTAATGACTTCGAGATACGAAATCCCGACATATTCGACCATAAGGAAGGCGGCGGCGCCCATCACGGGCGGCATGATCTGGCCGTTCACCGAAGAGGCGACCTCGACCGACCCGGCCTGCTCGGGCGTAAAGCCGACGCGCTTCATCAGGGGAATGGTGAACGTGCCGGTGGTCACGACATTGGCGATCGACGAGCCGGAAATCAGCCCGGTCATGGCGGACGCCAGAACCGCCGCCTTCGCCGGGCCGCCGCGCAGGTGGCCGAGAAGCGAGAACGCCACCTTGATGAAATAATTCCCGGCCCCGGCCTTGTCGAGCAGCGAGCCGAACAGCACGAACAGGAAGACGAAGCTGGTGGATACGCCCAGCGCGATGCCGTAGACACCTTCCGTCGTCAGCCATTGATGGCCCATCGCCTTTGCGAAGGACGCCCCCTTCCAGCGGATCGCATCGGGAATGATCGTGCTGTCGCCGAAGAACACATAGCCGAGAAACACCAGCGCGACGACCATCAGCGGCGGACCGAGCGCCCGCCGCGTCGCTTCGAGCAACGTGACCATGCCTATGCCGGCGACCCACAAGTCCATTTCGATCGGCGCGCCCGGCCGGTTGGAAAGTTCGCCATAGAACAGGAAGAAATAGCCGGCGGCAAAAGCACCGGCGATGGCGAACACCCAGTCCTGCAGCGGCACCCGGTCACGCGGAGAGCGTTTGAGAGCGGGATACGCCATGAAGGCGAGGAAAATCGCAAAGGCGAGATGGATCGACCGGGTTTCGGTATCATTCAGAACAGGGATGATGTCGGTGACCATGAATGGCAGGGGCGAAGCGATCCAGAGCTGGAAAACCGACCAGGCGAGCGCGATCCCTGCGAGCAGTTTTGCGACGCCTCCACCGGGATTGCGCGCGCCGGTGTCGGTTGATGCAACAAGATCCTGAAGCTCGTCGTCGCTAAGTGGCGCGCGTCCTGTTTGCTTGTCGGTCATGAGTCACCCCCGTGAAATTTTTGTTTCGCGCTCCCCGCCAGCGGTCTTTGCCGCCTTCAAAAAAAGGGGAGGCCATCCGGCCTCCCCCGTCCCGTCGGCCGGTCTTACATCCAGCCCTTTTCCTTGTAGTACTTCACGGCACCCGCATGCAGCGGCGCGGAAAGACCGTCCTTGATCATTTCCGATTCCTTCAGGTTTGCGAAGGCCGGGTGAAGCTTCTTGAAGCGATCGAAATTCTCGAACACCGCTTTTACGACCTCGTAGACGACGCGTTCGGGAACCCGGGTCGAGCTGACGAATGTCGCACCGACACCGAACGTCTTCGTATCGTTCGGCGAACCGGTATACATGCCGCCCGGAATGGTCGCGGTCCGATAGAAGGCATTCTTCTTCACGAGGCTGTCAACGGCAGGACCGGTGACGTTCACCAGAACGGATTCGCAGGACGTCGTGGCTTCCTTGATCGAGCCGGACGGATGGCCGACGGTGAAGATCATTGCATCGATCTTGTTGTCGCAAAGTGCCTGGCTCTGTTCGGCCGATTTCAGTTCTGACGTCAGCTTGAACACGCTGTTGTCCCAGCCCATTTCGCCCATAAGGACTTCCATCGTACCGCGCTGGCCCGAACCGGGATTACCGATATTCACCCGCTTGCCCTTCAGATCCTGGAAGCTTTTGATGCCGGCATCGGCCCGGGCAACCACGGTGAACGGCTCCGGATGAACGGAGAACACTGCCCGCAGGTCTTTGTACGGACCGGAATCCGCGAACTTCGAGGTACCGTTATAGGCGTGATACTGCCAGTCGGACTGGGCGACGCCGAAATCGAGCTCGCCGGCCTTGATGGTGTTGATGTTATAGACAGACCCGCCTGTGGATTCGACGGAGCAGCGGATGTTGTGCTCCTTGCGGTTCCGGTTCACCAGACGGCAGATCGCGCCGCCGGTCGGATAGTAGACACCGGTCACACCGCCGGTGCCGATTGAAATGAAGGATTGCTGGGCGACAGCCGTTCCGCTGCTCGCAATGCCATATGCGCCTGCCGCGAGCACCGCAGCAGACAGACTGAGAACGAGTTTTTTCATAATAACGTGATCTCCCTTTACGTGTTCCGGTTTTCCGGTCGAAAAGCGACAGCATTCGATCATCAAATACTGTCCATGTACTGAGAAAAACGTGACCGCGCGCACTACAAACCGCGACCACGATCCTGCTTCCAACAATGCATGTTGCATCCAAGAACGTCAACGATGCCGGATCCAGACGAAACAGACTGAAACACGCGAATTTTATGGGCTGCGAAAGCTCCGTTACTTGCCGATTACACCGTAACCGCGTCGATTGTTTCCGCCAGCCGGTCGACGATCACCGTGATATGCCGGCTTTCGATAATATAGGGCGGCGCCAGCAGAACGTGTGCACCCTGATTGCCGTCAATCGTGCCCCCCATGGGATAGACCATCAGGCCCCGGGACATCGCGTCCGCCTTGATCCGGGCGGGGATGGCCATTGCGCTGTCGAACGGCGCCCTGGTTTCCCGGTCGGCGACGATCTCCAGCCCGATAAAAAGCCCCCGCCCCCGGATGTCGCCGACATGCGGGTGCTGCCCAAGGCGGTCCTTCAGCGCCTGACGGAGTTCGATTCCCCGCTCCTGCACGTTCGCCAGCAGACCGTGCTCGGCAATGACATCCAGTACCGCCAGCGATGCGGCACATGCCGCGGGATGCGCCATATAGGTGTGCCCGTGCTGGAAGAATCCGCTGCCACCGTGGATCGCCTCAAAGATATGCGCCCCCACCATCACCGCGCCGATCGGCTGATACCCCGCCCCAAGACCCTTCGCCATGGTCAGAAGATCGGGAACGACGCCATCCTGTTCGCAGGCGAACATCGTCCCCGTGCGCCCCGATCCGCACATGACCTCGTCCAGGATGAGCAGAACCCCGTGGCGGTCGCAGATGTCGCGAATGCGTTTGAAATACCCTTCCGTCGGCGGTACGGCGCCCAAGGTCGCGCCGACGACCGGCTCGGCGATAAATGCCATGACGGTGTCGGCTCCAAGTACCTGTATCTTTTCCTCCAGCTCGTCGGCAACACGTAATCCGTACTCCACGGACGTCTCGTCTTCCCGCCGGTCGCGGTATTCGTAACAGGGGGCAATATGATGGGTTTCGAACAATAAAGGCTCGAACTGGGCGCGGCGCCACTGGTTGCCGCCGGCGGCAAGCGCCCCCAGCGTGTTGCCGTGATAGCTCTGGCGGCGCGTAATCACATTGCGGCGCCCGGGTTCGCCGATTTCGACGAAATACTGGCGCGCAAGCTTCAGCGCCGTCTCCGTTGCTTCCGATCCGCCCGACACGAAATAGACGCGATCAAGATTACCGGGCGCGGCCGCGGCGAGACGATCCGCCAGTGTTTCTGCCGCTTCGGAGGTAAAGAACGCCGTATGGGCAAACGGAATAC
>Ga0181554_1004525_pt1 | contig 11252 bp, 7 predicted proteins | sample 011ome_16_FD_145602 | JGI IMG/M metagenome (GOLD analysis project Ga0181554, IMG submission 145602) | Coastal salt marsh microbial communities from the Groves Creek Marsh, Skidaway Island, Georgia - 011503CT metaG (spades assembly) | ecosystem: Environmental > Aquatic > Marine > Intertidal zone >... | reverse complement strand
AGATTTCCAACGAAATCGGCTATCCTGTGATGATCAAAGCCTCTGCCGGTGGTGGTGGTAAGGGCATGCGGATTGCGTGGAACGATGCCGAAGCCCGCGAAGGGTTCCAATCGTCCAAGAATGAGGCAGCCAACAGCTTTGGCGATGATCGTATTTTCATCGAAAAATTTGTCACCCAACCGCGCCACATCGAAATTCAGGTTTTGGCCGACGCGCATGGCAATTGCATTTACCTGAACGAACGCGAATGTTCGATCCAGCGCCGCAACCAAAAAGTTGTGGAAGAAGCGCCAAGCCCCTTTTTGGATGCCGCGACGCGCAAAGCGATGGGCGAACAATCTTGCGCATTGGCCAAGGCGGTTGGATATGCCTCTGCCGGTACGGTCGAATTCATCGTCGACGGGGATCGCAATTTCTATTTCCTTGAAATGAACACACGTTTGCAGGTGGAGCACCCTGTCACCGAATTGATCACAGGTGTTGATCTGGTGGAACAGATGATCCGCGTGGCAAATGGTGAACCGCTGTCGATCACCCAAGATGATGTGAAAATCAACGGTTGGGCCATTGAAAATCGTCTGTATGCCGAAGACCCTTATCGCGGGTTCTTGCCCTCTATTGGTCGTTTGACACGGTACCGGCCGCCTGCGGAATTCGCCTCTGACACCCAAGTTGTGCGCAATGACACCGGCGTTTTTGAAGGTGGCGAAATCAGCATGTATTACGACCCGATGATTGCCAAGCTGTGTACATGGGGTCCAACCCGTCTTGAGGCGATTGAACATATGCGCATTGCGTTGGATCGTTTTGAATTGGAAGGGATCGGTCACAACCTGCCATTCTTGGCGGCTGTGATGGATCACCCGAAATTCATTTCGGGCGATATGACGACGGCCTTTATCGCCGAAGAATACCCCGAAGGGTTCACTGGCGTTGAACTGGCCGAAGCAGACCTGCGCCGCATCGCTGCATCCTGCGCTGCGATGAACCGCGTTGCGGAAATTCGCCGCACCCAAGTGTCGGGCCGCATGGACAACCATGAACGCCGCGTCGGCGATGATTGGGTTGTGCAATTGCAAGGCCACTCATACCCCGTCACGATCAAGGCAGATCACAGCGGATCAACCGTGACCTTTGCAGATGGCGCATCCATGCGTGTCGAAGGTGATTGGACCCCTGGTGATCAATTGGCGGATATGTCGGTTGATGGGGCTGCATTGGTCATGAAAGTCGGCAAGATTTCGGGCGGGTTCCGCATCCGCAATCGTGGTGCCGATCTAAAAGTACATGTGCGCACCCCGCGTCAGGCGGAATTGGCCGTTCATATGATTGAAAAGGTGCCGCCCGACACGTCAAAGCTGCTCTTGTGTCCAATGCCGGGTTTGATCGTCAAAGTTGACGTTGAAGTCGGCCAAGAAGTTCAAGAAGGCCAAACATTGTGCACCGTTGAAGCGATGAAAATGGAAAACATCCTGCGCGCAGAGCGTAAAGGAATTGTTTCAAAGATCAACGCAGCCGCAGGCGACAGCTTGGCCGTTGACGATGTTATTATGGAATTTGAATAATCAATGATCCAGCCGGCGTTCATAACTGTGATGGTCCCCCCTGTGTGTGGGGGGGGCGATCAACGGGTCTTGGACGCTTTGATTTCGCGTTGGCGTATCGGCATTTTGTCAATCGCACGACTGATTTCGCGGATATTCCATGGTAAAGGTTTGCGCAGTTTGGTTTGTCCATCTTTGCCAATCAAGACGAATGAAAATCCTCGGGGCCGCAATTTTTTACGAATGGCCGACTTTTGCGCAGGATCTGTGTCAATTAATACAATCACATCGCGTTCGATTAACTCCTCTGGCGCATCGCGTAAAATGGCCATTTGTTCAATAAAATTGGGATCAAGCTCAGAGTCGGCAAAGACAACAATGGGGCGTTTGTCCCAGATAAAATCTTCCAGCGTTTGTTCAGGGCTGGGGGTCATAAAAATGGCGTCATCGGCGTGTGCAAGCGTGGTCAATGCGACAGCGGCGCCGCCAGCCAATGCTGCCGTGCGGAGTAAACGTAACATATCTGTCCCTTAGGTTGTTCCCTTATAGATACATATAGGTACGGGACCCTCGCAGACCTAGGGTAAAATTAAAGTATTCATACGCGCCCCTGCGCGTCATCCGAAATAGGAGACGAAAATGACAAACGACAAAGCCACATGGCGTAGCCTCGCGGAAAAGGAATTACGCGGTCGGTCTGTTGAGGATCTGACATGGAACACGCTTGAGGGCATTCCCGTGCAGCCGCTTTATACAGCTGAGGATACCGCCAATCTGCCCCATATGAACACGCTGCCTGGGGCCGAACCTTTTACCCGCGGCGTAAAGGCCACGATGTATGCGGGGCGTCCATGGACCATTCGCCAATATGCGGGCTTTTCTACGGCCGAAGAATCAAACGCGTTTTACCGCAAGGCGCTTGCCGCAGGGCAACAAGGCGTTTCCGTTGCCTTTGACCTTGCCACACACCGCGGATACGACAGCGACCACGAACGCGTCGTAGGTGACGTGGGCAAGGCAGGCGTGGCCATCGATAGCGTCGAAGACATGAAAATCCTGTTCAATGAAATTCCGTTGGACAAAGTGTCGGTCTCAATGACAATGAACGGTGCCGTGATCCCGATTTTGGCGAATTTCATCGTCACCGGCGAAGAACAAGGCCATGATCGTTCGGTTTTGTCTGGCACGATCCAGAATGACATTCTCAAAGAATTCATGGTGCGCAACACCTATATCTATCCGCCCGAACCGTCGATGCGGATCATTGCAGACATCATCGAATATACGTCGAATGAGATGCCAAAATTCAATTCAATCTCGATTTCTGGCTATCACATGCAAGAAGCGGGCGCGAATTTGGTCCAAGAATTGGCCTATACATTGGCGGACGGCAAAGAATACGTGCAAACCGCGATGGCACGCGGCATGGATATCGATAAATTCGCCGGCCGCTTGTCGTTCTTTTTCGCGATCGGCATGAACTTTTTCATGGAAGTCGCCAAATTGCGTGCGGCGCGTTTGCTATGGCATCGCATCATGGATGATTTGGGCGCAAAAGATCCGCGTTCAAAAATGCTGCGCACACATTGTCAAACCTCTGGTGTGTCGTTGCAAGAACAAGATCCCTATAACAACGTGATCCGCACCGCATATGAAGCAATGAGCGCGGTATTGGGCGGAACACAATCCCTGCACACAAACGCACTGGACGAAGCGATCGCATTGCCGACCGAGTTTTCTGCACGCATTGCACGCAATACGCAGTTGATATTGCAAGAGGAAACAGGCGTGACCAATGTGGTCGATCCATTGGCTGGATCATATTACATTGAAAAACTGACCGCGGACTTGGCAGATGCGGCATGGGCGTTGATCCAAGAGGTTGACGAAATGGGCGGCATGACCAAAGCCGTCGCATCGGGCATGCCCAAGCTGCGCATTGAGGAAACCGCCGCCCGTCGTCAGGCCGATATTGACCGCGGTGCTCAGGTGATCGTTGGTACAAACAAATACCGTTTGGCCCAAGAAGAAGCGATCGACATTCTTGATGTTGATAACGTGGCCGTGCGTGAGGCACAGGTGAAACGTTTGGAGCACATTCGCGCGACCCGCGACCAAGCGGCCTGTGATGCGGCCTTGGCGGAACTGTCCCGTCGCGCATCCGAGGGTGGAAACCTTCTTGAAGCCGCGGTCGAAGCCGCCCGTGCACGTGCATCCGTAGGAGAGATTTCAATGGCAATGGAAAACGTATTTGGCCGTCATCGTGCCGAAGTGAAAACACTTGCGGGTGTTTACGGTGCCGCATACGAGGGCGATGAGGGGTTCGCAGCGATCCAAAAATCGGTTGAGGACTTCGCCCAGGAGGAGGGGCGCCGCCCTCGTATGTTGGTTGTAAAAATGGGCCAAGACGGTCACGATCGTGGTGCCAAGGTGATTGCAACCGCATTTGCCGACATTGGCTTTGATGTGGATGTGGGTCCTTTGTTCCAAACGCCCGAAGAGGCCGCACAAGACGCGATTGACAATGACGTTCATGTCATCGGCATTTCGTCACAAGCGGCGGGCCATAAAACCTTGGCGCCAAAGCTGATTGAGGTTTTGAAAGAACGTGATGCCAGCGATATTTTGGTGATCTGCGGCGGGGTCATTCCACAGCAAGATTATGATTTCCTGAAAAACGCAGGGGTCAAGGCGATCTTTGGACCTGGAACAAATATCCCATCGGCGGCCCAAGATATCCTGAACCTGATCCGCGCCGCACGCGGTTAAGGTTTTTTCATCCGACACATGAAAAAAGCCACCCAAGTGATTGGGTGGCTTTTGTTTTATCGTATTCAGTAGTGCGTTAGGCTGTTTGGTCAACCGCCGGCTTTGACGTGGTTGCCATCAACACGACATATCCCAAAATCGCAGAAATGATTGATCCGGATAGAACGCCCAAACGGACTTGGTTCATCATTTCAGCATCGCTAAAGCTGAGCCCACCGATAAAGAGCGACATTGTAAACCCGATCCCCGCAAGACAGGACAGGCCATAGATATGCGCCCATGTCACCCCTTGTGGCAAACGGGCAAAGCCCATGCGCACCGTGATATAGGTTGCGCCAAAGACACCGATTTGCTTGCCCAAGATCAAACCCATCGCGATACCCATCGGCAGTGGCGCAAACAGATCTGACAGGCTGATCCCCGTCAAAACGACGCCGGCATTGGCAAAGGCAAAGATCGGGACGATCAGATACAGAACATAAGGGGCCAGCGCGTGTTCCAAGCTATGCAATGGCGATTTGCCCCATTTGTCGGTCAACGGAATACACAGCGCGGTGATGACCCCTGCAAGCGTCGCATGAACGCCCGATTTCAGCACCAAGATCCACAAGATCACGCCCAACAAGATCATCGGCGCCATACGATGTTGGCCGCGCAGGTTCATCCAGATCATGATCGCCAGCGGGATCAAAGCGTACAAAAGGTATGAGACCTTGAGCGTTGAGGTATAAAACAGCGCGATAATGATAATGGCGCCAAGATCATCCAAGATGGCAAGGGTCAGCAAAAACACCTTGAGCGGCGCAGGCGCGCGCGCACCGATCAACGCCAGAACCCCCAGCGCAAAGGCGATGTCCGTCGCCGCGGGGATCGCCCACCCGCTGATGTTTGCGGGCGTGGACCAGTTGAATGCCAGATAAATCAATGCAGGCACAACCATCCCGCCCACAGCCGCCAATCCGGGAAGGATCACGTCCGCAGGGTTTTTCAATTTGCCTTCCAGCATTTCGCGCTTCAACTCTAACCCAACAAGGAAAAAGAAGATCGCCATCAAACCGTCGTTGATCCACAAAATCATCGGCTTTGACAGGCCTTCACCGTTGATCAAAACGGAAAACTGGGACGTCAAGGCCCCATCATAATAAGGAAAATAGATAGAATTGGCGATTAACATCGCGGCCAAAGCGGATATGATTAAGAGTATACCTCCGCTGGCGTCATGGCTGAAAAATCGGTCGAGCACGCGCAGTAACATTTCCTTATCCTTTTTGTCAGGTTTTAATGGAACGTAGGGGGCATGACCGCGATTTCAAGTCCTTGCATCACGATTTTGTGCAACAAGATAAATATAAAGGGTTTCGACATAAAAACGGGCAGGATGGCACACCCCGCCCGTAAATCGATTTTAATGCTCGCACGGCTTAGCCTGTTTTGCGATCCTCAAGGCGATATCCGAGATTTTCGGTAATACCCCACATGCCTTGTTCGTTTCTGACTATCTTTCCGTCTTTGATCATACGGGCAAAATTGCGAAGGCTTTCGTCGCGCTCGAAATTTTCTCCTTCGCTGGCCATAACGGTGCGCATGACTTGCGGACGGGAAAAGCTTTCGATGCCTTTGACTTGTGTGAGATAGGCTGCGGCGGCTTCTAATTTTTCAGGCAACGAATGCGCGCCGACGTGATCGGCATAGGCCGCAAAGGATTCAAATGTTTCGGTTTGCGTGGTCTTGGCCTGTGCCTGTGCTGGCGCTTGGGGCTCTTCGGCCTTTGGTGCGACATCGATGCGTTGTTCGGCAACCAGACGCAGCGGCATTGGGTTTTCTGCGTTGGGTTTTGTTGGTCGTGTCGGGCGCACTACTTGAGCCAGATCGTCGCGATAGGCATCTGCGGCTTCGTTTGATTTTGACTTGACCAAGGATTTGTCGGCCATCGTCGCGGCAACCGCGGCGCGAAGGTGGGCCAATGCGTTGCGACGACGGCTGTTGTCAGGTTCGGCCAGCTGCTTGTTGGTTTGCTCGATCAAGCGAGACATGTCGTTTTGCGGCGTGTCCAGACTTGCGTCGCGGCGTGGTCGCGCGGTTGCGTCGCCGCTCGGCCGTGTTGGGCGCACTGGGGTCGCATTTACATCGGCTGCAGCGTCGTCGTTGTCGTCCGCATCAGCGTCAACAGGGGGTTCGGCTCTGGCGCTCTGTGCCTCTGTCTCTTGCAGTGTTTGCGTCAGGAGGCTTTCGAAATCGTCTTCATCCTCAGACGCATCTGACACGTCGGTCTTGCGCAGATCAATCACATGCACGCGGCCTTTGCGTGGCGCGTCCGCGTCGTTATCCGAGGTCTCGATTGCGTCGGACAGGACAAGCGGCGCGTCCTCTTCGGTAATTGCATTCAGGATGGCGTCCAGATCGTCTGTTTCATTTTCGTCAGTCAGATCGGCGGCGTCGCTCTCGGAGATGGTGTCCTGTTCCTGTTCGACGGGGACTTCGGCGTCCGCGACAACGTCTGCGGTCTCGGTGATGGGCGTATGTTCCGCGTCGTCTAGGTCGGCCTCAACAGCGTCTTGTGCCGCGACGGGCGCGTCGTCTGCGGTCAGCTCTTCGGTATTGGCCAAATCCGCGTTCTCGTCTTCTGTATGTGACGGGCGAAGAACAATGGTATCAACAAGCTCGTCAAGCGGCGCGTCTTCGTCTGGCGTCGCGTCGGCATCAATTTGCGTGGCCTCGTCGTGAGTGTCGACCGGCGCATCTTGAACAACAGCTTCTGGCGCAACAGCAACAGTAGGTGCAACAGCATCCGGCGCGACGGGGTCTTGTGCCGCGTCGTCGCGCAGCTCTGGTTCTGCCAATGAACCGGTCTCTACGGGTGCGACGGCCGTCGCGTCGTCTGCGACCTCTTGGTCCATAGGTTCGTCATCGCTGGTATCTGTGATTGCGTCGTGCAATGCCGTGGCCGTTGATCGCGCATTCACGACGCTGCGTATTTTTTGTAGACGCTCTTCTAATGTGAGTTTGGCATCAGCTTCGTCTTGTGTCGTATCGGACGTTTCGAAACGGCTTTCAATTGTGGATGCGTCGGTCTGCGCGTCACGGGTGATTGGACCCACGGGCGTTTGTGGTTCGTGCGCGGGGGTCAGAACGACATTGGTGCCCTCTGTGCGCGCTGCGATGCCAAGCTGTTTGCTGCGCTTGGCCAGCACGGTCAACATTTCCGCGTCTAGTTTTGGCGGCTCTGCCCCGAAAAAGCGGTCTTGCTCGGCAAGGTCCCGAAAGTACTCGGCCACTTCTTTCATCACGCCAAAGGAATCTTCAAATCCCTCAAGTGTGCAAGAAAATGTGCCATACGACACTGTGAGCACTTTATTCGAGTTATTATTTACCATACTGAAGCACCTTTTTTTTAAACTGACCTTCAATTTGAAGGGTACTCTCGTCAAAAGCAGACCGATTCTGTGGAATTCACAGTATCATTTTATGGCAACTTTATGGCAAACGTCCAAATGCCACACGTATAACGGTGAAAACACGATGATTATATCCGAAAGAGATACAATAGCCATCTTTGGTGGGGCCCCATTCCCATCAGATGTTTTGGATGTGATTCTGTCGTATTCTTCGCTGCGTGTTGCGGCCGATGGCGGGGCGGATCGTGTGTTGGCCCATGGGGCGGGGGCCGATTATATCATTGGTGATTTGGACAGCGTGTCGCCTTCGGCACGTATGGCGATCCCACATGATCGCGTGATATTTGTCGATGACCAAGACAGCACAGATTTTGAAAAGGTGCTGTCCCATGTCGATGCGCCGCTCATCCTTGGGGCGGGTTTTTTGGGCGGGCGCGTTGATCATCAAATGGCGGTACAAACCGCATTGACCCAATTCCCGACAAAGCGGGTTATTTTGGTTGGCGACGATGATATCGTGTTTTTGTGTCCGCCCGATCTGTTGTTGGATTTGGCCGCAGGCACACGGGTGTCATTATACCCGATGTCGTCTGTCACCATACGCTCTGACGGATTGAATTGGCCGACGGATGATTTGGTGATGGCACCTGATGGGCGCATTGGCACATCAAACCATGCATTGGGTCCAATCCGATTGCGGCCAACTGCGGCAAAGTGTTTGGTTATTCTGCCGCGTGGGGTTCTTGATGTGGTGATCCCTGCAATTTTGCGCGCGCCGCAGTGGTATGTTCCCGCCACAAAATAAACAAACCCGCCGCAATGGTGATCAAGATACCGATCGCCGCCATGCGATTTGGCAGGTCATTGAAAATCATCCATCCGAAAAAGGTCGCCACCGGAATTTCCAGATATTGCATCGGGGCGATTGTGGCCGATGGGGCAAATCGCAGGGACCATGTCATCAACAAATGGGCCAAGGTTCCAATCAATCCCCAAATCAGGATTGTCAGGATTTCATTCCCCTGCAGAGCAATAATTCCAAAGGCAGACATATCGCTGTCAGACAACAGATATAAAATAGGGCCCACGATGACGATTGCCATCACGCCATTGACCGCTTGCAACCCGATTGGGTCGGTATCCTGCGCAATTTGACGGGTGACAAGGATAAAACCCGAAAACACCACCGCAACAACCAATGGCAACAGCGCGGGCCACCCCACCTGTTCAAAAGAGGGTTGGATCACAAACAACGTCCCGATAAATCCGACGATACAGGCCCCAAGGCGATGGATCCCAACCGTTTCATTCAACAAGAAATGACCAAGGATCAACAAGATAAACGGCATTACAAACGCAATGGCGATGGCATCAGCCAAGGGCAGATATTGCAGCGCCGCAAACATCGCGGCAATTCCGATGATGTGCAACAGAACCCGCAGCCACGCAAATCCCAACACGCGCCCCGTCAACCGCATGGGACGTTTTGTGAGATAGGCAAGCGGGATCAAGGCAACCGCCTGGATCAAGAACCGCAGGAACACCAATTCCGCCAAGGGAACATGCCCACCCAATATTTTCGCAAACGCATCGCCCAAGGGGGCAAAGATGCAAAACAGCAGCATTAAAAAGATGCCCAGAGTTGGCCGGTCATTTTTCATAGAAAGAAGCTAAGACGAAAGTTTTAGGTTTGCAACTTAAAGCTAAGTCTGTTTCGCGGTTTTTTGTTCTCGGTAGATCACATACAACCCCGCGCCAATAATCACCACCATCCCAAAGACAGCCATTCGGTTGGGTAGATCCCCAAAAATCACATAGCCCAAAATAACCGCACTGACGATTTCTAGGTAATGCAAGGGTGCCAATGTCGATGAGGGCGCAAACCCCAAGGCATAGCTCATGAAAATATGGGACAAGGCCGCAGCGGCGCCAACCCCGATCAGAAACGCCCAATAGACGCCCTGTGGCATAACAGGATCCAAATCGGTGATCCCAGATCCATCTGCCAAGATCATCAAAGGGATGCACAACAGCGCCCCAACCCATGCGGTATGATATTGCATTGCAATGGCCGACAGCTTGCGCGAAATTTGCCGTGTCGATAGCATATAGAGCGCGAAAAAGACAGCTGTTCCCAACGGATAGAGCGCAACAAAGCCAAAGGCGGCAAAGCTGGGTTGGATCACAAGGATCACACCGATGAAGCCCACAACACAGGCCGCCAAACGACGGGGCCCAACGGCTTCACCAAAGACATATTTGCCGATCAACAACAGAATGAACGGTTCGACAAAGGCAATCGCCAAGGCATCCGCAATCGGCATGACCGAAATTGCCGCCACGAAGCAATAGGTTGACGCTATCAGCGTGATCGCGCGAAACAAAATCGGAAGCACCAACGACTTTGGCAACCAAAGGCGATCCCGCACCAAAAGGACAAAGGGCAGCATGATCAGCGTTTGAACAATGAACCGCGCGGTGGTGATTTGCCCGACAGGAATTTGATCGGACGCCAATTTTGCAAACGTGTCTAAAACGGGCGCTGTGACGCAAAAGGCCAACATTAAAAATGTGCCAAGTACGACGCGATCTGGGGATGGGCTAAAGGTATGTGTCTGTGCCATGACCGATGGATTAGGTGAATCGGGATAGGTGATCTGTCCCAATTTCGACAGTAGCATGCCGTTTTGATCGTCTGATCAACAATTTGGCACGTTGACAGCCAACCCTCCAAGCGAGGTTTCTTTGTACTTTTCGCTCATATCAGCGCCGGTCTGGCGCATGGTTTCGATGCAAGCGTCCAGCGGAACCAAATGGGTCCCATCACCGCGCAAGGCAAGGCTTGCCGCCGACACGGCCTTGATCGCGCCCAATCCGTTGCGTTCGATGCAGGGGACTTGAACCAAACCTCTGACGGGGTCACAGGTCATGCCAAGGTGATGTTCCAACGCGATTTCGGCCGCGTTTTCAACCTGCTCAGGGGTGCCGCCCATGACCGCGCATAATCCTGCGGCTGCCATTGCGGCGGCGCTGCCAACTTCGGCCTGACAGCCTGCTTCTGCGCCACTGATCGAGGCGTTGAATTTCACCAATCCCCCAATGGCAGAGGCAGTCAGAAGGAAATCTGCAATCTTGGTGCTGCTCGCGCCGGGAACGTGTTCAAGGTAATATTTGATGACCGCAGGCACGACGCCGGCCGCGCCGTTCGTGGGGGCGGTGACGACTTGGCCGCCGGCGGCGTTTTCTTCGTTCACGGCCATGGCGTACACGCTCATCCAATCGTTGATGGTATGCGGCGCGGTAAGGTTCATGCCACGTTCCGCCATCAGCGCATCATAAATGCCCTTGGCCCGCCGTTTGACCCCCAAACCACCTGGCAAGATACCATCCGTCGCCAATCCGCGTTCGATGCAGTCGTTCATCACCGACCACAAGCGCGCAACGCCTGTGGTGAAATTCTGCTGACCATTGCGGGATATTTCGTTTGCCTGTTTCATCTGGGCAATGGATTTGCCCGATGCCTTGGCCATTTCTAACATCTCGG
>Ga0181554_1004524_pt1 | contig 11253 bp, 7 predicted proteins | sample 011ome_16_FD_145602 | JGI IMG/M metagenome (GOLD analysis project Ga0181554, IMG submission 145602) | Coastal salt marsh microbial communities from the Groves Creek Marsh, Skidaway Island, Georgia - 011503CT metaG (spades assembly) | ecosystem: Environmental > Aquatic > Marine > Intertidal zone >... | reverse complement strand
GAGCGGTGCGTGGCGGCTGGACATGGACGCTTTGCTTTCGGCCATCACGCCCGGCACGCGCATGCTGATCGTCAACGCCCCCAACAACCCCACCGGCTGGACGCTGACGCGCGAGGAGCAAGCCACCATCCTGGCGCACTGCCGCGGCACCGGCACCTGGGTGCTGGCCGACGAGGTATACGAGCGGCTGTACTACGCACGCGACACGGCCAATGGCGCTGCGCCCAGCTTTCTGGACGTGGCCGAGCCCGAAGACCGGCTGGTGGTGACGCACAGCTTTTCCAAGAGCTTTCTGATGACCGGCTGGCGACTGGGTTGGCTGGTGTTGCCGCCCTCGCTCACGCACGCGGTAGGCAAGCTCATCGAGTTCAACACCTCGTGCGCACCCGTGTTTGTGCAGCGCGGCGCCACGGTGGCGCTGCAGCGCACCCATGAAGTGACGCCGGCGCTAGTGGCCCACCTGAAGAACTGCCGCGACACGCTGGTGCCGTTGCTGGCTGCCGTGCCGGGAGTGTCGGTGGCCACGCCGCTGGGGGGCATGTACGCGTTTTTCCGCATCGAGGGCCATGACGAGTGCCTGACGCTGGCCAAGCGGCTCGTGCGGGAGGCTGGGCTGGGCCTCGCGCCCGGCAGTGCGTTTGGCGGTGAGGCGGCGGGGTGGTTGCGGTGGTGTTTTGCCAGTCAGGACCTGGGACGGCTTCAGACGGGAGTGCAGCGGCTTGAACGGTGGCTGCACGCCCAGGCTTGAAGCCTGCGGGCCCCGCAGAGCGCCATTTCAGCACTTTTCAGGTAACTTTGGCCTATGGTGCTTGTTCCACATGCCTGGATAGCTATCATTTACATAGCAAGCATGCAAAAGACTGAATCCGCGCTTGCAAGCGCTCAGGCGGGCACTGCCGCGCGGGTGGCGTCAAAAAACAGCCTGAACTGTTCCTTCGCCGCACCGGCACACGGGCAGCCACTGGGCGCGGGTTGCTGCTGCAGCAGTGCATCGGGCCAGCTGGCCGTCTTGCTGAAAACATGCTGCGTTACGGGCAGGCCTGCGCCCAGCAGCCGCGCCGCATAGGCCAGGGCCTCGTCGCGCATGGGGTCGCCATCGCCCACCAGGATGAGCGTGGGCGGCAGGCCCGCCAGGCGGCTGGCCGCAGCAGGTACGGCGTAAGGGTGCTCGGCATCGCGCGGGCCGCGCAGGAAATTGCGCCAGCCTTCTGTCCACTTGCACCCCAGGGACTCGCCCGTGGCTTCGCGCACCGACGCAGTGCCCACGCACGGGTCGAGCATGGGCGACAGCAATATCTGCCCGGCCAGTGGCGGGTGGGTCTGGTCGCGCGCCATCAGGCCCACGGCCGCGGCCAGGTTGCCGCCGGCCTCTTCACCCGCAAGGTACAGCAGGGCGCCCTGCCCGCCCAGCCGGACGCGGTTGCGGTATGCCCACTTGAGCACTCCGTAGCCCGTGTCGACCGGCTGCGGAAAAGGCGTGAGCGGATAGGCCACCGACACCACCAGCGCCCCGGCGTCTTCCAGCAGCGAGGCCACCGTACAGCCGTTATCGAGGTTGCCCGACGTGAAGGCGCCGCCATGAAAGTGCACCACCACCGGCAGTCGCTGCCCGGCCTTCTTGCGCCCGTACAGGCGCACAGCCACGTCCTGGCCCGGCGCCACCTCAATGGTGGAATCGCAGGGCCGCGAGGCTACCGTGCCGGGCGCGGCAGGCGGCAGGGAATCGGGGGACATCGATAGCGAATCGGGCTGCATGGCAATACCCAGGTAGGTGGACGATGGGCAGACTGTAGTACCTAGCGCCAGCGGAATAAAGCCATCTGCGAGCCCAGCAGTGTTTCCAAAACACCAACAATGGCGGCTCTACCCCGTGTGAGAATTCTCTGGCACCCACTGGTGGGTGCCGAGATTCAAGGAGAAGCCATGGACCAGATTCAGGCCATGCGCATATTTGTACGGGTGGTAGAGGCCGGCACGTTCACCCGCGCGGCAGATTCGCTGTCATTGCCCAAGGCCACCGTCACGAAGCACGTGCAGGCCCTGGAGGCGCGCCTGCGCGTGAAGCTCCTTAACCGCACCACGCGCCGCGTGACCGTGACGCCCGATGGCGCTGCCTACTACGACCGCACGGTGCGCCTGCTGACCGATCTGGACGACATCGAGGCCAGCATGACCAATGCCCGCGCCAACCCGCGCGGGCGGCTGCGCGTGGACGTGGGCACGGCGGTGGCGCAGCTGCTGATCCTTCCGCACCTGGCGGACTTCCATGCGCGCTACCCCGACATCCAGGTGGACCTGGGCGTAAGCGACCGCATGGTCGACCTGATCGGCGACAACGTGGACTGCGTGATCCGTGGCGGCGAGCTGACCGACCAGTCTCTGGTGGCGCGGCGCATTGGCAGCCTGGAGTTCATCACCGTGGCATCGCCCGACTACCTGGCGCGCCAGGGCACGCCCGCCCATCCGCTGGAGATCGAGCAAAAGCACATGAGCGTGATCTATTCGTCGCCGCAGACCGGCCGCCACTACCCGCTGGAGTTCCACCAGTGCGATGAATCCATCGAGATCACCGGGCCCTACCGGCTGAGCGTGAACGAGAGCAACGCCTACCTTACGTCGCTGGTGGCGGGCCTGGGCATTGGCCAGATCACCACGTTTCAGGCGGTGCGCCATTTCGAGGCCGGCACGCTGGTGCAACTGCTGCCGCAGTGGACACAACCTCTGCTGCCGGTGTACGTGGTGTACCCGCCCAACCGGCACCTGAGCGCCAAGGTGCGGGCGTTTGTGGACTGGGCTGCCGAGCTGTTCGAGCGCGAGGCCAGGCGCCAGGGCATGCGCTGACCCGCTGCAGGGCGCGCCGCAGAGATATGCTTGCAGCCATGAACCCATCGACCGAGCCCCTGGCCCCAGCGGCCCCACTGCCCGATGCGCCGCCGCAGGCCGACGCGTCTGCCAATGCAGCGCCCGCGGCCACGGCAACGCCTGCTGCCACCGGCGTGACGAGCGCCCCGGCCCGCCGCAGCCAGCTCCACAACCCCCTGCACGGCGTGACACTGCAAGCCATGGTGGAGGCGCTGCACGCCTACTTCGGCTGGGAAGAGCTGGGCCGCCAGATCCCGGTGCGCTGTTTCCAGATCGACCCCAGCGTAGGCTCCAGCCTGAAGTTCCTGCGCAAGACGCCGTGGGCGCGTGAGAAGGTCGAGAGCCTGTACCTTTTCATGCTGCGCGACCAAAAGCGCAACAGCGGCGGCTGAAGGACGCCGCCGCTGCCCTTCAACGCCGCCCGCTTTTGCCGTCGCGTCAGTCGCCCGACGCCACCAGGAAGTCGCGGCTGATGCCGCCACCCAGGTCGTTCACGCGGTCCAGGAACTGCGTGAGGAACGCGTGCAGGCCGGTGGCCAGGATCTCGTCGATGCGGCCGTACTGCAGGTCGGCCAGCAGGCGGCCCGCGCGGCGCTGTGTCTCTTTGGACTGGTCGTTGGCCACCACCGCCAGGTTCTCCACCACCTCCAGCAGGCAGGCGTGCAGTGAACGCGGCATGTCGCGCCGCAGGATCAGCAGGTCGGCCACGCGGCCGGGCGTGATCACGTCGCGGTAGACCTTGCGGTAGATCTCGAACGCCGACACGCTGCGCAGGATGGCACTCCAGTGGTAGAAGTCGTTTTCCTGGTTGCGCTCGCTGGCACGGCCGAAAAAGTCGTTCTTGACCGCGTGAAACTTCACGTCCAGCAGGCGCGCGGTGTTATCGGCCCGCTCCAGGAACGTGCCCATGCGCAGGAAGTGAAAGGCCTCGTCCTGCAGCATGGTGCCCAGCACCACCCCGCGCGAAAGGTGCGAGCGGTACTTCACCCATTCAAAGAACTGCCCCGGATCGCGCTCGAAGGCCCCGGCTTCGAGCTGGCGGTGCAGCTCAAGCCAGGTCTGGTTCTGCGTTTCCCACAGCTCGGTGGTGAGGGCGCCTCGCACTGCACGGGCGTTCTCGCGGGCGGCGCGAAGGCACGACAGGATGGACGACGGGTTGTTCCCGTCGCGCACCATGAACTCCAGCACGTTTTTGGGCGTGACCTCGCCATGGCGCGCGGTGTAGGCCGGGATCAGCTCGCTGATGGAGAGCAGGCCTTCCCAGCCCTTTTGCGCGACGTCGGCAGACTGGGGCAGCAGCGATGTCTCGTAGCTCACATTGAGCATCCGGGCGGTGTTCTCTGCCCTTTCGGTATATCGGGACATCCAGAAAAGATGGTCAGCGGTGCGGCTCAGCATGCGGCCTCCTTGATCGAGCAGGGCAGGGAACCCCGCGCGTGCTGCGCACGCTGGCTGTGTTGTGGCGAAACTCCGCCTTCGGCGGCGTTTTCTGCCCGTTCCATATCTCGCGACATCCGGAACAGGTGGTCGGCGGTGCGGCTCAGCATCTCAATATCCCCCCTGTGTTTGTGTCATACCGCCCATCGACTGGCTTTGGGTCTGCGACTGCGTCTGCTGCGTTGCACTGGTGCCGTGCTCTCCCAGCACCCAGGTGTCCTTGGTACCACCCCCTTGCGATGAGTTGACCACCAGCGAGCCCTCCTGCAGGGCAACGCGCGTGAGGCCGCCGGCCACCATCTGCACTTCGCGGCCGCTCAGCACGAAGGGGCGCAAGTCGATGTGACGGGGTGCGATGCCGCTCTCGACATAGGTGGGGCAGCTCGACAGGCTGAGCGTGGGCTGGGCGATGTAGCCGGCGGGGTTGTCCAGCAGCGCGCGGCGGAAGTCCTCGATCTCGGCCTGCGTGGCCGCGGGGCCGATCAGCATGCCGTAGCCGCCGGCGCCGTGCACTTCCTTCACAACCAGGTCCTTGAGGTTGGCCAGCACGTACTGCAGGTCGTCCTGCTTGCGGCACATCCAGGTGGGCACGTTCTTCAGGATGGGCTGCTCGCCCAGATAGAAGCGGATCATTTCGGGAACGTAGGGGTATACCGACTTGTCGTCGGCCACACCGGTGCCCACCGCATTGCAGATGCCCACGTTGCCGGCGCGGTACGCCTCCATCAGGCCGTAGCAGCCCAGCGTGGAGTTGCGGCGGAAAGCCTGCGGGTCCAGGTAGTCGTCGTCCACGCGGCGGTAGATAACGTCCACCCGCTGCAGGCCGCGCGTGGTCCGCATGTAGACGAACTTGTCCTTGACCACCAGGTCCTGCCCCTCGACCAGCTCCACGCCCATCTGCTGCGCCAGGAAGGCGTGCTCGAAGTAGGCGCTGTTGTGCATGCCCGGCGTGAGGACGACCACCGTGGGTTCATCGGCCGTGGGTGGTGCGCTGGCGCGCAGGGTATCGAGCAGCATGTCGGGGTAGTGCGCGACGGGGGCCACCTTGTGCATGCTGAACAGTTCGGGAAACAGCCGCATCATCATCTTGCGGTTTTCCAGCATGTAGCTCACGCCGCTGGGCACGCGCAGGTTGTCTTCGAGCACGTAGTACTCGCCTTCGCCCTGGGCGTTGGGGGCACGCACGATGTCGATGCCGGCAATGTGCGCGTAGATGTTCTTGGGCACCTGCACGCCTGCCATCTCGGGGCGGAACTGGGCGTTGTGCAGGATGAGATCGGCAGGCACGATGCCTGCGCGAATGATGTCCTGCCCGTGGTACACGTCGTGGATGAAGCGGTTGAGCGCCGTGACGCGCTGCACCAGCCCGGCCTGCATGCTCGTCCACTCATGCGCCGGGATGATCCGCGGGATCAGGTCGAACGGGATCAGCCGCTCGTTGCCCGCGCCGCCTTCGTCCTTGGCGCCATACACCGCGAAGGTGATGCCCACCCGGCGGAAGATCATTTCGGCTTCCGCCCTGCGCGCCAGCATGGAGTCGGCGGGCTGGTTGGCAAGCCACTGGGCATAGCGCTTGTAGTGTTCCCGTACGTCGCTGCCGTCAAAGGGCAACATGGCGTACATCTCATCAAATTTTTGCATCAACGGGCCTCCTGCCTGCAGGATAGCAAGTTGTGCGCCTGCTGCCGCGCAGGCGGGCTGCCTTCATGGAAAGTCCTACATATCCCTGCGCTGCCGGCGCCCCTGCGCGCCAGGTAGCCGACAGAGCACATGCAATGTTCATCCGGTCGCATGCCCGGCCACGCCGGGCCATGGCGCGCCATGCCGCGCCGCTGCATCCGGGGCCGCGCAGCCGGGCTGTGGGGTGGTCAGTCGCCAGCGTTGTGATGCCAGTACCGGCGGTTTTGATCACGCTCGCACTCGTGCCGGTCCGGCTCTGCAGACCGCCACGTGGCCGCGCCACACACCGACGACTCCACCAGCGCAATGCCCCGCTCGCGGTAGCGCGCAGCCACCTCAGGTGCAGGATGTCCGAAGCGGTTACGGTAGCCGGCCTGCACCAAGGCGGTGCGCGGCTGAACGGCATCCAGAAAGGCCGCCGTCGACGATGTCTTGCTGCCGTGGTGGGGCACCAGCAGCCAGTCGGCCCTGAGCGACGGCGCGGCGCGTGCCAGCAGGGCGGCCTCCTGCGGCGCCTCGATGTCGCCCACCAGCAAGGCGCTGGCCCCTGCGCCCGCGGTGCCCCCCCTGCCCTCCGCGCCCGCGTCAGTCGACACGCGCAACACGCAGCTGAGCGCGTTGGGCTTGCTGGCGGTGGCATCGTCCCCAGTGCGCGGGTGCAGCACCTCGAAAACGACGCCGTCCCACTGCCAGCGCTGGCCTGCCAGGCACGGCGCCACCCGGCGCAGCGACTGCAGTGCGTTGTCTGCCTCCAGCGATCCTGTGACGCGGGCCATTGGCTGCTGAGCCAGCACGGCGGCAGCGCCGCCCGTGTGGTCGGCATCACGGTGGCTGAGCATCACCACATCCACCCTCTCGCCGAGCGCGCGCAGCAGCGGCACCAGCACCCGGTGGCCGGCATCGCTCTCGCGGCTGAACCGGGGCCCTGCGTCGTACAGCAGCGTGTGGGTGGCCGTGCGCACCAGCACCGCATTCCCCTGGCCAATGTCGGCCGCCAATAGCTCGAATTGGCCGGCAGCGGGGCGCACAGGCTGCCAGCCCAACACGGGCAGCAACAGCGGCAAGGCAAGTAGCCGCAACTGCCACGGCAGGCGCATGGCCAGCAGCACACCCGCGCCCACGGCCGCGGCGCCCGCCCACAACGGAGCGGCCGGCACAAAGACCACCGCCCAGGGCCATTGCGCCAGCCATTGCAACAACGCAGCCAGCGGCTGCAGGCTGAGCGCGGCCAGGTTCCAAAGTGGCGCCCACACCACGCCGCCCAGCGCCAGCGGCGTGACCACCAGCGTCACCCACGGTATGGCCACCAGATTGGCGGCAAAGCCCACCACCGACACCTGGCCAAACAGCAGCAGCGTGAGCGGCGTGAGGGCCAGCGTGACCACCCATTGTTCGCGCAAAAGTGCATGAAAATGCCCCAAGGCGCCTGTATTGATTGCCTCGATAGCTATCGAACTTGTAGCAAAAAGGATACCCACCGCCACAAAGCTCAGCCAGAACCCCGGCTGGGCCAACGCCCACGGGTCCACCACCACCACGGCAGCGCAGGCCAGCAACCACACCTGCGGCCACGGCCAGCGGCGCCCGCTGAGCGACAGCAGCGCCATCGTGCCCAGCATGATCACCGTGCGCTGCGCGGGCACGCCCCAGCCACTGAACACGGCATAGCCCGCCGCCAGCACCACGCCCGCCGCCAGCGCCGCCGAGGGCGCGGGCACCGCCAGGCACAGCCGCGTGGACCGCCGCCACAACGCACCCACGCACAGCGCCGCCAGCCAGGCGAACAGCGTGATGTGCAGGCCGGAAATGCTCATCAGGTGCGCGACGCCCGTGGCGCGAAACACATCCCAATCGGCCCGGTCGATGGCGCGCTGGTCGCCCGTGACCAGGGCGGCCACCACGCCGGCAATGCGGGCGCGGGAGGGGTCGTCAGCGTCGCCCGCGTGCACCAGGCGCTCAACGATGGCGTCACGCACTGCCTGCCGTGCCTGCTCGACCGGGTGGTGCCAAGTGGCGGCGACACGCACCGGAGCCACATCGCGCACGCCGGCGCGCACATAGCCAGTGGCCTGCACCCCCTGCTCCCAGGCCCACAGCTCAAAGTCAAACCCGTGCGGATTGCGCAGTCCGTGCGGCGCCTTCAGGCGCACTGTCATCTCCCAACGTTCGCCGGCACGCACGGGCTGCGGTTGCCGCTGCAGCGCCACCTCGCCCGCCGCTTCGCGGAACGCGCCCGCATACCAGGCCACGTCGATCAGCGGGGGCAGGCGCACGGACGCCCCGTCAAGCTGCGCCGAATCGACCCGCAGGCGCAGCCGCGTGCCGGCCTCGTTGACCTGCGGCATGGCCGCCACCAGGGCCGTGATGCGGATATCGCGCCCCTCCAGCGCGGGGTTCAGCCGGTCGGTCAGCGTGCTGTGCGCGCGCAGTCCGCACACTGCAAACATCAGCACCAGGCCTGCCAGCAGCGCCAGGCCCTGCACCGCGTGGCGCCACCGCATCGCACCCCGGCTGCGCGCCGCCGCGCGGCATGCCAGCGCCCCGGCAGCACCCGCGGCCAGCAGAGCAATGTACGCCAACTCGTGCCAGAGCGCGGGCTGCTGCAACTGCATCGCCGCCCCCACAATAAGACCCGCCAGCCATGCCGGCACCGGCCAGATACGCCCGGCAGCGCCAGCCAGCGTACCTCCTGCATCTTCTTCACCCATGGCGACCGCGCGCTCGCTTCCGCCCGCAGCAGCGCGGGCCGTGGATGCATTAGGAGCACTTATGGGAGACATGGGCTGATGCTAATGCGCCGCACTCCCCCGCAGGGATGCCCGGCCCCGGGGGCTGCTGTGTAACACTCGCAAATGTTGCCCCCGGGGCACTGCCGGCGCACTGGCAACACTCCGGCCTGGCCCATCTTCTCCCCGCACCCTCCAAGGAAAATCATGAGCGTTTACGACAAGCTGACCGAACTCGGCATCACCCTGCCCCCCGTTTCCGTGCCCGCTGCAGCGTACGTGCCGTATGTGCAGACCGGCAAGCTGGTGTTCCTGTCCGGACACATCGCACGCAAGGACGGCAAGCCCTGGGTGGCGCAGTTCGGACGCGACATCGGCACCGAAGAAGGCAAGGCCGCTGCGCGCGCCGTGGCCATCGACCTGATGGGCACGCTGCAAGCCGCCTGCGGTGGCGACCTGAACAAGGTGCAGCGCATCGTCAAGGTGATGAGCCTGGTGAACTCAACCGGCGACTTCACCGAACAGCACCTGGTGACCAACGGCGCAAGCGAACTGCTGGGCCAGGTCTTCGGTGAAAAGGGCATCCACGCACGCAGCGCGTTCGGCGTGGCGCAGATCCCCATGGGCGCCTGTGTCGAGATCGAGCTGATCGCCGAACTGGCCTGATCCCCTCTGGCCAGCCACCGGCTGGTGCCAAACCCCTGCAGCGCGGCAGCAACGCCCGGCAGGGGCTTTTTCATGGGCAGGCGCAGCGCGATCGTGGCAAAGGGCCGCAGCCCGAACGACCGTCAGGCCGCGTTTACGGCTACGCTACCAGCTAGGCATGGTGGTCCTGCCGCTGGCATCGCGGCCACTGCCTCCGTCACGACTGTGGGGTGAAGTCGCGATACCTAGGCCATCACGTCGTCCACGCAGCTGCTAAGGCAGACGGTTCTAAAGCTTCAGAAAGATTCCCAGTCTGCATCCGCCCCGCCAGCCGGTGCGGCGCGTGACGCGCTGCCACTGGCCGATACAGGCGGCGATGCAATAGAGGCAGGCACGGACGCGGCTGCCGCAGATTTGCCGGCGAGCGCAGCCTTGGCCCGCAGCCCTGGCAGCGGTTTTGCCGAAGGCTTTGCCAGGCTCGCAGCCGGCCTGGGCGGCGGGGGTGCCACCGCGGGGGCTGGCGCCGATACAGCACGTGCCATGCCATAGACCGATGCATCTACCTTGAAGCGCGACACCACCTGCGCCAGCTGCTCGGCCTGCTCACGCAGGCTTTGCGCTGCCGCGGCGCTTTCTTCGACCAGCGCCGCATTCTGCTGGGTCATCTGGTCCAGGTTGCCGATGGACTGGTTGACCTGCCCCACGCCAGCGCTCTGCTCGGACGATGCGGCCGTGATCTCGCCGATCATGTCGGTCACGCGCTGCACCGACTGCACGATGTCGTTCATGGTCGTACCCGCATCGGTCACCAGCCGCGAACCGGTCTCCACTTTTTCGACCGACGCGTTGATGAGCTGCTTGATCTCCTTGGCAGCATCGGCGCTGCGCCCGGCCAGGCTGCGCACTTCGCTGGCCACCACCGCAAACCCCCGGCCCTGTTCGCCCGCCCGGGCGGCTTCCACCGCAGCGTTCAGCGCCAGGATGTTGGTCTGGAAGGCAATGCTGTCGATCACGCCGATGATGTCGGAGATCTTTTTGCTGCTGTGGTTGATGTCCTCCATGGTGGACACCACCTGAGTCACCACTTCGCCGCCGCGGCGGGCCACGCCGGTGGCACCCGACGCCAAGCTGCTGGCCTGCTGGGCGCTGCTGGCGCTTTGCTGGATAGTGCTGGTGAACTGCTCCATGGCTGCGGCCGTCTGCTGCAGGTTACTGGAGGTCTGCTCGGTGCGGGCCGAAAGGTCATGATTGCCAGTGGCGATTTCCGCACTGGCAATGGCGATGCTGTCGGTGCTCTGGCGAACCTGGTGCACCATGCGGCCCAACGCATCGCTCATCACGTAAAGCGCGCGCAGCAGGTCGCCAAACTCGTCACCGCGCGTGACAGTCTCACGTCCGCTCAGGTCTCCCTCGGCGATCCTCCCGGCCAGTGCTGTCGCCTGCTTCAGGGGCCGCTGAATGCTGCCGATCAGGAAATACGCTCCCACGACGATGGCCAGCAGCAGCAATGACACAGCTGCCGCTGCAATCTTCACGGTCCACATCCGCGAAGCGGCGATCTCTTTCTGGATGGCCTTTTCCGCGTCCTGCTGCTGCTTCACAAAGTCGCGCAGTGTGGTGATGTAGGCAGCCACTGCCGGGTTGTACGACTGCTTGATCAGCGTCACCGCCTGCTCTTGCTGGTTGTCGGCCTTGAGCTTGCGTGCCTGGCCGCGCAGATCAATCATGAGCTTGCGTGCCTCGGCGATCTTGGCCATCTGGACCTTGTCCGCATCGGACAGGGCCATGGACTCCAGTGATTTCTGCACCTCCGTGATCTGGGCCGACGTGGCAGAAATCAGGTCTTTGAACTCGGCTTCGACGGCCGGGTCATTGCTCACGATGAGGGCCTGGGTACGCGCCG
>Ga0181554_1004522_pt1 | contig 11254 bp, 6 predicted proteins | sample 011ome_16_FD_145602 | JGI IMG/M metagenome (GOLD analysis project Ga0181554, IMG submission 145602) | Coastal salt marsh microbial communities from the Groves Creek Marsh, Skidaway Island, Georgia - 011503CT metaG (spades assembly) | ecosystem: Environmental > Aquatic > Marine > Intertidal zone >... | reverse complement strand
TGTGGTGCTTTGCACCGGTTGGTGGGTCGTCCCTGGCCGCTCGCAATCAGGCTGTCGTCGGACAATCTGATTGTCCCCCGCTCCTCGGAGTGGGGGGCAGTCTACCACCCAGCAAGAGACTGTCAATAAAAAATGCGACATTTTGTCGCAGAGCTCTGATGGATGGGGGATTAACCTTTTCCCCGGCTCTTGCGCCGGGCCAATATACGACACAAATGTACACCATCCATGCGTCGATACTGCCTCAACGTAACTCATGACCTTCATCGACGATTCAGTCATCTGATACGGGGAGCAGTCCCTCACTCATATTGCTCACGGTACTTGCGGACAATTCGCAATGCGAGCACATTCAGCGCCAGTGTAAGCAGAAAGAGCAACAACCCTAAAGCAAAGGCAGCTAGCGTTTTGGGGCTATCAAACTCCTGATCCCCAACAAGGAGCGTAACAATTTGGGTTGTGACTGTGGTTACAGCTTTAAGCGGGTTAAATGTAAGGTTGGCACTTAGGCCTGCCGCCATTACAACAATCATCGTTTCTCCAATAGCGCGTGACACAGCCAAAAGCACACCTCCCACAATTCCAGGTAATGCGGCCGGCATTACCACTTGCCTTATCGTCTCAGACTGAGTGGCGCCCAGTGCGTAGGCCCCGTCGCGCAATGATTGCGGCACTGCGTTAATGAAGTCGTCGGATAGTGATGAGACAAAAGGTATGATCATGATCCCCATCACCAACCCGGCCGCAAGAGCGCTCTCGGAGGACACCTCCAGCCCCAGACTGGCCCCAAGCTCGCGAACGAAGGGCGCCACTACCAGTGCGGCGAAGAATCCATAGACTACTGTGGGTATACCGGCCAGGATTTCCAGCAATGGCTTGGCCAAGGCCCGAAACCGGGCGGTAGCGTATTCGGAAAGATAGATGGCGGATAGCAAGCCTATCGGCACAGAGACCGACATAGCCACTGAGGAGATGAGGACCGTACCCATCATGAGGGGAACCACTCCAAACGCGCCGGATGATCCTACCTGATCTGCCCTCATCGCAATCTGAGGACTCCACTTAAGCCCAAATAAAAACTCGGCTATAGGAACTTTGGAGAAAAACCGGACTGACTCAATGACCACTGACAACACAATTCCTATCGTCGTCAATACGGCCAAGGCAGCACACGCGATAAGAAAGTATTGGAGGACTCCCTCAACCTTATTTCTAGCCCGACAAACTGGTTGAATCTGCCGACTTGCGAAGGCACCTGCGCCGATTGCGACAAGAACCGCGGTCAGTGTCAGAAGTCTATTGCTTAACGACTGGAGAGATACATAACGATCAGCCGCTGCCCGAATTTCTGGATCTGTGGTGGTTACTCCCTGAGCAACGTTACGGACATCGTTGACAACCAGACTGAGCTGTTCGGGAGAGCCGGCCGTCATAGACTCAGGCAACATGGAAAGTACGCTTTCGGTAATGACTGCAGATTCAAACATCGACCAACATAGAATCAGCAGAAGAACCGGCAGCGCACTCCACAGCGCTGTGTAGTATCCGTAGTAGCTTGGCAAGGAATGAAGTTGCTGCCCTTGAGCCCCTGACACTCGGACGGCACAGGCCTTACCCCAGTGAAAAGCTAGCACGCTCAACAGAAGCTGCATAAGAAGCAAGGTAGATTTATCCACCGAAACTCTCCAAGTACATCATATTTGCTGACACCCACATCGGCACATGAAATTATGTCCAACCCCCCGTTTGAATTGGCCTAATTGTAACGCGCCACCCTTCCACCCTCCGGGATCCCAGCCGCTCTTTCATGAGGTATAGCGCGCCAGAGTCTTGGCAAGCTGAACCCGCTCCGGGACAGACTCCGGAATTTCAGCCAGACTTTCTACGTGTCTCAGTCGAGGAAGCAGCCCGATTCGATTGGCTAATTGAATGCTCAATCCTGGGCGAGCATTCATTTCCAGCATCATGGGCCCTTGATCTTCATCAAGCACGATATCCACGCCTATAAATCCCAACCCTGCAAAGTCATGGCACTTGGCAGTCATCGCAAGAATTTCGTCCCAGTAGGGAATGACACGACCGGCGAGGCTTCCCCCGGTATCTGGATGTTGCTGGATTAGACGCTCATGCCAAACTCCCGAGAAAGTCCGACCGGTTGCCAGATCGATCCCCACCCCGATCGCTCCCTGATGTAGATTAGCCTTTCCATCCGAGAGACGGGTGGGCAGGCGAACCATGGCCAGAAGGGGGATACCCCGGAACACCAGCGTTCTGATATCAGGGACGCCCTGAAAACTTATTTTTGAAAAGATGGGGTCGAACTTGACCCGATATTCAATCAGTGCGGAATCTGGTAGCCCACCCAAACTATACATACCGCCCAATATGTTGGAGATATGATGCCCAAGCTCATCCTCATCCATGGATGCCCCATTTGCCTTGCGGTAGCGACCATCATAACGGCCCGTCACTATCAGAATCCCCTCGCCTCCAGATCCATGCGCAGGTTTGACCACAAAATCATCATAAGGCGCCAACTGCTCGGAGAGCTCCTCTATCTGGTGAATGATCTCCACCACCCCATAAAGCTTCGGCACAGGAATTCCAGCCTGTTCCGCCAATTCCTTAGTACGCAGTTTGTTATCAACTAGAGGGTAGTTATGTCGGGCGTTGTAGGGAAGTATGAAATCTGCATTACGCTCATTCAAACCCATAATGCCAAGTTTGCGGAGACGATCCCATGGAAGGAGCATAGGAACTATCCCTTGAGGGCCGCCCTGAATCGCCAGAGTTCCGTAAGGCGGTATCCGGTATAGCGTCCGAGTAATAGCGTCATCGCCAATACGACAAGCAGCAATTCCGGAAAGACAAAAATAAGGTGCTCAAGATATCGACTGCTCATGCAGAGGTAACCCAGTGCGGCGACCATGAGGCTGCCAAAACCTTGAACCATTGCTTCACCAGCGCCCAACTCCTCCCAAGCAAGTGACATGCGCTCAATCGTCATGGCCATGATGACCATGGGGAACAGGGCCACGGATAGACCGCGATCAAATCCCAGCTTGTGACTGAATATACTAATCAGCGCCATAAGGATAATGACGATGATCAGGACCGATGCCAGACGGGGAACTAACAGCAACTTTAGATATTCCAGATAGAAACGAATCAGAAGACCCATGGCAATAAGCAGGGTAAACAGCACCATACCCCAAAAGAGTTCGGTCTCCCTGAAGGCCAGAGCTATCAATATGGGCATGAACGTTCCAAACGTTCGAAGTCCAATCACGTTCCGCAAGATGACAATCAGAAAGGCGCCTATCGGCACCATCAGTAAGACGCGATATACGTTCTGGACACTGACTGGCAAACTGAACAGGGAGTACTCCATGATGCGCGAACCCATTTGCCGAGCCCTCTGCTCAGCAACCAGCGTTCTATCCTGTGCCCGCTCAGTCACCGAGTACTCGATCTTGACGTTCTTCCCCCCATCGACGCTTAGCACCGGGTCACTCCCCACATGCCAGAGCACGGCGCCCTCGAACATGCCTGGATCCCCCGTGTGAGGATCAACGGCTATCCACTGCTTACCATCAAAAATTTCAAGCCAGGGAATCAGGGCACCATGACTAATCCCATCTTTGAGTGCTAGTACATAGGCGTTTCGAGAGGGAATACTGGCCGTTGCCAGCAGATCGATAATTCGCCGCGTCCACTCTTCCGGGCTATCTATACCCTGCCGAAGAAGCGTCACGTTTGCATCGGCCGTGGGCGCGTTAAGTCTCGCAAGCAACTCCCGGACAAAACTCTTCCCGTCCGCCGATTTCTTGAGGACTTCACTCATGAGACCCTTAGCTGCTGACTGCAGCGCATCCGGAAATTCGGGACGACGAATCTCCGGCGTTAGAACTGTCTCCGGAGGCATGAGTTGCAGGGAGGGATCACGTGACAGATGGATACGGTAGTACAACACCTGATAGCCATTGACTCGCCTGACGGCCCATTCAGCAGACCGATGGGTTCCATCGTCCTCCGTTGTCAGACCATAGTTACCCGAGACAAAGTTCTCATCCACCACCGTAAAACCAGCGGGTTCACGCGGGATATAGAAACGAACCTTTACGGCTGAATCCTTCTGGGCTTTGAACTGAATTCGAGCTTCTACAGTCCAGACATTTGCCTTTTCGGTAGGTACCAGCGGCAACCCTAATCGGGTAACCTTGAACCAACAAATACCTAACCCTAAGGCAACAAGAAAGAGCGCAAGTAACTTTACGTGAATTCCACGCACAATCAGCGCCTATTATTCAATCTGAATGAATCCTGCCAAAGAAGCATTTCAAGGATTCAGGCCTGTGACCTTTTCATTGCATGGATCGCCATCAGCCTTAAACAGAAAAGTTTCCGCGGAATCGACCAAGGCGACACCTGCCAGGAAGCTTCGCCCCAGCAACATGGGATAATTGAAGTTGCTTCGGTCGTTGAGTGTGAATTCCGTTTCATACTCCTTGCCGTTCTTGCAGATGCTTAGCATCACAACTTCACGTGTTGATGAGCGCGATAGCCTTTCCTTAATGACCGCTTTACGAACCAGAGGTCTCTCGATCTTAATGGCGTCCGCACCCTTGGACGCAACAAATTCGAACCGCACCCATGCCTTACCATCTCTTGTGAAATGCTCGATTTTGCTGGCATGTACCGACGAGGTCTTTGCTCCTGTATCGAGCTTAGCGGTTGCATGCAAATTCAATGGCCGAAGGAATACTGTTTCCAACCACCCCATCACCATTTTCCCCCCTACCTCTGATTTCGCATTTACCGAGGGTACCCAGAAAATCAGAGATAGAATCAATACCGGCGATACCAGAAGATTAGCATTACCCACGAGGGATTTTTCCCGCCTCATAAAACAAAAGATTCATGCAATGGCGAACACACTGAAAAACTGTACCTACTCTCGGCATCCAAGTTCAATGGTTGTTCAGTCTTGCGGAATGGTCAGACCCTTCTTTTGACTCGCGTAGAAAGAGGCCACATCCTTCATATCCTGTTCGCTGAGAGTTGAAGCAAACCCCATCATCATAGGATTCGATCTCGCGCCTGACTTGTAATCTTCGAGCGCGCGCAGCAAATAGCTTTCGTACTGACCAGCCAGACGGGGAAACATTGTATTTTCGCTATTCCCATCCTCGGCATGACAACTCGCGCACATTGCCGCCTTGGTCCGTCCAGCCTGGACATCGCCCGTAACCGGCAACGAAGAATTCATACCACGAAATTTGGACACATACGCGGCAATATCTTCCATGTCCTGCTCGGAAAGATTGTCCACATTGCTTTTCATGCTGCCATGTTTGCGCTCATCGTCACGATAGGCCTTCAACGCCGAAACGACATAGTCAGCGTGCTGACCGCCAATACGAGGAACATGATAAGTCGGGTATGTATTGGTGTATCCAGCGACGGAATGGCAACCCTCGCAGGTATAAAACTTCTTTTTACCTACCGCCGAATCGCCGGCAGCCTGGGACATAGAGATACCAAGCCAGGAAACAACAATACTCGCAAAAAATCTGATAATCGCCTTGTTCATGCCAGATGCTCCAGTTTTTACTCCTTCCAAACAGGCCACCCAAAAGAAAATAGGCGGCCTGCCGTCTCCACATCAATCCCTCGGCCTCATCCAAGCATAAATTGATACAGAGACGTGGATTATTCGCTCAGGGCTTGCTTGAGCGCTTCCTCAACTTCGCTGGTGTCCATCACCGAGGTCTCTTGGGCCTCATCCATCTCACTTTGGTCAGCGCGGAGTTTTCTATCCAGATGATAGGCTAGACCAGTACCTGCAGGTATTAATCTGCCAACAATCACGTTCTCCTTCAGCCCCATCAATTTGTCGCTGGAGCCGCGAATGGCCGCTTCAGTCAAGACACGTGTAGTCTCCTGGAAGGATGCCGCGGAGATGAAAGACTCTGTTGACAGAGAAGCCTTGGTTATACCGAGCAACATAGGCTCGAAACAGGCAGGTATCTTCCCTTCGGCTTCTACACGGTCATTTTCCTCATGGAAACGCGCACGATCTACCTGTTCACCACGCAAGAACGTGGTATCACCCGGATCGGTGATCTCGACCTTGCGTAACATTTGACGGATGATCACCTCAATGTGCTTGTCGTTGATCTTTACGCCCTGCAATCGGTAGACGTCCTGAATCTCCTTGACCAGATAGGAAGCAAGATCGGCAACTCCCCGCAAACGAAGGATGTCGTGGGGCGTCAGATCACCTTCGGCGATAGTTTCACCCTGCTCCACATGCTCACCTTCGAAGACCGTGATATGGCGCCACTTGGGTATCAATACTTCGTGTTGAGCATTTTGAGCATCGGTAACTATCACACGACGCTTACCCTTGGTTTCCTTACCAAAACTGATGGTTCCAGTGGCTTCCGCCAGTATGGCCGGATCCTTGGTTTTTCTTGCCTCGAACAGATCAGCAACGCGGGGTAGACCACCGGTAATGTCACGCGTCTTACTGGATTCCTGTGGAATCCTGGCAAGAACGTCGCCGACCTGCACCTGACCTCCATCCTGGATACCAATAATGGCACCCGCAGGCAGAAAATATTGCGCAACAATTTCAGTCGAAGGAATGAAAATATCATCGCCTTTTTCATCGACCAACTTGACCATCGGCCTGAGATCCTTACCGGAACCACCGCGCTGTTTGGGGTCTATTACCACCATCGAGCTCAACCCGGTCACCTCATCCGATTGCTCTCGAACCGTTACGCCTTCAATAAAGTCCACCAGCCGCGCAAAGCCTTGTACTTCGGTGACAACCGGGTGGGTGTGAGGATCCCAGGTCACAATAACCTGGCCGGCCTTGACGCGATCACCTTCACGAACCACGGATACTGCGCCATATGGAATCTTGTATCGCTCTCGTTCACGACCATGATCGTCGATAACACTGACTTCGCCTGAGCGTGAGACTGCTACCAGATTGCCATCCTTGTTCTCGACCGTCTTGATATTGTTTAGCTTGATGCTTCCACCAGACTTAACCTCCACATTGCTTATAGCGGCAGATCGTGAGGCTGCGCCACCAATATGGAAAGTACGCATGGTCAACTGGGTTCCCGGCTCACCAATCGACTGCGCCGCAATTACGCCAATGGCTTCACCATTATTGACACTGTGTCCACGCCCAAGATCTCGCCCGTAACAAGCGGCACAGACGCCATGCCGGGTCTTACAGGTAATCACCGAACGTACTCGGACAATGTCAACACTGTGCTGTTCGAGCTTGTCAACCGCCGATTCGTCAAGCATCGCCCCAGCCGCCATGAGAAGCTCCTGCGTAGCAGGATCGAGCACATCCTCGGCAACGACACGGCCAAGAACACGCTCAGCCAAAGGCTCAACAACATCCCCCCCCTCGATCAAGGGCGACATAAGGAGCCCTTCAGACGTTCCGCAATCCTCTTCAGTGATAACCAGATCCTGAGCGACATCGACCAGACGACGAGTCAGATACCCGGAATTGGCCGTTTTCAACGCCGTATCCGCCAACCCTTTGCGTGCACCATGGGTCGAAATAAAGTATTGCAATACGTCCAATCCCTCACGGAAATTGGCTGTAATCGGTGTCTCTATGATCGAACCATCTGGCTTGGCCATCAAGCCGCGCATACCGGCAAGCTGACGAATCTGTGCTGCCGAACCACGAGCACCCGAATCCGCCATCATGAAGACTGAGTTGAACGACTTTTGCTCAGCGATGCTCCCATCTGGCTTAGTCACTTCTTCTGTACCCAAGCCATCCATCATCACCTTGGCTACCTGATCATTTGCGTGTGACCAGATATCCACGACCTTGTTGTATCTTTCGCCATCAGTCACCAGACCGGAGGCATACTGGTTCTGTATCTCTTTGACCTCGGATTCAGCCGCGACGATGATTTCCTCCTTGCGGTCAGGAATCGCCATATCGTCCACGCCGAAAGAGACACCCGCGCGAGTTGCGTTCGAGAAGCCGAGATACATCAACTTGTCGGCAAAGACAACCGTCGACTTAATTCCCAGCGTACGGTAGCAATGATTAATAAGACGAGAAATCGCCTTTTTGGTCATGTCAACGTTTACCATATCGAAAGGAACCCCCTCCGGCACAATCGTCCAGATAATGGCGCGACCCACCGTGGTTTCAACTCTTTTCACTTGGCTTGTTGATGCACCGAATTCATCAGTAACCGTCTCTTTCAGACGAACGGTCACTTTCGCCTGTATATCGACAACCCGATTATTGAGCGCCCGCTGGACCTCATCTACATCCGAGAACACCATCCCGGTGCCTTTGGCATCGATCCGCTCCCGACTCATGTAGTAAAGCCCCAACACCACGTCCTGGGTAGGATTAATGATGGGCTCTCCGTTTGCAGGCGAAAGAATGTTGTTGGTGGCCATCATCAGCGTCCGCGCTTCGAGCTGCGCCTCTAGTGATAGCGGCACATGAACAGCCATCTGATCGCCATCGAAATCGGCATTGAACGCGCTACAGACCAACGGATGCAACTGAATTGCCTTACCTTCGACCAGCGTAGGTTCGAATGCCTGTATGCCGAGGCGGTGAAGGGTAGGGGCACGGTTAAGCATGACAGGATGCTCGCGGATGACCTCGTCGAGAATGTCCCAGACTTCCGCGCTTTCCTTCTCCACCATCTTCTTGGCGGCCTTGATGGTCGTTGCCAGACCACGGAACTGGAGCTTGCTGAAGATAAAGGGCTTAAACAATTCCAGCGCCATCTTCTTAGGAAGTCCGCACTGATGCAGCTTTAGCGTTGGACCCACGACGATAACCGAGCGCCCCGAATAGTCGACCCGCTTTCCAAGCAGATTCTGGCGGAATCGTCCCTGCTTGCCCTTGATCATGTCGGCGAGCGACTTTAGCGGCCGCTTATTGGATCCGGTAATCGCACGTCCGCGTCGACCATTGTCCAGTAGCGCATCAACCGATTCCTGCAACATGCGCTTTTCATTGCGGACAATGATGTCCGGCGCATTAAGGTCGAGCAAGCGCTTAAGACGGTTGTTACGGTTGATGACTCGACGATAAAGATCGTTCAGGTCGGAGGTTGCAAAACGACCACCATCCAGAGGAACCAAGGGCCGTAGCTCCGGTGGCAAAACCGGTAATACCGTCAGTATCATCCATTCAGGCTTATTGTTGGATGAAATCAGCGACTCGATCGCTTTTAGACGCTTAGTATATTTTTTTATTTTGGTTTCAGAGTTGGTGCCATCAATAGCCTCGCGGAGCATTTCCACGACATGCGGTAAATCCATGGTCCTCAACAGCTCATGGATGGCTTCGGCGCCCATCTTAGCGACAAAATCTTCGCCATATTGCTGAGTTGCTTCGTAGAACTCTTCCTCATTGAGCAGCTTTCCGCGCTCAAGCGGGGTCTGCATAGGGTCGATGATCACATAGGATTCGAAATACAACACCCGCTCGATTTCACGCAGGGTCATATCCAATAACAGCGCAATACGGGAAGGAAGGGATTTAAGGAACCAGATGTGTGCAACCGGACTAGCGAGGTCAATATGACCCATCCGCTCACGGCGAACCTTGGACAAAGTCACCTCGACACCACACTTTTCGCAAATCACCCCACGGTGCTTCAACCGCTTGTATTTGCCACAAAGACATTCATAGTCGCTAACCGGCCCAAAAATCTTTGCACAGAACAAACCGTCTCGCTCTGGCTTGAAAGTCCGATAGTTGATGGTTTCCGGTTTCTTGACTTCCCCATAAGACCAAGAGCGAATCATGTCTGGTGAGGCCAAACTGATGCGGATGTTGTCGAAATCCTCGACCTGATTTTGACGCTTCAAATAACTAATAAGATCTTTCACTGGTCATCTCCTAATCTGGACACTGCGAATCCCGGAACGGTAACCGACACCGGGCAGCACTCAAACAGCGGGCTATTCCTGCTCCAACTCGATATTTATCCCCAAGGAGCGGATTTCCTTGATCAGTACATTGAACGATTCAGGCATAGCAGCCTCCATTCGATGATCGCCATCTACTATATTTTTGTAGATCTTGGTTCGACCTGTCACATCATCCGATTTGACCGTGAGCATTTCCTGCAATGTGTAGGCGGCGCCATAGGCTTGTAGAGCCCAGACTTCCATTTCACCGAACCGCTGACCTCCGAACTGCGCCTTACCTCCCAGAGGCTGCTGGGTAACTAGGCTGTAAGGTCCGGTTGAACGTGCATGCATCTTGTCATCAACTAAGTGATTCAATTTGAGCATGTACATACAGCCTACGGTGACATCGCGATCAAAAGCCTCGCCAGTACGCCCGTCAAACAAGCGTGTCTGGCCGCTTTCCGGCAATCCCGCTAGGCGGAGCATATTCTTGATGTCTTTTTCACTGGCACCATCGAATACCGGCGTAGCCATCGGCACTCCGCCCCGCAGATTCGCGGCCAACTCAAGAATCTCAGCATCATTTAGCTCTTCCAGAGCCTCCGTGCGACCACTGGCGTTGTAGATTTCGTGCAGGAACTTGCGCACCTCATCAACTTTCGCCTTAGCTTCCAGCAATTTCCCGATCTTGATGCCCAGTCCTCGCGCCGCCCAGCCAAGGTGGGTTTCCAAAACCTGACCGACGTTCATACGTGATGGAACACCCAGCGGATTCAGAACAATATCCACCGGTGTACCATCGACACTGAATGGCATGTCTTCAACAGGTACGATCTGGGAAATGACACCCTTATTGCCATGGCGTCCAGCCATTTTGTCACCAGGTTGAATCCGACGCTTAACAGCCAGATAAACCTTGACCATCTTTAGTACGCCTGGCGGCAGATCATCACCTATTGCGATCTTGCGCTTCTTTTCCTCTAGCCGCTTGTTCATCTCCTCGCGCTGCTGGGCAATCTGTTCTCCGATTGTCTCCAGCTGGACATTAAACTCTTCTTCCTTGAGTTTGATATCTAGCCAATGCGACGGCTTGATACTTGCCAAGTACTCATCCGTGATGATGGATCCGGATTTAAGCTTGGAGGGTCCTGATTGAGCGACCTTGCCGAGTAGCATTGATTCGATGCGTTGGTAAAAGTCTTTTTCGATAATACGCAGCTGATCGTTAAGATCCTTCTTAACCCGCTCAATCTCTGCCTGCTCGATCTGCTTGGCCCGCTCGTCTTTCTGAACTCCGTCCCGTGTGAATACC